>Ga0157376_10003153_pt1 | contig 11325 bp, 9 predicted proteins | sample M45metaG_FD_121801 | JGI IMG/M metagenome (GOLD analysis project Ga0157376, IMG submission 121801) | Miscanthus rhizosphere microbial communities from Kellogg Biological Station, Michigan, USA - M4-5 metaG | ecosystem: Host-associated > Plants > Roots > Rhizosphere > Soil | place: USA: Michigan... | reverse complement strand
ATGCAGAACGTGCTCGCCTCGCGCGTTTCTGATTTGGATCTCGATTGCGTCCGTCGCCTCGAGGTTGTCGAGGTTGCCACGAAGACGATCGACGAGCTGTTGCCGAGTAGCATTGAACAGTGGGTTCCGTGGGTTGTCGATAATCGCTCGCGCGATCTTCTTGGCTCCGGCCGGTGGCACCTCGCCACCCTTCCCTTGAGTTGATAGATCGACTTGTCGAGGTTGGAGGCGACAGCCCGGTCGCTCGCGCCAGTCACCGTCTTCATCTGCACTGCCTCGAACTGCTTGCCGTATTGAACGACTTCGCCCTGGCCACTCTCTGGTTTTGCCGGATCGAACTTCGTTGCACCCAGAGACACTTCGTTACCCGCGGCAGCCCGCGTTGCGGCCTCGAGAAGCTCGTTGCGTGTACCGAACTGACCACGGGTGATTTCGTTCTCCATCTTCTCCAGGAAGGTCCGAAGCGATGGCGTCTGGCGAAGCCTCCCCGAGTTGATCAGATCGAGGATCTCGTCGCTCAGGTTTTGTCTCTGCGCGATCTTGAACACATCGATCGTACTGTTTTGCGGCAGACCATCAGTAACGAGCCGGTCCATGGCTCTCAACCATCGGATGCCGAACTTGGTCTCGACCTCGATGATCGTCGACTCCGACACGCAGCACCGCCGAGGAATTTGCAGAGATGCTGACACCGAGCCGCTTCGCGACGTCATCGCGCGTGAGCCCGGAACGAATCACGTCGTCATCGCCCTGCTTCGCGAGCGATCTTTGCGGGACACGCAGCTTCGGCACCCGTTCTTCATAACCTAACCCTCTGATCCCCAGCGCCTCGAGAAACCGCGTACCAAATCCGCGACCATGTCAGAGACAGACTCCATGCCAGCGCGTTGCAGAGACTTACGCGCGTCGCGACACCTCGATGACACGCACGAGGGCACCCGCTGACACGCGCGCTCGTTCTACACCGGTTGTACCCAGCGCATTCCTTAACGATCACGCCTCCGACGACGACGCGTTCCGCCTCCTCCCGCCTCGTCCCTTTCAGGATCGAACGATTTCAAACGCTTCGATCTCCGAGGAGAACTACTTCTTCGAGTGGCGCGTGTGGGTGGGGTTTGCCGAAGTGACCACGGGCGATCACTTCACAGCTACGCGCGCGCGGAACGCGGTCGGTGCGAACCCGACGACCTTGTGAAACGAAGCACTGACCGCGGCGGTCGATGCGAAACCGACCGCGCGTGCGATCGACTCCACCTTGTCGTTGCGCGCGAGCTAGTGCGCCTTGGTGATCGAGATCCGGACCCGGAGCACTTCGTCGCGATCCGAGCACTGCGAGCTCACGCTGAAGCGTTCGCATGTTGACACCGCGCTGCTTCGCGACGTCATCGCGCGTGAGCGCGGCCTTCTCAACTCGTCATCGCTCTTCTTCGCCGAACGCCGAGACACACCGGGCCTCGGCATCCGAAGTTGATAGCGCAACGCTCTGATCTCTTGCCGCTCGCGGGATCCGGCAACGGGTACGCGCAACGAGCCGTTGCAGTCGACGTGCAGCAGATCGCTGCACACCCCGCGACGGTCACCGCACGGACGCCGCTGCAACGCAAAGAAGTTCTGTATGGTTGCCGCGCGTGACGAAGCAGCAGGCGAAGGCGGGCAAGGACGGCGCGGCGAAGTCAACACCACGCCCCATGCGTGCCGCGACCACCTCTCCGTCCGTGAATCTGCTGTCGCGTTTCACCGGTGCGCCCGAGGCACGGGGTGTCGCCAACGCATCGCAGCCGTTACCTCACCTCGCTCGTCTGCAACCGATGTTCGGACGCCACGATCTGAGCGGTGTCGTGGCATCCATCGGTACTGCACCAGCATCCTTCGGCGCTCGCGCGTACACGCTCGGAGAGCACGTTGCGTTCCGCCGCGAGCCAGATGTGACCCTAGCGGCTCACGAAGCTGCGCACGTAATCCAACAGCGAAAGGGTGCCAACGTCGACGGCGAGCGCGATCGTCTCGAGGCACATGCTGACAGCGTTGCGGATCAGGTGTCACGGGGCCACGCGGTAGAGTCGCTATTGGACCTCGTGTCCGGCAGCAAGAGCACGCCGACCGCGGCACTTCAGTTCGACCGCGAGCCCGCGTCACAGGCCGAAGCCGAACTAGCGCGACTGCTCGCTCGAACGGTCGGCGAGAAGGATGTTAACGGCCAAGCGGCGCGCGCCCTGGCGCTCATGGCGCTCGCCGCGAGCGCCCCCGCCGATCAGGCCCTCGCACTCGCTCATCGTCTCGATCGCGCGGAGCGAACGGACGAGCTTGCGAATGCATTTCACCATCGACTGTCATCCGGAACGCGAGGGCGTTTCCTGCAGCTGCTTCACGCTCGCGCAGCTATGCAGCTCCCGCCGACACCAGCGAAGGAGGCGACCGCCCTGGACCCTCAGTGGCCCGCGATCGCGCGCGTGCTTAACCGAGAGGCGCAGCCCTTAGACGACGGAGGCCAGCCGACGCCAGCGGACCTCCAGGTGTTGCTGTCCCATCTCGAGCGCGATGACCTCGCACCGAACGAGTCTTTACGCGCGGCAACACATCTCACGCGACTCTTCGAGATCTCGACGGACCACCGATGGCTGCAGAGCGTCGTCGCAGCGCGACTCGAAGCGTTCATCGAACGCGTCGACGACCAGTGGTACACGGCAGCATCGGCGCGCCCCGTGATCGTGAAAGCACGCGCGTTCCTCGACGCCCATAGTCACCAGTACGTCAGCTTCGCCGAGCATCTAACCGGTGGCGCAGTGCTCGGGATGTTGGCAACGCCGGCACACATGGATGAGCCGGTGATGACGATCAAGGCTCCGGACTCACCAACCGCGGTCCCGGCAGTACGTCGCAAGGAAGTAACCCCCGAGAGGATCGAGGAGATCAAACGAGACGCTGCGATCATGGTGATGATCTCACCGCTGTTGGGCGCGGCGGAGATCGGTCGCCTCCTCGAGGTGTTCGCCGGGTTCCCCATCGGTGTACTCGAAGGCGCTTGGGATTCTGCAAAGGATCTCGTCGCTGCCGGAATCAGCAACATCAAAGAGCTCGGCTCTCTCATCGGCTCGATCTTCACCGGCGAGTTTCGCAGCAAGCTCTGGGAGCTCGGAAAGAAGATCTGGCACTTCATCACCAGCCTCCCAGATCTTGCGAGTGCGCTCGGCGAGTGGTTCGCACACGAATGGCAATCGCGAAGCTACTTCGGCAAAGGAAGGCTCCTCGGCGAGATCGTCGGATACATCGCATTCACGATCGCGATCGGCGTGCTGACGGAGGGTGCTTCGCTCGAAGGCGAAGGTGGACCGCTCAAGCAAGCAGCCATGAAGCTGCTGAAGGTCGTCGACAAAGCTGCCAACCCGTTCACGTACGTGAAGCCTATCGCCAAGGTCGCAGCTGCGATTCCGGGGGTGAAGGCCGTCGGCGAAGTCGCAGCCAAGGTCGCCGCTCCGATAGACCGGATCGCGGCTCCGATCAAACGAATCGCTGGAGCTCCGGGTCGCGTTGCAAGGCGCGCCGTCTCGAAACTCCTTGGCCGAGAGGGGACCGCGGCGGAGCTCGTGGAAGACGCCGAGGCGCTCGCCGGGCGCGAACACCACGTGCCATCGATGACCGAGATCGAGGCGGCCCCCGCAAAGGCGCCTCCGGCCAAGCCGCGCATCGGGAACGAAGCTCACGATCTCACGCCCGTAGCGGTCGATGGTGAGCTCTGGTTGCGCCTCTGTAGCAAGAAGTGCGGCCCGCTGCTCGAGAAGCTTCAGGCGGTCCGTAAAGCGATCGAAGGACGAGGATCTGAAGAGCTCAAGACAAAGCTCGACGCTTTGATCGAACGCTCCGACGCACTTCAGGCCGAGTGGGCTGGGCTGTCAGAGGAGGCTGCAGAATCGAGATTGAGAGACCTCTCGTCGGACTTGGAGGGGCTCGCTGCCGACGAACCAGCTGTCGCAAAAGCAATCGCAGATGGTGACGTAGGCCCGATCGTATCTACTCAGCCACTCCAACGTCGTAAGGGCTGGGTTGGAGAGTATGGAGAGCAGAAGCAAGTAATCGGGGACGGCAGTGTGCATCGTGACCATCAACCGTCGAAGGCCGCACTCAAAGAGGCAGCTCGTCGCGAGATAGACCGACTGTTCCAAACCGGCGAGATCTTCGAGAGGCCGAACCCTGATCAACTCGCCGAGATTTATGCACGGGTGGAACGCGAGGGACTCAGCGTCGTCGTCGATCGGGAGATTCATCGAGCGGGCCCCACGTACTCCGGCAGAAACACTCCCGCACAAATCGCGGCGGATGCCGGTGACCTCGCGTCGGCGGCGAGGCGCGACGCCGATGCCATGGTCAAGAACGCGCAAGCACTAGATCCCGCGCACCTCGTTGACTATCGTGCAGCTGCAGAGATCATCGAGAAGCAAACTCACGTCGGCATGGTTGCACGATTGCGTGGAGTCATCCTCGACGTCCTGAAGTGAGACCATGAGCGATCTACCAGACGGCGACACGATACTTGGTCTGCTTGGGAGCTCCGCTAGCGAGCCCCCTTTGCATGGGCTCCTCGAAACAATCGGCGCGCTTCCGCTTCCGGCGTTCGCGCCGGATGAGGCGATTGTCAGCTATCGGGAGCTCGATGCCGGCTACGACATTCAACTTCGCGACGCAGGTTCCCTGCCCGCAGCGGCCGCGTTCCCAACCGGGACTCCTGTCTTGTTCACTGCTTTCTTCTACTCAGGAGCGGTCAAAGGCTACGGCAAGTACCTCGGGAAGCTCCCGCGCGGCCTGAGCTGGGCTGATACGGAACACTCGACCGTCGCAAAGCTGGGCCCACCCAATTTGGTCGGGGTCTACAAAGACGACGGGATGATCCGCGCCCAGCGCTGGGACCTCGCGGGCGGCGTGAAGCTAACTGCGAGCTTCACGAAAGAGGGGGCTCTCTATCAGGTCAGCCTCGCATATGGCTAGGACACGATGTCCATCGCCGTCTGCGACGGTTCCCCTCGGCGCTTCGGGGAACATCGCGGCGCTGGAAGCCTCGGTCATGCTCGAAATTCAAGTGCGAAACGCGATGGGCGAGTCCGTCATCACCTCAAGCGAGCTAGCTCGATGAGGAATCTCTGGATCCAGAACGAACAGCCAATCGCTACCTGGAACGCGACGCTCGAAGCAGCCGCGAGTCGACCAGAAACCGTGCTGTCAGCGATGCGGACGATCTACGACGCCGGTCAAAGGTTAGAGCTGCTCTTGTACAAGGGCGGCAGCATCGTCGCAGAAACGGAAAGGCGTTGGCGCGATGAGCGCGTCCTCGACATGTTCTTGGAGAGCAGACGTCGAGGCGCGTCTGCAACCGTGTTTTATTACAGCTCGGGAGATGAACTGGTAAGCAAGACCGTCGAAGACCTAGGTGCCTTGCTGGAGATGTTGCAGTCTCCGTCATCTCCAGTCCCGAGACACCATCGCGAGCTCGGGGAAGTGCCGGTGCAAGTGACAGGTGCTGATTTTTCATACGACGGTCCAGAAGCGCCGCAGCGCTGGCCTTTCCCTCCGGAATTTTCACTTGTCCTTCATTCGGACATCTGGTTCCCGTACGTGTTGGGTCAGGCGCACCCTGCGTGTGACTATCAACGCTATTTTGACAATGGCGAGCTGTTCGAAAAGAACGGCACGCGCTTGAACGAGCTTATCGGAGTGATCAAGGACACTGTCGAGGCACTCGGCGGCCTATGGGAGCTCGATCGATTTGCTGTGTCGCGCCCTTACCGACCTTGGCTCTCGGCGAGTGGTATCGCGCGAGCTGCCCTTTCTCCGCCGCTTCATGCTGCGAACGCAATGAATGAACCGTGGCCCTCCGATGACGATTCGAGCTTCTGACGGCTTCGCTGCCGCCGACCTGCACCGGCGGTCCGACGATCCACAGCGTCAGCCTCGAGTGCATGCCCGCGGATTACCGTGCACAACATCTCGAGAAGCACCACCGTCGAGAATGACTCCGCACTTCGCGGAGAGGTCGTCGAGCTGATGCACTAACACAATGAGTGATCCACTCGACGGCGACACGATACTTGGCCTCCTTGGGAGTTCCGCTAACGAGCCCCCTTTGCATAGGCTCCTCGAAGCAATCGGCGCACTTCCGCTTCCAGCGTTCGCGCCCGATGAGGCGATGGTCAGCTATCGGGACCTAGACGCGGGCTACGACGTTCAACTTCGCGACTCACGCACCCTGCCCGCCGCGGCCGCGTTCCCAGCGGGGACTCCGGTCTTGTTCACATTTTTCTTCTACTCGGGAGCGGTCAAAGGCTACCGCAAGTACCGCGGCAATCTCCCGCGCGGCCTGAGTTGGGCCGATACAGAACACTCCACCGTCGCAAAGTTGGGGCCGGCGAGTTTGGTAGGCGTCTACAAAGACGAAGGGATGATCCGAGCACAGCGCTGGGACCTCGCACGGGGCGTGAAACTAACCGCGAGCTTCAACAAGGCGGCCTCTGTATCAGGTCAGCCTCGCGTATGGCTAGGCTACGATGTCCATCTACAACGCGATTCTGGCTCGTGGCGGTTGCTGAAATGCCGGTGCTTCTGCCTCGCGCCAGCCTCGACCATTGTGCCGCCAGGATCACTGGAGTCACGAACGACGCCGTTGTCCGCGCCGGTTTACCTCCGAACGACGAGAGCACGATGCCGTTCCGGTTTTACTGCGTCTTCGAACACCATCTCTGCGAAGCGGTCGGGCTAGCGGCGATGACTTCTGTCGAGACCTTCTACAACGCCTTCTATTGGTTCAAGACGTTCGTTCGACAGTACACAGCATTGCACGGACCAAACGCTGGCCTGGAGCAGCAGGCATATCAGATGCTCGAACACGCTCCCGAGGGTACCGACTGGGATCAGCTTCGAGCGGTCTGCGAGCAACTGGAACGCGAGGAAACGTTGCACACGCGGTAACGAGCTACATCGTTTCGCAGTCCGTGAGCTGCTTCTGTAGGCCTCAGCAAGGATGTCCGACGTGAGTGGATCGCACGTAGAACTTCAACAAGCGATCGAGCGAGTGTTACGTGCGATCGCGAACCCCGGGGAACCTCGGGATCGACATCTCGGACGCCTCGGCGATCTGGGTGTCCGATTCGGATTGTCGCAATTCGAGATGGACGTCGTCGCATTGTGCGCTGGGTTCGTGATCGGCCCTGACGTCGCAGCTTGCCTCGGCGGGCCCCCGACCTTCGCGAGGCTCCTCGCGCTGCTCCCCGGCGACCTGGATGTACTCGCACCAGATCGGCCGCTGCGGCGCTACCGGCTGATCACGTTCGCGCCAACCATGATGGTGCTGGAGGCGCCACTCTCCATCGACGAGCGAGTACTGAATCACCTGCTCGCGATCGAGACGATCGACGAGCACCTGCTGCCGTACATCGCGAGTTGGCCCGAAACGCTGCCGCCGATTTCGGACGGTCAGCGAACACTCGTCGATCGGCTCGCTCGCTTGCTCGCAAGAATGCCTCGCATCTCCACCATCGAGTTGCACGGTGCGGACGCCGCCACACGATCTGCGATCACGCATGCGGCGCGCGGCTCGATGCGACTGCTGCCTTTACGAGCGCGCCGGCTGGCGTTGCCGACGTCTGAGCTCGACCTCATACAGCGACTCGCCGAGCGCGAGGTGCTGCTCGCCGACGTCTTACCAGTCATCGAGGTCCACCCGCTCGATGGTCTGGACACCCCAAACACGGTCCGCGCGTTCGCGGACGAGCTCGCCGTTCCGCTCCTGATCAGCGCGCCTGAGCCGCTCGCCTTGACGCGGCCAGGGTTGACCAGCCTCGAGATCCCCCACGTTACAGCGACAGAACGATACGACCTGTGGAGCGACGCACTCTCCGGGCGCGAGATGCCAATCGGCAAGCTCGCGCAGCAGTTCCAGCTGGACCCGGGGCAGATCACCGAGCTCGCCAATGCGCTCGATGACAAGAGCTCGTTCGACGAGCTTTGGACCTCGTGCCGCAATGCCTCGCAGCCTCGCCTCGAGGATCTCGCTCGCAAGGTCGAGCCGAACGCGACGTGGGACGATCTCGTGCTAGCGCCGGCCGCACTGCAGACACTCCACGAGCTCGTTCATCAGCTCGAACACCGTCACACGGTTCACGAGCGCTGGGGCATGGCGCGTGGCGATGCGAGGGGGCAAGCGATCACCGCGCTGTTTCACGGTCCGAGCGGTACTGGCAAGACCCACGCATGCGAAGCGATCGCGCGCGCTGCGAATCTCGACCTGTATCACATCGACCTCTCGCAGGTCGTCGACAAGTACGTCGGCGAGACCGAGAAGCGTCTCCGCAGAATCTTCGACGCGGCCGAGCGCGGTGGCGCGGTGCTACTGTTCGACGAGGCAGACGCGCTGTTCGGGAAGCGCGGAAAGATCGAGCGCGGAACAGATCGTTGGGCGAATCTCGAGGTTAGCTATCTACTCCAGCGCATGGAGCGCTATCACGGCCTCGCGATCCTCACCACGAATGACAAGAGCGCGCTCGATGCCGCGTTCATGCGGCGGCTTCGCTTCGTGGTCCCGTTTGCATTCCCAGACGTGCCGCTCCGCACCGAGCTCTGGCGCCGAGCATTTCCGTGCGGTGCACCTACATCCGAGCTCGATCATGCACGGCTCGCGACGCTGCAGCTGACCGGTGCAGGCATCAAGAACGTCGCGATCCGGGCGGCATTCAATGCGGCTCACGACAATGCCTCGATCTCGATGGCACACGTCCTGGCCGCCGCGCGGAGCGAGCTTGCGAAGCTCGAGCTCCCATTCCCGGAGCTCGAGATGCGTGCACGGAACTGAGTGCGCAGCTTTGACACCCGCAGGCTCGCCATCGACCTGCCTCTTCGACGAACGGCGCGACACGTCGCGATTCGGCATCCGAATGGACAACGCAACCCTTTGATCTCCGCTCGCCCGAGAAACCGCGGACCAAGTCCACGACGACAGCTACCAGATCAGGGACGCGGCGCCCGTTACGTCGTCGGCGCCAACATTCCAGCCGATCGCCAGCATCGAGCAAGTTACCGAGGCACGCGGTCGTTGCGGCGCAGCACCCTACCCTCGAACGCGATCGGGTACGTCGTCACGTCGGCGTCATAGTCCGGTCGATCCTGTACTTGCACGTGAAGGTGCGGCTCTGTCGAGTTGCCAGAATTACCGCACGCTCCGACGGTTTGTGAGATGTCGACGACATCACCGGGTTTCACCCTGATGCTCCCGGTGCGCAGATGCGCGAGTAGCACGTATCGATCCTTGGCGATCTGGATCACGACATGGTTGCCGACGAGATGCTCGCGGTCGGTCTCGCCCGGCAGATTGTCGCGCACGCCGTCGAGCGCGCGAACGACGACGCCCGCTGCCGGGGCTCTCACTTCCTTGCCGAAGCAAAGCGAATGCTCATTCCCCGAACGGTCGTCGGCATAGATGCGGTCGTGCTCGACGACGACCAAGTCGAGCGCATTGCGCTGGGACTTCACAATGTAGTGGTGATTCACCACGGGGCTCGGTCCGCCTTGCATCACAAGCATCTCGTCGTCCATTGGGTTCACGAGACTCACGGCCCCAGAGGTGGGCTGGAAGATCATTGCGAGTACCGCGACGAGAAACATGTTTGCGGCGACCAGAGGAACGACGGCACCACGCTGCGTCGTACCGACTGGCACGAGCTGAAGCAATGCCGCGATGACCACAGCCGCAATGAGGACGAGGCGCACTGATCCATACTCGTCGCCGAGTTGCTCGGGGATGATGCTTACTCGCTGCACGACGCCGATCAATGTGACGAGGACAAGACCCGCGGCGGAGCGAACCAACTGCAAGCGGTGCTCGCGTGCAAACGGCCTGCGAAGCCACTGAACGTGCAACTGTCGTCGCGCCGCGGCGACGAGGCGTCGCACGAAGGCAACGATCACGTATGCGAACAGCGCGATGTTGACGAAGTTGAGGAGCACGCCGACGGCGGTTGCGACGAGGAGCATGACGACGGCGAGCCATCGCAGTGCGAGGCCCACGCTAGTTCGTCTCCTCGCAGCCCTGCATGCAGATGGTGACTGTCATCGCGGTGCCATCACGGCGTACCACGACGGCGTGCTCGCCGGGCGGCGGCGCCTGCAGTGCGTAGGCGAGACCCATCGGTGTCAACGTGGCTGCCCCGGCGACGACGATCTCGCCGCGAACTACATGCGTGCAAGAAGAGCAATTACCCGCGCCGCACTGCCACGGTCAGCCGGAGAACGTCGACCCGGGCCTCCACGTGTGCTGCCCGACGCCGATCGATCCTGCACGCTCGTGAACGGCTGCACGACGTCGGAGGCGTGTCGCGCAGAAAGCGAGCCGGCGAGCGTCGTGCACACCGACTACGTCGCCGCCCTCCACGCGATGTGTCCTCCGCGTACGCGTTCGCCTACGATGACGCGAACGGCCTCCACCAGACACCACCTTCGAAGTCACGTTCTGTCCGTGAGCGGTTTGAACGGCTTAGCGACCGGCGACGACGCCAAGGCTCGCGGGCGGCGACAACGCGCCGGTGCCCGCTATCGTCATGTCGAGCGTGTTGATGCGAATGCGCCCGACGCCGCCGCCGCCACCGCCCGCGTACTGTTTCGTGCCGGCGGTGTTCGAGAGCGTCTGACCATCGGTGGGCGCGGTGGTCCCTGCGCCACCGTTGCCGCCCGATTGGCCGTTCGTGCACGGGCCGCCGAGAGCCGGCATCGTGCTCATGTCTCCCTCGTCGCCAGTCTGGGTGAAGCTGCCGCAGCCGCCGGCGCCGCCGTTCGCATAGACGCCGCCGCCGGCGGAGATCGTGACGCTCGGCGCTTCGAGCAGGATGGCACCACCGGCACCACCTCCACCGTTGACGGAGCCTTCATAGCCGGGCGCGCCGAGGGCTCCTGCCACGGTGATTCGCGTCCCGCTCGTGATCTGGATCGCGCCGCCTCCCGATCCGCCGGCGCCGAGCCCCGCGGTATTGCCGCCCCAACAGCCCGGGCGCAGCGGAACGAGTGTCGGCTCGCCGCTCGCCGTTCCGCCGGTGGTTTGCGTCGTGACCAGCAGGATCGCACCGCCCTTCCCACCGGGTCCGCCATAGCCGCCACCGCCGCCACCCGGCACGTCGTTGTCGGCGCCGGCCGCGTTTGACGCTGCGCCGATACACGGATCGCTGCCGCTCGAAATGCCGCTCTCTCCTCGCTTGAGCGTGCCGGCGATCGAGACGTCACCGGCGCTCATGATCGCGACCTCGCGTTCGACGCCGGACTCGGAGAAGGCCGTCAGCGTTACACCGGCCGCGAGGT
>Ga0157376_10003152_pt1 | contig 11325 bp, 11 predicted proteins | sample M45metaG_FD_121801 | JGI IMG/M metagenome (GOLD analysis project Ga0157376, IMG submission 121801) | Miscanthus rhizosphere microbial communities from Kellogg Biological Station, Michigan, USA - M4-5 metaG | ecosystem: Host-associated > Plants > Roots > Rhizosphere > Soil | place: USA: Michigan... | reverse complement strand
TGCAGGCAGGAATCTCAATCCCAAAAATAAAAACATAGTATGCTAGACCTAAATAAAGTAGACAAAACCTGGACATTGTTTCTCGACCGGGATGGCGTATTGAACCACGATAAAGTGGGCAGTTATATATTCAATACAGCTGAATTCAGATTTTATGATGGCGTGCTGGAAGCCCTGGCCATCTGTAACCGTGTTTTTGGCGATATTATTATTGTAACCAACCAGCGTGGCGTAGGCAAAGGGCTAATGAGCGAACTGGATCTGATGGAAATACACAATAAGATGATCCAGGACACAGAAGCATCGGGCGGAAGAATAGACGCCATCTACTATGCAACTTCACTCGACAATGATCATCCTGAACGCAAACCCCATTCCGGTATGGCCCTGAAAGCAAAAGCAGATTTTCCGGATATCGATTTTAACAAATCGATTATTGTTGGCAACAATATCAGCGATATGGAATTTGGACGCAACACGGGTATGCACACAGTTTTTATGCGCACCACGCAACCCGATCTGCCACTGCCCCATCCTGCTATTGACCTGGCATTTAATGACCTGTTAAAATTTGCATCTGCATTGCCGGTTCAGCAAAATTTATAATGTTCTTTTGCGTTGAAGGTTTTTATATGCCAACCAGGGGCAGCTTTTAACATCGGTCGTAGTCCGTGGAAATTGTAACTTCGCTATTCATTGTCAGCTATGAAAAAAATCATTTTCTATTTATTTATTGGCTGTCTTGCCTTTTCAAATGTGCAGGCGCAGCGGATCAGCGCGGCTGATAAGAAACTATTCATCAAAAAAGAAGACTCGCTGAAAATATATGCAGACAGCATGATAAACGCTATTGGCGCAGGCAAACGCTTTTTGTCTGACAGCCAGTTTGTAAAAACTTTTGTACGTGCCCTTAAGATCAACAATTCATTTTTATATCCTTTCGATTCTTTGAACACCGTATCCAGGTTGTATCCACCGGACAGCTCTTTTCGCATTTTTACCTGGCAATTAAAAAAAGATGAATACATGTATTACCAGAAAGGCGCTATTCAAATGAAAACGCCTGATGGATCGCTGAAACTATACCCGCTTTTCGACGCGTCTATGTTTACGGCTAAACCCCTGGATTCTGTAAGAACAAGAAGGAACTGGATAGGCGCACTCTATTACCGTATTATTCAGAAAGAATTCAACGGCAAAAAATATTATACACTATTGGGTTTTGACGATTATACAATAAGCAGCAACCGAAAATGGATGGAGGTGCTCAGTTTTGACGATCAGACCAGTGAACCAGTTTTTGGCGGTCCGCTAATCAGCTTTAAAGAAGATACTGCCAAAGTAAAACCAGTGCTGAACCGTTTTGATATTGAATACAAGAAAGAAGCCCGCACCTTATTCAATTACAATCCGGAAATGGATATGATCATTTACGATCATCTTATATCTGAGACGGAAGAACCTGCAAAGAAAGAAACTTATATACCCGATGGAGATTTTGAAGGCTTTAAATGGGAAAACGGACAATGGGTACATGTAGACAAGGTCTTCAACTTTAAATTAAAGAATGGCGAGTTTCCGCAGGATGCCACTATTAAAGATGATAATGGCATAAATGATGAAAAGAAATTGATGGAACAATCAGAGAAAAATATTCAAAACGCCAAAAAGAAAGAGGAACAAGAGAAGAAGCCGCCGGTGAAGAAAAAAACGGGCGGACAATAGCGATTGGTTGCTTGGTTGATCAGTTGATTGGTTGATAGGTTGATGAGCAATTGAGTTGCGGGTCAACTAATGACGTTAATAAATGATCGGTAAATTGCATCTGGTCAAAGTGGATCATGCTCTCTTGGTTTTAAATACCCCGTATTAAAATTGTCTCTTGGGGGCATGAGGTAATTGCAGGGCGCAGCAGTTTTTGAAACCGGTTTCATCTTTTTCACGGCAGGCCGGTGAGCCTCCATATTGATAAAAGCCAGTTTTGATTTCTTTACATGCAGGGCCGCCTTCTTATGCTCGTTTTGAATCAGCATGCTGTAAGGTTTAATAGCTAAGCAATATTTTGCGGTAGTTATCCCGGGTATGAATTAAGACCTTCTTTTGTGTAGAAATCCAAGTGCGTAAATACCCCCGTTCCAAAAAACAACCGGTCTCCGGTTCTAAAAGCCAAAAAGAAGGTAAAGCTAAAAAAAAGATGGAAAACGAGGAAACCTTTGTGCTAACGCAAGTTCCGGCGAAATATTGCAGGCCGTAATTAGTTTACTGCAAAAACATAGATTTTTTGATTTTTACCCGAAAGATTTTCAGATTGAATCTTTCCTAAACTTCCCCCAAACCATTACCCGGCAAGGGTTACACACGATTGCGGTAACCATTTTCCAGTCCCGTGTCCTTTTTATAGAATTATTATCAGCCGCAGCAATTACAGATTTGGACAACCATTAGCATAAATGGAAACCAGTAGAAGCTTAATTTGATAAATATCGGGGGTGTTTTATTTCCATTGACAAACCATCAAAGTGTCAATCAATCAGTCTGTTCTTTGCCTTCAGGTATTCATCTTCACTCAGCACACCTTTTTGTTTTAACTCAAATAATTTTTCCAGTTCTGCGGCTATGGATGGCTGTGACCTGCCCGTGGCACCCATGGCGGAGGCTATAAGTGTGGCTTGCTTAATTCCTTTTTGATTTTCAAAATCGGTTTGTGCCTGTGTAATTGTTTCTTTCAGCCGTTTGGGATGACTTACATGGTTATAGATGGTGGCGCCTACCTGGGCTGCAGTTTGTATTTCAACATTTCCATAGTTGAACATATGCCCCCAGAAGTTCTGGCTGTAAGAAACATTATTAATCTTTTCCAGCGGACTTTCCTTGGCAAAATGATTAAACACTCCCACCTCATCTATCACCCGTTGGTTGGTTACCACCCAGATATAGGCTTTCCATTGAAAGTATTTTACAAGAAAAACAATGATGCCCACAACGGCCAATATCCATCCATAATGCACAAAAAAGCCAATGAAAAACGAGCCTGTGATGGCTGCCAAAGCAAATAAAACCGGCCAGATTAAGGATATCCAGCTTGTATAGGTTACTAACAATACTTTTTCATCTTTCTGCAAGGGAGTGCGCATACACAGGAAATTTCGTTCAAGTTATAGCAAGTGTATCAAAAAGAAAAATGCAGACGCTTAGCCTGCATTTCAATAAAGTTATGTCTTTCTGAACCCAGTTAGGTAATCAACGGCGCAGGCCAGCCACAAGGGCTGCACCTTACATATCTTAGTCATCCAGCTTCAGCACCGCCAAAAACGCTTCCTGCGGCACTTCTACATTACCTATCTGGCGCATGCGTTTCTTTCCTTCTTTCTGTTTTTCCAGCAATTTTCTTTTACGGCTGATGTCACCACCATAACATTTTGCAGTCACATCTTTACGCATGGCGCTGATGGTTTCGCGGGCCACTATTTTTGCGCCAATACCTGCCTGTATGGCTATTTGGAATTGCTGACGGGGAACCAGTTCTTTTAGTTTTTCACACAATTTTCTGCCAAATTCAGCGGAGCGTGCACGGTGTATGAGGGCGCTCAATGCATCCACTTTATCGCCGTTCAGTAGAATATCCATCTTTACTATATCACTGTCGCGGTTGCCGATAGGGTGATAATCAAACGAAGCATAACCGCGGGTCTGACTTTTTAATTTATCATAAAAATCAAAAACAATTTCTGTGAGCGGCATTTCAAAACTAAGCTCCACCCTTGTTGGTGTAAGGTAACTCTGATTAAGGAGGATACCCCGTTTGCCCAGGCAGAGCGTAATAATATTGCCAATATAATCCGGCTTTGTAATGATTTGTGCTTTTATAAAAGGTTCCTCAACACGATCAATGCGTACGGGATCGGGCATTTCCGTGGGGTTGTTTACGATTATTTTTTGCCCATTGGTGGTATAGGCTATAAAACTAACGTTGGGAACAGTGGTGATAACGGTTTGGTTAAACTCGCGTTCCAGGCGCTCCTGAATAATTTCCATGTGCAGCATACCCAGAAAACCACAACGGAAACCAAAGCCAAGCGCCTGACTGGTCTCCAGTTCAAAGGTAAGCGAGGCGTCATTTAACTGCAGTTTGTCCATACAATCGCGCAGTTCTTCAAATTCATCTGTATTTACGGGAAAGATACCCGCAAAGACCATTGGTTTTACTTCCTGAAAACCGCGGATACCCTCTGTACAGGGATTGGCTACTTTGGTAATGGTGTCCCCTACTTTTACTTCTTTGGCATTCTTTATACCTGTAATGATATAGCCCACATCGCCGCAGAATACTTCTGGCTTCTCCGTCATTTTTAATTTTAAGATACCTACTTCATCGGCTTCGTATTCCTGGTCGGTAGAAACAAATTTAATCTTATCGCCTTTCTTAAGGCTACCCTGCAAAATGCGGTAATAAACTATGATTCCCCGGAAAGAATTAAATACACTGTCAAACACCAGGGCCTGCAGCGGGGCATTGGGATCGCCGGTGGGCGGGGGTATACGTTCCACTATTGCGTTCAGAACCTTGTCAACCCCCAGACCAGTACGGCCGCTGGCATGCAGTATGTCTTCCCGTTTGCAACCGATCAGCTCCACAATCTGGTCTTCCACCTCTTCAATCATGGCGCCATCCATATCAATCTTGTTGATTACGGGAATAATCTCCAGGTTATTGTCGATAGCAAGGTAAAGATTGGAAATGGTTTGCGCCTGTATACCCTGGGTGGCATCTACCAGCAGCAGGGCGCCTTCGCAGGCGGCCAGTGCCCGGCTGACCTCGTAGCTAAAATCTACGTGGCCGGGTGTATCAATGAGATTAAGAATATATTCCTGGCCATCATTATGCTTATAATTAATTTGGATGGCGTGGCTCTTGATGGTGATACCTTTTTCACGTTCCAGGTCCATGTCATCCAGCACCTGGTCCATCATATCACGGTCGCTGATAGTACCGGTCGTTTGCAAAAGACGGTCTGCCAGGGTGCTTTTACCATGGTCAATATGGGCGATAATACAAAAATTGCGTATGTTCTTCATGTTCCCCTATCCCCAAAAAGGAGGATTACTTTTTAAGATTAATGAGGGGCAAAAGTAACTGATTTAAGCTGTATTAACTAGAGCCTTTCCGGCGTTCCCGGCAGACGGAATAACCCGGGGATTGCCGCCCCAATGCCGGAATAATAGTAGTGGATATTTTTTGGATCTGCGTATGTGCATAAGCTGTATAGAGATTCTTTCTGTTACGATTGTATTTTTTTCACAGGTGTTAAAACCTTTGTATACCTTTATGATGCGAAAATAAAATATAGCCATTCCTCGGGCTGTATGCTTTTTGAATCAAGTGACGGGCGTTTTTATGATTGGCTGCATTTTATTTTTTAACAACGATTTTGAGTAGAATTGTTTGTCTAAGAAATTAAAATTTAGCCATATGAACAATGCCACTATGTCAAGAATCGCCACTATTGCTTACGCGCTGGTAATGATAGTTTTCGGTGTTACCCACTTTGTTAATACAGATGCTATGCGCGGTTTTGTACCCGCATTTGTACCAGGCGGCGGTGCCTGGGTATATATAACCGGCACAGCTTTGATAGCTGCGGGAATAGCTATTCTTATTAATAAACAAACAAGGCTGGCTGGTATTTTACTGGCGATATTATTACTAAGCTTTGCACTTACCATTCACCTGCCAAAGGTCTTAGGCGGCTTTAATAGTTTTGTTGGCCAGATATTGAAAGACATAGGTCTTGCTGCCGGAGCATTGCTGATTGCGAGCAGAAGTCAATCATAGACTATGCACGACAGCCGGCAGCTTTTAGCAGGACAGGCAATCTGTTACTGCAGGTGCAGGATTTTTCATTACACAAGTACTACACTGTTTTTGCCTGAATAATTACCAGCATGCACAAATAACAGCAGGAAATTCATGAGCAGCAAAAAATAAGGACGCCGGCAATTCCGGCGTCCTTACTTTTAAATGTATGCCAGGTGAACGGCGCAAAAACGCAGAACCAATTTCCAAAAACGCTGCATTAGAATTTATTTTTATTAATAGCAAGTTCATTTTGCAATTATTATCCCCTGTTTGCTTGCTGATTACGCGATTTCTGTTATTTTTATGTGCTTGGCCAACCGCCCCGCCTATACTACGTATCTAAGAATACGGTACACCTTTTTTATATAAATCAAAATTCAAATTATGAGACAAATTCACTCTTTTTCTACATTTTGCTTTGTAGCGGCGTTTTTACTGATTGCTGCGGCTTGTTCTAAAACGGGTCCTGCCGGTGCAACAGGTCCGGCTGGTCCTGCAGGTCCCGCGGGCCCAACTGGCGCAGCTGGTGCCGCCGGACCGGCTGGTACAGCTAATGTCATTTATTCTGCGTGGCTGGATGTAACCACAACTTATACATCTACTACACCAGGTGATACTACATGGAGTTCTGTAGTAGCAGCACCTAAACTGGATTTAACCATGTTGACATCAGGGACAATAAAAGTGTATTACAATTTTAATACAGCCACAACACCATTTATAGTGTCACTTCCATACTTTGATGGAGACATATTCAATGTTTATTATGAGCTGCAGAAAATAGACCTACTTGCAACATTTAATTTTGCAACCGTAACTCAAGCAGGTGTAAAAGGCGGTCAACTGAGATATGTCCTTATTCCTGGCGGAACAGCCGCACGTTCAGCCATCAACTGGAACGATTACGCAGAAGTCAAGCAAGCCCTGAATCTGAAGGATTAGAAAATTAATCACCCCGGGAAACTCGTTGAAACCATTATAGGGCTTGTGTATCTATTCTGCCCCTCTCCAAAATAGAGGGCAGAATAGTGCTGCAGGAAATGATTTCAGGAAAACTGAGGGTTTCTAACCGGGCACCAACAATAGTGATATTGATCAAACAAATAAAAATGACGCGGCTAATTAACCGCGTCATTTTTATTGGAATAAATGCTTGCCCTGCTATTTTACTTTTACCGCTATCCCAAACTGTATATGGCTTGAATTCCATTTGTACCTGCTATCTATATTATTAATGTTTGTCAGACCCTGGTTATACCTCGCATAAATCGCAACACTTCCAAGGTTTACCTGGGCACCGCCATTCACACTTACCTCGTACCTTTTAAAAGCAATGCCCTTGTCATCTTTCAACAGGCTTTCTGCATCAAACAGCATCTGGCTGTATTGCGGCCCGGCCAGCACAGAAAAGTATTTATTTATATTGTACTTAAGCATAACCGGCACGCTGATATAGCCAAGCTTAATATTACTGGCAGCAAATACATTGCCCTGCGGCGGTGTGTAATACACCAAAAAGTTGGTTACGTCTACTTTTGTATTGTTCTGGCTAAACAGCAACTCGGGTTGTACACTCCATTTGTTATTAAACGCTTTTTCGGCAAAACCACCAAACTGAAAACCCGTAGTATAACTACCGGGCATACCATTGCCATTGATATTGGATAGGTTAACATCGCCTTTTATCCCAAAATGCCAGTCAGGATCTGATTTTGTTTGCGCATGCAGTATAACAGAAAAAAAAATGGCCAGGCAGCTAATTGTGTACTTCATAAAAAATTTAATTGTTAGTGAATAGTATTTAGCAAAATTTCCAAATCACGGGCGGCTACACCCTTTATACAATAATAAAACTGCTTATAACCGCAGGTTTCAAAACTATCTTATCATTTATATACACAAATCATAAAATCTACCAACTGCCAGCTTGTATCGGTAAACAGACAGATTAATGTGTACAACTACAAAGACGTTGCTCTTATATTTTGTGCAATTTCAAGCAAGTTCAAAATACTACAACACATCATTTCGTTACTAATCAGTTAATACAAATAAAAATACCGCCCATGAGAGCGGTATTTTTATTACTGCAGCTATTAAGCAATGCTGCACCTTTAATTAATATTTATAGTAGTTTCTTTTAAGATCATTGATGGCCTGATCCCTTTCGCTTCTTAACTGGTGTACCGTTTGCCTTCTTTCCTTGCGGGTAAGGCTGGTATCGTGTTTGGCAGAATAAATCTTGTCCTTATAATCGTTTTTAATATCCTCTATTTTCATTTCCAATTTCGTGGGCCTGTAAGAACGGCCATACACATTATTGTATCCATAGGGATAGTACCCAAATGGTGCATAATAGGGCGAATAAAAAGGAGAATATCCTAAACCTACTCCTACCGAAACACGCGGGCGTGCTACGTATACGTGACCACCTCCATAACCATGACCAAAACGTTGGGCCGAAGCGCCAAAAGCCAATCCTAAAGCAACTACTATTACCATTAGCTTTTTCATAATTGAGTAATTTTATATCTTATAGACTCAAAAATAATACAAAAGAAAAGCGGTATCAAGGTTTATAACTAATCAATAACAAATGGAGGCTGAGTACCGCTAACCGGCTGACTGTCTTATAGTTTCATTAACAATCCGAACGTTAAAATGACAGGCAGGAACAAAAAATGTCATTTTTTTTGTTGAACAGCTGACAACAAAAAAACGCCCGAAAAGGGGGCGTTCTTTATACAATATTTTATGTTGTGAAAGCTTATTTTTCTGTCAGTCCACCGTCTTTCCATGCCTTAATAACGGCTATATCAGCATCGCTCAGCTTTGGGTGTCTCATTGGCATAAAACCTTTTTCGTCGGGGTTTAATTGTATACGGCGCAAGATACCGTCCACTTCTTTTGAAACGCTGGCATAAGATTCAAGCGCTTCTTTATTGCCGCCTTTTGACGGGAAATGACAGGGTGCGCAATTGCCAACGATAATTGGCTGAACATTTACTTCATAGGTAACCGAAGTTTTAGCGGTAGCAGCACTAGCTTTTTTTGCACTATGGCAATAAGAAAAAAATACGGCCATTGTTACAATCAGTGCAGAAACATATAATTTTTTCATTAGTCAGTGTTTTTGTTTTCAAATATATCTAATTCTTTGTGACAATCATCTGACAATTGAAGTTTTTGTTTTCGATGGCTGCATTTTTATTTGTTCGGTGAATGCTGCCAGTTTTCCTCCTAATTTACTTATTTTTAAGTTTTACCAAATCATGTTCACTCCATAATGACGGATTCAAACCGTGAACTCCCGCATCTTTCGCGCACGCTCGGGCCCGTTATGTTATGGGGGCTTGGTGTTGGCTACGTTATCTCAGGCATGTATTTTGGCTGGAACCTTGGACTGGCGGAAGGCGGCACTTACGGAATGGCCATAGCCACTTTTTTTGCCATTCTGCTTTATATTAGTTTCACCTTTTCCTACACAGAACTGGCCTGCGCCATACCCAAAGCAGGCGGTGTATTTGATTATGCTACCCGTGGCCTGGGCAAAGAATTTGGTTTTATTGCCGGCGTTGCACAGATCATTGAATTTGTTTTTGCACCACCCGCCATTGCCGCTGCCATCGGTGCTTATTTTGTTTATTTCTTCCCGCAATTTTCCGTTTCCAGCATTGCGATTACTGTTTATATCATTTTTACGGCGCTTAATATTTACGGTGTTAAAGCGGCCGCTATTTTTGAACTGGTGATTACCATTTTTGCGGTATTTGAACTATTGCTTTTCGCCGGTATTACCCTGCCGCATTTTAAAATCAGCCATTTGCAGCATAATTCTTTTCCCCATGGGTGGATGGGTGTCTGGGCATCTATTCCGTTTGCCATTTGGTTTTTTCTTGGACTGGAAGGAGTGGCTAATGTGGCAGAAGAAGCGGTTAACCCGCAACGCAATATACTCTTGGGCTTCGGCTCCGCCCTTTTTACGCTGATTATCTTATGCGTACTTGTTTTTATAAGCGCTGTCGGCGTAGGTGGCTGGGAGGCCGTCGTTTATCCATCACCGGGAGCGCCAGCATCAGACTCTCCCCTGCCGCTTGCATTGCTGCAGATAACGGGTAAAACCGGGTTGGTATATCATTTACTTATAACCATTGGGCTGATGGGCCTGGTAGCATCCTTTCACGGCATCATACTCGCATCGGGCCGGGCCACTTTTGAATTTGGTAAAGCTGGCTATATACCAAAAGTTTTTGGCGGCATTCATCCCAAATTTAAAACACCGGCCAACGCCCTGCTGGTAAACATGGTAATAGGCATTATTGCACTGCTTACCGGAAAGACATCAGAAATCATAACCATTAGCGTTTTTGGCGCTTTATCCCTGTATTTCATATCCATGATCAGCCTGCTGGCGCTTCGTAAAACAGAGGCTTCGCTACCAAGGCCTTTCCGGGTGCCCTTTTTTCCCTGGTCTCCGGTCATTGCCTTAATAATATCAGGCATCTTCCTGGTAGCAATGGTTACATTAAATAGTAAATTAGCAGGAATCTATTTCGCCATACTGGCCGTTTCATATTTATGGTTTCACTTTTTTGTAAAAAACAAGACCCATGCAGCATAACCCGGCAACGGCAGCCTTGCTTAGACAACTAACGGACAAAGATACCCGCAAAGTAAAATTGGCTGTTACGGACATTGATGGCATCCTGCGGGGGAAGATGATCAGCTTTGATAAATTTAAATCGGTAGCCGAAAAAGGCTTTGGCTTTTGTGATGTAGTATTTGGCTGGGATGCCAATGACGCGGCGTATGACAATGCCAGTTATACCGGCTGGCATACCGGCTATCCGGATGCAACAGCTGTAATAGATTTGGAAACCTTCCGCGAAATACCCTGGGAAAATGACCTGCCTTTTTTTCTGGCCGATTTTGCTGATGGAAAAGGTAATAGCCTGCCCATCTGCCCCAGGAGCCTCCTCAAAAAAATAATTGCGCAGGCGGATAAAGCGGGTTTTATTCCTTTTTTCTCACAAGAATTTGAATGGTTCAACTTTATAAACAATGCAGATGAGCTTTATGAGAATACATTCAGCAATCCTAAGCATTTAACCAATGGCATGTTTGGCTATTCTGTTTTGCGTGCATCGCAGCAGGGTGCTTTTTTTCACGATTTGTTTGATTTGCTGAATAAATTCAACGTGCCCATAGAAGGTATTCATACGGAAACGGGCCCCGGTGTGTATGAGGCAGCCATTCTTTATGGAAAAATACTGGAGGCGGCAGACAGGGCTGTTTGTTTTAAAACAGGTGTTAAAGAAATTGCCGCAAAGCATAATATCATAGCAAGTTTTATGGCCAAATTCAGCGCCGACCTGCCCGGCTGCAGTGGCCATGTACACCAAAGCCTGTGGAGTGCCGATGGTAAGCAAAACGTTTTTCATGATAAGAAAACTAAAACGGGCATGAGC
>Ga0157376_10003151_pt1 | contig 11325 bp, 10 predicted proteins | sample M45metaG_FD_121801 | JGI IMG/M metagenome (GOLD analysis project Ga0157376, IMG submission 121801) | Miscanthus rhizosphere microbial communities from Kellogg Biological Station, Michigan, USA - M4-5 metaG | ecosystem: Host-associated > Plants > Roots > Rhizosphere > Soil | place: USA: Michigan... | reverse complement strand
CGAAGGTTTATTCGTTACGGCCCGTTGCCGCGAGGCTGATACCAAGGCCGATCATCACCAGCCCGCCCGTTCCCCCGACCAGCGCCAGCCGCCGCGGCGACCGGGCGAACCACTGCCGGGCCGTGCCCGCGGCGGCCGCCCACACGCTGTCCAGGACGAGCGCGATGACCGGGAACAGCATCCCGAGGATGATCATCTGCGCCGGGACCGGCAGCGACCCGGGACCGGTCACGGTGAACCCGGGCAGCGCGATGGTCAGGAACACGATCGTCTTGGGGTTGGCCACCCCGACCATGAACCCGTCCCGCAGCGCTCGGCCGCCGGTCACCGGCGGGAGCTTCCCGGTCAGCGCGGTGGCCATCGAGTGCCGGTGCCGGATCGCCTGCACGCCGAGGTAGACCACGTACACCGCGCCGGCCAGCTTGACCGCGGTGAACACCTCTGCAGACCGCTGGACGAGCGCGCCCGCGCCGAACGACACCGCGATGACCTGCACGACCAGGCCCAGCTCGTTGCCCACCACAGTGAACAGAGCGCCCCGGCGGCCGACCGTCACCGCACGGCTGACCGTGAACAGCACGCTTGGCCCGGGCACGGCGATCAGCACCGCGGCCAACGCGGCGAACGCCAGGACATGACTGATCGGGATCATCCGGCCAACCTACGGCAACCGCAGGTCAGCAGCCCACCGAGTTTCGCGCCGGCAGTCACCTGTGCCGGAGGGCGGCCGGGCCGGGCTAGGGCAGGGCCGGCAGTTTTCCCGGGGCGAGGACGAGATCGACGCGGGTGATCCGGCCGCCGGCCGTGGTCAGCGACGCCACCGTGGTCAGCTGGCCGCCGGTGAGAACGCCCAGGCCGAGGGCGCCGTTGACGGTGATGACCTGGACCTCCGCGGCGATCGGGATGCGGTCGATCAGGCCGAGCAGGAGCCGCGCCACCCGGTCGGCCCCGTGCACCGGCCGCCGGGCCGCGCTGACCTGGCCGCCGCCGTCGCTGGTGAGCACCACGTCCGGGTCGAGCGCGCCGACCAGGGCGGCCAGGTCGCCGCCGATGGCCGCCTCCAGGAACCGGGTCACCGCCGCGGCGTGCTCGGCGGTCCCGACCGTGACCCGCGGCGCCCGGGCGCTGATGTGCGCCCGGGCCCGCGCGGCCAGCTGCCGGACCGCCGCGGGCGTCCGCCCGACGGCCTCGGCCACGGCCGGGAACGGCAGGCCGAACACGTCGTGCAGCACCCACGCGGTGCGCTCCGCCGGGGTCAGCGTCTCCAGCACGACGAGCATGGCGTAGCTCAGCGTCTCGTCCAGCGTGACCCGGTCGGCCGGGTCGGGCCCGGGCGGCCCGGCGCCGGCCACGGTTTCCAGGCCGACGACCGGCTCGGGCAGCCACGGCCCGACGTACACCTCACGGCGCCGCCGGGCCGAGCGCAGCGCGTCCAGCGCGGCCCGGGCCACCGTGACCGTCGCCCAGGCTTCCACGTCGAGGACCGGTTCACGGGCGTCGGCGGCGGCCAGCCGCAGCCAGCAGTCCGACACCACGTCCTCGGCTTCGGCGTGGCTGCCAAGAACCGCGTAGGCCACCCGCACCAGCCGGGGCCTGGCCTGCTGGTACGCCGCGGCCAGCGCGGCTTCCCGGCCGGCCATCACCGGCCCGCCCGGCCCGTGCTGGCTGGACCCGTGCTGGCTGGACCCGTGCTGGCTGGACCCGTGCTGGCCGGTACCGGCCCGGTTGCGCCGCCTGCGGCCAGCCATTCGTCGAAGGTCAGCACGCCCCGCGGTCCCGGGCCTGTCGGCAGCTGCCCGCCCCCGGCCATCGCCTTCCCGGCCGCGCCAGGAAGCCGGACCGCCAGCACCGGCCGGTGCTGGCCGCGGGCCCTGGCCACCCGGCGGACCAGGTCCGCCATCCAGAACTCCTGCGGGCCGGCCAGCTCGGGGGCCAGCCCGGCGGGCCCGGCCAGGGCCAGCCCGACCAGCGCCGCGGCGGCCTCGGCCGCGGCCACCGGCTGGGAGAGCATCCGCGGCGCAAGCGCGACCGGCCCCCGGAAGCGGTCGAGCAGCTGGCCCGCGAACTCGTGGAACTGGGTGGTGCGCAGCACGCTGCCCGGCACCGGGCCGGCCAGCACCAGCTCTTCCTGGTGGCGCTTGCCCAGGTAGTACCCGAAGTCGACGCGGTCGGTGCCGACGATAGACAGGGCCACGTGATGGCCGACCCCGGCCCGCTGTTCCGCCTCCAGCAGGTTCCTGGTGACGGTGCCGAAAAACGCGACCGACCGGGCCCGGCGGGCGGTCGTCGTGTTGGTCACGTCGATAACCGCGGACACCCCGCGCAGCGCGTCTGCCAGCCCGTGGCCGTCCAGGAGATCGGCACCCGCCGACCGGGACAGCACGACGGCGGTGTGGCCCGCCGCGCGCACGGACCCGGTCACGTGCCGCCCGGCGATCCCGGTCCCGCCCGCCACTGCGATCTTCATCGTCTGGCCTCCTGTCCCGTGCCGGCCGTGGCCCGCTCCGCGGGCGCGGACCGGGCCTGGCGGCCCGCCTCCGCCCCGGACGGCGCGACCAGCACCAGGGCCAGGACCACGTTCACGGCCAGCGAGACGATGTTGCCGATCTTGTCTGCCGTGCCGAGCTCGTCCAGGTGCGTCAGGTGGAAGATCAGGTGCGGGAGGCTGAACGCGAGCCACGCGGCCCCGGCCAGCCGCAGAGTGCCAACGTGCGGCCGGATCGCCGCCCAGCCGGTGAGCACCAGCAGGGCCAGGTAGAGGCCGCCGACATCGCGGATCAGGTGCTCGTTGTACGGGCCGAGCGAGGAAATCCAGGGATGCCCGGCCAGCGGGAACGAGCGGTAGAACGACAGGGGGGCGAACTCGGCCCAGCCGCCGACCAGCGCGGCGGTCAGGGCCAGCAGGGCCGCGGCGGCCTGCTTGATTCTGGTGTTCATACCCCGTTGACGAGGCAGCCCAGCCGGTCTGTGACATCCGCTCCCGGGCGGCAGCGGTTACGCCGCCGGGCTGCACGCCGTGGCGGCCGGTTCCGCGTCCGCCGCGGCGGTCTCCTCGCCGAGCGGGATCACGTGGTAGAACATCGCCCCCGGCTCGCGCCGGACCGGGCGGAGCTCGCTGCTGGTGCGGCGCAGCAGCGCCAGCACCGGCTCGTTGCCGTCCGCGACCAGCGCGTTGAACCGGCAGATGCCCTCCTGCCGGGCCCGCTTGGTCAGCTGGGTGAGCAGCAGCGTGCCCAGGCCCCGGCCCTGCCACTCGTCCACGATCGTGACCGCGATCTCGGCCGCCTGCGGGTCCTCGGTGTCCCGCACGTAGCGGGCGATGCCCACGCCGCGGCCGTCCTCGACGCTGATCGCGCCCAGCGCCTCGTGGTCGTGGTGGTCGATGTCGGTGAAGTAGCGCAGCTCACGGGCGGACAGCTGCTTCTTCGGGCTGAGGAAGCGGGTCAGCCGGGATTTGGCGCTCAGCCGCTCGAACCCCTCGGCCAGCAGCGGCGCGTCGGCCCTGCGGACCGGGTTGATCAGCACCGCGGAGCCGTCGCGCAGCCGGACCGGGCGGTTCCTGCCGCCGGAGCGGGCCAGCCGGGCCTGGCGGGCAGCGGCCGAGTCGGCCCGCAGCATGGCGGAGTGCTGCTCGCCCAGCGCGGCGTGCAGGTACGGGTTCAGCACGGGTATCACTCGCCCCGGGTCGTCGGTCGGCCAGGTCCGGGCCGGCCGGTCCACTGACCGCAACAGCCGCCCCGGCCTGCCTGTTCCCGCTAGGCCAGGCCGCGGCGGAGCCGGGTCAGTGCCTCCTCCAGTACCTCGGGCTTCTTGCAGAACGCGAACCGGACCAGCGACTCGCCGGCCTTGGCGTCGTCGTAGAACACCGCAGCCGGGATGGCCACCACGCCGGCCCGCTCCGGCAGGGAACGGCAGAACGCGATCCCGTCGGTCTCGCCCAGCGCGCTGATATCGGTGGTGACGAAGTAGGTCCCCGCGGGCCGGTAGACCGCGAACCCGGCCTCCGCCAGGCCGTCGCAGAGCAGGTCACGCCGGGCCCGCAGGTCCCCGTTCAGCTGCGCGTAGTAGCTGTCCGGCAGGGCCAGCCCTTCGGCCACCGCGTACTGGAACGGCCCGCCGCTGACGAACGTGAGGAACTGCTTGACCGTGCGGACCGCGGTCACCAGCTCGGCCGACCCGGTCACCCAGCCGATCTTCCAGCCGGTGAAGGCGAACGTCTTGCCCGCCGAGCTGATCGTCACGGTCCGGCCGGCCATGCCCGGCAGCGTCACGATCGGCACGTGCTCGCCGTCGAACACCATGTGCTCGTACACCTCGTCGGTGATCACCAGCAGGTCATGCTCGACGGCCAGGTCCGCGATCGCGGTGAGCTCGGCCCGGCTGAAGACCGCGCCGGTCGGGTTGTGCGGGGTGTTCAGCAGGATCAGCCGGGTGCGCGGGGTGATCGCGGCGCGCAGCGCGTCCAGGTCCGGGCGGAAATCCGGCGGGCGCAGGGTGACCGGCACCCGGACCGCCCCGGCCAGCGCGATGCAGGCCGCGTAGGAGTCGTAGTACGGCTCGAACGCGATCACCTCGTCACCCGGCTCGGTCAGCGCCAGCAGCGCCGCGGCGATCGCCTCGGTCGCGCCCGCGGTGACCAGCACCTCGGTATCCGGGTTCACGTCCAGGCCGTAGAACCTCTGCTGGTGCGCGGCAATGGCGCGGCGCAGCTCGGGCACGCCGGGCCCGGGCGGGTACTGGTTGCCCCGCCCGGCCATGATCGCCGCCGCGGCGGCCTCGGCCACCACCGCGGGCCCGTCGGTGTCGGGGAAGCCCTGGCCCAGGTTCACCGACTTGGTGGCGACCGCCATCGCGGACATCTCGGCGAAGATCGTCGTGCCCATCGGGGCCATTCGGCTGTTCAGCAGCGGGAGTCTCACCCCGCCATCAGATCACGCCGCGGCCCGGTCCCGCCCGTAGGCTGGGCGTGTGCGCGCATGGGTGGTGCATCAGCCGGGGCCGGTGGCCAGCGGGCCGCTGCGGCTCACCGAGCGGCCGGTGCCCGAGCCGGGGCCGGGCGAGCTGCTGATCAAGGTTCACTGCTGCGGGGTCTGCCGGACCGACCTGCACCTCGCGGAGGGCGACCTGCCGCCCAGGCGGCCCGATGTCACGCCGGGGCACGAGGTCGTGGGGGAGGTAGCCGCGGCCGGGCCAGGAACGACCCGTTTCGTGGCCGGGGACCGGGTCGGCGTGGCCTGGCTGGCGGGGACCGACGGGCGGTGCCGGTACTGCCGGCGGGGCCTGGAGAACCTGTGCCCCGCCTCGGTGTACACCGGGTGGGACATCCCTGGCGGGTACGCCGAGTACCTGGTGGCCGCCGACGCCTACGTGCATCACCTGCCGGACGGGTTCAGCGACGAGCAGGCCGCACCGTTGCTGTGCGCCGGGATCATCGGCTACCGGGCGCTGCTGCGGGCCGAGGTCCCGCCGGGCGGGCGGCTCGGGGTGTGGGGGTTCGGCGGGTCCGCCCACCTGGCCACCCAGGTCGCGGTGGCCCAGGGCGCGGCCGTGCACGTGTTCACCCGCGGGGCCGCGGCGCGCGAGCTAGCGCTCAGCCTGGGCGCGGCGTCCGCGCAGGGCACCTTCGACCCGGCGCCCGAGCCGCTGGACTCGGCCATCATCTTCGCGCCCGCCGGGGACCTGGTGCCGGTCGCGCTGGCCGCGCTGGACCGCGGCGGCACGCTGGCCGTGGCCGGCATCTACCTGTCCGCGATCCCGGCGCTGGACTACGCCAGGCACCTGTTCCAGGAGCGGACCCTGCGCAGCGTCACCGCGAACACCAGGGGCGACGCCGAGGAGTTCCTCCGGCTGGCCGGGCGGCTGCGGCTGCAGGTCGCCACCGCGGCGTACCCGCTGGACCACGCGGACCGGGCGCTGGCCGACCTTGCGGGCGGCCGGGTCCGCGGCGCCGCGGTGCTGCACGTCGCGGGCTGATCAGCCAGGTTGCCACGGCTGGGACCGCCGGCCAGAGGGCCCGCCCCAACTCCGCCAAGCCCGGCCCGCCTTTCACCTTCGATCGGAACGGAACTTTCTGTTCTGATCGAAGGGGCTGGCGGAGTCGGTGACTGGGGTGCGGTCAGGCCGGCCAGAGGCCGTGCTCAGGGAAGACGGCGGCCTGGGTTGCCGCGATGGCCCGGTCGACCGGGCTGGCCGGGTCCTGGCCGTCGGCGTAAGGGGTGTAGGTGGCTGGTTCGCCGTCGGTCATCGAGGCGGGCGCGGTCCGGCCGGTGCGCCGCTCTGCCTCGGCCCGCCACTCCGGCGGGGTGGGCGTGCTTGGGTCGACCGGCGCGCCCGCCGCCTCGGCCAGCAGGTGCGTCCAGGTCCGCGGGACCACCTCGGTCAGCGCGTAGCCGCCGCCCCCGCACAGCAGCCAGCGGCCGCCGGCCACCTCGTGGGCCAGCTGGTGCACGGCGGCGTGCGCGGCCCGCTGGCCGTCCACGGACAGGCGCAGGTTGGCCAGCGGGTCGAGGCGGTGCGTGTCGCAGCCGTGCTGGCTCACCAGCACCTGCGGGGCGAACGCACGGAGCAGCGGCGGGACCACCGCGTGGAAGGCGCGCAGCCAGCCCGCGTCGCCGGTGCCGGCCGGCAGGGCCACGTTGACCGCGCTGCCGGGCGCGTTCGGGCCGCCGGTCTCGGTGGGCCGCCCGGTGCCGGGGAACAGCGTCCTGGGGTCCTCGTGCAGGCTGATCGTCAGCACCCGGGGGTCGTCCCAGAACGCGGCCTGCACGCCGTCGCCGTGATGCACATCGATGTCCACGTAGCCGACCCGCTCGGCGCCGTGGTCGAGCAGCCAGGCGATCGCGATGGCCGGGTCGTTGTACACGCAGAACCCGCTGGCGTAGCCGCGCATCGCATGGTGCAGGCCGCCGGCGATGCTCGCGCCGTGCTCGGACGCACCCGACCACATCGCCTGGACCGCGGCCAGCGTCGCCCCGGCGACCAGCGCGGACGCCTCGTGCATCCGGGGGAACACCGGGTCGTCCGGGGTGCCGAGGCCGAAGCCGGGCGGCGGCGGGCGGTCCGGATCCTGGCCCGCGGCCCGCACCGCGGCCAGGTAGCGCGGGTCGTGCACCCGCTCCAGCTCGGCGTCCGGGGCGGGTTCGGCGCTGACCACGCACACGTCGTGGCCGAGCACACCCAGCGCGCGGGCCAGCGCGATGGTCAGCTCGACCCGGACCGGGGCCAGCGGGTGCCCGGGCCCGAAGTCGTATCCGGCCAGCGCGGGATCCCAGGCGAGGTGCAGTGAGCAGGCGGTCATGTACTCATCCTTTCCCGTGACGCCCGGATAGCCATGGCTAACCGGCGTTATAGTCCTCACCAACCAGGCCCTTTCATCTGGCTGGCTGGCCGTTATCGCCGCAAATGGGGACCCGGGGCGCTAGCGTGTCCGGGTGGATGAGGCGAAGATCACGGCAGACGATGTCCAGTCGGACGCCAGCCAGGCAGACAGCAGCCAGGCGGACGCCAGCGCCGGCACCAGCAACGGCTCCGCAGGCCCCCGCTCCAGAGCCAGGGCGGAGGATACCGCGGCTGAGCCGGCGGCGGCGCAGCCCGGGGGTGCCCAGCCCGCCGAGCCGGAACCCGCGGAGCCCGGGCCCGCGGCGGCCGGGCGCGCGGAGCGCAGGAGGCTGGCGTTCGCCAGCTTCCTGATGCTGTTCGTTGAGCTGGCGCTGATCCGATGGACCGCGGCGGGCAACGTCTACCTGGCCTCGGCCACGAACTTCGTGCTGCTGGCCAGCTTCCTGGGCATCGGCCTCGGCTTCCTCAACGCCCGGTCGAACCGGGACTTCCTGCGCTGGGCGCCGGTGGCGTTCGCGCTGCTGGTCGGCTTCGCGCTCGGGTTCCCCGTCATCCTTGCCACGCTGGAGAAGGGCCAGAACCCGTACCGGGGACTCGGCGGCATGACCGCGCTGCCCCGGCCGGTCAGCCTGACCATCATCTTCCTGCTCAGCGTGACCGTGATGGCCGGGTTCGGGCAGGCGGTCAGCCGGCTGTTCGTCCGGTTCGAGCCGCTCGCCGCCTACCGGCTGGACATCGCCGGCAGCATCGCCGGGATCGCGGTGTTCTCCGCGCTGTCGTTCCTCCAGCTGCCGCCGCTGGCCTGGGGCGTGATCGCGGCCGGCGGGCTGGCCGTGCTGCTCGGCCGCAAGATGAAGTGGTATCAGTGGGCCGGCATCGCCGTGGTCATCGCGCTGCTCGGGATGGACTCGTTCGCGCCGCACGAGCAGTGGTCGCCGTACTACAAGCTGTCCGTGAAGCAGGCCGGCGGCCCCCACCCGGCGCTGTACGTGACCGCGAACAACATCCCTTACCAGGCGGCCCGGTCGCTGAAGGTGCTGCACGACCAGAAGAAGTTCTACTTCTACCCGTACCAGCACGTCACCACCTCGTCGCTGAAGGACGAGCTGATCATCGGGGCCGGGTCCGGCAACGACGTCGCGGTGGCGCTGTCCGAGGGCGCCCAGCACGTCGACGCGGTGGAGATCGACCCGGCGCTGGTCCAGGTCGGCCGGGAGCATCACCCCGAGCACCCGTACCAGAGCCCGAAGGTCACCCCGCACATCGGGGACGGCCGGGAGTACCTGCAGGACACCGGCAAGAAGTACAACCTGATCCTCTTTGCGCTGCCGGACTCGCTGACCGCGCTGGCCGGCCAGTCCAGCCTGCGGCTCGAGGGCTACCTGCTGACCGAGCAGTCGATCGCCGAGGCGCGGCTGCACCTGGCGCCGGACGGCACGTTCTCGATGTACAACTACTACCAGCCGTTCCTGCTGGCCAGGTACGCCACCACGATCGAGCAGGCGTTCGGGCACGCGCCGTGCGTGCAGGTCGGGCCGCCGCTCGGCGGGCGCCGGCTGGCCGTGCTCACGGTCAAGGAGAAGGGCCCGGTGCCCAACTGCCAGCAGGTCTACAACGGCGCCAGGGTCGCCCCGGCCACCGACGACCACCCGTTCCCGTACCTGCCGAACAAGTCCATCCCGAACATCTACCTGTGGATGCTCGGGCTGATCCTGCTCGCCTCGGTGGTGCTGATCCGGATCTTCGGCGGGTCCTTCAAGCGCATGAGCGGCTACCTCGACCTGGCTTTCATGGGCGCGGCGTTCCTGCTGCTCGAGACCAAGAACATCATCCAGTTCGCGCTGCTCTTCGGCAGCACGTGGTTCGTCAACTCGCTGGTCTTCGCGGCCGTGCTGCTGACCGTGTACCTGGCCATCGAGACCGCGGCGCGGCTGCCGCTGCCTAAACCGTGGATCCTGTACGTGCTGCTCATCGCGTCGCTGGTACTGACCTGGGTGGTGCCGCAGGAATCGCTGCTCGGGCTGCCGATGGTGGTGCGGTTCTTCGCGGGCGGGGCGCTGGCGTTCGCGCCGGTCTACCTGGCCAACCTGATCTTCTCGCAGCGGTTCAAGGACGTGGCCACGTCCGGCGACGCGTTCGCCGCGAACCTGCTCGGGGCGATCGTGGGCGGTGCGCTGGAGTACCTGGCGCTGATCACCGGCTACCGGTTCCTGCTGATCCTGGTCGCGTTGCTGTACGGGGCCGCGTTCATCACCAGCCGGACCAGGCTGGCGGCGCTGCCGGGCAGATAGGAGGCCGGGCCCGGGCCGGCCGGCCCGGGCTGCCGGCCCATGCCGGCCGGCCGGCGCGGTCAGGCGGGCCCGGTTGGGCCGCCGATCCAGCCGGGGAGCGTGGCCCCCGGGTAGGTGCCCCAGCGGAACGTGTAGTCGCGCGCGCTGCCGTGGGTGTAGCGCAGCCGCATGCGGGTGAAGAACCGGACGCCGTGCACGGTCTCCGGCCGGAAGAAGGACAGCACCGCCTTGTACTTTCGGTAGTGGCCGGCCGCGCACATCGGCGTGCAGGTGTTCACCCAGAGCACGGCGGTGCGCGGCTGGCCGGGCTGGCTGGTCTTGGCCGCCTCAGCGGTCCAGTACGCCCAGGACGGCGTCTTCACGAACGCGTTGCCGGACATGCAGTCGAGGTACACGGTGCCCGGCTGCACCTGGCCGTCGTGCCGGCCCTTGCAGTCGAACGCCACCGGCCGGGTCGCGGCCCGATGGGACACGGCCGAAACGGGCGCGGCCGTGCCGCAGGCCACGGCCGCCGCGCAGCACGCCGCGAGGATGACGCCAGCGACTCTGCTCATGATCTCCACTTACCCCATCTCTGCCCGCGAGGACCACCCCGTTCAGATTGACGCCTGGCGACCCGTTCGCGTTGCCGCCGATGTGCCATCGCTTTCCCTCTCACCGCAGCGATGGCCCATCGACGCGCTGGTGCGGGGTCAGGCGGGGTCCAGGCCGAGGCCGGGGGAGCGGCTGGCGACCTGGGCGGCTATGGCCTGGATGACGGCGGCGGCGGGCTGGCCGGTGAGCTGGCGGCCGTCCCGGAGGCGGACCGCGACCAGGCCACTGGCCGCCTCGCTGGCGCCGATCACCGCCGCGTACGGGATCCTGGCCTCGCGGGCCCGGCGGATCCGCGCGCCCAGGGTGGCGTCGGCCGGGTCGCACTCGGCCCGCAGCCCGGCCGCCCGGGCCTGGCCGGCCACCGACCCGGCCAGCGCCGCCTGCTCGCTGGTGACCGGCAGCACGACCAGCTGGACCGGGGCCAGCCAGGGCGGGAACGCCCCGTCGTACCGCTCGATCAGGTACGCCACCATCCGGTCCATCGAGGACAGCACGCCGCGGTGGATCATCACCGGCCGGTGCCGCTGCCCGTCCGGGCCGGTGTAGGCCAAGTCGAACCGCTCCGGCTGATTGAAGTCGGCCTGCACGGTGGACAGGGTCTCCTCGCGTCCCGCTGGGTCGGTGACCTGCACGTCGATCTTGGGCCCGTAGAACGCCGCCTCGCCCTCGGCGGCTTCGTAGGCCAGGCCGAGCTGATCCAGCGCGGCCCGCAGCTGGCGCTCGGCGTCCTGCCACTGGGCCGCGCTGCCCAGGTAGCCGTCGCCCGGGCCGCGCAGCGACAGCCGGTATCTGGCCACCTCGATGCCGAGCAGCGCGTAGCAGCGCCGCACCGACTCCAGGGCCAGCACGATCTCGTTCTGGACCTGGTCCGGCCGGGCGAACGAGTGCACGTCGTCCAGATTGATCTGGCGCACCCGGGACAGGCCGCCGACCACCCCGGACAGCTCGCTGCGGAACATCGCGGCCAGCTCGGCCAGCCGGATCGGCAGGTCACGGAAGCTGCGCTGATCACTGGCGTAGATCAGCGCGTGGTGCGGGCAGTTGGCCGGGCGGAGGACCAGCTCGTCGCCGCCGACCCGCATGACAGGGAACATGTCCGCGG
>Ga0157376_10003148_pt1 | contig 11330 bp, 8 predicted proteins | sample M45metaG_FD_121801 | JGI IMG/M metagenome (GOLD analysis project Ga0157376, IMG submission 121801) | Miscanthus rhizosphere microbial communities from Kellogg Biological Station, Michigan, USA - M4-5 metaG | ecosystem: Host-associated > Plants > Roots > Rhizosphere > Soil | place: USA: Michigan... | reverse complement strand
CGAATGTTACGGCATGCCGGATGTGGAGAGCCGAGGCTTGAAAATAGGACTGGATTTGCATGGGGATCTGGTCGATCCGGACACGCAATCGCGCATCGTCACGGCGGAAGAGGTTGCCGGGATTCGAAAATATGTGGCCTACCGATTCCCTGCCCTGCGGGATGCGCCAATCGCGGAAACCCGGGTGTGCCAGTATGAAAATACATCGAACGGCGACTTTTTGATCGACCTGCACCCGGAGCTAGAGAATGTATGGTTCGCGGGAGGCGGGTCTGGACACGGATTCAAGCACGGGCCGGCCGTGGGCGAATATCTCGCCGGGCAAATCCTGGAGGGAGCAAAGCCGGAACCGCGTTTTCTGCTAGAGAACAAGGAAACGGCGCAGCGGCGCTCGGTCTACTAGGCCCATCCAAACTCCGGGATTGAGCGAGATTGGCGAAACTTATTCGGCTGGAATGCGTCTTTGTAAAGTGACAGTGTGAGTGTCCCTGCATTCCCTTTCCGAGCGACTTTTTTGAGCAAGCGATCACGGAGGAGTTATGCCTTTGCGCGTTAGAAGTAGCATTCGGCGGATTGCGGCAATGGCCGCGGTGTGGGCGATGAGTTTTCAGGTTGCGCACGCTACACCGCCGGAGAGCGAGCTGAAAGTTCCGGTGGAATATTACAAGCTGCCCAATGGATTGCGGGTGGTGCTGTCAACCGACCACACCGCGCCGACGGTTTGCGTGGCGGTGTATTACCGCATCGGGTTCCGGGTGGAACCGAAAGACCGCACCGGATTTGCGCATCTGTTCGAACACATGATGTTTCAGGGCTCGCAAAACCTGGGAAAGATGGAATTCATCAAGCTGGTGCAGCAAAACGGCGGAATCCTGAATGGCTCGACGAGGTTTGATTTCACAAATTATTTTGAAATTTTGCCGTCGAACAAACTAGAGACGGCGTTGTGGGCCGAAGCCGACCGGATGAACGGGCTTGCGGTAACCGAAGACAATCTGAAGAATCAGCAAGGCGTGGTCGGCAACGAAGTCAAAGTGAACGTGATCAATCGGCCATATGGCGGATTTCCGTGGCTGGACATGCCGCAGTACGCGAACACCAACTGGTACAACGCTCACAATTTTTACGGCGACCTGAAGGATATTGAGGCGGCGACACTAACCGATGTGCAAAGGTTCTTCAAAACCTATTACGCGCCGAACAATGCAGCGCTGGCGATCGTAGGTGATTTTGATCCGGTGCAAGCGCGGCAGCTGGTGGAGAAATATTTCGGTGGGATCAAAGAGTCGCAATTGCCGGCGGTTCCCGACCTGACGGAACCGAAGCAGGAAAAGGAGAAACAGGCTTCGCGAGTAGACGCACTGGCAAAGCGCCCGGCGATAGCGATCGCGTATCACATGCCGGAACGTAACTCACCAGAATACTACGCCATGGGCTTGATCGACCAGATTCTGATTGAAGGCGACGACAGCTTAGAGCATCAGGAACTGGTACAAAAGCGCGGGTTGGCTGCGGGCGTGAACGGTGGAATCAATTATCTGGGAAACATGTTCAATTACAAAGGGCCGATGCTGTTCATGGCCGATATGCGAGTTGACGCTGGGACAACGCCGGATGCGGTTGTGAAAGCTTGGGATGGTCCAATCGAGGCCCTGCGAACAAAGCCAGTGGACAAAGAAACGCTGGAACGGGCGAGAGTGAAATTGCGCTCCGATCTCTACGACAACACGGGCAACCTTGGCGGATTTGGTCTGGCGGACCTGCTGGCCAGTTTCGCGCTGTTTGACGACAATCCCGCGCGAATCAACACGCTGGTTTCGGAATTTGAAAAAGTGACGCCGGAATTGATTCAGAGGACCGCACAGGAATTCCTGCGGCCAGAGAATCGTACCGTGCTGGTATTGGAAACCAAGCCCGCCGAGGCAGCAAAGACCCCTGAGGCGCCAGCCGCAGCGGCAAAGAATTAAGGAGACGCGAGATGAATGGCACGAAAATGCAAACAATTGCAATCAGCACTATCGCTCTGGCACTCTTCGCAGTTCCTGCGTTCGCGCAGCAACGGCAAGCGCCTCCGGCCGGCGGTCCTCCGAAACCATTTACCGTCCCGGCGCATGAATCGTATTCGCTGCCGAATGGTATGAAGGTCACCCTAGTTCCCTATGGCAACCTGCCCAAGGTGACGCTGAGTCTGGTGCTGCGTTCCGGAAATCTAAATGAACCAGCGGACCTGCCGGGACTGGCCGACATGGTCGGTAAATTGATGAAGGAAGGCACCACGACAAAGAGCTCCAAGCAGATAGCCGAAGAATCGGCGCGCATGGGTGGAGCGGTGAACATCAACGTGGGAGTGGACGAGACCGATGTGAGCACCGATGTCCTAAGCGAATTCGGTCCGCGGGCTGCGGCATTGCTGGCGGATGTGGCCCAACATCCGCTTTTTCCCCAGTCGGAGCTGCCGCGCCTGAAGAACGATGCGCAGCGGCAACTTTCGATTTCGAAGTCGGTGCCGCAGAGCATCGCGCTCGAACGATTCCGAAAGATTCTGTACGGCGATCACCCGTACGCTGTGGTGTTCCCGACCCAGGAAAGCATTGAGAAGAGCAGCGTGGCGGAGATCAAGAAATATTACGAAGGAAATTTTGGCGCAGCTAGAGCGCAGCTCTATGTTGCCGGCCGATTCGACGCCGGGGAAATGAAGAAGTTGATCGCGGCGAGTTTTGGCGGATGGGCGAAGGGCCCGGCACCGATAGTTAATCAACCAAAGATAAAGCCACAGCACACATTGGATTTGACCGACCGTCCAGGAGCGGCACAGTCCACATTGCTGGTGGGATTGCCGGTGCCTGACCCGACCAGTCCGGATGCGATTTCGCTGCTGGTGACCAATGCGCTGCTGGGAGGATCCTTCGGTTCGCGCATTACTTCCAACATTCGCGAACAGAAGGGCTATACCTATTCGCCCAGCAGCCAGATCTCGCGGCGCTATCATGATGCGTACTGGGCGGAAACGGCGGACGTTACCACAGAATTCACCGGCGCGTCGCTGAAGGAAATATTTGCAGAAGTGGACCGCTTGATGAAAGAGGCTCCAGCCGATGCGGAATTGAAGGGCATCCAAAGCTACTTGTCTGGACTGTTCGTGATCCAGAATTCATCGCGCGGCGCTCTAATCAGCCAGCTGCGCTACGTTGATTTTCAGGGGCTGGGCGAAGAGTATCTCAAAACATACGTACAGAAAGTCAATGCGGTAACTCCTGCGGACGTTCAAAAGCAGACCGCCGAGCACATCAAGCCGGATCGAATGACCATTGTGGTGGTTGGCGACAAGGCTAAGATTGCAGAGCAACTGGTTCCGTTTACGCCGGCCAGCAAGCCTTGACTACGGTTCGCGGCTAATCTAAACACTACCGGGCTTGGGTGCACGTCGGCGCGCAATTGCATGCGCTACGCGGCGGCTGCGCTTGGCTTTTTCCTGATACAGGTGAGCGTCGGCATCGGAGAGCAGCTTTTCGATGCGTTCACCATTGCCGCGATAGATGCTGATCCCGATGCTGGTCGACAGCACCGGCTTTTCCGGATCCATTTCCATGACGTGGCGAATACGCCCGGATACGCTTTCCGCTTCGGTTTCCTCGGCTTCCGGCAGCACCAGAGCGAATTCGTCTCCGCCATATCGCGCGGCGGTGTCAATCGAGCGGCAGTGAATGCGAAGGATGTCCCCTACGCGGCAAAGAGCGCGGCTTCCGACCAAATGCCCATGGGTATCGTTAATTTTTTTCAGGCCGTCCAGATCCAAAAGAAGCACTGCGAAGGGCCGGCCGGTGCGATTGGTCCGCTCGGTTTCATTTTCCAGGACATCAAGCAGGCGGCGATAATTCGCCAGGCCGGTGAGCGGATCACTGACGGCAAGATGGCGAACTTGTTCAAAGAGCCGTGCATTGTCGAGTAGTGCCCCACCGAGTGCAATGGCATAGCCCACCACGCTGAAGGCCTGAGACACGACGAAGGGGGCGTCCAGCAATCGTAGTGATTGGCTAGCCGCAAGCTGCGCGGCGAGATTCATCCAGGCGGCCACATAGATGGAGCGGTCGAAAGCGGTGAACACCTGGTTCAGGCGCCGCCGGTACCAAATGACCGCTATGAGGAAAATCACGCCAGGAAAGAGTTGTTGAGGCGACGGAATGAAAGCCCCGGGGCGCCCGGAGACCTCGGTAGGTAAACGGCGCAATGTTGCGGTCACGATATAGGTGAGCGCGACGACGCTGAGGAGCGCTCCAGCAATTTCGATCTTGGGCCGGCGTGAACGTGGCAGAAAATGTTCTACGAGCAGCGCTACTACCAGCAACAGCGCCAATATCAATCGGCCAACCCAAAGTGCAACCGGCGCCCAGTGGATCTGTAACTGGCGCTCCGCTGGTAGTTGGAAAAAGAGAACACTAGTGCCCGCCAGCACCGCGCCGGAGAGCAGAAAGCCCGCGCCAAGAATCAGCGAGATGCGGTCCTGGGTACCCTGGAAGCGTACGAGAGTAACAGCAGAAAAGACGAAGGCCAGCAGGGCGGTGACCACTTGCAAATAGCCTTGCAAGGCAGGGTCGGCTTGCAACGGCATAGGCCGCAGCCACAACACAAACAGTACGATTAACAGCAAAGCCACCACATGCCAAAAAACGGGTGTAGCTTCCCAACGTTCCGAGTTGAGGGGTCCCTCGCCCATAGACAACTTTCCCAAGATATTGGAGCCGGGCGCTTCCACTCCATTAGACTGCAGTAGCGAAAGTTACGTTGCCGGATTTCTCAGTATGTTGCGGTAGACGAAACTGGCCTGTGGAACAGGCTGAGAACTGGCATGGTGGTCGAGGTAGCCGGCCACAAAATACAGTTGCGCCCGAACGGTAATTTCCGGACAATCGTCCAATTAAATCGTTTCAATAAACGGATTTAAAGCCATTCCAAGGCCAGTCGGGAGACTCTGATGAACGACGAGGCGGGTGCGGGAGCGCCGCAGCTGCGCAGAAGTTTGACACTATGGAACCTGGTGATCATCGGCATTGTGATGATCCAGCCGATCGCGCCGATGGGAATCTACGGCGTGGTGAATAATGCCGCCCGCGGGCATGTGGTCACCACGATTCTGATCGCCATGGTCGCCATGTTGTTGACGGCGATCAGCTACGGAATGCTGGCGCGCATTTACCCGAGCGCCGGTTCCGCCTACACCTACGTCGGGCAGGAATTGCACACTAGTCTGGGTTTTCTGACCGGCTGGGCGATGTTGATGGATTACATCCTCAACCCGCTGATTTGCATTATCCTTTGCAGCAAACTTACACAGAACATACTTCCTGAAGTTCCCTACTGGATGCTGGCAATTTTTTACGCTACGGCGTTCACGCTCTTGAATCTTAGAGGAGTGAAGACTTCGGCGCGGATTAATGAAGTGATGGCCGGCGCTATGACCATCGTGGTGATCGTGTTCTTCGCCTACGTGATCCGCTTCCTGATCCAGCTGCACAGCGTCGGACCGCATTTCTTCAGCAAGCCTTTTTATGATCCGGAGACCTTCCACTTCGGTTTGATCATCCACGGCACTTCTATCGCGGTGTTGACATACATCGGGTTCGATGCGCTGTCGACCTTTTCGGAAGAAGTGGAGAATCCGCGGCGCAACATTCTGCTGGCCACCGTACTGGTATGCGTGCTGACCGGCATTTTGGCGGCGCTAGAAGTTTACGCTGCGCAACTGGTGTGGGGCGGCAAACCATTTCCGGCAGATCAAGTGGAATCCGCGTTTCCTCTGGTGGCGCGCCAGGCCGGTGGAGTCTTTCTGTTCCAACTGCTGAACTTCACCATCCTAGTGGCGAATATCGGTTCGGGAATGGGCGCGCAGCTCGCGGTATCGCGACTGCTCTACGGCATGGGACGAAGTGAAGCGATACCCAAAGGCTTTTTCGCAAAGCTTCACGCCAAGCGAGGCATCCCGGCCAACAACGTGATGCTGATCGGAGTGCTGGCGCTGGCCGGGTCGCTTTGCGACATGCTGCGCGAACCGTTCCGGATTTCTTACGAAAAAGGGGCGGAGATGCTCAACTTCGGTGCGTTCATCGCGTTCATGGGCGTCAACGTGGCGGCGTTCGTCAGATATTTTTTGCGCGCGGAGCGAAGGACCGTCTGGAATTTTGCCTGGCCAGTGTGTGGGTTTGGAATTTGCGCCTATATCTGGTGGGAGTTGAGCACTCCGGCAAAAATTCTGGGCGCGGCTTGGCTGACCATCGGATTGTTGTACGGAGCCTGGAAGACCTCGGGATTCCGCAAAGCGATGTCTTTCGACGCACCAGCGGAGTAAGGACCTGTGAAAACCGCACCATTGCAATCGGACATGAATTTGCCGGATGATGCTGCCACCAACAAAATTGTGAAGCGCTCGTCCAGCAAAGCCGAAGCGGTGACTATGAGGGATGTCGCAAATTTAAGCGGCTTCTCGCCGGCGACCGTTTCCATCGTGTTGAACAACGCGCCGTTGGCCCGGTATATCGCTCCGGCTACCAAGAAAAGAATTGAAGAGTCCGCACGCAAGCTGGGTTATCGGCCAAACGCGATGGCGCGTTTTTTGCGCAGCAAGCGGACCAACAGCGTCGGGGTGATGTTTTTCGACATTACCGATCCTTTTTGTACGCCGATCCTTCGCGGAATTGAAAATTCGCTGTATCAGGCTTCGTATCTGCCGATCCTAGCCGACTCGCATAACCAGCGGAATCGCTTCGAGCGTTACCTGGAAATGTTGTTGGAGCGCCATGTGGAAGCGTTGATTGTGGTCGCTAACTGGCTGTTCGTGGACATTCACTTACTTGCTGACTTTTCCAAACGCAATATTCCGGCGGCGACCATTGGCTGGGAACTTCCTGGCGATACCGTGAGTTCGGTAATGGTGGACAACGAGGCGGGCGGCCGACTGGCCCTGGAACATCTTTATAAACTTGGGCATCGCAAAATCGCGTTCATTCGCGGTCCAAAAACGCTGATTGATTCCGCACCGCGATGGAAAGGCATTCAGAAATTCGCGCACTCGGTGGGATTCGAAATTGACCAGAATCTTGCGCTGCAATTGCCGGAAGAATTTGACCCTAATTCGGGATTCGAAGGCGGAGTTCGGCTGACTGAAGAATTGCTACAACGCCGCAAGAAATTTACCGCGCTGCTGGCCTTCGACGATTTGACGGCTCTCGGCGCAATTCGTGCACTGATCAAGGCCGGTGTGAAGGTGCCCGAACAATGCTCGGTGATCGGCTTCGATGATGTGGCGTTGTCGGCGATGTCCGCGCCATCGCTGACCACCGTGCGGCAGCCAATGGAAGCAATGGGCACCCTGGCAGTGACCATCGTTATGGAAGGCATCAATGCCGCTCAGGAAAAGCGCGACTGGACGATCACCCATCACCGGGTTGCTCCGGAGTTGGTGATTCGGGAATCCACGCGCGCGATTTCGCTTCCGTCCGCTGACGACTGAAATTTTTTCGCTCTTCGCCAACCTGCCACTCTTTCTCTTGACATTTCGCTGCTAGCAAAGTAATTGAACAACGTCATTGTCAAGCTATCCTGAGATTTCGGGTGACAGGGGAGCCCGATTCGAGAGGTTAGCCGTTCGCGAAAAAGGTAGAGTCAAACGCGGCCGCATGCGCCGCGGTCTGCGAGGCAATCCGTGACTTGGACGCAGAACTACGATCCCCTGGGCCATTGGTGGCTGTCCACGCTCGTCGCCGCACTTCCGATCGTCGTATTGCTAGGTCTTCTCGCTGGCCTCAAAGTGCGCCCACATCTTTGCGCGATCGCTGGCGCGGTTACAGCGCTGCTTTGTGCCGCCGCGTGTTTTGGCATGCCGGTGCAGTTGGCGGCCGCCAGCTTTTTCTACGGAGTGGGATTCGGCCTGCTCAAAATAGTGTGGATCGTCGTCGCCGCGGTTTTTCTATACGACATCTCCGTTGAGACCGGCCAATTCGAAATCATGAAAGAGTCGGTTGCGGCGATTACACCGGACCGACGACTGCAGCTACTATTGGTGGCGTTTTGTTTCGGGTCATTCATTGAAGGCTCGGCAGGATTTGGCGCCCCGGTGGCCATTGCCGGCGCGTTCATGATTGGCTTGGGATTTCGGCCGTTCCAAGCGGCGGTATTGAATCTAATTGCGAACACGGCGCCGGTCGCCTGGGGCGCGATTGGAATTCCGGTGCACACGTTGGCGGCAGTTTCCGGGCTTCCGGACGGCGATCTGAGCAAAATGATCGGCCGAATCCTGCCGATTACTGCGGTCATCATTCCGTTCTGGCTGGTTCGAACCATGGTCAACTGGGAAGAAACGTTCGAAGTCTTACCGGCGATTCTGGTGGTGGGGATATCGTTCGCCGGGATGCAATATTTCTGGTCCAACCACGTGGACAGCAATCTGGTGGATATCGCAGCCGGAATATTTTCTCTAGTGCTGACGGTGGTTTTCCTGCGGGTGTGGCGACCCAAGCGGATCTGGCGATTTCCGGAAGAGCGCGAAGAGCAGGCTGCGGTAGCTCAGGAAGCGATAGTTCGCGATACGCTGGGCGACAAATGGGAAGTCAAAACCGTTCCGGCAGGGGCGAAATCCGCGAAGTACACTGCCGGACAGGTCGCGCGCGCGTGGATGCCTTTCGCCATTCTCTCGATCTTCGTCCTTTGCTGGGGACTTCCGTCGATTAAAGCTGCCATGGGCAAAGCGACGACACCCTCATTCAAGACTGGTGGCTGGGACTTTCCGTACTTACACAAGGCCGTGTCGCGCGCACAGCCAGTGGTGGCAAAGCCCACCGCCGAAAACGCAAAGTTCGATTTCAACTGGCTGACATCTACCGGTTCTGGCTGTTTCCTTGCGGCATTGCTGGCCGGGACGATTCTGGGATTGAAGCCGCGAGAACTTTTTGGCATTTTCTGGAAAACTGTCTATCGCATGCGCTTCGCGATCATCGCGATGTCTTGCATGCTTGGTTTGGGATACGTCACGCGGTATTCCGGAATGGACGCGGTTTTGGGTTTGGCGTTTACACGAACCGGCTGGCTATTTCCATTTTTCGGAACGTATATCGGATGGCTTGGTGTTGCGCTAACTGGCAGCGACACATCATCAAACGCATTGTTTGGCGGTTTGCAGCGAATCACCGCCGAACAATTGAAGCTGAGCCCGATCCTGATGGGCGCGGCGAACAGCGCCGGCGGCGTCATGGGCAAAATGATTGACGCACAATCCATCTGTATCGCCACAGCGGCGACGAATCAAGTCGGGTCAGAGGGCAGCATTTTCCGGTTTGTGTTCTGGCATTCGGTATCGCTTGCGGCGATCGTTGGCACCATCGTGATGCTGTACGCGTACATCTTTCCGCAATTCATTCCGCACTGACGATTGTCGAAAAACTGCAAACGCTGTTCCCTGCCGGCGAGCGACAAGTGCAGAACTCCTGCTAACATGGCGAGAGACCATGGCCCGCACGCAAAATCCAACCGCCGATGCGCCGGTATTGTTGGCGCAGAATCTAGTGCAAGCGTTGCTGCGAGAGCGGGTAATTCCGAGATTTGTGGATTCCTACGTCGTAGATAACGGCCGCCACGCGCTGCAAGTGCATGCTTCCTTGTACCGCGACCTGCTGACTATCATGCAAAGAGAAGCATTGTTGGCCGCGTGCGTACGGGCGATCGAAATTGCATCGTTTGAAACGATTACTTCCAGCAAAGGGAAACAGAAAATCGTTATCCGCAAAGGTGCGGACGCTTTTCGAAGGAAATTTCTTTCCGCGCTGGCCCGGCAGCAGAACTGGAATGCCGGCGACGCGCTCGATTTTCAGTCAGATCTTAGAATGTATGAAGACTTGCTCGGACGAGCTGCAGCTTCTCGTCGTCCGCGCAAACCGTACGAGGCCGCCAATCATCCGTTTGTGGATCGCTGCGCTTTCATGCTCGACTCAGCGTTCTTGGAAAAGGCGCGTCTGGCGGCCAGCCGCGCGCTGGCGCACGTGGAAGAAGTGGCCGCAAGGGTAACCGCGAACGCGATGAATTCCGAATAGCCGAATTTCTCGCACGAAATCTTGACCGCGATACGCCGAGCTACGAATTTGGCTCAACCAGAACGGCAGTGCCGTAGGCCAAGACTTCGGTCACACCCTGCATGACCTCTGTAGCGTCATAGCGGAATCCGACAATGCCGTTGGCGCCGTGCTGCCCGGCATGCATCAGCAGCAATTCGTAAGCTTCTTCACGCGTTTTCTCGCATAGGTCGGTCAGGATCGTAATGTTTCCGCCGACGATAGTCTGCAGCGCTGCGCCTAGATTTCCGATCACACTGCGCGATCTGACGATGATTCCGCGCACCACGCCGAAATTTCGCACGATCCGGTATCCCGGAATCTCCATCGCTGTCGTGACCATCGAAGAATCGATTCGCCCAGCCATTCGTAGCTCCTCCCCAGGCAGCCCGGAAATCATCAAAGGCTGCCGTTAACCGCTGCGATTCTACCTGTTTACATGCCTACTGCGCGAGTGTAGGGCGTTTGATATTCTGCCAGGGCATGGAAAACCTATTCGATTTTCTCGGCTTGATGCAGATCCTGGTCGGCCTGTACCTTGTTTATCAGGGCGTCGGCTGGCTGGCTTTCGCACGGCGCCGCGCCACCACCGATCCGGGATTCTATTCGCCGCGCACGGCAGTCCTGTGTCCCTGCAAGGGCGTCGAACCTGGCCTTGAACGAAATCTGACCGCGTTGTGCGAACTTGACCACCAGAACTACGAAGTGTTTTTTACGCTCGCGTCGGAATCCGATCCGGCCGCGAGTATCGTGAAGCGGGTTGCTAGCCAATCGCGCGGTAAGGCGCATGTGGTTTTCGCCGGGCCTCCGCAGGATTGCAGCGAGAAGATCAACAATCTACGCGCCGCGATTCAGCAGTTACCAGAAGACTTTGAAGTTTTGGTTTTTGCGGATTCGGACGGACGTCCCGGCCATTCCTGGCTGCGGCGGCTGACGGCCCCGCTCGCGGATTCACGTCTCGGTGCTGCAACCACGATGCGCTGGCTTATTCCCAACAACAATGGGCTTCCGAGCGTACTACTCGCCGCATGGAATGCTCCGGTGGTCACCATGCTCGGGGAAAATACGTCTACGAATTTTTGCTGGGGTGGCGGCACTGCGATTCGCCGGAACACCTTTGAGCAGTCTGGAGTCCTGGATCAGTGGCAGAACTCCGTGAGCGATGACCATTCCATGACAACGGCGCTGCGGCGGGTCAACCTGCCAATCGTTTTTCTGCCCGAGTGCTTGACAGTT
>Ga0157376_10003146_pt1 | contig 11333 bp, 6 predicted proteins | sample M45metaG_FD_121801 | JGI IMG/M metagenome (GOLD analysis project Ga0157376, IMG submission 121801) | Miscanthus rhizosphere microbial communities from Kellogg Biological Station, Michigan, USA - M4-5 metaG | ecosystem: Host-associated > Plants > Roots > Rhizosphere > Soil | place: USA: Michigan... | reverse complement strand
TGGGCTTTGCCATCGACGCCCGCGACTACCAGCAGTGCGCCGAGATCCTGTTTGACCTGGGTCTGTGTAAGGTCCGCGTGATATCCAACAATCCGGACAAGCTAAAAGCGTTGGAAGACGCCGGCCTGCAGATCGTCGAACGAATTCCCATCGAGATCGACGCCGAGGAGCCCGCCGCGCACTACTTAAAAACTAAAAAGGAAAAGCTTGGACACCTCTTGCAAGTCTGAGGCTTTCAGGCTATATCTTTCTTCGTTCGAGGAGGAACATATGATCGCCAAGTTTAGGCCCGTTGCGCTTGCCTTAATGTCACTGTCCCTGTATGTCGGCGTTATTTCGGGTCAGGGAAGAAGTTCGATCTCTCTGGATTCGTCTTTGATCTGGAACGACGTCCGGTGCCTAACATTCCGGTTGAGCTAAAAGCAGAATTCAGTACAATTGGCAGGGTCCGAACAGACGGGACTGGGCGTTTTGTCTTCCGAGACCTCGGCCAGGGACGATTTACGATCGTGGCGTTACCATTTATGACTGGCCTTTCACAAGGCACGGCCGAAGTAGAGATCGCCGGTATAAATGCTCGCGGCCAGGCAATGTCTGAAAATGTTCAGCAGGACATTTATCTTCATGAAGACAAGCGGGGACGTCAAGAACCCTTTCGAAATACCGTCGTTTATGCACAGGAGGTGCCAAAAGAAGCGGAGGTCCTCTACAAAAACGCGATCGACGATTTGAATAGCCAGCGAATACCTCAGGGTATTAGCGGTCTCGAGAAGGCTCTCGCGGTTTTCCCAACATACTTTATGGCCCTTCAGCGTCTGGGCTCGATACGAATCAACGAGCAAAAATTCGCGGAGGCCGCAGATCTGTTCAGGCGTGCGGTCGCGATCAATGACGCCAGTTTCGATTCATGGTACGGATTGGGATACGCCGGGTATTCGCTCAGACAATTCCCAGAGGCGGCGGCGGCGGAAAAGGCAGTAATTCGCCGAGCGGATTCGGTTGAGGCGCATCTTTTGCTGGGAATGGCTTATCGTGCCATCAAATCATTCGAAAAAGCCGAACAGACGTTAATGAAGGCCGCTAAGTTAAACGATGCCTCACCAGACGTTCATTGGCAACTTGCTCTCCTGTACGGAAAGGAAATGAACAAGTAAGATGAGGCAGCAAAGGAGCTGGAAGCCTATCTGAAACTCTCGCCCGAAGCCCCAAACAAAGAAGACATTAAGAAACTGATCAAATAATTCAAGTGATAAACCGAAAGCCCAGTCCTGAATCAACAGTTCGCCGCGTAAGCGTAACCGGAACAAGGACGCCTTCTATATGCTCCAAAAAATAAATCTGGTTGCCGCAAACAACAAACGAGCAACAGATCATTCAGCCGCAAACATTAGCAGACCTGGCCATAATGAATCGATGTATACTTGTTGGAAAAGGTTTGCGTTCCGCCTGCCACGGAGAAAAGTTATGAAATATGTTGCCGGATTGCTGCAGTTACTCCTGCTTAGTCTTTGTGTATTTGCCTCTTCGTCCGACCACAGGCGGCCAACAGAAACGGCAAACGAACCATTGGTAAATATGATCGAAGGCACCGTGTTCGATCCTAATCGTCGCCCGGTCCCGGACCTGTGGGTAGAATTGCAGAATGAGTTTAACCTGAATATGATGCGGGTGCGCACGAGTGCTACGGGCCGGTTTACTTTTGCCGGAATGGGCACTGGACACTATTACATTAAGGTATACACCAGCGGAACCAATTTTGAAGAACAGACTCAAGCGGTCGACGTGGTCAATGTAGTTCAGGGTTCAAGCGACACTGTATACCAGGATATTAACCTGCGCTATAGAAAGGGAATGGGGGAATCGGGGATCCGACAGCCGAACGAATCGGTGTTTGTTCAAGAGATACCACTCGATGCCTTACGTCTTTATAAGAGTGGTGTAAAAGATCTTGCCGGCAAGGACATGCAGAAGGGCCGTGATGAACTCGATCAGGCCATTAAGATTTTTCCTAATTATTACGATGCATTAAATGCACTCGGATGTAATTATGTAGACAATCGAGAGTATGAAAAATCTCTGCCTTATCTTGTCCAATCGGTGTCGGTAAATCAGCGAAGCTTTCCCAGCTTTTACTCCCTTGCCTACGCAGCGTATAAGCTGAACCATTTGCCCGAAGCGAGCGAGGCGGCACGTGGTGCTGTGATCCTTCAGCCAAACTCGGTGAACGCCCAATTGCTTTACGGCACGGTCTTGCGTATGAGCGGCAGCCTTGACCAGGCGCTGGCTACGCTGCTAAAGGCCGAGAAATTAAGCAAAGAGGCGCCCATAGCGGAGATCCACTGGCAGCTAGCCCTTCTCTACAACAAGTTGAACCGTAACAAGGAAGCCGCGGACGAATTGGAGACCTATTTGAAGATCGATCCAAATGTGCCGAACAAAAAACAGGTTCAAGACCTGATCCAGAAGCTCCGTGCAAAATCCGCATAGACTAGTTCTGAACGATCTCCCGCGGATCAATTTCTACTGCTCGAAAGGCCTATTGTAATTCTCGTTCACAACACTCTCGAAATAGATCGGTACTAGGATGGATCTCAATAGTTTACCGCGCCCTTTCAAGATCAAACAAAAAAGGCCCATCCCGAAGGATGGGCCGTAAATATCTAAACCACGCTTGGGTTAGAATTGGAATCGGAATCCGAAACGGATCGTTCGCGGATCTTGCCATGCGATCGGCGTTCCGAACTGAAGGTTTCTGGCAACACCAACGCCGCAGATCGAAGAGCCTACGCTGGTACAGACAGTGGGTTCGACGGCAGCGTACTGCGAAAGGACGCCAGTCGATGTCAGGATGTTTGTAGCCGCAACCTTGTCATTGACGCCGGCAATTTTAGTCGCCGTCAAGTTCCAGTAAGCACTGGTCTTGTTCTGGTTATAGGCAAGCTCGGTATCCTGGTTGAAGGCGTTCAAGACGTTGAAATCAATAACGACCGCATACCGGTTATCGTTGCCGAATCTGATCCTGTGCGACAGGCTCAGATCGGTCTGCGAGAACATCGGCGTACGGCCAAGATCACCACGCTTCGACTCGGGAATTGGAATGCCCATGATATTGACGAAGGTCGTTCTCGGTGTACCGGTTTCCCAAACAGTGAAGAATGAGAAGTCGGTGCTGTTAGCCTTGTTTCCGCGCCAGTCGAACGAGTAGGTTCCCGACGCCTTGAAGATGTGCGTACGGTCGAGCGGAAGCAGTCCGTTGTCGGGATGTCCGCTGGCGGTGAAGCCAACCCACGGTTCGTCGAAACCACGCGAGACGTTCGGATCAAGACGCGGCGTACCAGTTCCGGTAAGTTCATCAGGATTGGCAAGTCCGGAATAGTTTCCGTACAAGCGGCTCCACGTGTAATTAAGGTTGAAACTCAGGTTCCTAAAGTAACGGCTATCCCACTCCGCCTGTACAGCGTTGTACTTGCGTTCCGGAACAGCAATGTTCTTGTAACCAAGCGAACCAATGATCTGAGCAGCGAGTCCCTCACCCGGGTTGCCGATCACATATGCTTCACCGGCCGCGGTCGGAATACCGGCATCCTCGATCACGTGGTCGAGATTGCGGTGCAGGTATCTAACGGTAAGGATGCTCTGCCGAACCACTTCACGCTGAAACTCAAAGGTCATTTCAGTCTGCTGATACGGTTTTACATTCGGGTCAACCGCGCCGTTGGTATAAACATCTGCTCCGGGGATATTTGACGCAATGCGGTAATCCTGGTCGCACATGTAGCTATTCGGGTTGGTCAGGGTAATCGGGCACTGTCCGCCGTTCGGGAAGTTGTAGCTTCCGTGCAGGGCGGCCGCCGAATAGTTGCTAAAGTTCGGCTTGTCCGATGTGATGTAGAAGTAGCTGACGTGATAGAACTGGCCGCCGAACGAACCTTGCGGCAACGAGAACTTCATGCGATCGAAGAAACGTCCCCACATGCCCGCGATCTTGGTTTTACCATCGCCGGTCAAAGCGTACGAAGCTCCGATACGGGGTGCGATCTTGTCTCCCCAACCCCATTTAAGGTCGATGTGATTCGAATTGAATGCGGGAATGTTTTCATCCTCAAGGCGAACGCCCAGAGTCAGAGTAAGGCGGCTGGTCGGCTGCCATTTATCCTGAACGAATACCGCATTTGCAATGTCGGTTGCTTTACCGCTCGCGCCGAATTGGTAGTTGACACCGCTGCCGATAACGCTTACGCCCGCAGGTAGTGTAGGCAAAGGATAAAGGGTGCCGGGAGGGCCCGCAGGACACTGAGCCGACCACTGAACATACACAAAGTTACAATCAAGACCTGTAAGGCCCTGGCCATAGTACAAGTAAGCACGTCCCTGTCCCCCACCTGCAAGAACACTGCCGGTTGCAACATCGTTGAGGATGCTGCTTCTCTCATAACCGCCTTTCAATTCATGATGGCCAAGGGCGCTGAAAAGATAGGTCGCGTTTGCATCCCATGTAGTGCGAAGCGAAACGTCTTTGGTGATCTTGTCGTTGGTTACGACGTTTGAAAATCCCTGAGTGCAGCCTGCCTGAGCTTCGTACGCGGTCGGAACGTTCTGGCAGATAAACCGCGGATCGCTTGCAATACCATAGGATCCCAACTTCTGGTTCTGGAATCCGCGAGCATAGCGAACGTCGACAACGACATTGCTGGTCGGCGTCCAAACACCCTCAACTCTAAACAGGTTTGAGTTCTGACGGCCGCCCTGGAGAGCGGCAAGGCCCGAACCCTGATAGAACTGACCATCGAGAACGGCAGTTCCCGGCGAACCATTGACGTAATTACCGCCAAGAAGCGGGCTCTGGTCAACGATCGGATTCCAAGTAAAGCTCGAGGTCAGACGGAGGGTGCTCGTAGGAGCGGCATCAAGTCTGATCGAGGAATAATTGTAGGTGGTTTTGTTGGTAACGGTCTGGTCCGGTGTTCCACCTGCAGCAATAACCTGCGGCGTAAGAACACGCGGAACACGGGCGGATCCGAAGCCCTGAACATAGTGTGTTGTACGAGTCGTTTGTACGATACGCGGGCTGTGGATACCAAAGAACCACAATTTGTCTTTGATGATCGGACCGCCAACTGATGCGGTCGGGAACGTCGAAAGACCTTGATCACGCGTTTGCGGGAAATATTCAAGGTACTGTCCGGTCGCCGCAATCGACGGAGAGCTCGAGGTCGTGGTCGAGTTCGTCAGAGCAGGAACCGGACGCGGGCCGGCATCGAGCTTCTTGGTGTCAAACTGCATGCCCAATTCGCCGCGGAACTGGTTCGAACCGCTCTTTGTGATGGCCTGGACCACGCCGCCGGTGGCACCGCCGAACTCAGCTTCAAAACCGCTGCTCTTCACCTGGATTTCAGCGACAGCCTGATACGGAATGTCGTTATTGGTATTCAAAAGACCATTTTTGTAATTCTGGGTCTCCTGACCGTCGATCAAAAAGCTGTTCTCCGGACCGGTCGAACCATTGATGGTGTACTGTCCGCCAAGTGGTTCAGGGCGAGTCGAAGACGAGATCTTCAACAAGCTGGTAAAGCCCGTTCCCTTCGGCAGGTTATCGATCTCTCGGGTCGAAATTGTCGTTTCATTTCGGGTCGAGGTGGTATCGATCAATGTAGCCTCGCCTGTAACATCGACCGTTGCCGATGCCGATGCAGCCATCGTGAAATCAGCTGATGCCACGTTGTTGGCCGAAACGACAACGTTCTCTTTGGTTTGAGCGACAAAGCCCGAAATGGCCGCGACGGTTACAGTGTAGGCCCCTGACGGGAGTCCTACGGCACGAAACGTACCTTTGTCATCCGCCTGAAATGTTCGCGAATAGCCAACGGACTTTCCGGTGACAGTTACCGAAGCGCCCGGGACTACAGCTCCATTCGGGTCTGTAATCGTTCCTTGAATGTCGCCGGTCGTACGCTGGCCAAAAGCGGCGAAGCTTAGGCACAGCACAGTGGCAACTATCAAGGTAAAAAAAGTAAAACCTTTTTTCATTATGAATCTCCTGTTTATTTTTACTGATTGGGTTGCAGAGGAATTTGAAGTAAATTCCCACACGGGTCAGTTGCGTTTACGGAGTCAAATAATATGCCAAACTTAACTATGCTCAGACAATCGTTTAACTTATCTATTTGCAGGCATTTACTTTGTGTCAAATACCCGTTAAAACCCTTCGAAGATGAAGCTTAATTCATTTTCTCGGATTTTTGTCCAAATAATCTAAGTTTGAAAAAGATTAGGATTGATTATGCGAGTCCACGACAGGATTAACGAGGTCCAATATGGCGACGGTGTAAGCCAAAATTCAGAAAATCTCGAAGGCAACCGTTGATCTTCGCATTCATCGAAATAAGTGATTGATCGCCCTCAAAACTAAAAGGTCATCGAGTTTTCTAATATTCAATCTTAGTTGTTCAGGTTTTCAGTTTATATTCAAAATTTTGGAAACTTTGTCCTTTTCCCGGTCTCACCCTTCCTCTAACCTCAAGCAAACATTGTAGTTAAAACGCCCGTCGTTGTGGGCACGATGTTTGCTTCGATGGTTGTAGTGTAACGCGTGTGAGGCATCCCAACTGTTCTGCGTTTTACATAAATCTAAAAGGAAATACCTAATTAGCATGAAAAATCATCTAAAACTATTTGTGCTTGCTGTATTTGCGGTCGTTTCGTTTGTATTCGTGACCGCGAGTATGGCCCAATCAAGCACAACGGGTACGGTGGAGGGTACGGTGGCTGACGCTAATGGTGCTGTCGTTCCAAACGCTACCATCACGCTTAGCGGCCCGAACCTTATCCGCCCTCTTACAACTACTGCGGATTCAAGCGGTAACTATCGATTTCTGCAGGTACCTCCGGGACGCTACACGATCGAAACTGCTGCGGCTTCCGGATTTGCGGCTTACAAACAAGAAAACATTGAAGTTAACTTGACGAAGTCGACAACTGTCGCCATAGCGCTCAGAGCAGCCGGCTCAAGCGTCAATGTTGACGTTGTCGCAACACCTGAGATCGACCAGACTACCAACACTACTGGTGCGAGCGTCTCCACGGAGTTCTTTTCAAACATTCCGACGTCGCGTACGGTTCAAGGCCTCTATACGATCGCCCCGACGGTTGCACGTTCGGGTCTGCGTGATGCTTCCGGCCGTGACCGTGACCCCTCGGTTGCCGGTTCTTCGGGTCCGGAAAACAGCTACATCCTTGACGGCGTGACCACCACCGACCCAGCTTTCGGCGGCGGCGGTGCTAACCTTCCGTTCGAGTTCGTTCAGGAAGTCCAGGTCAAAACCGGTGCTTATGGTGCTGATCAGGGCCTCTCAACGGGCGGCGTTTTCAACGTTATTACCAAGTCCGGTGGTAACGAATTCCACGGCGATGTTTTTGCTTATGTTGGAAACAAGCATCTTGTTGCTAATACCAAAAACTTCGCGCTGACGGGTTCGTCACCGAATGGTTATTCGGATATCGACGCCGGTGTTGACATTGGCGGTCCGATCATCAAGAACCGTTTGACGTTCTTTGCGGCGTTCAACCCGCAATGGCGTACAAACTATTTTGTTACACAGACTTTCCGCACCCCGGTGCAGAGCAAGGTCAACACGCCGTTCTACTCAGGCAAGTTGTCATGGATAGTCAATAACAGCAACACTTTCACTTTCTCGACATTTGGTGACTTTACCAAGCAGAAGGGCCACCTGTTCGGCGGTTCAGGTTTTGGATCCGACGAGAATGCGTTTCAGGGAGTTCAGGAAACGGGCGGTACTAACTATGCGTTCCGGTTGAATTCAAACATCAGACAAAACTGGATCGGCGAATTCTCTTTCGGTATCCACCGTCAGCGGAATAACATCATCCCTGATTCGCCTTTGACTTCGCCGCAGATCACAGATAACTTTGCTGTTTTGACCTCTGCCGGCACCGTAGCTCCTGTCACCCAGACGGGCTTTAACATAAATGGTACGGGCACACCGACGTCCATTTCGCAAAATGTACTTCAAAACTTTGGACGTACGGGTTTTGTTGATTATGTATTCGCTCCGGGCGGCTCGCTCCAAAGAAACTTCCTGCGGGGGGATGGATTTGGTCTTTACCAGAATCAGAGCCGTAATCGTCTGGAAGCAGCTGCACGCCTTCAGAACATTTGGGATCAGCACACTGTGAAGTATGGTTTTGAGTGGTATGAAAACAAATATGATATCAGTCAGCTTTCTTCCGGCCCGAGCCAGACCTTTGGCAATCCTTTCGGAATGCCTTTCCTCCAGGGCGGAGCTAGCAACAATGCGTTGAGTGGTTTCCGTGTAACTAATAACTTTGCAGTTTGTACGACTCGAGTGATCTCAAGCGTAGGCACCGTTGTCTGCCCGAGCAGCACTTCGACGAATATTTTCAACAATCTACCGACTGCCAGTCGACCCGCAGGCTTCACAGCTAACGCCATCACCGGATCAATCACCGCGGCGGAGGCACTCAACAATCCGTTTCTTATCCGCAACACCACTCGTATTCGTGATTTCGAGCTCGTTGCAAAGACGAAGACGGCGGTTGAGAGTTTCTATGTGCAGGATGACTGGAGGATCGCTAAGAATTTCCAGCTGAACATTGGCGTTCGTTGGGATATGCAGCAGGCGTATGGCGATCAGGGTGTTACTTATCTCAAGCTCAACAACCTGTGGGATGATCTGGCACCACGCCTTGGATTCGCATGGGATCCGTGGGGCAAAGGAAGGGCCAAGATATTTGCGAACTATTCACGTTTTGTCGAAACCCCGCTTCCGCTTGACATCAACGTTCGCGCGGGTAGCGATACGGGTCAGACCGACAAGAACTTTAACTTGAATACCTATTCTGCAACTGGAGCTTCGACGATTGTTCCTGGAATTTCGGCTTTTGCTTGCACCCCCGTCGACCCGGATCAGGCTTGCACGGCAGCGATTAACGCTCCGACAATCAACATCGCCGCAACAAATGCTGCGGTAAACCTTGGAGCATCCCATACTCCGATTGACGGGGGCTTGAAACCGCAGACCGTTAATGAGTGGACGGCCGGCTTTGAGTACCAGCTTAAGAGCAATCTGACTTTTGGTTTCCGCGGTATCTACCGTGCCCAGGGATCAGTTATCGAAGATGGTTCGTTTGATGACGGCGACAGCTACTTCCTGTTCAATCCTGGAGAGCCGATCGCTCCCGGCGGCGTCGCTGGTCCTAACGGCAACACCGAATATCAGGCTTGCAGCAACCCAGGGGTGGGCTGCTTCGGTCGTGCACGTCGCTTTTACCGAGCTCTTGAATTTACACTTAATAGAAGATTCTCGAACAATCTTGCGTTCAATGCTTCTTATGTATATTCGAGCCTGATCGGGAACTACGAAGGCCTGTTCCGTAATGACAATGGCCAGTCGGATCCAAACATCACTTCGCTGTTCGATTTGGTCAGCCTTTTGAACGGTATGTATGGACGTCTTCCTAATGACCGTCCGCATCAGTTCAAGTTCAACGGTTCATACCAGACACCCTGGAGATTGGTCGTTTCGGGCAACTTCTATGCACAGTCGGGTATCCCGTTCAATGCATTGGTCCCGCATCCAGTTTATGGTAACAATGAGGGCTTCTGCGTTGCATCGGCTGTTCTTACAACGTGCCATCCCCGTGGAACGGCTATCGTTCCCGATCTGGGTGCGAATTCGGCGGGCGTTTCGAGTGCGATCGGCAATAATCGCACGCCATTCACTTGGAATCTGGACTTGGGAGCTTATTATCCGATCAAACTCAGCGAGAACATGCAGATTCGTCTGACTGCTGATTGGTTTAACGTGACCAACTCGCAGAGAGCAGTTACATTGGACAACACCTTCCTGATCAACAGCGGTGTGACCGGTGTGGCTCCGATCGCAAATCCCTTCTGGGGAAGCGGTCTGATTTTCCAATATCCTTCAGCACTCCGTCTTGGAGCGAAGTTTACTTTCTAAGTATTAAAGATACTCAGAAAACTTGAAAATCAGGGAGACCACGTTCTCCCTGATTTTTTTATTTTTCGGGCGTAATCTGATACGCTTGTTACAAATCAACGAAAAGGGAGGAGGTTATGCTTTCAGGGAAAGTTCTTGCCGCTGTTTTGTTTTTCTTGCTTGCCCTCGTTCCCTACCTCGCAGCGCAGACCCGCATTAATTCTTCGGGTACCGGCGGCATCCACTCAGTTCAGGGACGCATCTTTGGCCCATCCGGAATGTCCGTCGATGAACAGATAACCGTACGGCTGGAGAGCAACAATTTCCCGACCCTTTCTCTTAATACCGATGCGAGCGGAAGCTACGCCTTTCAAAATCTCGCCCCGGGAAACTACTCGGTCGTCGTCGATGCCGGTGAGAGATTCGAGATGTTTCGAGAGTCGGTAACGATCGATCAAGATGTGCAGCCCGCTTCCGGCGTCCGAATAACTACCAATCCAAAGATTTTCAACGTTCCCGTATATCTTCAGTTAAAGCGGGGCCAGACGGTATTGAATCAGGTCGTCAATGCGAAACTGGCGAACCTTCCGAAAGACGCCGTGGATCATTATGAGAAGGGCCTCGATCTCGGAAAAAACAGTAAAGCTGATGAAGCTGTTGTCGAATTTCGCGCAGCTCTGACGTCATACTCCAACTTTCCGGAATGTTACATCGAGATCGGTAAGATCGAACTGGTCAGGGCGAGGCTTGATGACGCCGTCACGGCTTTTCAGAATGCCATTCGGCTGGATAAGAACAGCTTCGACGCTCACGTCAATTTGGGAATAACCCTAATGGATCAGAAGAAGTACGAGGAAGCCGAACCGGAATTAGTGACCGCCGCTTTATTGAACCGAACGGCCGTTACGCCCCATTATTACATCGGGCTCATGTATACTGAAAAACGGCAGTACGACATTGCGCAGAAAGCATTCGAAACTGCGAAATCACTGCCAGGGGGCGATACCTTTCCGCTTATCCACCGAGGCCTGGGTGGGATCTACATGAGAAAAGGAATGAACAAGCAGGCTGTCAGTGAGTTGGAAAAATACCTGCAGCTTGCTCCCAAAGCGAGGGACGCGGACAAGATCCGCCAGACCATCACCGAACTTAAAACAAAACCCGAAAAACTGAATGTCTTCTCCTGAGAGGATCTACCGTGACTCGGTACACAACATAATCAGGATCTGGACAGATACGCTCGAGGGGCAGCTTCTTGTCGCTCTGATCGATACTCCTGAATTTCAACGGCTGCGCCGGATCCGTCAGCTGGGGCTCGCCCATTTCGCCTATCAGGCCGCCGAGCATTCCCGTTTT
>Ga0157376_10003145_pt1 | contig 11334 bp, 8 predicted proteins | sample M45metaG_FD_121801 | JGI IMG/M metagenome (GOLD analysis project Ga0157376, IMG submission 121801) | Miscanthus rhizosphere microbial communities from Kellogg Biological Station, Michigan, USA - M4-5 metaG | ecosystem: Host-associated > Plants > Roots > Rhizosphere > Soil | place: USA: Michigan... | reverse complement strand
GTTCGATGGTTCGATGGTTCGATGGTTCGATGGTTCGATGGTTCGATGGTTCGATGGTTCGATGGTTCGATGGTTCGATGGTTCGATGGTTCGATGGTTCGATTTTGGCGGCGCAAATTACGAAATAATGCGAGCCCTGAAAGGGCGTCATCACAATAGCCGCCGGTGCAACCGGCGGCAACAAAGAACAAGCGAGATTTCAACCCTGCAGGGGTTGAATATTCATTCGTGGCAAACAAATCAAGGAATGCCCGCATAAAGGAAATCAGCCATCTCCACATCAGGCATCAGCCATCGCTGCGGCACCCTTCACCTTATACCCCACAACTTACACCCTATATCAATTTTCAAACAATTCAAATTTTGTCTTTGGCCTTTTATCTTCCTGCCATTTAAAATTATGCAGCGTTTTTTTATCTGCGGGCGTTTGTTTGAAGGGATACATGGTACCAGTAACATCCCTTACAAAAACCACTTTCTTTAATTCCTTATTTTCAAAACGCATATCTATTATATCGCCGCTGGCATTGTTTACTCCAACAATGGCATTGCCTTCATCTTTGGCGTAGTAGATACTTCTTGCGGGTGAGCCCTTGGTACGCATATAGTCTACTTCTCCATTTTTAAAATAACCGTTGAGTGTTTTGCCGCTTATCTGGTTATACATATTCTCGCCGGTCTTGTTGATGGCAAAGCTGTTTTCAAATGCATACATCCTGTCGGCCTTTTTATTTTTGGTATACAGGTAAATGGTGTCTCCGGTTACCTGGCTGTTACTGGCCCACAGAATGGGTTGGGTAAACAGCCGGAAAACTGAATCGCGGGCCGAATAAAACAAACTATCGCAAACGGCCTGGAGCGAATCTGAGAATATACGCACATGATGATAGCATTGAAAATAACGAATATCGCTGCTGTCGTTACCGTTGACAATGTTCGTTGTTTTAATGGTGTCTTTCTTCAAATCGGTATAGGCAGAATCCTTTAAATCTGCCAGTCTTGCCGAATACATTGAGTCTGCCCTTATGTATATTGAATCTTTGTCCTGCTGAATAATCATCAGCGGATGCTGGGTAGCAATAAATGTTTTTTTCTTTTTATCAACGTCGAAGAAGTTGGAGAGCAAAGAAATCTTCTGTACGGTGTCTACGTATACTGCATTACCCCTGATGATTGTTCGCCCGGTGGAATCATCATTATCAATTTCATCGCCCGTTACAGTAATACCTTTTCCATCATTAATAACGGAGCGTTTGCCAAAATTAGCCCGGCGATTTTTCATATCGTACCAGCCGTCTGAAGTAACAATATTGGCGCCCGAACTGTCTTTTATAGTTGTTTTGGTAATAAAAGTGGCCCGCTGCGATTCTGTATTATAAATCAATGAATCTGTGTCGACATTATTTTTAGGATCGCGCAGCTTCACCTCTTTTTTAAAATAAACATCTTTTAAATCGCCATAGTAGGTGGCTTCTTTACTGGTAATGGTGGTAGTGCCGTTTACAATTTTTCCACCTGTATTATAAATGCCAATTTTTGATTTTGTATCGTATTGCAGTTCATCGGTAGTCAGTATGCCTTTGCCATCTGTAAGCTTTGCATTCTTTTTTAGCACCGCGGTTTTTGAATCAATATGATAGATAAGGTATTCTCCGTAAATATGTACACTGTCTGCATCGTTGATATGCACTTTGCCAAAGGCTTCCAGTATGTTCATATGTTTGTTGATGACAGCACTGTCGCAGTAAAACATTGTCTTGTCCTGCTGCAGCACAACGTTGCCTGCCAGCATTTGTAATTGCGTAACGGAGTCTACTTTCTGAAAACGAAGCCTGTCGCTGTGCAATTGGTTTACAATGCTAACGGAGTCTCCCGGCCGGCGCGATAAAGTATCCTGCGCCGAAGCGGCAAGTGTATTGCTCAATAGGAAAATAAAGCAACCAGCAAGAAATTTCAACATCAATTATTTTTTCGGTAATGGGTTACTGGCAGAATCATCCACAAGCGGGGAGGTGAGCGCACCTGTTTTATCTTTTTTGCTCCCAAACACGCTTACGTTTACATAGCGCTTCGGATGTGTTCTGAAATCATCCAGCAAAATATTCAATTTGTAGGTGGTGCTTTCTAAATTTTTGTACAATTTGGGATCATTTAACAGTAAACCCATAGAGCCATCTTTGCTATTAGCCTTTACCAGCACACCTTTTAACTCGTTTACCGCATTTTGCAGGCTGTTAAGTGTTTCATCAAGTTTTATATTGGCAAATTTGCCACTGGCTTTGCTTAGATTGGCAAGTGTGGTGTCAATAGTAGTATTGTTTTTTGCAAGATTGGCGGTAAAAACATTCACGTTGCCCAATGCTTTGGCCAGGGTACCTGTTTGCGAGTCCAGCAGTTTCTGTAGTTCTACCGAACTTTTGGTAAGATTGCCTATGATAGCATGAAAATTATTTTTGGTATTGGGGTCAAAATAACCACCTACCACTTTTAATAAAGAATCCAGGCTTAATACAGCGCCGTTTACAGAATTCAGTGCCGGGCTTAACTGGGCTTTGAGGCCTTCCACCAAACCAGGTGTATTTTGTGTAAGCAGGGTATCGCCGTTGCGCATTAGATCAGTGCTGTTGCCTTTTGTAATAGAGATAACGGCTGCGCCCAGCAGATCTGAGCTGATGCTGGCAAATGAGTTTTTGGGTATATCAATATCTTTTTGCAGATTGATGGTCACCACGATGCCATCCAGCTCGCGGTTTTTTTCATGCATTTCATATACTTTGCCTATCTGCAGACCATTAATGGTAACAGGGTTGGCGATATTTAGCCCATCTACTTTTTGAAATACTGCGTAAATCTCTGTATTGGCTTTGCTAAGAAGATTTTTGCCTTTCAGAAAATTAAAACCAAGAATCAGTAACGTAATGGATACGGCCGCCAGCGCACCCACTTTGGTTTCGTTAGAAACTTTCATGTACAGGATATTTGTGAATAAATGGGTTCGGGTGATTTATTTGTTGCAAACCTACAGGAAAATGCTGAAAAAAAGCTTTGAGCCGTAAGCTATTAGCGCAGGCTTCCTGCCTCAACCCGGATAGAACGCTCAATTACCGGCACGAATTGCCGGAAGACAGAAAAGAAAACAGGCGGCAACGTGTATGCCATCGATCAGCGGGAAATCTGATGTTGCCGGTAGCTTGTAAATATTGTAAAAGGGATGAGTTTGTGGGCTGACTGCCCCTAACTATAGCATAGCAAGTTTTTATTTATTGCCAGTACCCGACGGTTTTGCACCGTTTTTATTGGTTTCGATGGTTTGTTTGTATTTTCCGAAAGCCAGTACAATACTATTTACAATTTCGTCCTGCCCCTTTTCGCTGTTCAGGTATTCTTCTTCTTCCTTATTGGTTAAAAAACCGGTTTCTACCAATATGCTCGGCATGCCGGTTGCCTGTAATACCTGTATACCCACATCGCGCTGTTTTACGCCATAACTGAGGCGGCCACCGGCTTTAAATTCATCTTCCACCAGTGTGGCCAGGTAGGCGCTGTTCTGAAAAAATCTTTTTTCGTATAGTTGTGTACGTATGACGGCTTCGGGCGAATGAATATCAAATGCGGAACTTTCTGCTGTACTGTCTTCCAGCACTTCACCGGTCTCATCGTTGTTGTTAATGGCATTGAGTTTATCCCCTTGCTTGGCGGCTTTCCATACATATGTTTCAGTACCTACCCGCGTATTTTTTACCAGGTAAGATTCATAAATGGGTTCCATTATTGTTTTCTTTCTTTTCCTTCTGCCTTTACCCACCATGACTACTTTTCTTCTGTGCCCGATGATACGTTTCATGTAATAGCTGCCCGCGGCTTGCGGCGTAGCATTGCAATGGATGCTGATAAAAAGATCACCCCGCGCTTCGTTGGCTATTTTGGCCCTGTTGTGAAGATCATCCCGCAGGTTATTGGCTCCCCCCGAACAGGCATCCGTGGTACGTGTGTAGATGACTTTTAAATCCGGATATGCTTTTTGAAGTGCTTCTCCGAGTCGCAATGATATCTCAAGGGTTACATCTTTTTCTGTAGATATTAAACCATGTGCGCCAGGGTATAAGCCTCCATGCCCGGGGTCTATAACAACGGTTTTGATAGCGGCCAGCTTACCCGTTTTGCCGTTACTACCATAATTATTATAGGTGAAAGCCGATAACGAAATACATAACAGAATAACACAGTTGAATACAAAAAATCTTCTCATCATGCAATAAAAAACTTTTTAGGGGTTTGATAATCTTCACATTATCTTATAAGGTGAAGCGTTATTTTTGCCTCATTGTAACCATGAACAACAATTCCAAAGGTAGTTTAAAATACATTCTGGTCATTGCCCTTGGGGTAATGCTTTGCAGTATAACGTTGTTCAGTGCTTCAAATTATTCGCCCACGGGCGTTTTTTACAACGATTTAACAGGTGCCCGGGATACGATACCTGAAAAACTACCGGTTAAGGATACGGTACCGCTTAAAATCAATGATACCACGGGCCTTAAAGATACAACACGAAAGCTTGTTCAAAAAGTAGACACTTTTGATGTAAAAGTATCCAAGGATTCGCTGGACGCACCTGTTGACTATTCAGCCTCCGACTCAATGGTAATGGATGTTCCGCAAAAAAAAATATGGTTGTACAACCAGGCCAAGGTTAAGTATAAAGATATTAGCCTGGATGCTGGTATCATCAATCTTGATCAGGCCAATCAAAATGTATATGGCTATTATTTCCTTGATACCGCTAAGAAAAAAACAGGCCTGCCAAAATTTGTACAGGGCGAAAACAATATGCAGGTAGACAGCCTGGCTTTTAATTTTAAAACACAGAAAGGAATAACCTCCAATAGCTATACTACCCAGCAGGAAATGTTTGTGCACGGAGACAGGATGAAGAAAGTATCTCCTACTGAATATTATGCATTGCACGGTACATTTACCACCTGCGACCTGGATACGCCGCATTTCGCTTTTCGTACAAAAAGAATGAAACTGGTTAATCAGAAGCTGGCTGTTACAGGGCCCATCCACCCTGAGTTTGAAGGTGTACCTATTCCTATTTATTTACCATTTGGTTTCTTTCCTTTGTCAACCGGCCGCCACTCGGGGTTTATAGCGCCCCAGTTTACAGCGAATGAACAGTTTGGAGTAGGTCTTGAAAATGGCGGCTATTATAAAGTACTGAACGATTATCTGGATGTAATGACCCGGGGCGATGTGTACTCGTATGGGGGATACCGGATTAATATAACGCCCACCTACAGGGTAAGATACCGTTACCAGGGTTCACTCACATTCAGCTATCAGAACACACGTATACTAAGCGATTATGGTACAAAGGAGTTTACTTCCAATAAAAGTTTTAACCTTTCATGGAGCCACAATGTAGACAGTAAGGCAAGACCGGGGCAAACATTTTCTGCAAGCGTAAATGCGGGTTCAACCAAGTATAATCAGTACCTCACCACCAACCCTACCCGCAGTTTCCAGAACCAGTTAAGTTCTTCCATTGCCTATTCAAAAAACTGGAATAATAAATACAATCTTACGGTAACTGCCAACCATAGCCAGAATAACAATACCGGTCTTATCAATCTTAACCTGCCAACCCTTGGGTTTACAGTAAACACGTTATACCCGTTGCAGAAAAAGGAAATGGTGGGAACACCCAAATGGTGGGAGAAACTGGGCATTGGTTTAAATACCAATGTTGCCAACCAGGCATCTGTTTATGATTCCCTGTTTAGTTTTCGCCGTCTGCTGGATACTACCCAATGGGGCGCACAGCACAGTGTACCGATCACCATTGCCTTGCCGGCACTGGGGCCTTTTCAGATATCACCAGGTGTCTCTTACCGTGAGAACTGGTATTCAAGAAGAATTGAAAGAAGATATAATTTTAAAGCGGATAGCCTGGAGAATGTTGTAACAAAAGGCTTTTACCGTTCCAGCGACGTATCCTTCAGCCTTGGGGTAAATACAGCGCTCTTCGGTCTGCATGAGTTTAGCAAAACAAGCCATGTCATGGCCATACGTCACGTAATGCGGCCCACTTTCAGCGCCAGTTATAACCCGGGTCTGGCAGCGAAAGATTATTATAAACCGTATATTTCAAAAGACAGCACAAAATATTCCGACTATCTTTCGTACTATGATGGCAGTATTTATGGCTCACTTACCCGTCAGAAATTTGGAGGACTTAGTTTCGGCCTCGACAATAACCTTGAAATGAAAGTGCGGTCGAAAAAAGACACCACGGATGCTGGTATTAAGAAAGTAAAACTGATTGATGGATTTGGTTTTAATGGCAGTTATAATTTTATGGTAGATTCATTCCGGTTGTCCAATATTTCCCTGTACCTGCGCAGTACATTGTTTGAAAAAATAAATATTACGGCAGGTGCAAATTTGGATCCCTACCTGAGAGATCCGCAAACCGGCCGGTCAGTAGATCATTACGCGTGGAGCGGATGGCAGGATCATAAATTTAGCCTGGGTAATATAACGTCTGGTAATATTGCCGTCTCCACTTCTTTTAAAAGTAAACCAAAAGATAAAAAAGCAGATTCGGTGGCCAATTCAGCTTTTGCTTCGGCACAGAGCAATGCAGCGCCCCTAACCCTTGAAGAGCAGCAGGCACAATTATCTTATATACGAAGTAACCCGGCTGAGTTTGCTGATTTTAATATTGACTGGTCGGTCAATGTATCCTATTCACTTACTTTTAGCCGGGCATTAAAAGCTAACCTTATCGATTACCAGTCCACCGTTAATTCAAATTTAAATCTCAGTGGCGATTTTAACCTTACGCCCCAATGGAAAGTTGGTCTTAGCACCTACTATGATTTTAATGGGTCCGGTCTGCAAAATGTGAGTGCTTTTATATCAAGAAACCTGCATTGCTGGCAGATGTCTATAAATGTATATTCGGGTTATACAAGAGGATTTAATATTACTATCAGTCCTAAATCTGGCATTCTCAGGGATCTGAAAATTAACCGCTCAAGGTATTTTTATAACGGACCTTATTAGGGATTAGGAATTGGGAATTCTGCGTTAGTCCGGGCTCTTGTCCGCGCCATCCGCGCCCTTGTTGTGTGTTTTCACCAACAAGTCCGCGCCCTTTCACGCCCTTGTTGTATATCTTCACCAACAAGCCTTACCCATTATGCTCCGCGTAATATGCACTCATTATACCAAACAATTTCTCTTTCAATTCTTCTACCGTAGCAGCCTCTGCAACTATTACCGGCGGTAAAAAATGCATTTTCATGCGATGGGGGAATAAAGAAAAAACAGGTTTCTCTGGCATTACTTTCTGGCTGTTAAATATCAATGCAGGCATCAGGGGTTTACCAGTAGCAATGGCCAGCCTGAATGCACCATCATGAAAGGATTTTAATGGCTGGCTGGTCCTGTTGCGCGTTCCTTCGGGATAAATACACATGTGCAAACCTATGTTCAGTATGTTTTTCATGCTGGCAAAACTTTCGCGGCGGCTCGCTTCGCTGTTTCTGTCTACCAGTACACTACCCATTTTATACAACATACCAAATACGGGTGTTTTGGCCAGTTCGGCTTTGGCGATGGTTTTATTGCCACCGGGTATACCGGGCGTGGACACAGGCACATCAATAAATGCATTGTGATTGCATACAACTATATAATTCTCACCCGGTGCAAAATTTTCTTTGCCTTTAATGCTAACAGGACAGCCTATCAATGGCATATAAATGCTCATCCAAATGCGGGCTATATAAACAAAATTGCGGGTTCGCGCCGGCTCGGCACGGTAATACACAATAATGAAGGGGATCATAAATATGAGCATGGTAATAATAAACCAGATCAGTCCCCAGCCGGCCCATATGCGCCCGAAAATATTTTTCATGAATCAAATGTATTGAAGAATGGCTGATTTCTTTTAACGTTGATTTACTAATTAATAATTAGGAATTAGTAATTAAGTAGCCGGGCTGCATGAAAGGCGAAGCACAGGAATTATTAATTATTAATTGCTAATTTTTAATTAACTAGAGTTTCCAATCAATAGGATCTATGCCATTGCTCACCAGGTATTCATTGGTTTTTGAAAAATGATGACAACCAAAAAAGCCATTGAATGCCGAAAATGGCGAGGGGTGCGCTGCTTTCAAAATGCAATGTTTTGTTTCATCTATCAGTACCTGTTTTTCCTGTGCGAACTTACCCCACAATAAAAAAACGACATGCTCTTTCTGATCAGATATTTTCTTTATCACCGCATCCGTAAATTCTGCCCAACCACATTTGGCATGACTCATGGGCTCATTGGCACGAACAGTCAGGGATGCATTTAATAAAAGCACACCTTGTTCTGCCCAATGGGTAAGATTGCCGTGATCGGGAATGGGCACTCCGGTATCGGTCTGGAGTTCCTTAAAAATATTTACCAATGATGGTGGCGGAGCCACGCCATTTTGAACGGAGAAAGACAGCCCATGCGCTTGCCCCTTACCGTGATAAGGGTCCTGGCCCAGAAGCACAACCTTTAGTTTTTCAAAAGGAGTAGTATTAAAAGCATTAAATATCAGCGAGCCCGGAGGGAAAATCGTTTTACCCGCCATTTTCTCTGTTCGCAAAAAGGTAACTATCTGCAGAAAATAAGGCCGGTTAAATTCATTTTTCAGTATTTCCTTCCATCCGTCTTCTATTTTTACGTCCATTGTTATTATTTGTATAAATGAAGATAGGAAAGAAAATGAATCTGCTATGCCAGCGGAACAGGGTGAGTTATGCAGGCTGGTATTTTTGTAATAACTGCCAGGCGCAGCAAGGATAGCGACTGGCCCGCCATAAACAGATGGCTAAATAAATAAAAATGAGAAAAATCAATTGTTGCGGCTTCTTTCTTTTTGTATGTATGTATGTATGTATGCTGGCCTTTGCCAAAAGGCTGATCTTGTTTTACTGAACGGAAAAATTATTACGCTGAAAAATACCGGCGACAGGGTTGAAGCGGTAGCCGTAATAGCCGATAAAATCTTTGCTACCGGAAACAATGCATCCATGAGTCAATTTATCGGTAGATGCACAAAAAGTAGTGAGGAAACTATTACAGATCCGGGGTTTGCATAATTATAATTATGACGACTTCATCAATGCTGCAAGTTTTATAGAAAGCAATTACAGGAAATACCCTTTTGAAGAATTGATTGAAATTGAATTTGCGCTCGACAATATTGATGAGGCTTTTTCATTTGCTGAAAAATACAAGCCGGTACCGGCAGCAACCTGCCCGTTGCACAACCGGCCGCTAGCAAAGGCAGGGTTTCATTACAGGCTGTAAATGGTTTGCTGGGACTGGTATACCTTACCATGGCTACCAGTTTGGATGCGGCAACAAAGACAGATAATCTGAACAATGCAAAAACTTACCTGCTGGCCTGTTACAACCAGAAAACTTTTGCCAACCTGTCTGATATTCCGTTTGCAGATGTTTTTGATGTAACTAAAAAATCTACCAATGCCGAGATAATTTTTCAGATTGTGTATAAGCAAGGTGATGCAACGTATTCGTCTTCGCTTGCAAAAAACAACCAGGCAAAAGGTGAAACCATCAATTCATTGTTTGTTTCTCAGGGTGCAGGTGGATTGTTTACAAAAGATTTGTTGAATGAATTTGAGATGGGCGATTTGCGTACTAATTTTTCTATTAAATATGCAGCAGGAACATCCGGATATTTTATTACCAAATTCCGCGATGCAAGTTCAGGAGCAACAACATTGGGTTATGGTGGCAATGACTGGATACTGATGCGGTATGCCGATATCATTTTAAACCTGGCCGAAGTATATATGTATCTTGGCGACAACGCTACTGCAATAAGCTATCTTGATATGGTGCGTACGCGTGCACAAAGACCAGGCTATGCTACCATGATGGGGGATGCCGGTTATGCCGCAAAATATCCAACGCTGAAACTGGCCATTCTGCATGAAAGAAGGATAGAGCTGGCTTTTGAACACCACCGCTGGCAGGACCTCACACGTTTTTTTAATGCCACCGAACTGGCTGCTTTTTTTAACGCTAAGAGCCAGGCCAATTTTGATAATTCACCATTGACCAATTGTACCACTAAAGATTTTTATTTTCCAATACCGTTGACAGAAACCAAACTGAATCCCGAATCAATGCCCCAAAACCCCGGCTACTAAAAGGTTGTTGATGAAAACCTGCACGGGCGAAGAGATTTTCTTCGCCTTTGTTTTGCCATTCCGGATTTGCAAAACAATCGTCACCATACGGCGAGTTGTAATCACGTGGTGAACATTTCTTAACGGAGTCTGTTAGGCAGTTTAATTGTCTTCAAAATCAGTAAACAGACGGTAGCTGCCAATTATCGGGCTGGTACATGAATGCCACCCGTAACCTCATTATCATTAATCATTAAAACAACAAGTATGAGCAAGATTACAGTAAAAGACGGTACCGAAATTTATTACAAAGATTGGGGAACAGGACAGCCTATTGTTTTTCATCATGGCTGGCCTTTATCGGGCGATGACTGGGATGCACAAATGATGTTTTTCTTAAAACAAGGTTTTAGGGTTATTGCCCATGACAGAAGAGGGCATGGAAGGTCTTCCCAAACTGCAGATGGTCATGATATGGATACCTATGCTGCAGATGTTGCCGAACTTACAAAAGCGCTTGATCTAAAAAATGCGGTACATGTCGGTCACTCAACCGGCGGCGGTGAAGTTATTCGCTATGTGGCAAAACATGGCAAAGGTCGCGTAGCAAAAGCTGTCCTTATAAGCGCAGTCACTCCAATAATGGTAAAAACGGCAAACAATCCGGATGGTATTCCCCTGCCTGTATTTGATGAGATACGTGAAGGCACGGCAACCAAACGGCCGCAGTATTTTCAGGATTTTACAATGCCATTTTATGGATTCAACCGCGAAGGCGCAAAAGTATCACAGGGAATCAGGGATAATTGGTGGCGCCAGGGAATGATGGGAGCAATAAAAGCGCATTACGATTGTATCAAGGCCTTTTCAGAAACAGATTTTACAGAAGACCTCAAAACTGCAGATGTGCCTGTACTTGTTATGCATGGCGAAGATGATCAGATAGTGCCATTTCAACTGACCGGAGTAAAAGCGGCAAAACTTTTAAAAAATGGAAAATTGATTACCTACCCGGGTTTTCCTCATGGTATGCCCACTACCGAAGCAGCTACCATCAATGCTGATCTTTTAGCTTTTATAAAATCTTAACGCATAAAGTAACACACCCAATTTCAAATT
>Ga0157376_10003144_pt1 | contig 11334 bp, 12 predicted proteins | sample M45metaG_FD_121801 | JGI IMG/M metagenome (GOLD analysis project Ga0157376, IMG submission 121801) | Miscanthus rhizosphere microbial communities from Kellogg Biological Station, Michigan, USA - M4-5 metaG | ecosystem: Host-associated > Plants > Roots > Rhizosphere > Soil | place: USA: Michigan... | reverse complement strand
CGGCGCCTCTGTGGTACCGAAGGCAACGACCGCGCGGCGCAACCGTGCCGGGACAGCGCCCTCGTCCGGCGCGGTCATCACTTCATCGGTTGGAAACGCACTCGGTTGAGCTGAGGCGTAACCCAGTACTTGACCAGGCACTTGCGCGCTCGCCGCGCTCGAAAATACCGATGGTGCCAGCAGCAAAGTGCCGGCAAAGAGAAGCGCGTTTGCTATGCACAAGGAAGACCGGCGATGAGAGGGCTCGCTATGTGTCATGGGACTGCCCCGTTGGATGCGCATCGTGTGATGCTCTGCACCAACAAACGCGGCCCGGGCTTCGCAGTTCCGCACCGCTCAAGATTGCGCCGTGCGCTGTCAAGAAGCAGGTGCTCACGATTCCGCGATGGAACCTTTGCCTCGGCTACGACGTTGTGCTGCCAGAGTTTGGTTCGCGAGCGGCTTCGCCGCAGTGCCGCTTTGCGCGGGGGAGAAGCATTGTGCGTGGCGCTCCCAGTAAAGATTTGCCCGGTAAGGAATTGCCCGGCAAGCCATTGCCCAGCGAGCGTTCGTCGAACAAATCCCCGCCCGGCGAGCGCAATCCTTCCACGAACCAGTCTTCCAACAACCAGGAAGGTGCGCCGGTACCCGCTAGCCCGGACGAACAGCCGCCGCTCATTCGCCGTGCGGAACTTGTCGCATTCGCACTGGTCTCGCTGCTGATCATCACGATCGTCGCAGTGCTCTATTTCGCTAGACCGTTCTTTCTTCCGATCACGATGGCGTTCATCGTCGGTACCATGCTGTCGCCGGCGGCCAGTTTGCTCGAGCGCTGCCGCATTCCGCGCGCGCTGGCGGCCGTCCTGATCGTGACCGCGGTCGGCGCCGGCGTTGCTTTCATGGTCGGCCTCATTGCTTCGCCCTTGATGGAATGGAGCTCGCGACTGCCGGAGGTAGGCGGGATCCTCAGGGACAAGCTGCATGTGTTCGACCGTCCGCTGGCGCTCTGGCAGGAGTTGCAGAGCATGCTCGGCGGCTCCGATTCACTGGCGGCATTCCAGATGCCGAAATTCGAATGGGTTCAGCCGATGCTTGAATTCCTGTCGCCGACGTTTGCCGAGTTTCTGTTGTTTATCGCCACGCTGATCCTGTTCATCGCGAGCTGGAAGGACCTGCGCCGCGCCATGGTCATGAATTTCGCCGACCGGCCGGCGCGGTTGCGAACGCTTCGAATCCTCAACGAAATCGAGGAGCATCTGGGCAACTACCTCCTCACCGTGACGATGATCAATGTGGGCGTCGGCGTCGTGACCGGCATCATCTGCGCGGTTACGGGGATGCCCAATCCGGCGGGCCTCGGCGCGCTGGCCGCGACGTTGAATTTCATTCCGATCATCGGCCCGGTCGCGATGTTCGTGGTCCTGGTGGTAGTGGGCATTATCGCCTTCCCAACGATCGCCGCCGGGCTGATCGCGCCACTGGCGTTCGCGGTGATGACATTCCTGGAAGGCCATTTCATCACGCCGATGATCGTCGGGCGCAGGCTCTCGCTCAACGCACTCGCCGTGTTCATGGCACTGGCGTTCTGGACCTGGCTGTGGGGGCCGATGGGTGCGTTTCTGTCGTCGCCGCTGCTGATTGTGGCGCTGATTCTCAAAGACCATTTAATGCCGGTCCATTCGCCGCAGTTGCCGTAAGCAGAGCATTTTCGAGTGAAGTGGACACCGGCGCGCGTCAAGAAACGGCGTCAAACAAAAGACAGGGAACTTCCCATCCGGCGGGGCGTTTGTTCCCGAGAATGTTGTTATCCGGGAGCTTTCGATGTCGATGACGAATGGCGAAGCCGCAACGAAAAATCTGACGGACAAAGCGACCTATGAACGCCTGGAAAAGGATGTGACCGCCGTGAAAAACGATATCGCAGCGCTGACCGACCAGATCACCGACGCCCTCAACAGCTTTGCCGGCACTGCCACCAAACAGGCGCGCCGCGGCTACAAGCAGGCCCGTGCCAATGCGGAATCTGCCGTTGACGATCTGTCGGAGCGCGGCAGCGCCATGATGGACGCCGCACAGGACGCGGCCTCCTCGATCGAGGAAACGCTGGAAGACGTCATCACGCAGCGGCCGCTCGCCACCGTCGGCCTGGCGCTGGGTCTGGGTTTCCTGATCGGCGTTACGTGGCGCCGCTAGGGCCGGCGCGATAGCAATGTCGATGGCCCGCACCAGAAAAGCAGATCGCGTGGCCCCACATCGCGAGGCCCCAAATCTGCTGGCTCGGTGGCGGCGCTGGCGTGCCGTGGTTTCTTTCGTTGATGTTCTTTTCAAATCGAGGCGGGCCGATGTTTCAGCGACTGATCGATGACGTCAAGGATTCGACCGGCACTGCACTGCGGCTGACCTCGCTGGCGGCCGCAGCGGCTGCCGCCTTGTTCATCACCACCTCGTTTCTGTGCGCGGCGGCCTTTATCTGCGTGCTGAACACATATGGCCCCGTGGAAGCGTGTCTTACGGGCGCCGCCATCTTCTTCGTGGTCACTCTGATCGCAGCCGGCAGCTACATGATGCGCAAGCGCCAGATCAAGCTGCGTGCCGAGCAGGCCGCGAAATCGGCGGCGCACAACATGCTGGCCGATCCGATGGTGGTTGCCGCCGGCCTCCAGATCGTCCGCGCCATCGGAGTGAAGAAGTTGATCCCGATTCTCGCGGTCGGCGGTTTGGCGCTGGGCTTGCTGGCAAGCCGCGGCCAATCCAGCCCGGGCGAAGCGCCAGCGGAGTAGCACACGCTCGTTTCCACTCGTCGTCTCCGCGAACGGGGGGACGACAGCTCGAAAGACCTCTCGATTCTACTTTCAAACAGCCACACACGCGCTCGCGGCGCGATGCGCCCGAGGTTTGCATGAACTTTGTCCCTCCAGAGAAATGAGAGGGCGCAGGGAAGACCGGGTGCGCGCTGCACCCGCGGTCTCATGTGCAAGATGCACAAAGCAAACGCACACGAGCATACAGGTTCAGCGGAAACACTCCGGCCTTCCCCGCGCAATGGTTTTACGGCTTACTTCGTGCTCTCCTCGGTGACCGGGCTTTCTTGCCACCGTCGCTCCCAAGAAGCGTTGGCTTCCTGGAAGCTTGACACCAGCGTCGGGGTGTCGGGACCACACGACTTCGCCGTACGCCTTGGCGCGCTCGTCTTATGCGCCATCGCGTCCACCGCATCCCGCACCCAACGTTCGTGACGATCGCGAAGCGCCCCTCCTTGAGGGGCGCGGGATGGGGCGAGCTGGTAGCCCTGATTTGCCCCACGGCGAAAGCGAAATATTTTTCGGAAGACGGCTGGACAGATTTTTGGTGATTTGCCCGTCAGGCAACTGATCCCACGCCTACGCAGGGCGTCGGCCATAACCCGCGCTGCGGCTGTCAGGTCACGCAGCGGCCCGGCTGCAGCAACTTTGCCACCTCGGTCAAAACGCTGACTACCGGCTCACAGGCGACCGTCCTGCGATGATCCCCGGGCTTTGTCACGGTCGCCGGTGCCGGACGGTTCCGCTCCTCTCCTTTGGCCGCTTCCCCTTTGGTCAGCGGCAAGCGGATCAGCACGGAAGTATCGGCAAGGCCATCGAGGCGGAGCGCAATGGTCCGGCTCTGTCCTCCCAGCGAAGAAACAGCGGCGCGATCGGCCTTGGCGGCGCGGTTGACGCCGGTCTCGGGCGCGATCGAAGCGACCTGCTGGCGGCCGGTCAAATCATGGCCGAACGCAAGTTGCACGGCGCCACACGCCACGGAGATGGCCAGTGCGCCAAAAATTGCCTTCGAAATCCGTGACTTGGAAAACCCTGACATGCTGGCTCGTCCCTCGCCCCATGGCGATCACGAACCCAACCCGAACAACGCCGTTCCGGTCCGGCAGATGGTCATCACTTAACCGTGTACGAAAAAATTTAACCGACGCGGGAACGAGTCCGGGGGCTTGCGAGTCATCCCGGCAGCCGGTTATTCCCCCTGCCCCATTGACCGGCGATGTAGGGCGCGACCGTGGTGATGCCGGTCGCGCCCTGCTTTTTTGCGGAGAATTTGAGGAATTGCCAAGTTCCGCCTCACCACCGGTTGGGGGAAGCATCTTGGTGGCTCTTGATGTCGCAGGCGAAGAGCAATGAAACATGCCAGCCATCGACCTCAACGGCACCTCGCCGGTAGAACTGCTGGAGCAACATGAACTCGCCATCGCCGGACTGTGGTCGGCGATCTCCACGCTTGCCGCTACCGCGCCCGACGCTCGCCACTACCCAGCCCGCAAGCCCGGCACGTTCCAGCAAGCGCAGGCTGAGCATCGTGATCGGCTCGCGCGGCTCGAAAGCGTGATGGACGAACTGGAGCAACTCGCCGAATTTATTTCGGACTAGGCTGATGCAGCCACGCATCCCACTGGCGGGGGGAGGAAATTTCGACGTGAAGCATGCTTTTTTTCCGAGGGGGTGGTGCCTATCACACCGCCCTGATCTACGCGCCAACCGGTCTTGTCGTAATGGCGGTGCGGAACGCGAGCGGCGAGGTAACGGTCGAAATGGTTTCCGTGCCCTCGCCGACGCCCTGAATGGTGAGGTCGCCGTAGTTCAAAAGGCGGCCAAGAATGCTCTGGTTGACATCGACGCTCTCAACTTTGTCGAGGCTCATCTCAAAGGTCCGCCGCCTGATGAAACCGGTCTTGTGGACGACCCGTAGGTTGGTGACATCGGTCTCGGTGGTCCAGCGGTGAAACCAAGCCGTGGCCGTGAAGTACAAGGCCGCAACCCCGGCCATCGCCGCCAGCGCCAGACAAACCCACTCCAGCCCGTCGCTGGCGACCAAGCGCCACAGCACCAGAAAAACGGCCACCACGACCCACGCCGCGATTGCCGGGAGAAAGAACATCCAGTGCTCGTTGGTCGAATACAGCACCTTCTCGCCGGGCTGCAAGATTTCCTCGATATAACGTCCCATAGGAACCCCGAAACTAGCAATGGCACTTTGGGAAGCGGTTGGGACAGCGCCGAGAGGCTAATCCTCAACTCTCCGTGAGACTGCGACGTTCCGGCTCAGTCGTCTTGGTGACCTTGATCTATCGCAAGCCTTCGAGCGACCGTCCCGCGAGCTTGTGGGCGCGCTGCTGGAACACAACAGCCATCCCGCTGCCGTGAGAAGGTCGGTGGGATTGGGCGGCTTAGGGAGATCTAGAATGATCAGGTTGATCGCTATTGCAAGCTTTGCCTTATCGATTGCAGTGTCGGCGCAAGCGATGACACCAGCGCCGATTGTTCAGCCAGACAGCATGATTACGGAGGTCGCTGCCGCCTGCGGCGTAGGCAGGACCCGCGTTAACGGCGTATGCGTGGCAAGAACCACCGTCCGCCAGACGCGGCGAGCCGTCCGCAGATGCGCGACCGGAATGACTTGCTAAACTGATAGAGCCGCGAGCCATTGATCCACATCAACGTCCCCGTCTCACATGGGAAACGTCGGCTCCGACTATCAGCTGCTCAATGGTGTGTAATTGGCAATCGCGCCAACTTCGGTCGGAGGGCGCGCGGGCTGTAAGGCTCGCTCCCCTCCGGCTCCTTCCGATGGCATACGCCCCCTCCGTCGGAAGAGTAAGGGCGGTGAAGTCCCCCAGCTTCACCGCCCACATTTCGTTTGATCAAGCAAGCCGGGCCTGACCGGTCAGTCTCACCGATGCCCTTACTGTGACGTTGCTAAACGGCGGTGGGGCAACGCTAACCGACTGCGCAGCGGGGCGACCAATCCGATTTCATTCCAGGAATTCAGCTACGCAACTCTTTTAATTGCAATTTGATTTTCTGCGGCCCCAACGCCAAGACGCACCTCTCTGTGATGCGCTTCGCAAAGACAGAGACTACATCGGCAATCGTGTCCTCACCGCCATCGGCTGACGGAACGATATGATGGATTTCGCCTTAGCAGCCCGCATTGGCCACTTATAGCAACGCTTTGGCATGCGTTAACAAGCGCTCCGACCGTCCCGTGATACAAAGTAATAATGTTTAGTGGGCTTCGCGCCAACATCGCCGGGGATCGCCGTTTAGCCCCGCGCCAGCATCAACCTGCGCGCTCGCGCACCGCAACGCTCACGGACTGCCCTACGAGGCAGTGCTGGACGAGGGAACTGCATGATGATCTGGCGACTGCTCGCCTCCGTGCTGATGGTCACCAAGGCCGACGGCCGCGACAATAATGAAATATGAGCAAGCGATGAACGACAGCAAGAACAAGGCAAAAAGCACCTTGCGATTTCCCCGGAGTACCGCACGGTTCTTGAACCGAGACGACCTGCTTGTGTGGCTTTCGCTTGCTTGGTTCGCCGCCCTCTGCGGTGCGGCGATCTGGGTGCTATCGTGGCCCGCAGACGACATTTTCGGATAGAGCGCGGTTAACCCGTCCGGGTGCCCGAAAAGTTCCCGGACTGCGGCCAACGATGGCGTGCGAGGCTTTGCTGGATGGTCGGCCGGAAGTCCGGCGCAGAAGGCTATTCCACCCGATCAGCCGCAAGCCGCATGGACCATTTTCGTCTAGTAGGTGCAGGCCAGTCGCGGCGAGAGCCGACCACGCGCGCGATCCGCCTTATTCAAGGAACTTGGGCGGCGACACCGGTTGCCCATCGGTGACCTCAACTTGCTCCAAGCTTGACGGGTCGGCTGGCCCTCGTCTTCTTTGAAGCGCGGTGCCGACTAACCCGACGACCAAGAGCACGGCGCCGCCGATCATAAGCCAGTGTGGGTATTCCATATTTGCTTACAGCGCAGGCGCGGCAATTTGCTTGTTCGTTCTTCTCATCCTGCCTCCCAAACAAACTGAAGTACTGATGCGAAATTAATGCCAGAACATGTGGCCCTGATACGCTCACCCCGTTGATCCAAGTCAACGTTTAAAGGCGGCGATGGCCAACGGCCGCGAACCGTGGCGGACAAGGCCGAGCAAGGACATCCGCCTGCCCCACGTATTTCGGTTTGCGCCCAGCTTCCTTCTGGTGAAGCGGTTGGGACCAAGAGTCAGGCAGCGACATTACGGACACCCCACCGGAAAATTTCGACGTGAAGCATACTTTTCCTGAAACTGCCCCCGGCATTTCGCCAAATCGAAAAAAGCCGACCAGATGCCCAACGCCACAGCGCACCGTGGCACAAAGTGGATATCGACCGGAAGCGGATATCAGGTAGCATCGCCTATAGGCGCCGTAGGAGGGATAGCTTCCTATACCCTAACGGGGCACTGGCGCTGAACTACGGTGCCTCAATCAGATCGCTCATAGGCGAAATGGACAAACTGGAAACCGCGGAGAGGGGTTGGCGACCTCGGAGCAAGAAGGCGATGCGGATTTGGCCGCCTGCACTCCGAGGGCGATCCTTTTGCACGCGGACCTTCACCGCTGCGTTGGTTGCGGCACTATTGCTGGCGGCGCTGGGTCAAGGTCAAGCCGCCGATCCCGCGCCAAAGCGTGTTTTGATGCTCCATTCATTCGGTCCTCGTTTCAAACCGTGGAGCGATTACGAGCAGGCGATTCGCTTGGAGATAAGTCGACAATGGCGCAAGCCGGTGGATTTTGTCGACCAATCGCTGGTGAGCGCCCGTCCGGACGATCAAACTTCGGAAACTTTATTTGCGGAGTACCTTCGCGCTCTCTACGATAGTCAGCCGGTTGATCTAATTATTGCTATTGGCGCTCCCGCCGCTGCGTTCGTCCAGCGCCATCGCCGGCGACTGTTCCCAGTAACACCAATGGTATTTACGGCGGTGGAGCAACGTCGGGTCGAATACGATAAGCTGACGGAAAATGATACGGTAGTTGCCGTTGCGCACGATTTCCCCGCCGCCTTCGAGAATATCCTGCGCGTCCTGCCGCTTACTAAAACCATCGCGGTTATCAACGGGACCTCTCCGAATGAGAGGTTTTGGCAACAGGTGATGCTTCGCGAACTCGCGCCACTGACCGGGCGGGTAGAATTAAGATGGTACGATCAAAAGTCATTTGAGGACATACTGATCGATGCCGCGAAGCTTCCGCCTCATAGCGCAATATTCTGGCATCTAATGAATATCGATGCGGCAGGCGTTGCGCACGAAGCCAACACCGCGCTGAACGAGCTTTCCTCCGTCGCTAACGTGCCGATTTTCTCATACGACGGGTCATTCTTCGATGGAAAAACCGTCGGTGGCCCCATGCACTCCGTGCTTAAATTAAGCCAGATCACGGCTGCGGTTGCAATTCGCATCCTCAACGGCGAGAAGGCAGGCGATATCAAAACCCCACCCACCGGGTTCGCAGCCCCCATATTCGACTGGCGGCAAATGCAGAGTTGGGGAATTGGCGAGAGCAGTCTGCCGCCCGGCAGCACTATCTACTTCCGCGAACCGACGGTGTGGGAGCGTTATTCGTGGCAAATCGCGCTCACTATCGCCCTTGTTCTAGCACAAGCCGGGTTGATCTCGATCCTTTTGCTTGAGCATCGTCGGCGTCGACTGGCTGAAGTGCAGTCGCGTCAGCGCATGTCTGAACTGGCCCGTGTCATGCGCTTCTCAACCGCTGGTGAACTTACCGCCTCAATTGCGCATGAAATCAATCAGCCGCTCGGCTCTATTCTAACCAATGCAGAAACCGCAAAGGAAATTCTGAAAAATCCGAGCCCTGACATCGCAGAACTGAACGAAATCGTGGACGATATTTTGAAGGATGACCAGCGCGCCAACGAGGTCATCCGGAGGATGCGTAGCCTGTTAAAAAAAGCACCTTTTGAACTGAAGAACTTCGATTTGAATGACCTCGTTGGCGAAACGCTTGGAGTTCTTTCTTCCCTTGCCGTTGGACGAAAAGTCGAATTGACCAGTTTGATCACCCAGAATGCGCTGCCGATCCTCGGCGACCGCATTCAGCTTCAACAAGTCATTCTGAACCTTGTCGTGAACGGGATGGACGCGATGACGGCTACGCCTGACCAAAACCGCGTCATCAGCATCCGGACTTCGCGGGTCGAGGACTTTGCCCAGCTATCCGTGTCGGATCACGGCCATGGCATTCCCGAAGGCAAGTTGAAAGCGGTTTTCGAGCCGTTCTACACCAGCAAGGCCGAAGGCATGGGCATGGGGCTATCCATCGCGCGCACTATTATCGAGGCCCACAACGGGCAGATGTCGGCGAGAAATCGGGATCACGGCGGCGCGTCGTTCCGGATCAGGCTTCCTCTTGCTAATTGACCAAATCGGTGCGGACCTTGGCAGAACTCGTTTCCCTTGCGGAACGGGCTAGGGTTTTGGGCGGTATGTCCGGTAACCGACAGACCGCCTGAACAATTCTCAATCGTTTTCGAGTTGCTATTGTCCCATGAGGCAATAGGAAATTCACTGCGCCCGGAATACGAAGAGCGGAGCGAATATCGAACCTTGTCTGCGTTGCGCAGTTTGACCGGTTCGAATTGTTTCAATTCAAAAGTAAAGCGGCGTTGGCCGATAGGCCAAGGAAATCTGTTTTGCCAAAGAGAAACGTTGTCTTGGTCGTCGATGACGATCCCGCAATGCTGCGGAGCGTAGCGCGACTGCTGCGGCAGTTTGGCTACGACAGCCTGCTGTTTTCGTCTGCTGAGGCTTTCGCAAACCACAACGATTTCGAGAACACGGCTTGCGTCCTTCTCGACATAAACCTGGGGGACGTTTCAGGTATCGACCTCCGACACCGTCTCAAAGCAGCGAACGCGTCTGTGCCGGTGATCTACATGACTGGAAACGACAAACCCGCCGTTCGCGAGGCTGCGCTGCAATCGGGGTGCGTCGCCTACCTCACCAAGCCATTCTCGGCGGGGTCGCTGATCGTATCGCTTGAAAGAGCCTCGGCTTCTTGAAGCAGCCCAAACAGTTGATCTTCGATACTCGCGACGCTCCGGGTGACTTCCTGTTGCCGAGTGAGAGTGATGCCGCCGTTCACGGTGATGCGTTTGGTGCGGAAAAATCTGGCGGCCCACCTCCGTTCTAACCGTCTTTGAAGATCAAGAGGGATTTCCATATCCCGCGCTCCGTGGGTTCGTGGCCGCCCCGGTCTGTAAGGCCTCAGGGCTCGGGTACTTCAAAAGGATTGGCGTTCAGGCGAAGCGGGTCAAAAGGCGCGATCCGTTGCGTGCCCGACCTGTGCAGTTTGTTGAGGCGAGATACAGCGCCTAGCTGTCTGAATATCTGCCTCGTTCGCGCCCTTGTTTCGCGCCCACGCCTCGGCCACCGGCGCGCCGTACTTGGCAACGTAGAGCCGCACGACAGGGCAGGACGCACGACGGACCATTCCTCTTGCCTCAACGGCATTGGCAGTAGACGTGGTGATCGGAAAATCCCCGCTGATGAAACCAGCCAAGGGGTCCGCACTTTCTGACCACTCGATGGCTCCCAAAATACCGAACGTAAAGGCAGCAGCGGCCAAAACAACCCGCTTAACGCTGAAATGGTTCATGGAAGCCTCCGTGCACGAGACGGCCATGCCCTTCACGTCGGGGCCTGGCGGACGCGAACCTACGACGGGTGTCGTTGCAGGGACATTGTCCCAAGGGCCATTGCCCCAAGGTACATTCGCGCGCAGATGCTGCGCCCGGTCGTCACGCCCGGTGCCTCGAACAGTCACCGATTTGCCTGAAGCTTCAACGTCTAGGAGGCGAGTTATCATGGACAGGCCGATCGGCTCACCGAGCCGACAGAAGCCGTTCGCCGACGCGCTGCGAATGGAGATCTGCGACGGCAATGATCATCGCGTTCTGCGCGCCCTAGCCCGGATTGCAGTCCGTCCCATTCCTGAAATTTGGCGTCGATATCAAAAAAGACCGCGCCCGAAACGGCTCTTGATTACGTCGATCAGAGACAGCCTCGTGACTGGCTCCTTTGCCTGTACAGAAGGCATGGGTGGAGCATCGGCCGGTGGCACTGACCGATGAGCGGCCAGTTTCTTCGACGGATCGCGTTTCACGATCTTCGGTCCTCGCGGCGTGACTTCATCTGTCATCGCAATGACCGGCAATCGAGCGGGAATTATTGCCGGCAACGGACCGGGAGTGATTTGTACAAACTCAAATGCCGATCGCACGGGCTGTGCGGCAGCCATGACAGCGCTTGGTGGCCGAGTCGGCGGCAGACTGGTGTCGAAGATCACCCGCTCGGGTAATTTCTCGATTGAGCTGATCCTGATCACGGGTTTGTTGATATCGTTGGAAGCAGCTTCCGGGACTGGCTCGGACACAAGCCAACTCACTCCCAACAGCAATATTAGAAGCGCGGTGCCGACAAAACCAAAGTATCGTGCCAACGGCATCGAACCGGTTCCCTGGCCGCTATTTCTGT
>Ga0157376_10003143_pt1 | contig 11336 bp, 6 predicted proteins | sample M45metaG_FD_121801 | JGI IMG/M metagenome (GOLD analysis project Ga0157376, IMG submission 121801) | Miscanthus rhizosphere microbial communities from Kellogg Biological Station, Michigan, USA - M4-5 metaG | ecosystem: Host-associated > Plants > Roots > Rhizosphere > Soil | place: USA: Michigan... | reverse complement strand
GCCGAAGGGATTGCGCAGGCCCAGCACGTAGATCAGGTCCGTCGCGGTGATGCCGTCGGCCTCGTCGTAGAAGGGGTTGTCCGTCGGGGCCGAGCCGTCGAGGTTCGTGCGCAGGATCTTGCCCCGTACCGAATTCATGTCGAGCGCGGGCGTCGTGAAGAGCCCGTCGCCGATGTGCACGTACAGCTTGCCGTCAGGGCCGATGGAGACGTTGGAGATCTGGTGCGACGCGCCGACGGGCTCGGTCGGGAAATCGAGCACCGTCGTCTGCACCGAGGCCGTGCGGCCGCCGTCGGTGCTGTGGAGCCGGATGACCCGGGGAAAGTGCGAGTCGGTCACGGGAGGGACCGCCTCGACGGCCGAAACGAACACGTCGCCCGAAACCGGGTCGACGGCGATGCCGGCCAGGCCCTTTTCGCCCGAGCCCGGAAAGCCGCCGATCGGATCGAAGTTGAGCAGGTCGGTCGCATAGTCTGAAACCGCGCCGCTGCGGGTGACCATACGGACCTTGCCGTAGAGCTCGGTCACGTAGAAGTAGGGATCGTCCGGACCCGGGCCAGGATTCGTGAGAAACGCGATGTTGACCGGAAGCTGGAGCCCGGTCGCGACCCGCTCGATCACGAAGCCAGGCTGCTTGACTGCCCAGGGGATCGGCGCGGCGGAAAGCGCGTCCCCGAACGCGCCGGGAGGCGGCTCGGCGGGATTTGTCGCGTCGGCGGCAAACGCCTCGCCCGCCTCGGAGACCCAGAACGCCACGCCCTGTCCGCTCGCAAGCGTGATCGGCGGCAGGTAGATCCGCCGGTCGATCCCGCTTCCGTCCGTGAACGCGATGCGCGAGGCTGGAAGTCCGACCGGCGCGACGCCCGCCTCGCACACCACGCGGACCGTGCCGTGCGCCGGGAGCGCGGGAGGGTTCACGATGGGCGTCTCGGCGCTGCCCGGACCGTGGAACTCGAGCAGCGACCCGGTGCCCGGAAGCTCGAGGCGCAGCGCGATGCCGGCCGGCAGCGTCAGGCCGCGATCCTCCGCGTCCTGCCAGCGCGGCTCGGGCACGCGGGAAACGTCGGAGAGGACGAGCGGCTCGATCACCGAGGCCGAGCCCGTGCGGAAGGAGCGCAGCGACCAGGGGCTCCAGGGATCGGCGGGAGGCAGGGCTCCGTCCTTGAACCGCACGGCCAGCGTGTAGGGCGAGTCCGGGTCGAGCTGATGATGGTCGGCCAGCGCGCCGACGAAGGTCCCGTCGCCCAGGTGAATGTGGACGGCGAGGGCTCCGGTCACGCACGACGCGCTCCAGACAGCCGAGCCCGACGAGGCCCGGATCTCCCAGTCGCTGCAGACGTGGACCGCGCCGGAAGGACCGACGAAGGGCCCGGCGACCATGTGCACGTCGTAAGGGCTGATGACCTGGCCGTCGAACTCGGGCTCCGTCACGGCCGGAGCGGCGGGACCGGAGCCCTGCGCGGCGGCGGACGCGGCGACGAGGATCAGGAGGGACAGCAGCCCGAGCAGCCGCCTGGACGTCAAGGTTTCGCGCCCTCGGCCCGGCGCAGGACCAGGCCGGGCTTTGCGCCCGTGGGCTTGCCGTCCGACCAGACCGCCTCTCCGTTGACCACGACGAGCTCGATGCCTTCGGAGAGCTTGCGCGGCTCCTCGAAGGTCGACCGGTCGATGACCGTCTCGGGGTTGAAGAGCACGAGGTCGGCTTTCATCCCCGGCGCGATCCGCCCGCGGTCCTTCAGGCTCATGCGCGTGGCGGGCAGCGAGGTCATCTTGCGCACGGCTTCCTCGAGCGTGAAGAGGTGCTTCTCGCGCACGAAGCGGCCGAGCACGCGGGGAAACGTCCCGGCGCCGCGCGGGTGGTCGGCGCCGATGCCCCCGTCGGAGGCCACCATCACCCACGGCTGGCGGTAGAAAATGTCGACGTCTTCGGTCTTCATCGAGTGCCCGATGACGTCCGCGCTGCCGTCCTTCACGATCCTGGCGAACAGTTCGGACGTCGAGATCCCCTCGGATTTCGCGATCTCGGCCAGGTTCCTGCCCGCGTACGTCGGGTGGGCCTTGCACGCCGTGATCGTCACCCGGTCCGCGCCGCCGACGTCGGCGAGCGCTCGGTCGACGCTCTTCGCGTCGAAGTACTGCTTGTTCGGGACCAGGACCTCGATGTTCGAGTGCCAGGCCTCGTAGGGATAGCAGTCGGCCGTGACGTCCTGCCCCTTCGCGCGGGCCGCGTCGATCAGGGCGACGGCCTTTTTCGCCTGGCCCCAGACGCCCACGGTCGCGAGCTTGATGTGCGAGAGATCGAGCGGCAGTCCCCCCTGCTTCGAGATCGTGAGGGCCTCGTCCATGGCCTCGAAGCTCTTGTCCGCTTCGTCGCGGCTGTGCGTCATGTAGAAGCCGCCGTACTGCGCCGCGGCCTTCGAGAGCGCAATGAGCTCTTCGGTCGACGAGTAGCTGCCGACCTCGTACTCGAGGCCCGAGGAAAGGCCCATCGCGCCTTCCTTCATCCCCTGGGCCACGAGCTCGGCCATCTTCGCGGTCTCCCCGGGCGTGGACTTGCGCTTGAAGTCCTGACCCATCACGAGGCTGCGAACCGTCTCGTGGCCCACCATCGTCATCACGTTGACCGTCGCCGGCGCCTTGTCGCGCTGGTCGAGGTACGCGGCGATCGGCCAGGGCGAATCGCCGTCGGGTCCGAGGACGAGGGTGGTGATGCCCTGGGAGATCTGCGTCTCGGCCAGCGGGTCGGTGGCCAGCCCCTCGGTCGAGTGATTGTGGACGTCGATGAACCCGGGCGCGAGGACGAGCTTTTCGCCCCGGATCACGCGCTCGCCCTCTCTGGGCGGGAGCTTGCCGACCTCGAGAATACGGTCGCCCTGGACGCGCACGTCCTCGGTCACGAGCGGCGCCCCGGTTCCGTCGGCGACGCGCGCCCCCGCGATCAGGAAGGACTTCGACTCTGTCTGTGGAGCGGCGGCAACCAGAGCGAGCCCCGCCAACCCCAGGAAACTACGCCAAAACTTCATCCCGCCATTCTGTCATCAGGGGCGGGCGCCAGTCATCCCGAGGAGCGTCGCGACGAGGAAGCCCGTGCTCACCGTCCCAGCCGCTTCATGTCCGCCAGGACGGCCCGCACCTCGGCGATGTCCTTGCCGTACTGCTTCGGGGGCGCGGATGCGACGAAACGCTCGAGGGCGGCGCGCGCCTTCTTCCAGTCGCCGAGCTGTCCCGCCACGCGGCCGATGTTGTAGAGGGCGTCGTACTGTTCGGGGTTCATCTCGAGACACCGCTCCCACGCATCGATCGCTTTCGTCGGATCTCCGAGGCGCATCCAGGCGACGCCCAGGGCGTTCCAGGCGCGGGTGTGGCGCTTGCCGAGACGCAGCGCCGTCTCGAGTTGCTGCCGGGCCTCGTCCACGCGGTCGAGTTTCAGCAGGGAGATCCCGGTGTTCTGGTACGCGACGGCATTTTGCGGATCGAGCTCCAGAACCCGCGCAAAAATCGGAAGCGCCTCGGCGGGCCGGCCGCCGTCGGCCAGGGCGATGCCGAGCGCGTTCAACGTTTCCAGATCGGAGCTGTCGCGATACGGCGCGATCGCGTCGATCGCCGCCTTCGGCCGGCCGAGCTCGGACAAGAGCATGGCCTTCTGGCGGTCGATGCTTTCCCCGCCCGCCCCCTTTTCGGACGCGGTTTCGAAGGCGCGCAACACGCCTTCGAGGTCTCCCTTGCAGCGGAGAACCATCGCGAGGTGCAGGTACCCGAGCTTCATGTTGGGTCGTTCCTCGACGACGCGGCGCGCAATGGGGATGGCCTCGTCGCACTTTCGGCGGCCGAAGAGGTCCATGATCTTGTGGAGGGTCTGGTCGACGACGATCAACGTCTTGGGATCGTCGGCCGGGCCGTAGGAAGCCTTCATCTCACCAGGCCCCGTCAGATAGCCCAGGCTCCGAAGCTTCGCTGCCTCTTCCGAGCCGATCGTTCCCCTCTCGATCGGCGCCACCGGTAACTCGAGCAGGCGCTTGCGCAGGCGCCTCAGGGCGTCGGGGGCCTCCGGAACCAGGTTCTTGCGCTCCTCGGGATCCGCGGGGAGGTCGTAGAGCTCGGGGATAGGCAGGTCGATGTACTTCTCGCCGTGCAGCGCGATTCCTCTCAGCGGCGCCCACCCCCGATTGAGGGCCGCCGACAGGGATTCGAAGTAGCTGCCCTCCGGACCCTCCTGGCGGCCAGCGGACAGGAGCGACTGGCCCGTCAGGTCCTTCGCGGGCGGCTCGCCGATGGCGTCGAGAATCGACGGGAGGATGTCGATGTGACGCGCCGGGACGTCGTCTCGGCCGGAAGCGACCAGGCCGGGAGACCAGACGAAGAGAGGCACGTGGAGCGTCGACTCGTAGCAGAAGAGGCCGTGGGTGAGCTCGCCGTGGTCGCCCTGCGCCTCTCCATGGTCGCCCGTGACGATCAGCAGGGGCGCCGGTTGCGTTTCCCGGAGCGCCGCGAGCAACGGCGCCAGTGCGGCGTCCGTGTAGGACACTTCTCCGAGGTAGAAATCGTCCGGGTATCGCTTCTTGTACTCGTCGGGAGGCTCGTACGGGGCGTGCGGATCGTAGACGTGCACCCACAGAAACCGCGGCTTGCCGGCCTGGCTCCGGTACCAATCGACGGCCGCCCCGACGACGTCTTCGGCCCGAGCCTGCTGGATGTCGAACTCGAACTGCTCGTCCAGGTGGCGGTAGAGCTCGTCGTAAACGTCGAAGCCGTGGTTGAGCCCGAATCGCGAGTCGAGTATGTACGCGCCGACGAAGGCGCCCGTCGTATAGCCCTTCTCCTTCAGGCGCGTCGCCGCGCTCGGAATTTTCGGCGAAAGCCGGAAGCCCGCGTTCTCGCGCACGCCGTGCTGGTAGGGAAGCATGCCCGTCAGGATGTTGGTGTGGGAAGGCAGCGTGATGACGTTGTGCGAATGGGCCTGGGTGAAGACGCGGCCCTCGGCCGCGAAGCGGTCGAGGTTCGGCGTCGTTCCCTGAGGGTTCCCATCGAAGCCGACGGCATCGGCCCGCAGGGTATCGATCGTGATGAGGACGACGTCCCGGACGGGGCGGGATCCTCGAGCGGAGGCCGCGGGCGACCCTCCGGGCGCCTCGCGGCGGCAGGCGGCGAGGCCGGCCACGAGCAGGCCCGTCGCAAGGATCCGTTTCACGTGCGATCTCACGCAGGCCGAAAAGGAAAAGGGCCCGGCCGGAATTCCCGGTCGGGCCCCGTAAGAACTGCCTGGAAGCCTAGAAGTTCACCCCGATGCCGAGCCTCACGATCCGGGGGCTCTGCACCTCGATGATCTGATTGAAGTAGACGCTCTGTGAGAACCGGCCGTTCGACGCCCGGTAGTCCCCGACTCGCTCGCGGCGCTGAAGAACCGTGTTCGCATTGGCCACGTTGAAGAGCTCCGCGGCAGGGATGATCGTCACCCCTCCGATGGTAAACGTCTTCGCCAGGCGAAAGTCGAGCTCGTAGACGTTGTCGTAGCGATACGTGTCGACCTGCGCGATCTGCGTCAGGTACCGATGGCTGTTGCCCGCGGTATCGACGGCGCGAGTTCGGACATAGTAAGGATTCGGATAGCCCTGGCGGCCGAAGAGGTTCACACCGAAGTCGAGACCCCAGGGACCCTGATAGAGGGCGTTCACGTTGAATTGCCAGTTCGCGTTCAGGAAGACCGAATCCTTGGACGACCATCCGGTCGCGGTGCACGAAACCGACGGCACCGGCACCGAAACGCAGTTGGTCCCGCCCAGAAGATTGTTCGGGTCCTGGAACGACTGGAGGGTCAGGTACTGCTTGAACTGATTCCATCCGAAGTTGCCTCGGAACGACCAGTGGTCCGATAGTCGTTTCACGAAGCTGATGTCGAGCCCGTAGTACTTCTGGGTCGCCCCGGGACGATCGGCGATCGTGATGCCCGAGGGCTCGCTGTCCAGGGTCATGCTGTAGAACGGCTCGTCGAAGCTGAGCGTGAATCCGTTGTCGGCCGTGGCAACGCAAGGGCCGGTGTTGCCGGCATCATCGGTGCACTGCGTCCGACCCGCGAGCTCCCACGTCCCGGGGTTCGTCCCGGTCGGCTTCTGCTGGAGCAGGTTGTTGGTCTTGCGGTAGCTGAACGTCGCCGACACCGCGAACGTATCGGTGAATTGCTGGTCGATACCGACCGTGAACTCGTTGGTCTTGGGGACCTTGAGGTCCGGAGCGATCGTGTTCGGGACGTTCGGCAGGACGTTGGGATCGATGTCGTTGTAAAAGCCGTAGAAGCCGTTCTCCAGGTCGATCTCGCCTGGCTGGACGAAATGATCGTGGTTCAGGTCCGTCCAGTAGTAGTAGGAGCCGTTCGAGATCGGCACACCGCTCGCGTAGTAGCCGATGAAGCCGAGTTGGTCGGCGAACTGAGCGTACGAGGCGCGCAGCAACGTGGTCTTCTTCTCGCCGAGGGCATAGGTCGCCGAGATCCGAGGCTGCCAGTTCGTGAAGTCGAACTGCCAGTCCGGAGCGCCGTGGTATTGCACCGTCGGCAGCAGGTCGGGGAACATCGTGTTGCCGAAAGCCGTGCCCGGAAGGTTCTTGGCCTGCTGCCGGTCGTAGCGGATGCCGGCCTGTACGGTCAAATTGCCGGCCGTGATCGTGTCGCCGAGGGTGCCGCTCCAGAACACGTTCTTGTAGACCGGCCGCACGCCTCGGGAGAGAAGCGCGGTGTTCGACGACGAGTAGGTGTATTCGCTGCCGGTATTCTGATCCCCCGGCCAGCCCGTGGCCGAATCGGCGATCTGCTGGCGGTAGTTGAAGCTGAACTTCAGCTCGTGGTTGAGCTTGCCGGTGTTGAAGAACTTGGACATCGTGAGGCTCGCCTGCTTCTGAGGATCCTTGGCCCAGTAGTACCGGTAGTTGTTGTAGTAAGTGCCCGTGTTGTAGTACGCGTCCCGGCTCGTATCCTGCGCGCAGACGAGCTGAAACGGAGTGTTGTTGCAAGCCAGCGAGCCATTGCCGATATCCGTGTAGTCGGGATTCTGATAGGCCGCAAAGATCGTCGCGAAGAAATCCGAGGAGAACACGTTCGAGTCCTCGGCCTTGTAGAAGTTGGTCGGAACCGTGAACTGCGTCGCCGCCAGCGGCGCCCGCGTCGCGCCGATGTTCGTGTTCGTCTGGGTCCGGTCGCTGCGCTGGAAGTAGAGCTGCGCCGAGTTCGCGTTGGAGGCCTGGAAGTTCAGCTTCGCAGACCAGGGCTCGAGGTTGACCAGTGTCGGGGCTGAGATCGTTCCGAAATTCGTGCTGAAGGCCGTTTGGTTCGTCGAGATGGTCTGGTAGGAGCCGGCGAACCAGAGCCAGAGCCTGTCCTTGATGAGCGGCCCGCCCATGTCGGCGCCGTATTCCCGGATCATCCGGGTGTTGTTGGTGGGCAGTCCCTGGTCGATCGCTTCCTGGGGCTCGTTGTTCGACTGCCAGTTGCCCGAGGCGTAGAGGTAGCGCGCTGCGCCATGGATTTCGTTGGTGCCGCGCTTGGTGACGACGTTGATCGTCACTCCGGAGGTCTGCTGTTCGACGAGGGAGCCCCCGGTCGCGACCTCGACGTCCTGGATCGTCCCGAAGTCGAAGAACGTGTTGGTGCCGCCGTTCTGGCGGGCGAACGGGTTGCCGTAGGTGTTGTCCGTCGTGGTCGCGCCATCGACCTGGTACACGACGTTGCCCGAGCCCTTGGTGATGAAGTCCGGGCCGCCGGCAATGGCGCTCTGGTTGCCCGCGACGTTGACGGTGTCGAGCTGGATGCCCGGAACCTGCTGGATGAGCGAATAGATGTCCCGCGAGGTCGGGATCTGGGTCAACTCCTCGTGCGAGAAGTTCTGCCCGGTCTCGACCTTGCGGGTGTCGATCAGCGGCGTCGCGCTCGTGACGGTGACGGACTCCTGCACCGTCGAGAGCTTCAGCTGGACTTCCACCTGCGTGTTCTGGCCTACCGAGACGGTGACGTTCTCGCGAGTCACCGTCGTGAAGCCCGGCATCGTGACGGTCACCGCGTATTTCCCCGGCGGAATCTTCAGGAACCGGAAGAAGCCCTGCGCGTCGACGCTCGTCGTCGTCGGCTGGGATGGGCCGATGAGCGTGGCCGTGCCCCCCGGAATCACGCCTCCCTGCTCATCGATCACGTTTCCGAACACGTTGCCCGTGTTGTTCTGGGCGACGAGCGGCGCGGCGAGAAGCAGCGCCATGGTCACTGCGAGAAGGACTCCGCGAGACGCCCTCAGCATTGCGACCTCCTGCGATGAGTGTTGAACCGACTCCGGTTTAGTTGGAGTTATGCTATCGCGGATTCGGTCGGTCAAGTCCAAACTCCTCTCCGTTGTCCCTCGGGAAATGCGCTCGGACGCGATTCGGAACCGCGGAGGGCGCGTACGAAAATCTGGAACGAGTGACTTTCAGTCACCAGGAGATCCGGCGCCCATGAACACACTCTCGGCTCCTGCTCGGCGGCGTCTTGGCGCGTCGACGGCCGTCCTGCTCGCGCTCACTCTGACCGCCTGCGCCTCGACGACCGCGCCCGCCGCCCCGCGTCCTGCGGGCTCGCTCCTGATCGTCGGAGGCGGGCCGATTCCCGATGCGATCCTCGAGCGTTTCGTCGCGCTGGCCGGAGGAAAGGGCCGCGCGCGCATCGTTCTCTACCCGATGGCTTCCGAGGATGCCGATGCGGGCCTCGAGCTCGCCGAGGACTTCCGCAAGCTCGGCGCCGAGGCCGAGCGGATCGTCCTCTCGCGGGAACAGGCCGACACCGAGGCGGCCGCGCGCCGGCTCGACGGCGTGACCGGCATCTGGTTCGGCGGAGGCGACCAGGCGAAGCTGACTGCGGCGATTGGTCACACCCCCGTCGAGGCCGCGATCCACGCGCGCTACGCGGCGGGCGCCGTCGTCGGAGGAACCTCCGCCGGCGCGGCCGTGATGTCCACGCCGATGATCACGGGCGACGAGCGCAAGCCCGGCGGCGCGCGCCCGCCGGCCAAGGACTCGAGCGACGCCTTCATGACGATCGCGCGGGAGGACGTCGTGACGATCGACGGGTTCGGCATGCTGCCGGGCGTCATCATCGACCAGCACCACGTCCGGCGGCGGCGCGGGAACCGGCTCGTGTCGGTCGTGCTGGAGCATCCCGAGCTGGTCGGCATCGGCATCGACGAGTCGACGGCGCTCGAAGTCGGGCCCTCCGGGCCCTGGAGGGTGATCGGCGAAAGCGCCGCGGTCGTCTATGACGCGCGGCAGGCGAAAATCACGCCGGCCTCGGCGCCGATCCTCGGCGCGACCGGGGTGAAGTTCTCGGTGGTCCCGGCAGGGGGCTCGTACGACCTGACAACGGGAGCGGTGACGCTGCCATAGGGAACCCGAAGCGCCCCTCACCCCTGCCCTCTCCCGCCGGGAAAGGGAGACCGGGGCCCTTGAACTTTCCCTCGCCCCCGGGAGGGGGAAGAGGGTTTAGGGTGAGGGGGGCGAGACCGCCCTAATCGGCGATGGACAGAATCCGCGGCGCGGCGGCGACGCCGCGGCGGCGTTCCGCGCGTCGTCGGTCGGTGCGTCGCCGATCGCCCAGGCGGCGGTCGTGGATGAAGAATTCGGCCGGATCCGCCGGCCCCTGCGGCAGCGGGTGGATCCGGATGGAGAACTCGCTCGTCGCCTCGGGGCGCGGCACGAGGATTTCGCGGATGAATCCGGCCTCGAGGGCGGCCGTCGGGATCCCGAGCACGTCGTTGACGGCGGCCACGATGCGGCGCGCGTCGGACTCGAAGATGGTCTTGGCGAGCACCCATCCACTGGCGTTGACGATGGAGCGTCCGTCGCTCTTCCAGGGCTCCGGCTGGTGTTGTTCCCTGCCCCGTGCCGCCATGGCTCCCCCTCCTCGAACCACGACCGCTGTTTTTTCCCGGGCAGCGTCAGGTTCGGCGAATGTTAGCAAGAAATCGCGTTCGGGCGTTAGCCCTTCGCGTTTCCGGCACGGCGAGCGGCGGAGCCGACCACCGCCCCGACCAGCGAGGTTCGGCCCTCAGCAGCAGGGAACTACGGAAGATTGAAAGCTTTGATCAGGAACACGGCCATCTGTCCGCGCGTGTTCGGATTCGTCGGGCAGTACAACGGAACCGGCACCACCTGACAGCCGCCGGTGACTCCCAGACTCGCGAGCTCCTCGATCCACGGATCGAACGGCCCGCCCATGCACGGCACGTCGTCGAAAACCGTTCCCGTGCACGCGGGCGGCACGTGGTCCGAGCCGAGGTGCGCCTTGAGGAGGAAGACCGCCATTTGCTGCCGGTTGACCGCGTTGCCGGGGCAGTAGAGCGCGACCGGAACGGACTGGCAGCCGCCTGTGATCTGCAGACTCGCGAGCTCTTCGATCCACGGGTCGAACGGCCCGCCGGTGCACGGCACGTCGTCGAACACCATGCCCGTGCACGGGGGCGGCACGTGCCCGGACCCGAGCTTGGACTTGAGCAGGAAAACCGCCATCTGGGCGCGCGTGACGGAGTCGTCGCGGCAGTAGGCGCCCGAGCCGCATCCGGCCGTCACGCCGTTGCGGACCAGCTGTTCGATGAAGTCGTGAAAGGGATCGTCGCCGGCGACGTCCGTGAAGTCGGCAAACCAACCCTGGAGCAGGGTCGACACCAGGGTGTCCGGGTTCTGCACCGTGACCGTGACGTCGGCGAGCGTGCCCGGAGGCAGCGCCGGCGTCAGGGCCTGGATCGCCGTCGCGCCCTGAACGACGACCCCCGTCGCCGCCACGCCTCCGATCGTCACCGTCGCGCCGGCGACGAAATCGGTGCCGGTGATCGTGATGGGCGTCGCGCCGCCGGCGGGTCCGGAGTTCGGGTCGACGGCCTCGATGATCGGCACCGGCCCCGGTTCCACGACGACGACGACGCCCTGCATCATCGACCCGTGCACCGAGCAGAAGTAGTGGTAGGTCCCGACCGTCGCGAAGGTAGCCGTGTGGCTGAACGTGAATGGGCTCGAGTGCGCGCCCGAGTCCCACTTGCCGTCCGCCGTGCAGGTTCCCGCGCAGGTCCCCGAAGTCGTCGAGTGGAATCCGAACGACCACGTCCACTGGACCGTGTCGCCGACGGCGATGGTGGAGGTGCTGGTGTTGCTGATCTCGTCCACGAACTTCGAGCCGCCGAGCCCGACGTGGACGGCACGGGTGGCCGCGAGGGCCGCGGCGGGCAGCCCGGACAGGATCGCCGCCATGACGAGCAGAGACAGACGCCGGCAGACTGGAGCCATTCCGACCCTCCTTCGACGACCGGGAAAAGTGGGAACAGCCTACGCGACTC
>Ga0157376_10003140_pt1 | contig 11347 bp, 9 predicted proteins | sample M45metaG_FD_121801 | JGI IMG/M metagenome (GOLD analysis project Ga0157376, IMG submission 121801) | Miscanthus rhizosphere microbial communities from Kellogg Biological Station, Michigan, USA - M4-5 metaG | ecosystem: Host-associated > Plants > Roots > Rhizosphere > Soil | place: USA: Michigan... | reverse complement strand
TATCGCGGCCCGCTGCACGGCATCCCTTACGCCGCAAAAGATCTGCTCTCGGTAAAAGGTCTGCCCACCACCTGGGGCGCCAAGCCCTACGAAAGTCAAATTTTCGACTACGACGCCACGGTCATAAAACATCTGCGCCGCGTGGGCGCCATTCTCATCGGCAAAGCCGCCATGATCGAACTGGCCGGCGGAATGAACTATCGTTTCGCTTCCGCATCACTGCAGGGCGCTACAAGAAATCCCTGGAACACCGGCTGCTGGACCTGCGGCTCGTCATCCGGCTCCGGCGCCATCGTCGCGGCGGGCCTAGCCGGATTCGCCATCGGCACTGAAACCTGGGGCTCCATCGTTTGTCCCTCCGCGTTTTGCGGTGTTAGCGGACTTCGCCCCACCTACGGACGCGTCAGCCGCTACGGCGGAATGGCTCTTGCCTACTCCATGGACAAGATCGGACCGATGGCGCGCTCCGCGGAAGATTGCGCGCACATCTTTTCCGCCATCGCCGGTCATGACTTCAAAGACCGCGGCACTCTTCCCATCGACAAAGCCGCGTTCACCTATTCGCCGTCGATGGAGTTGTCCGCGAAACCGTTGCGTGTCGGAGTGCTCACCAACGCCTGGAAAAAACTCGACACGCATGTTGAACAACCAATTCACGCCGCCGAACTGGTAGTCCGAAAATCTTTTGCCGGCACCAGAAATACCGCGCTCCCCGAAGGTCCGTGGGAAGACGCCGCCAACATCATCATGAGCGTTGAAGGTGCATCCTCTTTCCGCGAACTGATTCGCTCCGGCAAAATCGCGCAGCTCGCCGATCCGCTCGGCCAGATCAACGGCTACATCAACGAACAAATCGGCGCCGCCGACTACGTTCGCGCGCTGCAAATCCGCGAAATCATTCAGCAGAAAATGACCGACCTGTTTGAGAATTTCGACATTTTGGTCGCCGCATCGCAACCCATCGCTGCTTCTCCACTGGAAGCCAATCTCGAAACCGACTTGACCTTTCCCGACCCACTCGGCGGCGTCGGAAATCTTTGCGGGCTCCCCGCTCTTTCCGTTCCCTGCGGATTCACCGATCTTAAGCTTCCCCTCGGCCTGCAATTCGTCGGTAAACCTGGCAGCGACGCCGCGGTCATTCGCGCCGCCCGTACCTTCCAGCAGCACACCGACTGGCACCGCAAACACCCCAAACTTTCGTAATTCAGTTTTTACTCTTGATGGAGGAAATCGAAGAACAAAAAACAAAATGCGCCTAAGCCGTAGGAATCGGCAAAATATCGCGAACAGTGCGCAGCAGAACTGCACGGCTGAACGGCTTGGTCAGCACCGCCGCTGCAGCATCGCACTTGGCGGCTTCGCCCGCAGAGTGCTCGCTATAGCCGGACATGTAAATCACGCGGATGCCCTGCCGCAGCGACCGCATCTTGCGCGCCAGCTCCAGCCCGGTCATTCCCGGCATCACCATGTCGGTGATCAGCAAATCGATCGCGCCGGAATGTGCAGCGGACAGTTCCAGCGCAGTTTTTCCGCTTTCGGCTTCCAGCACCTTGTAGCCGGCGGACTCCAGAAATTCGCGCGCCACTTCGCGCACGTCCTGTTCGTCTTCGGCCAGCAGCACCGTTTCCGTGCCGCGCGCCAGGCTGGCGGGAATGTGCACCACCGGAGCCGAAGCCGCCGGCTCGTCCACCCGCGGCAAGTAAATTTTGAAAGTGGTGCCTTTGCCCACTTCGCTGTAAACCCAGATGAAGCCGCCGCTCTGTTTAACGATTCCGTACACAGTAGCCAGACCCAAACCGGTGCCTTTGCCTTGCTCTTTGGTAGTAAAGAACGGTTCAAAAATATGCGCCTGCGTTTCCGCGTCCATGCCGGTTCCGGTGTCCGACACCGCCAGCAAAACATACTTTCCCGGCTGCACCACCGGATGCGCCGCGCGATAAAGATTGTCCAGTTCCACGTTCGACGTTTCGATGGTGAAGCGTCCGCCGCCGGGCATCGCGTCGCGCGAATTCACCGCCAGATTCATGATCACTTGTTCCATCTGGCTAGCGTCGGCGCGAATGGTTCCCAAGTCCGAGGAATTGCGCACGATCAGTTCGATGTCTTCGCCGATCAAGCGTGGAATCAGTTTGCCCATTTCTTACACGACCGAATTCAGATTCATCGCGCGCGGTTGCAACACTTGCATGCGGCTGAATGCCAGCAACTGCCGGGTCAACGCGGTAGCGCGATCGGCGGAACGATCAATCTGTTCGATTTTTCGGGCAACGCTATCGGTCGGAGGCAACACATTCAGCAGCAATTCCGTGTGGCCTTTGATAACCATTAAGAGATTGTTGAAGTCGTGGGCAACTCCGCCGGCGAGCCGGCCAATCGCTTCCATTTTTTGCGCCTGGCGCAATTGGCCTTCCAGAATCTGGCGTTCGCTGACGTCTTGCGCGACCACCAGGCGCACGCCGCGGCCGGCGTATTCCAGTTTGTGAGAGATCACATCCACTTCAAAACTTTTTCCGGATTTATCCTGGTGGCGCCAATGGCCTTGGTGGCGACCATCCTGGCGCCATTCGGCGACGTGTTCGCTAAATGAAGTTTCGTTTCCGTCTGGGCGAATATCGCGAACGCTTAATTGCCGAAATTCTTCTTCGCTGTAGCCGTACTGTTTGGTGGCAGCTTCGTTTACCTGCATGAAGCGCAAAGTTTCGGTATCGAAAACCCACATCGGAAGTGGCGTATGCGAAAACAATAACCGGAACATTGATTCGCTCTTGCGAACGGACTCTTCGGCGCGAACGCGTTCGATGGCCAGGGCGATGTGCCCGCCGGCAGAATCCAGAAATTCCAGGTCGCGCTGGTCGTAAGCATTCTCGTTCTGATAATGCTGTACTACCAAAACTCCAATGGTGGCGTTGGGAGTTTTTAACGGCACACCAAGCCAGGCTGGCGACGCCGAACCGACCAGTTCCACTTCACCTTCCGCGGCGAGCCGGTCGAATTCAGACTGCGGAATCAGACAGGACTCTGCGGTGCGAAAAACGTAAGCCATACAGGTGCGGGCAACTTTTTGTGGAGCAGGTGGCGGGTCAAATTGATCGGCAAAAAACGGAAAGTGAAACATTTCGGTTTGCGGATCGAACAGGGCGACGAAGAAGTTTTCCGCGTACATCACCTTTTTCAGCGCACCGTGAATTTGGCTGAGCAGTTCATCAAGATTGGAAGTTTGATTGAGCGCGTGGACTACGTCGGAAAGCACCATGCGCTGTGCTTCCAAGCGATGAAATTCAGTGACGTCCTGATAGCTGAACAAAACACCTTGCACATCGGGATCGCGCAATCGATTGACGGCTTGAATGTCGAACCAGCGCAACTGTCCGGATTTGGTGCGAAGGCTGCAGTGGCAAGAAGCAGATGCGCCTTCCTGCGAAATAATGGCGGCGAACCTTTCTCCGAGGGCCGCAGCCTCGGTGGCGGGTTGAAGGCAGGTAAATGGCTTGCCAAGCAGTTCTTCCGGGGCGTAACCGAGCACGCGGCCAAAACTGTCATTCACGAAAAGGAATTCGCCATCCGCGGACACCATGGCCAGCAGTTCCCGGGTGACCGAGAGCAGGGCTTTGGCTTGGGTTTCCGAGGACTCGGTGACGCGCTCGGGCATCAGACTCTTTGACATTGCCTCTATGAACAGACAAAAGTGTCCGGAACCAACAACGAACTACAGGTCCCGAAGAAGTGCTCTAGCTTGGAATTAACGTGCCCGAACCGAACCGTACCGACAGCCGAAGATAACTGGCATTCAGAATAGTCGAATTGGCAAAAGAAACGAATGGTTCAAAACGCTGGTGTTACGAAATTATGACTGCCCTCTTGGACAGTACTTTGGTTTGCCCGTCCCTGTGGGCATGCTACGCTCGTGGCCAGACGGCGCTATGGCGATTGAACTTGAAACTCTGGCCCTGACACTCGTTTCACTAAGGGTTGTAAACCAACCCTTAAACCCTGTTAGGAGGAACGATCGAAATGCATGACGTGTGGAAAGACATGTTTGTTCTGGCGGTACCGCTCCTGGAGAAAATCCTGCGGCCGATTTGCGTATATGTATTTCTGATCGTGGGACTGCGGCTTTCCGGGAAGCGTGAACTGGTGCAACTGAATCCCTTTGATTTGGTGGTACTGCTGACGCTGTCTAATACTGTGCAGAACGCGATTATCGGCGACGACAATACGGTGACTGGCGGGATCATCGGAGCGACGTCGCTGCTGATCGTGAACTACCTGGTGGTGCGATTCCTGTATAAACACCGCTCACTCGATCAGATTATCGAAGGCAAGGCGGACGTGCTGATCGAAGACGGCAAAGTAAGAACTCAGCACTTGAAAAAAGAGCTGATCACCATGGCGCAGCTGGAAGCGGCTGCGCGGAAGCAAGGATTCGATTCCCTGAGCGAAGTTGCCCAGTGCGTGCTGGAGCCGGGCGGAACGATTTCGTTTATCGGGAAGAAGCCTGGTTCTGATGAGACGAGGCACCTTGCGATGATGAAGCGTATGGATCAGGTGATGGCGGAGATTGCCAAGTTGCAGAAGGGGCAAGCGCCTTCGCAGGCGTGAGGTGCGGCGTGCCCTATGCACTTTGGGGTTCGGTCGGCAATGCTGACGTTCTAGGGTCCTCGGCCCATGCTCACGGGATAAGCTCAGGACCACAATCGATTTGGGGACGGCTGTCGATGTTGACGCGAATCGTCCAAGGCGAGTCGCCAGGTTTACCAACATCAGGTATGGGCGATGAAGCCGAAAAGGGTGACCACCAGGCCAATCGCGCCGATGGCCATTCCGGAGTACCAAAATAGTTTTTTGTTGGCGAGCAACGTGAGCGAGCAGATGATCAGGCCGATTTCCAAGACGCCTTCACCGGCGTCAAAATGGTCGGCGCGTTTGCGAAGCAGGTCGCGCTCTTTTTCCAATTCTTTGGCTTTGTCGCTGATTTCGTCTTTTTCCTTTTCGTAGCGGTCCACTTCTTTCTGGTATTTTTCACGGACTAGTTCGGCCTTCGGTGAATCTTTCACTTGAAAAGTTTCCACGGAATCGACGACCACCTGCATGGCGTGCAGGCGAATATTCTTAGCTTGATAAAAATTCCACTGATCACTGGCCTGAGCTTGCAACAGGAGTTCTTCGGTATGAGAGCGGTGTCCCATCAAAGTGGCGGCGGCGACCAGGACCGCCAGAATGGACATGGTGACGGAGACCGGGACGACCAGTTTGTTGTCTCCATGCGCTTCATGGCCGCCATGGGCTCCGTGACCTGCGACTTCATGCATCGTAGTGATTCTCCTTAGGAATTTGCGATTTGTCGAAGGCTGTCTCGTGCAGCTTTCGCGGCAAAGTCGATGTCAGATTCGGTGTGGGCCAGGGAAACAAAGGATGCTTCGAATTGAGAAGGGGCGAGGAACACTCCTTGCTCGAGCATGTTACGGAAATATTGGGTATAGCGCTTGGTGTCCGATTTTCTGGCATCGGAATAGTTTTTGACCGTGTGCCGGGCAAAGAAAAGAGTGGCGAGTGAACCCATAGAGTTTACCTGACCCGGAATTTCCTCCGCGCGAAGAGATTCGCGAAGAGCTCTTACGAAAGTGGCAGCCAACTTTTCAAGGCGCTCGTACGTGCCGGGAAGGGAGAGTTGATCGAGCGTGGCGAGACCGGCGCGCATAGCCAGGGGATTTCCGGCGAGGGTGCCGGCTTGATAGACCGGGCCGAGCGGAGCGACGCGGTCCATAATTTCGGCGCGGCCACCATAAGCCGCGACCGGCAAGCCGCCGCCGATAATTTTGCCCAGTGTAGTGAGGTCGGCTTCAATACCGAAAAAGTTTTGCACCGAGCCGTTGCGCAGACGGAATCCGGTGATGACTTCGTCGACGATCAGCAGCGCGCCATGTACTTTGGTGAGATCGCGAAGACCTTGCAGAAATCCTGGCTCAGGCAGGACGACACCCATGTTGGCGGCGATCGGTTCGACGATGACTGCGGCAATCTTATCGGGATGCGCTTCGAATAGCTTTAGGGTAGCCAGGAGATCGTTGTAGGGGGCGTTGAGCGTGAGTTGCGCCAGAGGCTGCGGTACCCCGGGACACTCAGCGATGCCGAGCGTCGCCAATCCCGAACCGGCTTGGGAGAGAAAACTGTCTGCGTGGCCGTGGTAGCAACCTTCAAATTTGATGAGCAGATCGCGTCCAGTGAAACCACGAGCGAGGCGGAGCGCACTCATGGTGGCTTCGGTGCCGCTGGACACGAAGCGGATTTTCTCCAGGAATGGAATCGCGTGGCGAATTTTCTGCGCGAGTTGGACTTCCAGTTCGGTGGTGACGCCGTAACTGGTCCCCTTCTGCGCTTGATCGGCGATGGCTGCGGAGACGGCAGGATTGGCGTGCCCTAGCAGCATAGCGCCCCAGGAGCAGACGAAATCGAGTAACTGATTGCCATCGGCGTCATAGAGATGTTGACCTTGGCCGCGTTCAATGATTAACGGTTCGCCGCCGACGGAGCGGAACGCGCGAACGGGAGAGTTGACACCGCCAACCAGAACTTTTTCGGCTTCAGCGAAGATTTCGCGGGAGCGGCGATTGTTGTGGCCAGTGGTGGGTTGAGCGACGCTCATGTTTTGCAAGAAATCCTGATTGCCTATTGTACGGATTTTAGGCAGCGGTTGGTAATTGGTTGAGGCTACACCGCTCGCAGGATCCGCGAGCGGCTTGTTGGGGAATATAGGTCAAGCAATGAGCGGATGCGTTTAGGCTTTCAGCCAGCGGGTGAACTCCGTCAGATGGTCCGTCCCGGCTTGAGAGGAGGGTTCTTAGCCAATGGCCAGATTCTTAGGGTGGCTCACATCTGGCACAAACTGAAACCGGGTGTTCTTGAAGAGTTCTGATGTTTAGGCTCTTAGCCAACCGGCGGCGGCTTTGGCATGATACGTCAAAATGATATCGGCACCAGCGCGTTGGATGCCGGTGAGGATTTCGAGGGTGACACGTTTTTCATCGAGCCAGCCTTTTTGCGCAGCGGCTTTGACCATGGCGTATTCGCCGCTGACGTTGTAGGCAGCGACCGGCACGGAAAATTGCTGGCGGACGCGGGTGATGACGTCAAGATACGGCAGAGCGGGCTTGACCATGATCATGTCCGCACCTTCCTCAAGATCGAGCGCGGCTTCTTTCAGAGCTTCGCGAACGTTGGCGGGATCCATCTGATAGCTGCGGCGATCGCCGAATTGTGGAGCGGAATCGGCGGCTTCGCGGAACGGCCCATAAAAACCCGAGCAGTACTTGGCGGCATAGGAAAGAATAGGCAGATCCTGAAACTCATTTTCATCTAGTTTATTGCGGATGGCGGCGACGCGGCCATCCATCATGTCGGAGGGCGCGACGATGTCCGCGCCAGCGCGAGCATGGGACAAGGATTGTTCGGCAAGAATTTCCAGAGTGGCGTCGTTAGCCACTTCCCCGTTTTCGATGACGCCGCAATGGCCGTGATCGGTGTATTCGCAGAGGCAGACGTCGGTGATGACTAGGAGATTGAGTTTGGCTCTGCGAATGGCTTCGATGGCACGTTGAACTATGCCATCTTCTTGCAGTGAACTCGCGCCACGGGGATCTTTCGACTCGGGCAGGCCAAATAAAATTACTCCAGGGATTCCAAGGCCCTCCACTTCGCGGCAATCTTCGACAATTTTATCGGCGGATTGCTGGAACACGCCGGGCATGGAGCCGACTTCGGTGCGGACGTTGCTGCCGGGGCAGACGAAGAGCGGATAGATGAAGCTGGACGGTGACAAGCGTGTTTCGCGAACGAGGCTGCGCAACAGTTCGGTTTTGCGCAGGCGGCGAGGGCGGTGAACGGGATAACTCATCAGGAATTGGCTCCAGAAGCCGATTGTACTTTGATCCTTTCAAAGTGCACGGCCAGAGTGGCGACGATTTCTTCGACGGAAGGTTCGGACGCCTGAAAATCGCAGCGCAATCCGGAGTTGCGCAGTGCAACGGAGGTGACCGGACCGATGGCACCAACGACGGTAGTGTCGGCAAGTGCTGCCAAAGCAGAGGATTTCTGGAGATTGGCGAAGGCGTGGACTGCGGAAGGACTGAAAAAGAGAATGGCGTCGGATTTTGCGATCGCTTCCCTGCTGGCCGAGTCCACTTGGTTGGTGTCGGCGGTGCGATAGGCGATGACTTCGGTAACTTCCGCACCAAATCTTTGCAGGCGCGGAAGCAGTTCGCTGGCGGTGCGATCGCTGTGCGGGAGAAGTACGCGTTTGCCGCGCAGTTGGAATGCGATTTCGTGGATCAGAGCCGCGGCGGTTCCGCCTTGGCCGACGTGAGTGACGCGAAAACCGGCTGATTCCGCAACTTCGGCCGTGGCCTGGCCAACTGCGGCGATTTTGGCGGCTCCCGGCAGTCGACGAAAATCGATTTGGAGAGCAGTGAGGCGGGCAGCGGTAGCTGCAACGGCGTTCTGGCTGGTAAAAACCAGCCAGTCAAATGCTTGGAATTCGGAGAGCGCGGCGTCGAGCGCGGCGGAATCTTGCGGCGGAAGAATCTGGATAAGCGGAAATGAAACGACTTCCGCGCTTCGGGCACGAAGCGCCGAGGCAAGAGTGGCGGATTGCGATTCGGCGCGGGTGATGACCACGCGCTTTCCAGCCAGCGGAAATGGAGTCTGTTCAGCCACGCTGGCGATAGACCTCTTCGAGAATTTCGCGGGCACCAGATTCGATGAGCATTTGCGCCATGCGCTGACCGAGTTCGCGCGCTTGCTCGGGAGGAGCGGCTGCGCGTTGGCGAATATTTTGCGAACCATCGGGCGAACAGACCGCCGCGTCCATCACCAGTTCGCCGCGTTCGAAACGCGCCCAAGCGCCGAGCGGAACCTGGCAGCCGCCTTCGAGTGCACCGAGCAGCGAACGTTCCGCGACGATGGACTGGCGGGTTTCGAAATCGTCCAGCGGAGCGAGGGCATCGGCAATTTCCGTGTCTTTCTGGCGGGCCTGCACGCCCAGCGCGCCTTGGCCAACGGCGGGCAGGCAAACATCGGGTTGCAAAACCTCGCTGATGCGATTGCTCCAGCCGAGGCGGTCGAGCCCGGCTTTAGCCAGCAAGATAGCGTCGTATTCGCCGCTCTCGACTTTGCGGAGGCGAGTGTCCACATTGCCGCGGAGTTCGCGGACGTCTAGGTCGGGACGCACGTGGCGAATTTGCGCCTGGCGGCGAAGACTACTGGTGCCGACGCGCGCGCCTTGGCGAAGAGTTGCAAGTGTTTCGCCTTGGGCGGAGATCAAACAATCGCGTGTGTCTTCACGGCGGCAAATCAAGGGAAAGCACAGCCGCGATGGAACATCGGTGGGGACGTCTTTGACGCTGTGCACCGCCAGATCAACTGCTTCGTTGAGCAGAGCTTCTTCCAGTTCCTTGATGAACACGCCTTGGCCGCCAATTTGCGCGAAGGAAGCTTGCTGCATTTTGTCGCCGGTGGTTTTGATGATGACAATTTCGGCATCGACGCCGGTGGCTTCCAGGATTTTCTTGCGGACAAATTCGGCCTGCCACTTGGCGAGCATGCTGCCGCGAGTGCCGATGCGAATGGGTTTCACGGGCGCTCCCGGTCCGGCAGAAAAAGTTCGCGGATGGCTTCAACCTGCTGAATTTTGCGGCGTAGATCCTTTTCGCCTTGGAGGCGGCGCGCGGGATCGAGCAGCATTTTTTCCAGAAGTTCGTCGATCAGCAATTCCACCTGTTCGCGCTGTTCGGCAGTGAGGCCAGGAACGCGGTCAGCACGTTCGCGAACGAATTCGGCGCGCTCGGATTTCAATTTGTGGCGAAGAGCGTCAACGATGCCAATCAGTTCAACGCTGGCCTGCCAGGTAAGAAACTTGCCGACGTGTTCGTCGACGATGAGCTCGGCGCGCGGGATTTCACTCTCGCGGGCACTGCGATTTTGTTGGACAATTTGAGTGAGGTCGTCGACGTTGTAGAGATAAAAATTGTAGAGATCGGCGGCTTGGGGGTCGACGTTGCGCGGAAGTCCCAAATCCATGACGAACAGCGGACGATTGCCGCGCGCGGACATAGCTCTTTCAAGATGCGCGCGCAGCAACACCGGCTCTTCGGCGCTGACGCTGGAGACGATGACGTCGGGTAAAGCGAGTGCGGACTCCCAATCATCCCAGGCGATGACTTTGCCGGCGAACTGGCGGGCAAGACTGTCGGCACGTTCGAGCGAACGATTCATGACCAAGAGGCGCGCGATGTTGCGATCGCGCAATTGCGAGACGACTTGTTCGCTGATCATGCCTGCGCCGAGAACGAGAGCGGTGCGCTCCTGCAATTTGCCGAAAATTCTCTCGGCGAGTTTGACTCCAGCCGACGCCACGGACATGGGACGCGCGCCGAGTTCAGTTTCAGAGCGAACGCGCTTGCCGACTTCGAGGGCGCCTTGGAAAAGGCGATTGAGTACCGGTCCGGTGGCACCCTGTTCGTGCGCGACGCGATAAGCTTCGCGAACTTGGCCGAGAATCTCGGCTTCGCCGAGCATCATGGAGTCCAGTCCGGAAGCTACGCGAAACAGATGGCGAATCGCGTGGCGATCGTGGTGGTGATAGAGCGAGGGCGTGAGCAGATCAAGCTGCACGGAATGAAAACTGGAAAGATACTTGGAGAGCGCAGCGGCGGCTTCGTGAGAGGCTTCCGGGGGAACGCCGTAGACTTCGCTGCGATTGCAAGTGGAGAGGACTAACGTTTCATGGAGAATACCGCGAGCGCGAAGTTCTTCGGCGGCCTGGCGGGCTTGTTCGGCGGTGAAAGACACCCGTTCGCGCACCTCGACCGGGGCCGAGCGGTGATTCAATCCGACGAGCACAATCTCCATGGGGCTTATCGCGTGCTCCTGACAACTCCTAGAAATACCGATGCGCGTGCGAGAAAAACAGGTTCACGACCGTAAAACTGAAAATCACGATAACGAAATTAAAAATGCACAGTTGGGAGGCGCGCGCACCGCGCCAACCGGGATTGCGCGCCAGGCCAAGATAGAGTACGTAGGCTATAAGTACCAATAGAGTAACAACATATTTAGGGTCGTAGTGAAAAACGTTGCCGGTGAGGCGGTCCACCCAAACGAAGCCGAGCGCGGTGCCGATGCCGATGGAGATCAAGCCGACCAGCACGCTGCTCTGGCTCATGCGATCGAGCAAGTCGAGCGAAGGGAGGCGCCAGATGACATCGCCAACGCGATGCTTGTGGAGCAGGCGCTGTTCACCGAGATAGATGACGCTGAGCACGCAAGAAAGGCCGAAGGCGGCGTAGGCCAGAAT
>Ga0157376_10003136_pt1 | contig 11359 bp, 8 predicted proteins | sample M45metaG_FD_121801 | JGI IMG/M metagenome (GOLD analysis project Ga0157376, IMG submission 121801) | Miscanthus rhizosphere microbial communities from Kellogg Biological Station, Michigan, USA - M4-5 metaG | ecosystem: Host-associated > Plants > Roots > Rhizosphere > Soil | place: USA: Michigan... | reverse complement strand
CGGCTCCGGTCTCCGCCGTCTTCAGAGCGCCTGTGAAAACCGAGCCATCTTCAGTATTCACAACGAACAATTGTGTACTTTCCAGCCTGGCGACCTTTGACCAGTCAACGGACGCAGTGCCGTCGATGTAATCGAAACTTACATACAGCACTCCTGCGTCGAGACCCTTGATCTCACAGGTCATAGAGTCACCGTTCTTCATGATCAACCGGTCCGTTTTATCTCGCGCAAACACGGGTGCAGTAAGAACAAAAAGAAAAACAAGGATCAAGGTTTGGGTGTTCATGCATGACCTCTCGATATTCCCTGTATGGGCCGCACGAGAGATCCTCGTCGAGATCCTGACGCCACTTCCGTGCGATGACTACCCTTGCACAAAAATTGCTCGAATCATCGCGACCGCACCCTATCTTCTCGCAAGAACATTCGAGTGGGACAGAGATACCAAATTTCTGCCTGGAGCCTTCGTGCAGCAAATGATGTAATCGCGAAGGCGCCCGGCATTTCTAACGGAGGCGAAGCCCATATTCCTGGGTAATCGAAGGAAGGAGGCAAGCCTTAAATTCCTACGCTCCCGCTATCGCCTTGTTCTGCAGAACCCGCACGACTACACGACGATTCTCGGCCTCTCCTGCCTGCGTCTTTGCGTTGCCGACCTGTTCGCTCTCTCCCATTGCGCCCGGCGCAAGCATTCTGGTGAGTGGGGCCTTACCCTGCTGAAGCAGGATATTTGTCACATTGTCAGCACGGTCCTCACTGAGTTTCTGGTTCAGCACAGCATTACCGGTGGCGGAGGCGTAGCCCTTTACTTCAATCATGTAGCCCTTGACTGTCTTGGCTTTATTCACGAGCGCCATCAGTTGAGCAGTATATTTTGGATCGACGTAGGACTTGCCGTTTGCAAAGTACACAGTTACTTCATCCATGATGTAGTAATCGTCCAGCTGGCCGAAACGTGCGACGGCAGCATTGGTAGCCGCCTTATTTTCGGCGACCTCGGTTTCTTGTTGCTGTAGGGCCTGTTTCTGTGCGGCCAACTCTGCATTCTGTTTTTCCAACTCCTCCTGACTCTGCTGAACTTGTAGGTTGGTTTCGTGCATCCCAGCTGCAATGGCTGTGGCCTGTTTAAGGTCACTACCTTTGAACCTCACCGTCCTAGCTACGAGTCGATTGTCGTGATTGTAGCCCTCCACCTTTATAGCCAGCCCTGGAATCAAGGCGGCCATTGACATTTTCTTATTCCGTGCCTTTAGCACTCCCTGTACCTGGCCTACGTCCGTGCCATCCGTCAACTCGACGACGACATTCGGGTTGTCCTTCGTCTGAAGGACTATGAGTTCCCCGCTGCGGCTTTTTATCAACCCTTCAACCTTTACAGTCTCTTGAGCGACAAGTACAAGCGTTGCTAGTGTGCTGATCAAAGCCAGAGCTGTAATGTATCTAGCGTTAAGTAATGTGCATCGATTCATGATGTTGTCCTTTCTAGTTCTGAATTCCGGACGATCACATGCGTCTGCTCCCAACCATGCACCCTTTCCCGTGCCTCATTAAATATAGGCTCACAATTTGGGGACAATCTGGTCGAAGTCGGAGCCATGTCGGTGACGATGAAGCCGTACACGTCTATCGTGCTTTCAGATTTTCCCCGCTCTGTGAACGCCTTCTCATTCTCCGTGGTAGGAGCACCTAGCGTGCGTAGCGCTGCGGCTGCGGCCGCAAGTTGCGTTGGTTGTATCTGCTCCGCCGCGCCGATCTCACCTTTCAGCTCTTGCATCGCCTGCGCAAGCCGCTGCATTTTTTCCGTCAAGGCTTGAAGATCCGAGCTGTGGGATTTATAGGTTTGAGCTTTTAAGCATGCCACATACACAATGGTCGTCGTGACGACAGCGTGTAGGCTATCTCTCAACCCAGTAGTTTTGGCCTGTCTCATGCGAGAACCTGCTACTCCGCAGAAACGATGCCAGATAAGAGACTTCTTGCAAACTGTTAGTTCTGCCAGAGCGCCTTGAATTGCCGATGAAGGCCCAGCGTGAAGTTAACGTCCGCGCTATACAAACTTAAATGATTGGCGAGAGGCACCCGCGAACCTCATTTTTCGACGAGTATTACTCGGTGTCCGGAGGGTTTATTGAGCGGAAGGGTTACAAATCTACAGATAACGGAGAACCCAATATCAACCTCAACGACGTTCAGCCGCCAGTTCCGAAGCAGTTGAGCACACTTGCGCGCTCTTTCGTGCCGCAGGAGTCAACGCAATCTGAGGTCAGGCTTGACTAGATCGGAGCTCATCGCGCAGAGCGTGATTATTCGGGAAATGAGCATTACCCTGTCGCGATGACGCCGACGTGCCGTTAGGGCATTGGTCTTCGGCACAAAGTTTTCCGATTGTGTCTTTGAAACGCGACATCAGAGTCGGTTCAGCCATTAAAAACAAAACTGCAGAAGCTCCATACTACGAGCGAGCAAACATTGGTATTTTTCACAATTAACTCTTCACCACACCTAATTGCCGAAGCATCCCTAATTCATCTGAGCTACCCCAACGTTCCACCATTTTGCCATCTTTGAATTTAGAGAACTGCAAACCTCTAATCTTCACCTTTTTTCCTGTAGGTGCAATGCCCATGAGTTCACCATTGTGCGTGCCGTTCAGCGTGTAAGCAAAGGCGATGGATTCTTCGTCAGCGACCAGGGCATCGACAGCGACATTGAGATCGGGAAATGCAGCTCGCATCTGCGAGAAGAATGCACGATAACCTTCTGGTCCAAGTGCTTGACCAGGAGCAGGATCATGATCGACGTTTCCAGCGGCTACTGTTTCATTGAAGAGATCGAAGTTGCCTGTATTCACTGCTTCGGCAAATTTACCAAGCGTTGCGAGATTAACCTCTTTACTCATACGCAGATTCTCCTTTGCTGTATGAGAGTACAACAACTGCTAGGCAGAAATACTCTATCGTATTTATTTTATTGCCTGAGCAACCTGTTCGTAGACCTCTTGATATCTCCCGATCGTTGCCTCGGGAGAAAACCGCTTAAGATTTTCAAAACCCCGCTCCCTTAAGCGTGGAGTCTCGCCAAAGTGCTCCGCAATTGTTTGTGCCGCAAGCTGCGAATTCTCGGGATCGATGAAGAGCGCGGCGTTTCCGGCAATTTCTGTCATAGGCGCGCGATTGCTTGTAATCACAGGGCACCCACACGCCTGCGCTTCTAAAACAGGCCAGCCGAAACCCTCTTCTCTGGAAGGAAAAAGCAATGCCAGTGCTCCGCTATAGAGTGCTCTTAATTCTTCGTTTGAGATATTACTGCATTGGATAACAGACGATTGCAGACCAGCCTGGGCATAGTAATTACGCAAGGTGGGTGGCCACGCTTTGCCTGCCATGACCAATTTCACATTTTGGAAACGTTCATAGCTGCGCAATGCTGCAAAAATCTGCATAACTCCTAGCCTGTTTTTGTACCATTGATTCCCGCCTACGTGGAACAGGTATTCCGTGTCATCATCCAGTCCTATCTTTGCCTTTGTTTCAGCTATTGCTTCTGGAGAGGCAGGAGAATAGTTCCAGTTGAGAGGATGATGGATCACTTTCATCGTCGCATGCATATCGGGAAAGAGTGACTGTACATCATCAAGCGTCTTATGAGATACGCAGACTACATGCTTCGCGCGTTTAAGGCTAGAGGCTATCCATCGCTGAAGCATGCGGCCAGTAAAGCCAACTTGCACATCCTGATAACGGCCGAGCGCAGAAAAAATTGCCAACAGGTCATGGCAGGTTATGCAGGAGGGTTTACCCCCCGCACATTTTAGGTACATCGAATTCGAATGATCACAGACGTGGACTATATCTGCGTTCTTCGCCTTACGTCGTATATAGCGTGGAGCAAGCAGGTATTTGTCGATGTATCCAATCCACTTTTTCAGCGGCCCTTTGAGGAAAGGCAGTTCGCCGAAGACCACTGGAGGAGTGATTAGTTCTATAGTATAGTTTCTGGAACTTAATCCAGTTTTTAGCATCTCAGCATAGCGCAGCATGCTCTGCTGTGCATCCGGGCGATAGTTAGAGATCAGTAAAACCTTCATCTGGATCAACTAACTTATTCCTATAGTGAAATCAGAAGCCTTATTAAAGATATAGCTCACGTAACATGAGCTGTGAGTTACAAACAACTATGGCCTGAGATTTAAGAACCTCAGGCCATAATTTACCGAATACTACTTAGCTACAGAAGTAAGCAATTGGCTTTCAATCCACGCGTAAGTTTTAGCCATACCGTCTTTCAAGCGAATCGATGGTTCCCAGTTCAGATATTGCAAAATCTTGGTGTTGTCGCTGTTACGGCCATTCACGCCCTTGGGAGCATCCAGCTTATAGTTACGCTTGAGCTCTATGCCGGCAATTTCTTCCACGACGTCGACAAGTTGATTGATGGTGACAATCTCACTGCTGCCTAGATTAATAGGCTCGAGAATATCACTCTCCAGAATTGCCTGGGTTCCCTTCGTGCAGTCATCTATATACATGAAGCTGCGCGTCTGGTGACCATCGCCCCAGATTTCGATCTCATGTCTGCCGGAGATCTTTGCCTGAATGACTTTTCGGCAGATCGCCGCTGGCGCCTTCTCACGCCCACCATCATAGGTACCGAGCGGACCATATACGTTGTGATAACGTGCTACACGGGTCTGTAATCCGTAGTCTTCTTCAAAGTGGCGGCACATGCGCTCGCTGAACAGCTTTTCCCACCCATAACCATCTTCTGGCAATGCGGGATAAGCATCCTCTTCTTTGAGAGGAATAACATCGGGTGTCTTTTGCTTGTCGCCGTTATAAACGCATGCAGAAGAAGAATAGAAGAATCGCTCTACCTTCGAGTCCCTGGCTGCCATCAACATATGCGTATTAGTAAGAACGCTCAACATGCATAGAGCTTTGTTATTCTCGATAAATCCCATGCCGCCCATATCGGCTGCTAACTGAAAGACAACCTGAATACCATCAGCGGCACGATAGCAGTTATCTTTGTCCCGAAGGTCCAGCGATAGGTTTTCCACGCCCTTTGATTTTTGATACCACTCATCAAGGGGCTTCACATCCACTGCACGTACTACGTTTACGCCATTTGCAAGTAGTGACTGCACAAGGTGCCCGCCGATAAAACCGCCGGCTCCGCAAACTACTACCTTCTCGTTCGTTAACTTCATTCTTTGCTCCCGATGCTAAATGTCAGATTCTAATCATCCACAATTTGTTGTCTTTGAGCTACGAGGATGCCGTAAAAGTAGTATCCATCTAATTATTTTTATTGTGAACTATCAATTTGAAGCTATAAGCCGCAGGACGCAGCGGGTATTAAGACAGGTAAACCAATAATTAAACTCTGTCCGATTATTGTAGCGTCGTGAAACAGTTGTCAAGCCAGCTTCAGAACGCTATTCCAGATAGCAACGATACCTCCATCGATCACGCATGTGACAGCAAACTTCTCTAAGGGAGCTTGTTGTATTGCAATGCAGGATCTTTTACGTGAACCCCGCTCGGTCTCCCCACACTGAGATAGGTAAAGCCTTTTTGCGCCATCGTTGCAGGATCGAAGAAATTGCGGCCGTCAATGATGATCGGATACCGTAAGGTGTAATGCAGCTTGTCTAAATCCAGCTCTGCAAACTCCTGCCAGTCTGTCAGAATCAATAATGCGTCGGCCTCTTCCGCCGCCTCGTAGGCATCTTTTGCATAGCGCAAATTATTGGCTGGTGGAAGCACCTGCTTCGTCCGCTCCATGGCAGCTGGATCGAAGGCCGAAATTAGGCAGCCTTCCTTCAGGAAGAGTTGGACAAGCTCAACGGCTGGAGATTCGCGGATATCATCAGTTCCGCCCTTGAACGCTAATCCCAAGACACCAAGCTTCTTGCCACGGAATGTCCAGAGAGCGGAGCGAACCTTCTGGAAGAAACGGTTCTTCTGTTCGGTATTGATTTTTTCCACTTCACGGAGAATGCCGAAATCGACGCCCAACTGCTCTGCAACATAGCGAAATGCTGCGACGTCTTTGGGGAAACACGATCCGCCGTATCCAATGCCTGCCTTAAGGAACTTGGGTCCGATACGTTCGTCTAATCCCATGCCTTTTGAGACCTGCTCCACGTCTGCGCCCACGGCTTCACAAACGTTAGAAACCACATTGATGAAAGAAATTTTCATCGCCAAAAAAGCATTGGAGGCATGCTTGATCAATTCGGCAGCTTTTGTTGAGGTCTGCAATAGAAGCGGTGGATCTGCCGCGGCACGGTTTCCCGGCACGGCATTGACCGATTCGTAATATTTGCCTGAGGTAATCGGCTGATAAATCGCTCGCAATACCTTCGCTGCGCGATCATTGTCGACTCCAATCACGATGCGATCCGCGTGAAGAAAATCAACGACTGCAGTGCCTTCGCGCAAAAATTCGGGATTCGAAGCTACATCGAAGAGCTCACGCGAAACACCATTCCGTTCAATGACACGGCTTACCCATTCATTTGTATATACGGGAACCGTGCTTTTTTCGACGATTACTTTATACTCCGTAATGGAGCGCGCAATCTGGCTTGCGACTGCATCTACGAATGACAGGTCCGCACTTCCGGTCTGACTTTGCGGTGTGCCAACGGCGATGAAGATTGCCTGTGACTGTTGTGTCGCCATATGTAAATCTGTTGTAAATTCAATAGCTCCAGTCAGGTGCCGGCCAAGCAATTCCGGAAGATATTCTTCGTGGATTGGAACCTGGCCTGCCCGTAGCATGGCTACTTTCGTTTCATCATTGTCGACACAAATGACCCTATGACCAATCTCTGCGAAGCATACAGCTGCGACGAGTCCGACATAGCCTGAGCCCACTACAGCAATCGTAACTTGTTCATTCATACAGATTCCTTATCTATGACTTTAATCTTCAAGGCCAAGGTGCATTTCTGCAGGGAAGAATATACTTCTGAGCTTATACAAATGATAAATCAATATCTGAAGGCTAAAGCCCACCAGTACGCTGCTATTTCTTCTACTTTTATAAACACTTAAAAAGAACACAATATTTCAATTTCTTTATTAATTCTCACTGTACGCGAACACTATAAGTTACAGGTCGAGGCGTGCCACGGCTTAGTGCGCAAACCTTCACTGTGACTGCGTTCGCGGAAGAAATATATGCCTGCCAAATAAAGCCATCTCCCGGATCGCTTTCCGGCGAGGTAGTAGCGACCATACCTGATTTAGCACCGGCTACTCTCGCCTGACCAGTTGCACACTGACCTGCCGTAAGCATGGAACCACCAATTGCCCCTGTCGTTCCATTTGAGACAACCGATGGTTGTTCGGCATTACTCGACATGGCACCCAAACCATTCGCGCCGTTTGCTACCTGGATAGACTTTACATAAAGCGTCTTCGCGACGCTTAAATTTCCAGAAATCGAGACATCTGCAGTGTTGTCTGGTTTTCCCTGCACAAGAAATGCATTCACCCATTTCGATCCCGACCAAACATCATACTCATAGCCAGGGTGTACTGTGTTAGACGGTCCGCCATTAATGCAGATCCTATTCGTGGATTGTTTCTCACCTGCGGGAGGGGTATCAAACCAGCAATATTGATTGGCGAACTTGAGTCCGTTCATCCATCCGCCTTGCGGATAACCTCCCTGTCCAAACTGCGTCTCGTAGCGTGTAAATAGCCCGGTTGCTGGATAGTACACTCCGTCGATTGCAGAAAAGGTAACTTGAGGTTGAGCGGTCTTCCCTGTGTTGTACATGGGGACAGTAAGATATCCTCCTCCTGTTAGTTCCGATATATCCATTCGAAGATTTTTGGGATCGAGCACTTCCCCATTCTCTGGCCGATTAGGAATATTCCCGCCATCAAACGTGACGCTTGCAAAACGATGCGTCGCGATTTCACCTTTATGAGCAAAGTTGCCGTTCGGTATAGTCACCGAGCGTATATTCAATGATGCTCCATAGGGGCGATGCCCAGGGGTGGCATTGGGAGCGCCAATCGGATCAACATACAGGCCATCGGGAATATTGCCGACGATGATATCGGCGCAGGTGCGTACATTCGTCTGATCGCAGTTGTCTTTGTAGCCTTGCCCTGGAGGTTGAATAGCATTAATGTGCGAGTTCTCCAGATTAATTGCTCCGTAAGAACCCATGGGTTGCTCCTCGATGATCGAACCCGCTGGCCATGAAGTATTCGTAGAGACCAGGCTTCCAGGCACGTTGCGTGTCGTGATATACAATTTCCCTTCGCCAGAGAATCCGGCCGCATTCACAATCTCGTATTGTCCCCGCTTTACTCCGGGTACGTAGTGTGACGCTTCAGTGCTTCCAGATAAATAATCCTGAGGCAAAATTACATAAGGATAATAGTTGCCGCCGTTGCGCGGAATATCGGCAGGATCATTGAAAAACTGTGTCACCCATTCGGTGCTTTCGACCGGCACCTCTTTTGCATCGCGCGCCAAAGAAGCTGTCAATGTTGTATGTTCCGACGCGCCACCTGCGATCACCGCAGCATTGAACCTTCCGGTCTTATCGTAGGGATACCCTTCGAAATAAAAGTTTTGGATCGTACTTACATCGCCATTAAGAATCTGAATGCCTGCCAGATATTTCAACGGCTTGATCGATCCGCCATAAAAGGAGAAATTTACCGACTTATCGACAAAAATAGCTGCATGCGTGTCGGGGTTTATCGGAGTTGGCGATCCGTTAGGTCCGCTGTTGGGTCCAGGGTAGACCCCATTCACGCAATTCACGCTGTAGCAGTACTCTGGCCGCCCCTTTCCCTGATTAGTCGCACCGGGGTCGATGATTTGTGTATTCCAAAAATAACTTTCATTGATGTCGCCCGCTAAAATAATCGGCCAGCGTACGTTGTACATATATAAATTGTTGGAGTTGAAACGCTCCGATCCAGCATTAATCTGAAGACCGCGACCGCCGTTGTTGTACATTTTCACATCGCGGATATGAAAGCTGTCTGCCGAAGCAATCTCTAAGAGCGTTCCCGTCGTCTGCGAGCCACCGCCTTCCAAGGTCATACCCTCCAGGCTCCCGTCGCATGCCCAATCGGTACACGTCCCGCGATATACGGTAATAAGATTTGCCTTCGGATTAGTCAGGAGCAGCGTGGAAGTTTCTGGCCCGTCGCCAATGATATGCAGCTGTGCAGGGATGCGTAATGTCTGACTTATCTTATAGGTTCCGGCAGGAAGATAAATCACAGGAGAACCTTGCGGACCGCGACCGACAGGATGCTTTAAAGAAAAATCAATCGCCTGTTGCAGCGCAGCAGTATCATCCGTCTGTCCGTCGCCGGTCGCACCTTCGTTTCGTACGTTTAATCGACCAGTGAGTGAGTCGGGACGACGTAAATCAAGCACAGCCGGTTTTTGTTCACAGTTAACCGGCATCGGAGCCGACGAGTTATAGTCCGGTGTAATGATTAGGAGGTTGCCATGCGCGCAAGCACTGGTATAAGCATCGGACAAAGAGACCTGAGACTTACTGCTGAGCACTATCGCGGAGGGCGATAACGGCGGATTGTTTGCCTGCGGAGCGCTCACAGCTTGTCCCGCTAAAGAAAGTGCCGCAAAGAACATGACCGAGGTAAACGATAAAAATTGCCAGACACGATGACGTGGCGATCTGCGACTGAACATTACTCCTGGATACCCCTACTCAAAGTGATTGATTTCACACGCAATAGAATGCGTTGCAGAATGAATCGATCCGGTCGTGCAAACAAAACTTACTGAGGAGTGCTACTTCCATCTTCCATTTGCTGCAAGATCGGATTATGCCATTTAGGGCGTTGCATTCTCTGCAGCCTGCGCTCACTTTTCGTTTCAATGCTTGATTCTGTGCTATCCAACTGAGTCGTGCCAGTTGCCTTCCTCCGTTTTCGAGAGCGCTGAGCGCTGGAGAGCAGGTTGTTTGTCGCACTTTGATTGCCCGTGAAGCTTTGCTCCTGATTTCCAGAAGGCATCGAAGGGGTGCTTGGCGAAAAGATATTCGGGGCAAGATAGCTGGTCGTCCCCAGGCTCTTAAAAGGGCTCACATCCCCTGGATCCTGGTCATCTGTAGTGGACTCAATCTGCCGCTCTAGCGGACTCTTACTAAAATCTCTTTCCTTGGTCTTAGATGAGGGCTCCCGAGAAGGTGCCGCATTTCGGTCTCGAGCCTTATCTGCTCCACTCGAGCCTGCAGTAGACGTTTGAGTTGGCAAGTCTCCCGCGCCGACGACCTTCAGCGGAGCCATTGTCGTGCTGTCATCTGTCTTGCTGTTGCTGTTGGTTGTTTTTACCGTAGCAGCCGAAATCCTTGCAGCCAGAAGATCAGGAATGGCATTGGTTTTGGTTCCCACCCTCCACGAAGAATTCAATGCTGCATTTTCAGAAGTTGACATACCTCGATTCGATGCGACCGAAAACGAAGAAGATGAACTGACTCCCAATCGTCCCGTCGAAAAGGATGAAGAAGCTGTTGCCGAAGAGGATGTCGCTCCCTGAAGTGCAGAGCTACCGCTTACTCCACTGGACAATGCCTGCTGCGATGCCGCTAATATAAGCGAATCTTTTAATGCTCCATCGACCTGAGAGGAAGTTTTACTTACAGCAAGCGACCCCCTGTTAGCGGGCGTCATTCGAGTACTGACAAGAGTCGAACCAGTCGCATCCAGCAATGGAACGCGCTCATCAGGCTCTAGCAGATTATTTGCTCCGGGAACGACTATTCCTGAACTGGAAGGCGCCACTGTCGTATCAGACAAAGCCAAATTCGCTCCGATAGGATCAGAGAGCGGATCGGAGAGCGTATCATATTGAGCCTGAGCTGAAAGGACTGCCACACACGCAATGGCTTCCAGGATCAATGCCAATTTCAGGCAGCGCAAAAAGCGGTTCATCGGTATGCTACTCCGTGTACGTCGCGGCTCAATACAAACCTTGGCAGTCGCGAGAATCCCCACAGGATGAAAGAAAAGATAAATCCATCGCGCACGGAGACAAGGTGTGACCACAGCCCTTTCTCCGTGGTAAGCGCGTCTAGCAGTAACGCCAGTATGACAAAGGACGATGCCATTGTAGGCAAGGTGTGACCGATAAATCCGGAGAACGCCCGCAGAAGCCCGAATAATGCGATTGGGTAGAGGATTATGCCCCACAGCCCAAAATCAAGGGTTCCCGCCGTGAGCAAAGAGTTCGCTTCGTCCTGATAAGAGAAGTGAAATTGCGTATTGGCAATCGTCTCCTCTGTATACAGAATGGAGTCCTTATTACTCCACAACGCTGATGGAATAATCAGCTGAAATTCATG
>Ga0157376_10003132_pt1 | contig 11364 bp, 7 predicted proteins | sample M45metaG_FD_121801 | JGI IMG/M metagenome (GOLD analysis project Ga0157376, IMG submission 121801) | Miscanthus rhizosphere microbial communities from Kellogg Biological Station, Michigan, USA - M4-5 metaG | ecosystem: Host-associated > Plants > Roots > Rhizosphere > Soil | place: USA: Michigan... | reverse complement strand
GCTTTGATACTCATCCTAGCCGCGGCGCTTATTCATGCCACTTGGAATTTTTTTAACAAGCACGCCGGTGGGCATGCGACGTTTACCTGGCTGGTGGCAGTTCTGTCGGCCTTCCTCTATGCGCCGGCCACGATCACGATCATCGAAATTTGGCAAATCGATATCAACTTCGTAAGCATCGGCTTGATCGCCGGCAGTGCAGCGTTGCACACGGCCTACTTCGTATTGTTGAATCAAGCCTATCGGGTCGGTGATCTCTCTTTGGTCTATCCGATGGCGCGCGGCACTGGGCCGTTGCTGGCGGCGAGTGCGGCAATCTTATTTCTCGGCGAGCGACCTTCACCCGTCGCAGTACTTGGCGCCCTGCTGATCATCGGCGGCGCGATCATTCTGACGACGAATATCTCTCGATTATGGGAAAACGAATCTCGCGACGCGCTCATTTACGCGGTGATTACGGGTGTGTTCATTGCGGCGTATACCCTGTGGGATAAACAATCGGTTGGCCATTTCGGAATCTCGCCGCTGGTTTTGGATTGGGGCGCGAACGTGGGCCGTGCGCTCTTTCTGACTCCGATCGCATTGAAATATTCGGATCATACGATCCGCGAGTGGCGCGAGCACAAATACGAAGCGATCGCCTGTGCGGTACTGATACCATTGGCATATATTCTGGTGCTGACCGCGATGCGTTTCACACCGGTCAGCTATGTGGCGCCAGCGCGGGAGGTCAGCATTTTGATCGGCACGGTGATGGGAACGCGTCTTCTCGGCGAGGGGAACGCTCGGCGAAAACTGGCGGGCGCAAGTGCGATGGTGCTGGGTGTAGTGGGATTGGCGGTCGGATGAAATTAATTGCTCAGGTAATCTGCGCCCGGACAATTGTCCCACGACGGAATAATGATCGTTACGGGATGTCGTTGAGCAAACCCAAGCTGCACGGTTGAGTCGCGGTTTTTGACGAAGCTACTTGTCTCACACCTTATTTGGCGGTTGAGTGTTCTTGTGTATCCGCCAAAAACAACGCTCAGAGATCACCCTGCATTGACCATTGCTGGCGGACCGTCTTGGCCTCCAGTTTGGGTGCATTCCAAGACCAAGCCGATAAAAAAACTTTACGGAGAAGTAGGAGTTTTTACGGGAACCATTTTGCACGATGATATTCCGACGGCACTCTTTATAAGAATGGTTATCGATGAGACAGCTTATATGGGATACCTTGGAGTCAATGATGCGGTTTTTTGTTATCAGCTGAACAAATTCCTGCAGCACCATATTGGCCGAACGATTGCCGAGATTGCGGATCTCGATATCAGTTTTACGTTATAGATTTCTATGCTGGCGCATTGTCTTCCCGCCAAATCGCCCATGGCTTGTACTCTGTTTGATCCCACCAAAGCCCGCGTGCTTTCTTGTGGAGTCACATGAAGAACTGAGCGCGCGTCGGTTCACCACTAAGCAGTCGCGAAGCAGGAGAAAAACGATGCGTCCTGCACGCAAAAATTCTTCGCCGGTTAGGATCTCATTGAGGCACGAAGCCCGAGCGCGCAAAGCTCGTTTACGTATTCGTGACGCTTGGGATCATCGGGATCCATCTGTCCGATCTTGCGAGCGAGCGCGTCCATTTTTTGCGCTAAAAGCTCCGCATCGCTGACCGGTTTAATTGCAGGACCTTTGTTGCGGGAGTGTCGGCGCTGTTCAAAAAGCTTCTCAACGGACATCGTGCGGACCTCCTCCCTATGGACTAGGGTTCGGGCTCCCGGTCCTGCGGCCCCGGTGGGATAAGCTCAAACGGTTAGTTTGAGATAACCTAGGCTTCCCTCAGGACATAAAGCAAGGACCAATCTGCGGGGCTCAGAATCGGTTGATCATGGTGGGATCTATTCATCTAAGACCTGCACAGGGTGCTCTTGGCTGTTATGGTTCGCTCTCATCCACTCTAATAACAAAAAACGTCCTCGATGCGGTATAGAGAAGGCCCTCTATGGTGAGAATCTTGTCCGCGCTCGCCGCGCTCTTCAAACGAAGAATCAAGTCCTCCGGACCAATAACATGTACCAATGGAGGAAAGAGGCGTTGAAGTATGATCCTATTGAGCCCAACGCCTCCGATGGTCTGCATTTTGTCAACCAGCAATGTTGCCCTTTCTCTTGCAATGACAACATTAAGATCTTCCAGCAGACCCTTCCGGGTTTGCTCATTGACCGGGACAAGGACTCCAGTAAAACGAACTCGTGGGGGAGTCGCCGGAAAGGCATGAAGCTGAGTAAACGTGGCGCAAACGTCAAGAGTTAATGCCAATAGGATTGAGGTCATTGTCAGTCCTAGACCTCTGCTTATGGCCCAGGCTTGGGATGGTTTTTTCATGCACTCGTATTTCGAAAACGGAAATGATCTCATCTCTCTTTTCAAAAGAAGGATCTCGCTCGCAAGTGAGTCGTGGAAGCGCGAGCCCACTGTGGCCTAGGATAGTGGTTCGTTGATGATAAATCAGTACTTCGGCTCACCCGACCCCATTTAAGACCGCTCAGCAGATCCAGCTACCGACCAGCGCGGTTGTTGTCAATCCGAGTCATGGAATCGCACCAGCTTTCTGCGTCTACCCCGCTGGCGCGCGGCCACTGACAACGGACCTCACACTTACCCTGCCTGGCGACAGATCGGCAATCAAGCCGAAATTTCAGCTGCTATTCCAATATTAAGTTTGTGTGAAGATTCGCGGGGGGTGCTTCTACGGTGGGGCGGTAATGTGGCTCTACACAATCACCGCTACTCGCGCGTAATGCTCCACAAGGGCGAAATCATATGACTCTTTCCGCGCTGGCAATTCTCATACCCTGATTGAGTGAACCACTACACGTATCGCAGCGCGCAGCCTGGGAGCGCGCGGCATGCACGTTGCGCTAGAGGCGAGCCACCGCTCAAACGTTTACGCGTACTGAGGTGAGCGGCGAAGCGACTAATCAACATTGTGAACAAATGGAGGTGCCATGAATTAGAGCAGTTCGCCAGCGAAACCTCCGTCTAAGCTGCGCATAGCCGCGCACTGGGTGAAGTACCGTCGAGGTAGGGAACCTAAAACATTTACAAAAAACTAAGAGGAGAATGCTAGCATGAAGAAGAACTTATATGGGACACTCGTCATCGCCTTTGGCTTTCCCTTGATCACAACTCTGGTCGCGGTTTCCCAAGCCGCGCAACCGCAAAATCGTAACGACTTTACTCCGCCAACCGTATTTCAAGCGGCTGGAATAACCGCGAGTTCGATTCAAAGCACCGTTGATGCTTATCGCGCCGCTCTCGGCAACCCTAACAATAACAATAACCCGGGCCCTCTCCAGAGTGGTCACCGCGAGATCAACTGGGACGGCGGCAACCCCAGCGTCCTGACCACGACAGATCCGGTAACCCCATTCAACGTCTTCCTAAACACTCGCGGCGCGCAGTTCACCACACCGGGGCTAGGTCTTACCCAAGCGCCTCCGGCCGGCCTTGCAGCGCTGTTCAACAATCCAACCTACGCCACCATCTTCAGTACCTTCAGCCCTTCACGCTTGTTCGCTCCGGTGGGCAGCAACGTCACTGAGGGATCGTTCTTTCTACCCGGCAGCAACGGGACTGTCCCAGCAACGGTCGATGGCTTCGGCGCAGTTTTTACGGATGTTGATCAGCCGGATGGGAGCGGACCTAGCAAGAAAAAAGGCAACCGCGGGGCGAGCACGCTAATCGAATATTTTGGCGTCGATGGCAAAGTTTTGTTCAGTAGTTTCGTCCCGGCTTCTCCGGGTGATGCGAGTCTTTCGTTTTTCGGCGTCGTCTTCGACGAGCCGCTTATCGCACGAGTCCGCATCACAACCGGCGATACGGCGCCAGGCCCGGATGATGATGACAATCAAGACATCGTGGTGATGGATGACTTCCTCTACGGTGAGCCACAGACCCGCTAGGCTGAGACGACCTCCATATTTACTTTGAACCGAGTAGTCAGGGTCATTGTCGGATGCGCCGGTGAAAAGATCGGATGCGGATGACAGCGACCCTGACTTACCCTTGCAGGGTTCTCCAGGTCAATCTTTCAGCGCGCTTGCCGCGATGTTGCTTACTGGTCCGCAGAATCTCTGGGGGCGGCATGGACAGAATAGAGGGACTCGGAGGGATTGAAGAAATGATCGAGTGCCAGCCAGAGGCTTCGGGCATGATGGAAAAACAGCAGAGGAAAAACCACCGCAAACGGCACCCACACGGCGAGCTGCTGCTGAATCGTCATCGTGGTGAACGCATCGAGCAAAAAAAACCCGGGCACGGCGATGGCGACGGTGGCGGCGTAATTGATGTAAATCGCGCCGACGAAATAACCTTGTTCCCGCTCGAATTTGAGCTGGCAATGGGGGCAATGCTCGAACATTCTGAATGGTTTCGCGTAGAGCTTGCCGACGCCGCAACGAGGACAGCGTAGGCTCAGCGCGGCCCGCAGTATTCTGAACAATCGCATGAGGACTTAAGCAGTGGCCTGGTGTGGCTCTTGGCGCGAAGCCCGAGCCCTACCTTCATATAGGTAGTCGCGTAGAAAACGTGCCGTATGGGAGGTTTTACCGTCCTGGGCGATTTCGATGGGCGACCCACTGGCGACTACTTGGCCGCCTTGTTCTCCACCTTCCGGGCCCAGATCGACCAGGTAATCGGCATCTTTGATGATATCGAGGTTGTGCTCGATCGTGATGACGGTGTTGCCCATATCGACAAGCCGATGCAGGATTTCAATCAGCTTGTCGACGTCGGCGAAGTGTAGGCCGGTTGTCGGCTCGTCGAGAACATAAAGTGTCTTACCGTGGGATTCTTTGCCGAGCTCATAGGCGAGCTTGATGCGTTGTGCTTCGCCACCGGAGAGAGTATTGCTCGCCTGGCCGAGCGTGATGTAGCCCATGCCGATATCTTCGAGAATTTTAAGCGGCCGGGCGACCTTCGGAAATGCATGAAATACCGGCACCGCCTCCTCGACGGTCATACGGAAAACATCGGCGATGGTTTTGTCGTTGAAGCGAATCGCCAAGGTTTCTTCGTTGAAGCGTGCGCCGCTGCAGGCATCGCAATCGATAAAAACGTCCGGCAGAAAACTCATTTCCTTGCGAATCTTCCCCTGACCCGCGCAGGCTTCGCACCGACCGCCTTTGACGTTGAAGGAAAACCGGCTAGAGGTGAAACCCCGCAGGCGCGCTTCCGGCGCGAGTGCATAGAGCTTGCGAATCTCGTCAAGCAGGCCGACGTATGACGCGGGCACGGAGCGCGGCGTTTTGCCGATGGGAGTTTGATCGACTTCCACCACACGCTCGAGGGCTTTCCCTCCCACGATTTCTTTGTGGGCGCCGGGCCGGCCGGCGAATTGTCCGAGCTGCAACTTCAAACCTTTGTAGATGACATCTCTGACCAAAGTGCTTTTGCCCGAACCCGAAATGCCCGTGACGCAGGTCCACATTCCGAGCGGGATCTTGACGTCGATATTTTTTAGATTGTGCGCTTTCGCGCCGCGAATCGTCAGCCAGCCAGCGTTACTCAATTCACGCTGGGGTCCGAGGCGGTTTTTTGCCGAGCGGAGATAAGCGCCTGTGGGGGATGCGGGATTGTTTTTGAGTTCTTCGACCGTGCCGACCGAAACCACATGGCCGCCGCGCACGCCAGCGCCGGGGCCAAGATCGACAATCAAGTCCGCCGACTCGATGGTCGCCTCATCGTGTTCCACTACAAGGACGCTATTGCCGAGCTTCTCGAGCCGCCGCAGAGTTCCCAGTAACATCTGATTGTCACGCGGATGTAGTCCGATGGTCGGTTCGTCCAAAATATAGCAGACGCCACGAAGATTCGATCCAAGCTGAGCGGCGAGCCGGATGCGCTGCGCCTCACCGCCGGAAAGCGTGTCGGCACGTCGATCGAGGGTCAGATAGGGCAAACCGACCTCTGATAAGAAATTCAAACGTTGCTGAATCTCGCGAAGGATTTTGTCCGCCACGGCTTGGTCGCGAACCGCGTTGCCTGGTCCGGACAAATCGAGTGCCTCGAAATAACCCTTGGCGTCTTCCACTGAAAGTGCCGTCACTTCCGAAATGGTTTTGCCCTGAAGTTTTACCGCTTGCGCGCGCGGGTTTAAGCGCCGGCCGTGACATGCCGTGCACGGAATTTCGGTCATCAGCTCATCGAGCTCGCTGGCGGAGTTTTGGTCGGCGCGTTCCAACAGCTCTTTAAGATAAGGCACCAGACCGACGAACGCCCCGCGCCCTTTTCCGCCGTAAAGAATCTCCTCCTGAAGCTTCTTCGGTTGTTTGGTAAATGACTTATCGACATCGACGTCGTAATCGTTTTCCAGTTGGTCGAGCAGTCGTTGCATGGCCCGCTCGACTTCGGAACCGTTCAGCGACGACCCAGGCGAAATCCCGCTCAGGGCATCCCGGAGGGGCTGCTGCGGATCGGCAAAAATCAGGTCCGGGTCGAAATCCCAGGTAAAACCCATGCCGCTGCATTGGTTACACGCCCCTTGTTGGCTATTGAAGGAAAACAACCGTGGGTCGAGCGGCTCGTAGCCGATGCCGCAACCCAAACAGAAAAGCCGCTGGTTGAAAATCTGCTCGCCGCGTTCCGACAAAAGATGAATGACGCCATTGCCAAGCCGTAATCCCTGCTCAATCAGGGTCTCCACCTCGCGCCCGCCCGCCTTGGCCTTGCCGATAATGATGCCGATGTTGTGTTCTTTGAATCGCTCCAAGCCGTTGGTCAGCTCCGGCGCGCGCAAGTCGACCAATTTGCCATCGATTCGGGCCCGGCGATAACCGAGGCGATGTGCGCCGGTGATCACTTCCTTGTGAAATCCTTTGCGCCCGCGCACGATCGGGCTCAGAATCATCACTTCTTTGCCGCGATAGGAGCGTCCGACGCGATCGAGAATCTGGCTGCGGGTCAGGGAATGAATCTGCCGGCCGCAACTGACGCAGTGCTGTTTGCCGATTTTCGAATACAGCAGGCGCAGGTAATGGTAAATTTCCGTCACCGTCGCGACGGTGGATTTTTTACCGCCTTGGCTGAGTCGCTGCTCGATGGCTACGGTCGGCGGTATGCCGGCGACGTAATCGACGTTCGGCCGGGCCATAACTTCAAGAAATTGCCGCGCATAGGCTGACAGACTGTCGATATAGCGCCGTTGTCCTTCGGCATAAACAATATCGAATGCCAGGGAAGATTTTCCCGAGCCGCTGAGGCCGGTGAAAACGACAAACCGCCCGCGCGGAATATTCAGACTAATGTTTTTTAGGTTGTGTTCTTTCGCGCCGACGATCGCGATCGCATTGCTGTCCACCGGTACGGGGGCAGCCCGTGTAGATACCGATGGCAATGTCGGCGTGAATGGCGAAGCGCTGTCCTTGAGATACGGTCGGAGGTAGACGCCGGTGTGGGATCTTTCGACTCTCGCGATTTCCGTCGGTTTTCCCTTGGCGATAATTTCGCCGCCGGCATTGCCGCCTTCCGGCCCGAGGTCAATGACGTAATCGGCACACTTGATGACTTCCATATTGTGCTCGATGACGACGATCGAATGGCCTTGCTCGATCAGCTCATTGAACGCCCAGAGCAGTCGCTCGATGTCATGGAAGTGCAGCCCGGTAGTGGGCTCATCGAAGATAAATAGCGTGCCGGTCTTGCGCGCTTTGGCCATGTGAGCGGCGAGTTTCAAGCGCTGCGACTCACCGCCGGAAAGCGTCGTCATCGGTTGGCCTAGCCGCACGTATTCAAGGCCGACCGCGCGCAGGGGCGCCAGCGCCTCTCTGACATCCGCGGTGTCTTTGAAAAATTCCAAACTCTCGACAACGGTCAGATCGAGGATCTGTCTGATATTTTTTCCCCGGTAAGTGACCTCCAGAACTTCCTCTCGGAAGCGACTGCCGTGGCATTCCGCACAAGAGGTATAGACATCGGAGAGAAACTGCATTTCGATTTTTTCGAATCCTTCGCCCCGGCAAGTCTCACAGCGCCCGCCCTCGACATTGAACGAGAACGTCGAAGGCGTGTAGCCTCGCAGCCGTGACAGATCGGCCGCGGCGAACAAACGGCGAATGCCATCGAAGGCTTTCATATAGGTGGCGGGATTGGAGCGCGGCGTCGTGCCGACCGGCGACTGATCCACGAGTACGACTTCGGAGATCTTGTCGACGCCGGTGATTTTCGCGCAATCCGTCACGCCGGCGGCGGGGGCTTCCTTGAGCTTTCTCAAATTGCGATAGAGCACTTCATCAACGAGACTGGATTTGCCCGATCCCGACACGCCGGTGATGCAAACCAGCATACCCAAGGGAATCTCCACGTCGATATGCTTGAGGTTATTGGCGCGGGCACCGGTGATTTTAATACAACGCTGTGGCAGCGGCTTACGCGCGCGCGAAGGAAGCGGAATCGTCTTGCGTTGGCTCAAGTAGGCCGCCGTAAGCGACTCATCGTCTTTCAGCAAGTCCTCGTACGAGCCGGTGAAAACCACCTCGCCGCCCTGTTCTCCCGCCTTGGGCCCCAAGTCGATGATGTGATCGCATTCTTTGATGATCTCAGGATCATGCTCGACAACAATTACGGTGTTCTGGTTGGCGCGGAGCCGCTGAAGAATTTCGACGAGTCGTCGGCTGTCGCGTGGATGCAGGCCGATGGACGGCTCATCGAGCACATAAAGCGTATTGACCAACGAGGAGCCGATCGCAGTGGTGAGATCGACGCGTTCGAGTTCTCCGCCTGAAAGTGTTCGCGATTGCCGATCGAGGGTCAGGTACTCGAGACCGACGCCGACGAGATACCCCAAACGGCGGCGGATCTCGTCCAATATCAGGCTTGCCACTTGATCCAGAGCACCGGCGGGCTTGAGCGCTTGAAAAAAAGCGTGTGCTTCGCCGACACTCATGGCATTTATCCGCGCGATGTCTTTCCCCTCGATGCGATAATGGAGGGCGTCGCTTTTGAGTCGAGTGCCGCGACACTCGGGGCACATCAGATAGGCGCGGTAGCGTGCCAGCAAGACCCGAACGTGCATGCGGTAGCTTTTTCGCTCGAGCCGGCGAAACCACCCACGGATGCCCTTGTATTCACCGTCACCCTCTACAACCAGCGCCTTCTGTTTCGCCGTCAATTCGCCCCAGGGCTTCTTAGTTGGAATTTGTTTGCGCTCGCAAAAATCGAGTAAGCGTCGGGTCCGGCGCTTTCGATGCGCCCACGGCTTGATCGCGCCATCGCTGAGCGATTTGCCGGGATCCGGCAATACCAGATCGAGATCGATATCGATGATCCGGCCAAAACCGCGGCAGGTCTCACAGGCACCCAGCGGACTATTGAACGAAAAGAAATTGGGAACCGGATCGCGATAGGCGATTTCACAATGCGGGCAATGCAAATGATTGCTGAACGGCTCGCAGCGCCAATCTTCCTGCGGCAGGAACAAATTCAAGCGACCCTTGCCGTAATGAAAGGCTTGCTCAAGTGAATCCACAATGCGCTTTTTGTTGGACTCGCGCAGCGCGAAGCGATCGACGATGACTTGCAAGGGCTCGGTTCCCGGAAGAGCCTCGGTCAACTCGTCAATTTCCAGCACCGACTGATTCGAGAGCAAACGGTGAAAGCCGGCCTGGCTGAGGCCGCTTCGGACATCGGCCCACGTCGCCGATGAGCGCGGCAATGGAAACGTGGTTACCATCGCCGAGCCTTCGGCAAAGATAGCGAGCTTGTTGTAGACAGTCTGGGCCGAATCGCGTTCCACCGGCCGATCGCAGCCCCGGCAATAGAGCGCGCCAATTTTCGAGAACAGGAGCTTAAAGTGATCGTGCAATTCGGTCATTGTGCCGACCGTGGAGCGTGAGGTTCGCACGGGACGGCTTTGATCGATGGCGATAGTCGGGGGAATCCCCTCGATGCTCTCCACATCGGGCTTGTCCATCCGGTCGAGAAACTGGCGGGCGTAGGCAGAAAAGCTCTCCACGTACCGGCGTTGCCCTTCGGCATACAAGATGTCGAAGGCCAACGTTGACTTTCCCGAGCCGCTGACACCCGTCACAACCGTGAGCGCGTTCAGCGGAACTTTCACGTCGATGTCTTTGAGATTGTTTTGCCGGGCTCCGCGAATGTGGATAAATTGATCACGGGCTGCCGAGCCAGACCGCGATTCTTGGCCCAGTGAGGTTTCGTTGTCGCGAGAAAGCTTCATTGCAGACGATATTTTTCGGACAAAATACGGCGAAAGCGCGGACCGTAGATCAAATCGAAGGTCGCTTCTTTGTCAGGAAAAAGTTGCAACGCCGTCTGCTTGGCGTGATTGACGACATCGCGCGCTTCTTCCAGCGTCAAATCGACTTGCCAAAGCAGCGCCGCCGCGAGGTCCGTGGCTCGGCCGAGCCGGCGCAGCTTGCGCTCCTCGACGAATAACGCAGCCTTTTCAGCGGTCACGCTCCGATCGGATTTTACGTCGTCCATAGAAGGGGGATTTTCGTCGTGCGCCAACCTTCTACATTTAGCACAAGACGGCAGTGATGCAAGATTAGATTTGAATGCCGCACCAGCACTTTGCTAGCTTGAGTGAGTGCGTATCAGCGAAATATTTTATTCGATCCAAGGTGAGGGCCGGCTGATGGGTATGCCCTCGGTATTTATCCGGACCGCGGGCTGCAACCTCCGCTGCGTCTGGTGTGATACGCCTTATACTTCGTGGCAGCCGGCCGGCGCGGCTTGGAGCATTCGAACCATCCTAGCGGAAATTCAAAAGCATCCCACCGAATACGTCGTCGTGACCGGCGGCGAGCCGCTCCTCGCGCCGGAAATCGAAGCACTTTGCCGGGAGCTCAAGGAGAGCGGGCGTCATATTACGATCGAGACGGCCGGCACGATCTTCAAACCGATCGGCTGCGATTTGATTTCTGTCAGCCCGAAGCTTGCGAATTCCACGCCGTGGCGACGGCAAGGGGGAAAGTTTGCGCTGCCGCATGAGAAACAGCGATTGAATTTGCCGGTCATTCAAAAATTTTTGGATAACTATGATTACCAGTTAAAATTTGTCGTGGCCGAAAAAAAAGATTTCGCCGAGATCGCCGAGATTCTCGAACAGCTGAAAACCGTTGAACGATCGCGGGTCCTGATCATGGCAGAGGGGAGAACCACCGCGCGCCTGCGCGCCAGAGGACGCTGGATCGCCGAGCTGTGCAAACGCTATGGGTACCGATTTACACCCCGCTTGCACATCGAACTCTATGGCAATCGGCGCGGTACGTAAAAGCGTGGGACAGAAACCTCTCGCTACAGCCCTTGTGGCGCGTCCTCGGCGATCGCGACACGCGAGACTTCACCACGGAGGCGCGG
>Ga0157376_10003131_pt1 | contig 11367 bp, 6 predicted proteins | sample M45metaG_FD_121801 | JGI IMG/M metagenome (GOLD analysis project Ga0157376, IMG submission 121801) | Miscanthus rhizosphere microbial communities from Kellogg Biological Station, Michigan, USA - M4-5 metaG | ecosystem: Host-associated > Plants > Roots > Rhizosphere > Soil | place: USA: Michigan... | reverse complement strand
TCCTTGGGGTTATTGGCACTGGTCATATATACCAGGTGGGTAGCAAATTTTGGTACAGTTTTATCATTGCTCAATTCCTGTATTTGCGGCAGATAATGTTCCAGCCGTACAAACTCCACATACCGGTTTTTAATTTTCCTGCTCCGGTACCAGATATACATAATGGAGAATAGTCCACCGGCTACCAGCAGCGCCACATACCCGCCATGTTTAAATTTATCAAGGTTGGCAAACAGGAAGCTGAATTCGATAGATAAGTATAACAACAGGTATAAATAAATCCAGAGTGAAGGCGTTCTTTTGCTGATAAGGTAATTGGCAAAAAGTATGGAGGTTGCCAGCATACACAAAGTAATTGCAAGCCCGTAAGCAGCTTCCATATTGGTAGATTCCCTGAAATACAGTACCACTCCCGAACAGCCAAAAAACAATAAGAAATTGATGCCGGGTATATAAATCTGCCCGCGCTCTTCTGTAGGGAATACTACTTTCATTTTTGGCCATAGGCTCAGGCGCATAGCCTCACTGATAAGTGTAAACGATCCGCTGATAAGCGCCTGGCTGGCAATGATAGCTGCCGCAGTGGCAATGATGATGCCGGGTATTACAAACCAGCCGGGCATTACGCCGTAAAAAGGATTAAAGCCATCACCAATCATTTGCTCGGTAATTTTGATTCCGTTCCGGTTGGCAAGTATCCAGGCGCCTTGTCCCAGGTAGTTCAGGATAAGGCAGGTTTTTACAAATATCCATGACACGCGGATATTACCCCGGCCGCAATGCCCCAAATCGCTGTACAAAGCTTCCGCACCGGTGGTACATAGAAACACGGCACCCAGTATCCAGAAACCTTTTGGATATTTTGTTAACAGCTCAATGGCATAATGCGGGCTAAGCGATTTGAAAATGTAATAATCTTCATGAATGTGAAAAATGCCCAGTACTGCCATCATGCTAAACCATAAGATCATCAGCGGGCCAAATATCTTTCCGATGGAAGCGGTGCCAAATTGCTGTAAAAAAAATAAAATAGTAATAATGCCAAGAACAATATAGATGATGGTCCTGGTTTCAATGGTCTTCAGCTGCGGTATATTACGCAAGCCCTCTACTGCGGAAGTTACCGATATAGGCGGAGTAATCATACCATCGGCCAGCAGCGCTGCGCCACCAATCATAGCCGGTAATACCAGCCATTTTTTCTGACGTCTTACCAGTGCATATAATGAAAATATGCCGCCTTCACCGCGATTATCTGCCTTTAAGGTAAGGATTACGTATTTTAAAGTAGTTTGAAGCGTGAGCGTCCAGATAATACAGGACAGACTTCCTATAATCAGCTCGTCGGTGATTACTTTTCCTTTGGTAATGGCATTAAGAACATACAGGGGAGAGGTTCCAATATCGCCATAAATAATTCCCAGCGCTACAACTAATCCTGCTGCGCTTACTTTGTTAATGTTAAGATGTTTACTCACAATAAGAAAATTATAAATCAGGGGTTAGGGATTGCAAGCAAGGTTGATTGGCTGACAGGGCAGGCCTTTTGAGCCGGCCCGAAGAATATATAGATCTGGCGTTTTCCAGTTGGCCCCTCCCGTCCGGGCTATTACGCAAATAACTATCAACTGTTCGTATCATTGTTCCGGTATAACTAAATTGCGCCGGGTGTAACGCCGACGCTGACACAAAGGTATAGGGAAAAATCAATTTGAACATTTTTTATGTAAATAGCTTACAAGTAACATCGGATATTTATCAACAGACCGTTAAAAATCGGTGATAATTGAAAACAGACCAATCTTTTCGCCATGATCACCCGTTATATAACGTCAATAACAATTCATAAATTGGGGTGTAACCTGTAATTTTAGTATTAGAAATAAAATTGTATGCCATATAAGAGGTTTATACTAGCGGCCTTGGTTTTTTTTACTGTCAGCCTGTTAAAAGCCCAGCCACCCAAAATAACATACACGGAGCCGGAAAAAGAAGACAGCCGCCGCACCAACTTTGAAATAATTGGCAAATTAAACGGCAATTTTCTTGTTTACAAGTCAAATCACTCCGACGATGCCATTTGCATTTATGATAATGACATGAAATTGAAAGAAAGGGTAAAGCTGGATTTTACACCCGATCAGCAACTGATAAATGTTGATTTTGTGACTTACCCCGATTTTTTTTACATAATTTATCAATTTCAGCGCAAGGGTATTGTGCATTGTGTGGCCGCCAAACTGGACGCCAATGCCAAAAAATTGATGGAGCCTGTAGAACTGGATACAACCGAAGTGGGCTTCGCCTCCAATAATAAAATATACACCACCATTAACAGCGATGACAAACAGAGCATCATGGTGTTTAAAATCAATAGCAGGTACCGCGACAATTTTGTTTTTACAACGCTGCTTTACAACAAAGACCTGCAAATGCGGGGCAGAAAAGAACGTATGAATATGCCCATGGAGGAACGCAATGATTTCTTCACCGATTTCTTACTGACCAATGATGGCGAGTTGGTTTTTGGTAAATTTTTGCGGCAAAACTACAGCGAATACATTACCAAACTGACCATGGTTATCAAATACCCCGATTCTTCCAGTTTGTCGGTTAACAATGTAGACCTGGAAGGCAAAATACTGGATGAGATTAAGTTAAAAGCCGACAACACCAATAAAAGAATATTACTGAATGCTTTCTATTACAAACAGAAACGCGGCAATATAGAAGGGTTGTATTCCTTATTGTGGGACAAGGCAGAAAACAGGAAAATCCGCGAAATCAGCAGTTTATTCAGTGATGAATTAAGGGCCAATGCCAAAGGACAGGATGTTTCATTGAAAGCGGCATTCAATGATTTTTTCATAAGGAATATTATTGTGCGGAAAGACGGTGGCTACCTTATTGTCAGCGAATCAGAATACAATACCTCAAGGGGCAATCCCTTTAACCGCTGGGACTATATGGGCTATGGTAACCCCTGGATGTCTCCCATGGATTACTATTATTATTCACCCTATGGCTCTTTTGGAAGTCCCTGGAACCGCTGGAACGGGATGCAGAATACCAGGTATAATGCAGAGAATGTAATGGTGCTTTCTTATAACAAGGACGGCGGCATTGACTGGTCTGGTGTGATACCTAAAACCCAGTACGACGACGAAAGCGATAACATGATTTCATTCCAATTAGTAAATACCGGAACCGATATTCACTTCCTTTTTAACATGTCTGAAAAAAGGACTGTTATGCTAAACGATCAAAGCATTTCTCCGGATGGGAAAATTACACGTAATCCTACGCTAAAAAATCTTGATAAAGGGTACGATTTTATGACCCGCTCAGGAAAACAGGTATCTGCAAGACAAGTAATTGTGCCGTGTCTCTATCGCAATTATCTTTGCTTCGCCAAACTTGAATATTAACCCACAACAAATCCAACAATTTGATCGGAATCTTTAAACAAAAAAATCCCGGTAATGCATTGGTATTATTGATCTATGCGCTTGCTCTTAAGTTTCCTTTCTTTATGCATCCCGAAAAGCACCTGGTCAATGAAGGAGACAACTACATTTTTAAGATTATCGTAAAATTTCTTGAATCCTTCACCACCAATCCCCTGTTTTTTTCATTCCTTGCTTTTCTATTGTTATTTAAACAGGCTGTACTGCTAAACCGTATAGGCAATTCTATAAGGCTGTTGCCCAAATCCAATTTTTTAATAGGGATGTCTTATATACTCATTACCTCGCTGGTGCATGAGTGGAATTTGTTTTCGGCGCCCTTGCTGGTGAACTCTATTTTAATTTGGATATGGTACCGGCTCTCCAATGTATACAACCACACCAGTCCGAAGACGGCCATCTTTAATGTTGGTATGCTGGTAGGCGTACTACCGCTTATCTATAGCCCGGCCGTTGTGTTTCTTTTGTTCCTGATGTTTGCATTAATTCTTACAAGACCCGTTCGTATTACAGAATGGCTGGTAGCCCTGCTGGGTTTTACTACACCCTATTATTTTCTGTTTGTGGTATTGTTTCTGGCCAATCAATGGAGCTGGCAAAAGGTAATTCCCGAAATTTCATTCCATTTGCCAAAATTACCGGCCTCGCTCTGGATTACCGGTGGAATTGCATTCATGGTTATTCCCTTTTTGATAGGGGCCTTTTATGTACAGACCAATCTTGGCAAAATGCTGATACAAATGCGCAAAAGCTGGAGCCTTTTGTTAATGCTGCTGATAGTTTCTATACTTATTATTTTACTCAACCCCGGTAATAATTACCTGCACTGGTTGCCGGTAGTAGTACCACTTTCCATTTTCCATGCGGCGGCTTATTATTACCTGCCGGGGCGTTGGTTTCCATCGCTGTTGCACTGGGTGATATTTACTTTTGTAATTATGCTCAATTATACGGTCCACAGCTAGGGGGAGAATTTCTGATGGCTGATTTCTTTTATTCTATCATTTCCGGCCCGGGAAGTAGGATGCTGCACTTATAAAATTATCAAAATAGTTTGCCAAATTGAATTGAAAATCAATCTATGATAACACATCGTTGAAAAAAGCAGGTCAGCTATCAAAAAATCGACCATCAGGCATCGGTTTTCAGTTTATCTTTACAGCCTCCAACAATTTTTATTATGAAATTTGGCGTTGTAGTATTCCCAGGCTCAAATTGTGACCGCGATATGCAGGATGCCCTGCAGCATGATCTTAACCAGGAAGTTATAATGCTTTGGCACAAGGATAAAGACATCAGCATGTTTTCTACAGATGATTGCCTGGTGTTGCCAGGTGGGTTTTCTTATGGCGATTACCTGCGTTGCGGAGCGATAGCGCGTTTTAGTCCTATGATGCAAAGTGTAATAGATTTTGCCAACCGCGGCGGAAAAGTGCTGGGTGTATGCAACGGGTTTCAGATATTGTGCGAATCACATCTGCTGCCCGGGGTTTTATTAAGAAATGCCAATCAGCAATTTGTTTGTAAAAATATTTATGTAAAAGGCGCCGGCTCTGATAAAGCACTAAAAGTACCAGTGGCTCATGGAGAAGGCAGGTATTTTGCAGAAAAGAAAATATTGGACGAGCTGGAAGCAAACGACCAGGTTATTTATCGCTACTGCGATGAGCAGGGCAATATTACAGACGCAGCCAACCCTAACGGCGCCACCAGGAATATAGCCGGCATTTGCAACAGCAACCGCAATGTGTTTGGTATGATGCCGCACCCGGAAAGAGCCTGCACCGCTACTTTGGGAAACACTGATGGCCGCCTCATTATGAAAGCTTTATTGATGAGCCGCCAGCCGGCATTGGTGTAAGAAGCCTGACAAAATTTACAGGGTTTGCAGCGCCGTCACCTGCCGTCCGGCAGACCTTTTAGATGTAGACAGCGCCTAAGACTTTTTTACATTTTATTTAAGAGATCAATATCGAACATTACAGTCAATGTTTACGTTCTTGCGTAAATTATTCCCTGTTATTATGAAGAAATTTTACATTTTACTTTTACTCTCAGCTGTTACCGCCGCCATCAATGCACAATCTGTTAAACAGGTGCAATGGGCCTATTCTGCCAAAAAAATTGCCGATAAAATATACGAAGTGCACATGACGGCTACTATTGGCGCCAATTATCATATGTATGCGCAGAATGCCGGGGTAGAAGGGCCTTTGCCCACCGTGTTTAAATTTGTAAATAACCCATTGGCGGGTTTGGATGGTAAGGTAAAAGAAGATGGCAAGCTAATTAAGAAAAAGGAAGAAGTGTGGGGTGGCAATGTACAGTACTATGAAAATACGGTCGACTTTGTACAGTTAGTGAAACTGAAAGGAAATATTAAGACCACGCTTGCAGGAAGTGTTGAGTTTATGGTTTGCAATGAAAAGCAATGTCTGCCTCCTTCAACAATAGAATTTAAAGTTAATATTGGGGGATAGTCTTCTATGAGACATATAGCATCTTTATAAAAGCGGGTTCTTTGTAAAAGGAACCCGTTGGTTTTTAATAAAAAATAATGAAGCACTTTATACTTTTTCTTGGTCTTTGCATGCTTGTACCTGGTATTGAAGCACAAAACAACAATACGGGAAAGGCGGCAGACTGGAATTTCAGCGCTGTTAAATCAGCTGATAAAACATATACCATTTCATTCAAAGCGGCTATACAAAAAGGATGGAAATTGTTTTCTGCCAGCATGAAAGATGATGAGCCCAATACGCGTATCAAACCCGATTCATCTTCACTTGCATTTGTTACTGTTGTTGGCAATAAAGAATTGGGCGATCTTAAAACGGCCAAAGAACCTTTGCTGGGCGATTTACCGATTCGTTATTATGAGAACAATGCTGACATTGAAATAACGGTACAGGTAAAGGAAATCAATAAAGATATTAAGGGCGTGATTTCATATATGGCTATTAAGGGCGATAGTGTTGTTGGTCCCGAAGAAGTGCCCTTTCGTTTTTCTTTTGATGCATCTGCCAATCTTATTGCAAAAGCAGGTGGATTAACCGCTTCAGGTGGTGCCAGCCAGTCGCTAAAACGAACTGCGGTTGATGTAGCCAATCCAGTCAACCCATGCGGTGGTACCGGTGGTGAAGACAGCAGTAAAAAAAGTTTATGGGGGATTTTTATTTTGGGATTCCTGGGCGGCCTGGTGGGTTTAATTATGCCTTGTACTTTTCCTATGATTCCTCTAACGGTTTCTTTCTTTACAAAAAAATCGGGCAACAAACAGAAGGGAATAAGGAATGCATTTTTATATGGGTTTTTTATTTTTCTTATCTATGTGCTGTTAAGCCTGCCTTTTTATTTTTTGGATGCGGGCAGTTCCGATATACTCAATAATATTTCTACCAATGCATGGCTGAATATTGGATTTGCCGCGGTGTTCATAGCTTTTGCATTATCATTTTTTGGATTGTATGAAATTGGCCTGCCATCCAATATCTCCAATTCGGTAGATTCAAAATCAAACATTGGAAGTGCCAGCGGTATATTTTTTATGGCGTTAACACTTGCCATTGTTTCCTTTTCGTGTACAGGCCCCATACTGGGTTCTTTATTGGTAGGAGCATTAAATCAAAATGGCGGTGCGTTTCAGTTAACAGTAGCCATGGCTGGTTTTGGCCTGGCGCTTGGGTTGCCATTTGCGCTTTTTGCATTATTTCCCAACTGGCTTTCCACCTTGCCCAAATCTGGTGGCTGGATGAACACCGTGAAAATTGTATTTGGTTTTCTGGAGCTGGCGCTTGCTTTGAAGTTTATATCAAATGCCGATTTGGTAAAACACTGGGGATTGTTAAAAAGAGAGGTATTTTTTGGTCTTTGGATAATTACCGGAACGGCGCTGGTGCTTTATCTATTTGGGATATTAAAATTTGCCTATGATCCGCCGCCCAAAAAATTAAGTGCGCTGCGCATCGGTATAGGTGTATTTTTCCTGGCACTCACCATTTACCTGGTGCCGGGTGTAACCAATACAAAATATGCCAACCGTGCATTGATTAGCGGCTTTCCCCCTCCACTAACTTACAGTATTTACGCGCATGGTTCGGTTAAGGGAAAAGGGGTGGAGGCAAATGTTATAAATGACTATGAGAAAGCGCTGCAATTATCTAAAGAGCAGCACAAACCTGTTCTGATAGACTTTACTGGCTGGGCCTGTGTAAACTGCCGCAAAATGGAGGAGAATGTATGGCCCGATGAAAACGTAAAAGCGCTGATTGAAAAAGATTTTATACTTGTATCGCTTTATGTAGACGATAGAAAGCAATTGCCTGATGAACAGCAGTTTTTATTTACCAGCAATGACGGCTCAAAAAAACCAATAAAAACAGTAGGAGATAAATTCATTACGCTGCAATCTGAGAATTTTAAAAATGCATCACAGCCCCTGTACGCAATTATTTCTCCCGATGAAAAAGTGCTGACGCTGCCGGTTGGTTATACCCCCAATGCAAAAGATTATGCCAACTGGTTACGGTGTGGTGTGGATGCCTTCAAGAAAGTCAATTAAAAGATAGCCTAAACGCTGCTCCTGTTGCTACCGGCGGGCCGCCCGCGTAGCCACGCTTGCAATCACCCGGGCTGTGCTTATGGTTGTCGTAATGAACGCTACTGGCCGCCCAATGATGCGATAAAAGACATCGCCCATTAATGAATCCGGACAGGCATAAAAAAACCTCCAAAAGGAGGTTTTTAATTAGGCGTCATTCTGTACCAGCCTTCTCACGGCAAGCGGATCTAATTTTCAAAAGGTAAGATGGAGGCGCAGAATGACAATATCTTTAGATTTTTTTTGCAGTGTAAAATTATATATGAATATAATATATTTTTTTTTATAGTGTTAATATTTTCCTGAAAATTTGATGCTGCTCAAAGGGAAATTTGCTTTTCCTGCATCATTTTCCTGAGATTGATCAAACCATAACGCATTCTGCCCAAAGCTGTGTTAATACTGCAATTGGTAAGTGCTGCAATTTCTTTAAAGCTTAGTTCAGCATAATGTCGTAGAATAATAACCTCGCGCTGATCTTCAGGCAACAAATCAAGCATACGGCGTACCCTGTCGTGGCTCTGGCGCTTCATCATTTTTGTTTCAGCACTGTCTTCTGTAAAGTTCAGTACTTCAAAAATGTCACGGTCATCGCTGGTTTTAATAGCAGGAGTTCTTTTTACTTTGCGGAAATGGTCTACGCACAAATTGTGTGCAATACGCATGGCCCAGGGTAAAAATTTACCTTCTTCCGTGTAGCGGCCGCCCCGGATAGTGTCAATGATTTTAATCAGTACATCCTGGAAAATATCTTCAGCAAGATATTTGTCCTTTACCATAAATAGTATGGAAGTGTATAACTTGTCCTTGTGGCGCACAACCAGTGTTTCAAGGGCATTCATGTCTCCATCCATGAATGAGTGGATCAATTCATGATCTGTGTTTTTGCAGAGTGATTTCATAAACTTCTACGGGTTTTAAAAATTATTGGATATTGGTTACGATGTACAGTGTGTGTTTGGGAAAATGTCTAAGCGAAGTATATATTTGCTATAGGCGGGGTGGTTTTAAATGGTTAATCATTGGATGTTTTAATTGGCTTTTAATTGTATTCCGAAAATAATACTTTTTTCAAAAATAATACCTTTTCAAAAAAAAATATTGCAACAGAATTCATAATTGGGTGTTAATACGTACGCAGATCGTAGAACTCCGATTCTTTATTTTAGTTTTTTTACATTTATGACAGTAGTTTCAGCAAAAAAGTCAGTTACAAATACGAAAGATATCCACAATTCGGGCAATTCCATACTCATAAAGGGCGCCCGTGTGCATAATTTGAAAGATGTTAGTGTAGCAATACCACGTAATAAACTCATTGTTGTTACTGGTGTATCCGGTTCGGGCAAATCATCTCTTACCATTGACACATTATTTGCAGAAGGACAGCGGCGCTACGCAGAGAGTTTAAGTGCCTATGCCAGGCAGTTTATGGCCCGCATGAACAAACCGGATGTAGATTATATCAAAGGTCTATGTCCCGCTATCGCCATAGAACAAAAGGTAATTACCAGAACGCCAAGATCTACTGTAGGAAGTATGACGGAGATTTATGATTATCTCCGTTTATTGTATGCAAGGGCAGGCAAAACAATTTCACCGGTTTCAGGAAGGGAAGTAAAAAAAGATGATACTGCAGATGTGGTAAATGCGGTTTGTGCTTTGCCGCAGGGCGACAAAGCGCTGATTCTTGTGCCTTTCAAACAACATGTAAACCGGGATGTGAAAGAAGAACTAAATATTCTTTTGCAAAAAGGCTTTTCACGTCTGTATGATGGCGAAGTAAAAAAAATTGAAGACTTATTGGAAGACAGCAAATGGAAACCTGCTGCGAAGAAAAAATTATATGTGCTGATAGACAGGTTGGTGGTAAAAGAATTTGATGAAGACGATAAACACCGTATGGCGGATTCTGTAAATACCGCTTTTTATGAAGGTGAAGGCGATGTGTATGTGGAAGTAAACAATGATAAACTGCTTGTTTTCTCCAATCGTTTTGAACTGGATGGCATTGCTTTTGAAGAACCGGTACCCAATTTATTTTCTTTTAATAATCCTTTTGGCGCCTGTCCAACCTGCGAAGGTTTTTCGCTTGTCCTGGGTATTGATGAAGATTTGGTAATTCCAGACAAAAGGCTCAGCATATATGAAGGCGCCGTGGCTCCGTGGAAAGGAGAGAAGCTTGGTTTATGGAAAGACGCATTTATTAAAGCTTCCCGCAAATTTGATTTTCCCGTACACAAGCCCATCATTGATCTTACCAAAAAAGAATACCAGCTCTTATGGAAAGGGAATGAATTTGCCAATGGTATTGATGATTTTTTTAAAGAGGTAGAACAGAATTTATACAAAGTACAATACCGGGTTTTATTGTCCAGGTACCGGGGCAGAACCATCTGCCCTGATTGCGGCGGCTACCGCTTACGGAAAGAGGCCCTGTATGTGAAAGTGGGCGATAGACATATCGGCGAACTCTGCGAAATGCCCATCAAGGATTTGGCTGATTGGTTTAACGAACTTATACTGGGTGAAACTGACAAGCAGATAGCAAAAAGAATACTAATAGAAATCCATCACCGCATAAAGACGCTGATGGATGTAGGGCTTGGCTATCTTACGCTCAACCGCCTGGCCAATTCTCTGAGCGGTGGAGAAAGTCAGCGCATACAGCTTACACGCAGCCTGGGAAGCAATCTTACTAATTCACTCTATATTCTGGACGAGCCTTCCATCGGCCTGCATTCAAGAGATACAAAGCGACTGATAACAGTATTAAAAGAATTGCGGGACCTGGGCAATACGGTAGTAGTGGTAGAGCACGATGAACTGATGATGCGCGAAGCGGACTATATTATTGATATGGGACCGCTGGCCAGTCACCTGGGTGGAGAAGTAGTAGCAGCTGGCAATTATGATGAACTGATTGCCAATGAAAAAAGCCTTACCGGCAAATATCTGAAAGGGGAGTTTTTTATTGCTCCGCCCAAACAGGTGCGCAAATGGACCCGCAGCCTGGTAATTGAGGGCGCCCGCCAGAATAACCTCAAAAATATTGATGTAATATTTCCGCTCAATTTGTTGTGTGCGGTAAGCGGTGTAAGCGGAAGCGGCAAAACAACGCTTGTAAAACAAATTTTATATCCGGCCCTTAGGAAATTAAAGGGTGAAACCGGTGACAAAGCGGGCAGTTTCAAAAACATCACCGGCGACATAGATTACATAAGCCAGATAGAACTGGTTGATCAAAACCCAATCGGCAAATCATCGCGTAGCAATCCTGTTACCTATATAAAAGCATAT
>Ga0157376_10003130_pt1 | contig 11372 bp, 9 predicted proteins | sample M45metaG_FD_121801 | JGI IMG/M metagenome (GOLD analysis project Ga0157376, IMG submission 121801) | Miscanthus rhizosphere microbial communities from Kellogg Biological Station, Michigan, USA - M4-5 metaG | ecosystem: Host-associated > Plants > Roots > Rhizosphere > Soil | place: USA: Michigan... | reverse complement strand
TTAGTGTGATTGATTGCTCTTTCTGTACAACCTGGTTTTGCTGACTATCCATTAAACGATATTGTATAGTAGCTGTTTTATTTGTACTTGCAGCAATTGCTCCATGATTGGTCAATGTGGTTGTTATACGTGCGGTAGCTTTTTCATCGGTTATAACCGGCGTTGAAAAAGATACCCCCCACAAATCTATGCTAACCGCATTGGAGGCTATAAGATACACATTGCGGTAAATGCCGGAGCCGGTATACCATCTTGAATCTGCAAACTCAGTATGGTCGGCCCTGACAGCAATAATATTTTTACCCGTCTTATTTAAATATTTTGAAAGCTCATACCGGAAAGGGATAAAGCCATTGGGCCTTTTACCCAGGTAGTTTCCATTGATCCACACTTCGCTGTTTTTATATACGCCGTCAAAATAGATATAGATATTTTTTGAAGCCATGCCCTTTGGCAATACAAATGTTTTTCTGTACCAGCCAACGCCTGCCGGTAAATAAGCGGTAGCGCTGGCCCATTGTTCATCAAAAGGCCCTTCAATACTCCAGTCGTGCGGAAGGTTGACCGTGCGCCAGTCTTTATCATCAAATAACGGCTTCTCTGCGCCGGTTGCTTCTCCTTTATAGAATTTCCAGTTATCGTTAAATAATATTAATTGGCGTGCCTGCTGCGTATATACATTACAATAGATAAAAAAAGCCAGCAGTAACAAACCAATTTGTCTGCAATAAAAAATTGATGGCATGATGTCTGAGTTTATGCGCAGCAATAATACAGCTTAAATGCAATTTGACCCGGTTAAAATGCATTTGCCGGCTTTCCGGACAAACTTTTATGTGTTTGCCGGAATCATTTTTATATTTGGTATATAAACCCCCTTACTATGACCCAGCAACGTTTTAAATTCGGAGAAGGAAAAATAAGCGGCTACATATCTATTTTTCTAGGGCTTTTGTCTTTCCTGGCTGTTTTTTGTTTTCGTTTTCCGGAGTGGCTTACCTCACCGGAATTTCGTGAGGTATATACAGGCAAATCAATGGCTATTTTACTAACTGCTACCATTATTGCTTCTTTCTTTTTTGCCTTACTTAGTTTTATGCTTAGCAAAAGAAAACACTGGGCTTTAATTGGATTGGTGATTTGCACAGTAACCATTGTTATGGGTGGATTTAATGTGCAGGGAAGGGCAGTAGACAAAACATCATGGCACCTGGGGCTTGACTGGATGTTACTGGATCTTTTATTAATGGCGGTAATTTTTGTACCGATAGAAATGGTGTTTCCAAAAAATCTTAATCAAAGTAAGTTCCATGAAGAATGGCGTACCGACCTGGTATATTTTGTAATCAGCCATTTATTCATCCAGTTCTTTGGCACTATTACTCAACTGCCTGCCAGAACTTTTTTTGGATGGATAGGTCTTGGCAATCTGCATCATTGGGTACAGCAGTTGCCATTTGTGATAGAATTACTGTTTGCCTTTGTGGTAACGGATTTATTTCAATACTGGGCCCATCGCTTTTTTCACAGCCATCACTACCTGTGGCGTTTTCATTCTGTGCACCATTCTACCAAAAATATGGATTGGCTGGCTGGATCGCGGACGCATTTTGTAGACATTTTTGTTACACGATCAATGGCGTTTATTCCATTGTATGTATTTGGTTTTTCGGAAATCACTTTTAATACCTATATCGTTTTTATGGCCATCCATGCGGTGCTCATTCACGCCAATACACGCATTAATTTCGGGTTTTTAAAGTATATCATTGCTACACCGCAATACCACCACTGGCATCATTGCGAAGACCCTGAACATTACGGTAAAAACTTTGCCACTATATTTCCTTTCCTTGATAAAATATTTGGCACCTATTATTTGCCGGGCAAAGAATGGCCGGCAGGTACCGGTCTGCATGAAGCACATTTTCCAAAAGGTTATTTAAAGCAAATGGTATATCCTTTTACCAAAAGTCCGTTCGACAGTGATCTGAATATGGAGGAAACAACAAAGCGGTAGTGCCACCTGCTTTTTCAATTCATATAAAAGACTATTACAAGGCAAATTGCACAATTAACCGCCGTCGGGCTGGTGCTTTATTTTAGACGAATCTTTAATGGTATCTTTTTTCAGGAAAGCGGTATCTGCCATAGAAGGGTTGGTAGCGCTGCTGTTATCGGGAGGCGGTATCAGTGTGGCTGAACTATCAGTCTTTGCGGCTGAACTGTCTTTATTGGTTGATGTTTCACTGCTGTTGTTGCCACAGCCGGTAAAACAAAAGGAACCAGCGGCAAGTGCCGAAATAAAAAATAACTGTTTCATGATCATTTTTTTGAAAGGGTTTAAAAAATCATGCCAGCAACTGGTTTGATGGAGGGCTGGCCTTGACAAGCGGGGTCATTTCTGCGCAGGCAGAAATGCAAGACTTCACCGGGTGCATCATTGCCCGTTATTTCTGCGCAGCAAGAACACAATGGTTTAACCGGGTCCCTCATTGTCCGCCATTCCTGCGCAGGCAGGAATCTCAAATTGTTGGGATTTAATTTTTAATGGTTCCTGTGCACAATCAAAATGAACGCGGAAAACAAATAGAGGTGTTGCTTTTTTTACCCGTTATAACCCCGGCTATTGAACAATAAATAGTTGAACATCACTTTTATTGTTACCAGCCAATGCCATAGTCTTCACCATGGTTACTGCTGCCACCCCATAAAGTGCCGTGTTTCCAGTCGAGATAGATAGCATTGATAGGGCCACTGCTTCGGTCTTCAAATGTTAATGTGTAGCCCATTTGTTTTAGATCTTTGCGAATCCAGTCGGGTGTGGCGCTTTGCAGCATAATACCACCCGGGATAGGCTGTCGGTCGGCATTTTTTTCTCCGCCGAGCGATAACCATAATTGGTTGGTATTGAAATTGGCTGCTTCGGTGGCTTCCTGCACAGTCATACCAAACTCTGTCATATTTAAAAAGAACTGCAACAGATTCTGATCCTGTGTATCGCCTCCCTGCACACCAAAACATAAAAAGGGTTTGCCATCTTTTAGCGCCAGTGTTGGCGTGAGTGTAACACGTGGCCGCTTACCAGGTTCTATTACATTAAAAGGATTCAGTGAAGCATCCAGCACAAAGCTTTGCAGCCGCTGGCTCATACCTACACCTGTATGTCCGGCAATGCAGGCCGGCAGCCATCCACCGCTGGGTGTAACACTTACCACCCAACCATCTTTATCAGCTGCCTCTACGGAGGTAGTACCGCGCCAGAGCCTGTCGTGATACACTGAATCTGTAAACGCATTATTTGCCTGGGATTGATTTTTTGTATTCAACGCAAAGCCCCTTTGCTGCATAGTACTGGTAAAAGGATTTGTTTTTCCTTCAAAAGGATAGGGATCGCCAGGTCCTGCAGTTGCATTGTTTTTATCATAAGTGATCAGTTTCGCTCTTTCTTTTGCATATTCTTTGCTCAGTAAACCTTTCATTGGTTCTTCCGGCGGAAAATAAGGATCACCATAATAAAAATCGCGATCAGCGAAAGCAAGATTCATGGCCTGATATAAAGTATGTATGTAACGGGTGCTGTTATAACCCATACTTTTCAGATCAAAATTTTCCAGTATGTTCAGGCTCTGTAGTAGCACAGGTCCCTGTGTCCATTGCTGCAATTTGTATACTTCAATGCCTTTATAATTGACATGCAGGGGTTCTTCTTCCACTGGTTTCCATTTAGCCAAATCATCCGTTGTAATTAATCCGCCCTGTTCCTGGCACCCACGCACAAATTCTTTGGCAATATCTCCTTTATAAAAACGATCATAAGCAGCATAAATCGCTTCTTTTCTTGTTTTCTTTTTCTTTAATGCTTCCTGTTCAGCTTCTACTAATTTGGTAAGTGTTTCAAGTAAATCCTTCTGCACAAAAATTTCCCCTGCTTCGGGGGCTTCTCGTTTTTCGCCGGCATGTGGCAGAAAAACAGCCCGGCTATAGGGCCATTGCTTTATCATCTTTTTCCCTTTTTCCATGCTATTGGCTGTCTGTGCTTCTATAGGATAACCTGCCGCCAGTTGCATGGCCGGTCCCAGCACATCTTTTAAACTCATGGTGCCATACGCTGCCAGCATGTAACAAATGCCGCCAGGTGTACCTGGTGTAACTGCTGCAAGCGGTCCGTATTCCGGCGGGAAATTCATGCCCTTATTTTTAAAAAAATCTGCGGTGGCCCCGGTGGGTGCAAAGCCAAGCGCGTTAATGGCAATAACTTTTTTTGTGATGGGGTTGTAAATAAGCGCTTGTGTTTCGCCGCCCCAGCTCAATACATCCCACATAGTGCAGGTGGCGGCTATCATGGCGCAGGCGGCGTCTACTGCGTTTCCACCTTTCTGAAATACCATAGCGCCTGCTTCGGCCGCAAGAGGTTTGCCCGTAACAGCCATCCAGTTTTTACCGTGCAAAGGAGGTTTTTGCGTTTGCTGGGCAATAGCTGGTTGCAGAATAATCAGTACCAGTAGCAATAAAAAAAGGTATTTCATGTGCGTATAATTTTGGTGTTACTAAGTTAGCGATTGTAATCAGCCACCGCGCAGCCAGTTAAAACAATAAAAAAATATTAATCGGCCGATATTTAAATGGTGCGTTGCTGGTATTTGCAGGAAAGAGAAACGGGTTAGTATATTTACCGGGCATAAAATAGTTAGATATGACTGACAAAAATAAAGCTGAAGTATGGCTGCGTGGACCCCTGCCCGGTATATTGCCTGGCCTTCAACCCGTAGCCCATGCACTGCTGCAAGCCCGTGAAGAACTAACTGAACTGATGAAAGATTTTCCAGATGCATTATTATGGATCGGGCCGGCTGGTATGGCTTCGGTGGGTTTTCACGCACAACATATGGCCGGCGTGCTTGACAGGCTATTTACTTATGCCAGGGGCGAAATGCTGTCTGCAAAACAGTTGCAGGCATTAGCGGATGAAGGAAAACCAAAGCCGCAAAATATTACTGCTAAGATATTGGTGGCACAATTTAACAGCCAGGTTGAGTTGTCATTGGTGCAAATAAAAAATACTCCGGAAAAGGAGCTTTTTGACACAAGGGGTGTTGGCCGTGCCCGGATTCCTTCTACCGTAATTGGTCTGCTGGTGCATGCAGCGGAACACACCATGCGTCATTTGGGACAACTGCTGGTAACGGTTAAAGTAGTTACATCAGCGAGACAGTAAAATTTATATTGCCTCAACAATAATTTTTGAACTGCTGATATAGGTAATAATAACTTTTATTTTATCGCCTTCTTTAATATTGTCAGCCAACTCTTTTTTTGCGGGAATTTTTGCCCGTAGTTTGTCACCTATAAGGTTTAAATAAATGCCATGCGGAGTGATTTTGTAAACAGTGGCATTAATAGGAGTTTTTGCAGTAAAATGTTTTTGTGCTGCCAGGTACTGGGGAATAAATTTATGGTAGAAAAGAGTGGCATGCAGCTTTTCAGGTTTGTCAGGATTGCCCAATTGAAACAGTACAGGCTCATTTAATTTAGTTGCATCCGGTGGTAATTCCCAGGGTGATAAAACAAGCGGGAAAAATTGATAGCTGCCGGTTTCTTTTACAAAATATTTGTCTTCCACCATTTTCAAATAACCCGAAAACTGGTTATTGGTGCGCGCACGGTTAACCAGGTTGCCCAGTGTATTGTTGAAACGGTAACGTATTTTTTCGGCTACCATCTTATCGCCACGGGCCGAACGTTCCAGTACAAAATACACTTCATCACCTTCGTGAAACTGGTGCACTTTTTTTATCAGTTTTTGTTCTTTCATCAGCAACTGCCGTGCTTCATCCACTTTGCCGTTTACTGATTTCTTTTTATTATTTTTCGTGTATTCAATGGTCACATAGTCTTTGTCGTGGTGAACAAAAGTTATTTTACCCTCGAGCGCGCCTTCTTCCATAATGATTGTCATTTAATAACAGGCTGTAAAAATATTGTTTTGGGCCGAAGGCGTTTTAAAAATGTTGCAAATCTTGTAATGCGTAAAATGTGAAATTAAAAGGACAGAGACGCTGCCGGGGCCTTTAATTTTTAGCTATCAGCATTTTTTTGAGCTGATAATCTAACAAGTATGTCCATTGCCTTTAACGCATCATTTTTACTCACAAAGATATGATCGTGATAAAATGCGGCTATTACATTGCAACTGACACCTTCCTTGGCAAGCGCGGAAGAAAAGGCTGCGGTTAGGCCAACAGCTTCCAGCGATGAATGTACAGAAAGTGTAATCCAGGCTGCAACAGATGAATAACTCAGTTGCATGGCATCAGCCAATTCCTTTTCTATAATAACTGTGCAGCCTTCTTGTTCCCTGAATAAACCAATTATTTTTTGTTGATCGATAGTGTGCGGGGAAGACACTGCACAAAAGACATATTCGCCCGGCCAAAGTTTTGGCTGCATGGCAGACAGTAGTTGCTGCAGGTCAGTTAATCCGGCCATTTATTATTTCGCTTTTAATAGTTGTTCAATAATGTGGTGTACAATGCGAAATAACCCACCTTGTGATATTGTTTAGCAGCAACCCGCATTTGGTTGGTGTTATTCCCTGTCACGTTCATAATATGATTGGGCAACGATGCCTTTATTTTTTAAAGCAGCAATTGTGGAAAGATACAGTTGCTGATAATTACCCGCAACAGTTATATTATTGACCGTTCTGAATAATAACATGGATGTAAAATAAAAATCAATGACCGACTGCCAGTGCATCTCAGGATTCTTTGCCAGCAAAGAAGATTCCTCTTGTACAGATTTGGCTTTTTCAGGCTGGTTAGATTTAAGTAAAAGGCTGACCAGCATATTATCGGCAATCAATACCCGTTGATCAGCCTGTTTCGGTTTCCAGAATGTGCGCGACAGGCCTGCGTAGTAAATGGCCGAGTCCAGCCTGTTCTCAAATTCAAACATCCTGGCAAGATCAAATTGAGAAATGGCAACGGCCGCATTCATATTGCTGAGCCGGTATAAATCAATGGCAGCTTCGGTTTCAATTTTTGCTTCCCTGAACTTACCCAGCCGTCCCAGCAGGTAGCCTTTGTATTTTCTGCAATTGGCAAGATTCAATGTATCATCCAATGCACTGAAAAGATCAATTGCTTTTTCAACAGCAGCTATCGCTTTTTTTGATTGGTGCTGTTTTTCATCCAGTTCCTGTCCCTTGTTTTGTATTGCGTTGGCAATATCACTTAATTCTTTTCTTTCATCACCGGTAGCCTGTTTTGAACGCACCTTATCCAGCAACTGATCCGCTTTTTTTTCGTCTGCCACCGCGTCGTTGTAATTTTGGGCATAGGCAGGAAGGAAAGCAGCAAGAAGAATTAACAGTGTAAGGGTTTTCATAATGGCTTTCTTTTTAATTGTGCAATCCATCAGCAATATCAGACAGTTTTTCCGGGATAGGCTTCCAATGCCTTTTCCAGACAATCCATGGCCAGGTTGATAGCGTCTGTATTTAATACATAGGCCAGCCTTACTTCATTTTTACCAAGTCCCGGTGTACTGTAAAACCCGGTGGCTGGCGCCAGCATAGCTGTTTTATTATTGTAAGAAAATGATTCCAGCAGCCACTGACAAAATATGTCTGCATCGTCAATGGGTAATTTGGCGATTGCATAAAAGGCACCACCCGGGTTTGGACAAAATACGCCAGGCATTGCGTTCAGTCTTTTCACAATCAGGTCTCTTCTCTTTTTGTATTCTGCTTTGGTGGTATCAAAATAATCAGCAGGCAGATCAACGGCTGCTTCTCCCAGTATCTGCGCATAGGAGGGGGGGCTAAGCCTGGCCTGGGCAAATTTCATAGTGGCATCCAGTAGTTGTTTATTCCTGGTAACAAAAGCGCCTATGCGGCCACCGCAGGCGCTATATCTTTTGCTGATGGTATCCATTAATACTACGTGGTCATCAATTCCGGTTAACTGCAGGGCGCTTGTATGGGTGCCGCTGTAGCAAAACTCACGGTAAGCCTCATCCGCAAATAAGTACAGGTTATGTTTCAGTACAATTTGCTTAAGCGTTTCCATTTCTGCCGCACTGTACAAATAACCAGTTGGGTTATTGGGGTTGCAGATAACAATGGCTTTTGTTTTTGCGGTAATGGCTTTTTCAAATTCGCCGATAGGGGGCAGTGCAAAGCCCGTTTCAATAGACGAAGTAATGGGTATTACATTCACACCAGCTTCAACTGCAAAGCCATTATAATTGGCATAAAATGGTTCTGGTATAATTACTTCATCGCCGGCATCCAGGCAGGCCATCATTCCAAATAAAATGGCTTCGCTTCCGCCGGTGGTAACAATGATCTGATTATGGTTTACTTCAATACCCACACGTTGGTAATATTCCACTAATTTTTTACGGTAGCTTTCATTGCCGGCACTATGGCTGTACTCCAGCACGGTAAAATTTGCATGGCGTACCGCATCCAGTATCTGCGGGGGTGTTTCAATGTCGGGTTGTCCGATATTTAAATGGAATACGGTAATGCCTCTTTTTTTTGCTGCCTCTGCATAAGGCACCAGTTTGCGTATGGGCGATGGCGGCATTTCCTGTCCGCGTTTGCTGATTGATAACATGCAGCAAAAATAAGCAGCTATCTATGATAATATAGTAAGTATTCTTTAAAAAGCCGGCTGCGTTATGAAACCCGGGTCTGAACCGGTTGCGGATAAACTATAAAAAAACCACCCGATTGCAGGTGGCTTCTTTTTATATAAAAAATTTATTTATCAACCTTCAGAATCTGGCATTCCGTTTTCAGAAGTAGTCGTAGGTTCTACCATGGCAGGCATATCCATTTCCGGCATTGCAGGAGCAGGTGCTGGCGCAGGAGGTATAACTTTTTTCTTAGGAGCTGCTTTCTTTAAAGGCGCTTTTTTAGCTGGAGCCGCTTTTTTGAGGGCTGTTTTTTTCTTGGGAGCCGCTTTTTTAGGCGCTGCCTTTTTCTTTGGTGCTGCTTTTTTCTTGGGAGCCGTTTTTTTCTTAGGCGCTGCCTTTTTCTTTGCGGCCGCTTTCTTTTTAGGCGCTGCCTTTTTCTTTGGAGCCGCTTTTTTCTTCGCTACTTTCTTTTTCGCTACTTTTTTTGGAGCTGCTTTCTTTTTTGGGGCAGGCTTTTTAGCTTTTTTCTTGCTGGCCATATTGTTTTTGAATTTTTAGGTTAGAAATGAGATTCTAAATTTAGTAAAGCTTTTTAAATACTAACAAATTTTAAGAAGGTATTTAAGAAATATTTTCATAATTACTTTGCAAAGACAAACACGTTGTACAAAAACAATTAACCATCCCTCAATTTAATAACTGGTATGCGTAATTAGTCAACCGTATTATTACTGTTTTCTTCCATCCCCCGAACACCGGTTTTTGGGGTCTTTTCCCAATTTAATTTAACCACGGCGACACTGAGGCCACAGGGGTTTCACGGAGGGAGGGCTTTATACTGATTAGAAAATAACTGGCATTTCCAGCACACTGGGACTATAAAATGGCCCCGGCCCTGTGTGTTGCCTTTATCGGTCAAGTCAAAAAATATTTCTGTGTTTCCCCGTGTCTCCGTGGTTAAAAACTGCGGCACTACGGGATTTTAAAGACCACTTTTTTATTCAGCCGAAATGGTTACCTTTGCGCCCCAAAAGCAGCCTTTTTTTTAATGGCTGTAAAGGGGGCGACCATCCGGTTTCCTTAGTCCGGTTGTGAGGAATGACAGCCCGGACGGCAAAAAACCGGGTAATAAAATTTAAACGTTTTAATATACAATAATGGCAGACTTAAAATTTCAAAGAAACTTTGGTATTGCGGCTCACATTGATGCCGGTAAAACAACTACTACGGAGCGTATTCTCCGTTACACAGGTATGATCCACCGCATCGGTGAAGTACATGATGGCGCAGCTACCACCGACTGGATGGAGCAGGAAAAGGAAAGAGGTATTACCATTACTTCGGCTGCTGTGAGCTGTCAATGGAACTTTCCTACCAATAAGGGAAAGGAATATGCAGATACCAAAAAGTATTCTTTCAATATTATTGATACACCCGGTCACGTGGATTTTACCGTTGAGGTAGAACGTTCCATGCGTGTACTGGATGGATTGATTGCCCTGTTCTCTGCCGTAGATGGCGTAGAACCTCAGTCTGAAACAGTTTGGCGTCAGGCAAACCGTTACGGTGTTCCCCGTATCGGGTTTGTTAACAAAATGGACCGTGCCGGTGCAGATTTTTTAATGGTGGTTAAACAGGTAAAGGAAATGCTGGGTTCCAAAGCGGTTCCACTGCAGTTGCCTATTGGAGCGGAAGATGATTTCAAAGGCGTGGTGGATTTGATTAAAATGAAGGGTATTATCTGGCACATGGAAACAGAGGGTATGACTTTTGACGAGATTGAAGTGCCTGCAGATATGCTGGAAGAAGCACATGAGTGGAGGGCGCAGCTGGTAGAAGCCGTGGCAGAATATGACGACAGACTGATGGAGAAATTCTTTGATGATCCCAACAGTATCACCGAAGAAGAAATGCATGAAGCCATTCGTAAAGCAACGGTTGATCTCAGCATTGTGCCGATGATGTGCGGCTCTTCATTTAAAAATAAAGGTGTACAAACGGCGCTGGATGCGGTTTGCCGTTACCTGCCTTCACCGATCGATATTCCGGATACCGTTGGTACCAATCCCGATACAGGAGAAGAAGAAGTGCGTAAAGCAGATGCAAAAGCACCTTTTTCTGCGCTGGCGTTTAAAATTATGACGGATCCATTTGTGGGCCGCCTGGCTTTCTTCCGCTGTTATTCCGGTCATCTGGATGCAGGTTCTTATGTGTTAAATGTAAGGAGCGGCAAGAAAGAACGAATCAGTCGTATTATGAAAATGTTTGCCAACAAGCAAAACCCGATCGATTTTATTGAAGCTGGTGATATTGGTGCTGCGGTAGGTTTTAAAGAAATCAAGACCGGTGATACTTTGTGTGATGAAAATCATCCGATCACGTTGGAAAATATGTTTATTCCAGAACCAGTTATCGCTGTGGCGGTTGAGCCAAAAACTCAGGCTGACGTAGATAAAATGGGTATGGCAATTGCCAAACTGGTGGAAGAAGATCCAACCTTACGGGTAAAGACAGACGAAGAAACCGGCCAGACCATTTTAAGTGGTATGGGCGAATTGCATTTGGAGATCATCATCGACCGTATGCGCCGTGAGTTTAAAGTAGAGGTAAACCAGGGTGCACCCCAGGTAGCTTACAAAGAAGCATTCCATAACACGATCCAGCACAGGGAAACCCTGAAAAAGCAAACGGGTGGTCGTGGTAAATTTGCTGATATCGTATTCTTC
>Ga0157376_10003128_pt1 | contig 11374 bp, 10 predicted proteins | sample M45metaG_FD_121801 | JGI IMG/M metagenome (GOLD analysis project Ga0157376, IMG submission 121801) | Miscanthus rhizosphere microbial communities from Kellogg Biological Station, Michigan, USA - M4-5 metaG | ecosystem: Host-associated > Plants > Roots > Rhizosphere > Soil | place: USA: Michigan... | reverse complement strand
TTCTCGAGATTGGTGACTCGCACGCGCGTGCCGAACGGCAGGGTTCGGTGCGCCATCGTGAGCGCCGCGGGATCGAACGACTCACCGCGGGCGGTCTTTTTGCCCGCAAAATTGATGCCGTACATCGAAATGCGGCCGCGTTGCTGCGTGCTTTTCGCGGTATCGCCGGTCGGGGGCGGTGCCGCGCGCGGCGGAATCGTTGGCGCCGGAGGGTGCGGTGCAGGTTCCGGTCGTGCAGCCGGCCGCTGCGCGGGCTCCGGCGCGCGCTCGATCTGTGCGCAACCGAACAGCATTGCGCAGGCGAGTACCGCGACAATGGTTCGGGACGCAAAGTACCGCTCCCGCTTCCAGCGCGAAGCGCGAGGCGCTAGGATGCGAGCAACGTGCGGATGCAAATCCGAACAACGCTCGCTTCCGCAGCTGCGACCAACGTTTGTGAAGATGCGGCAACGATCACCCCGTGGTTCTGCGACGACGATTGGTGGATCAGGTGGCTCTCGGCCAGTCACGGTGATCGCCCTCTCGAACGTGGAAAGTTTTGGGACAGAGTAGCCGCCGTGCCTCGAGGGCGGTTTGATCATGATAACGCGCATGCGCGTCTACACCGGGCAACAACGGTCTCCATGAGCGATACCGTCACCGCTATCGTCGGCCATAGTCTCGGAAAGGTCGAGGCTATCCGACGTCTCAAGGAGGGATTCTCCCGCACCAACGGTCACCTCGGAGCGATGATTGCGATGGAGCAGGAGACCTGGGAAGGAGATACCGTGCGCTTCCGCATGCGCGCGCTCGGCCAGACTGCGGCGGCGAGCATCGAGGTGCTGGAGGACGCGCTGCGTATCGAAGTGTCGTTGCCTTGGCTCGTGGCGAAGGTAGCGAAACGCCTTCTTCCAATATTGCGGGAGGAAGCAACGCTGCTATTGGAGAAGAAATAGAGCCTGACGGGATGGCGGGAGGCCCCCCGGCATTCTGGTCGTGATCGGCGCCGGGCGGGGCGTTCGAGGGCCTTGTCGCAGGCCACAATTAGGGCTTGACATAGGCGAGCAAGGCATTTTAGCATCCGCTAAATGATTTAGATCATTTAGCAAGAACGACCCCGAAGCTGGCGCTTACCGGATCGCGGGTTGGGCCGGCAGGTCGCTAGGCGCCTCACCGAGGAATTTTGCATGCAGGCTACGCACAGATACGAGGGCACTGATTCGTGACTACGTTGGCGACCATTGTCCCGCACACGCCCATCGGCGATAAGCGCGATCACCGATCCATTCCCGGCACGGACGAGGATTTCGCCGTTGTTCTTGCGCGCTTCGCGTGCGGGCTCTCGCTCCCGGACCTCGCCGAGCCGGTAATCGCCGCCGCGAAAGCCAACATCTTCGATACGCTCGCCTGCGCCGCCGCCGGCTCGGGCGCGCGCGGAGTGGCCGAGGCGCGCGACCTTGCCCTCGAATGGGCCGGGGCGCCGCAAGCCACGATCCTCGCGTTCGGCGACAAGGTTCCGGCTCATCACGCCGCCTGGGTCAACGGAACGATGGCGCATGCGCGCGACTATGACGACACCCACGACGCGGCCATCCTGCACGCGGGCGTATCCGTCATCCCCGCGGCGCTTGCCGCGGCCGAATGGCGGGGCGGCGTGCGCGGAGGTGACTTCGTCGCCGCCGTCGCGGCCGGACTCGAAACAATTTGCCGGCTTGGTATCGCGACGCGCATCGGCATCATCGAGAGCGGATGGATGTACACGCCGCTCTTCGGTCACTTTGGCGCGACCATAGCCGCGGGACGCGTGCTCGGGCTCGACGTCATGCAGATGGTCAACGCGCTCGGCATCGTGTACTCGCAGGCCGCGGGCAATCATCAGGTGACGCGCGACGGTGCGCTGACCAAGCGGATGCAGCCTGGGTTCGCAGCGCAGGCCGCGCTCGTCTCGGTGCACCTCGCCCGGCGCGGCGTGCGAGGTGCGCAAGCGACTTTCGAAGGCACCGATGGATTTCTGCGCGTGTACCTTCGGGACCGCTGCGACCGTGATGTGCTGCGCAAGGATCTCGGCGCGCAATACGAATTCACGCAGTTGAGCTACAAGCCGTATCCCTGCTGCCGTTTCAACCACACGGGAATCGATGCGGCGCTCGCCTTGCGGACATCGGCCGGTGTCAGCGCCGAGCGCGTACGCCATGTTCGTATCGGCGTGAATCGCCAGGCGTACGAAGCGGTAGCCACACCGATCGATGTGCGAAAGGCGCCTGCAACCATCGTGCACGCGCAATTCAGCTTGCCCTATACCGTCGCCGCTGCCCTCGTCGACGGCCGGGTCGAGCTCAGTCACTTTACCGACGCTTCGATCCGTCGCGAGGACATCCTTGCACTGGCCCAGCGCGTGGATGTGTTCGTCGATGACGACATCGACCGCGAATGGGGACGCAACGTCTCGCCGGCGGATTTTTGCGTCGAGATGGACGATGGGACGACGCACCGACAGCGTATCGACTGGCCGCTCGGTCATCCGCGCCGCCCCATGTCGGCTTCGGACTTCGCCGCCAAGGCAATCGATTGCTTTCGCGCGTCGCCGCTTAAGCTGCATGAGGATTCGTCCCGCCGGCTGCACCGGTTGGTCGACACGCTCGAGTCGTCGGCGGATGTCCGTACGCTCGTGCACGCTCTCGAGCCCACGAATGCGCGCGCGGCGGATTCGCCGCCCGGCAAGGAGACGAAATGAAGCTCTCGAATTTTTTGCAACGCGCAACCGCGCTGTTCGCCGGCGTACTCGCCTTGTTTGCCGTGCAAATGAGCGCACACGCGGCGTGGCCGGATCGCCCGATCAAGCTCGTGGTGCCGTTTGCGCCCGGCGGCAGCAACGACATCATCGCGCGCGTGCTGGCGACCAAGCTCGGCGCCAGGCTTGGGCAGCCTGTCATCGTCGAGAACAAGGGCGGCGCCGGCGGCACCATCGGCACCGACTATGTCGCCAAGTCGCCGCCCGACGGCAATACCATTCTGTTCGTTTCGACGTCGATCACGACCAATGCGGCGAGCGGCAAGCAACTCCCCTACGATCTGCTGAAAGATCTGCAGCCGATCGGCGAAGTGGCCGCGGGCGCCTTCGTAGTCGTGGTGTCGAACGATCTCAAGGTGACGACGCTGAAAGAGTTCCTCGACCTCGCGCGCGCGAAGCCGAACACCGTCAGCTACGGCTCCGCCGGCATCGGCGGCATCAACCAGCTCGGCACCGAGCTCCTTGCTTCGGCGGCGAAGGTGCAGCTCGTGCATGTCCCGTACAAGGGCATCGGCCCCGCGTTCACCGACCTCATGGGCGGCAACATCCAGATGGCGCTGCCGACCATCGCGTCGGCGGTACAGCACATCAACGCGGGAAAGATGCGGGGTCTCGCGGTAACCGGTTCGAGCCGCTCGCCGCTCGCGCCCGATTTGCCGACGGTGGCCGAGGCCGCGCTGCCAGGCTTCGCGCTCGAAGTGTGGTGGGGCATCGTGGGCCCCGCCAGGTTGCCGGCCCCGGTGCTGAAGCGGCTCAACGAGGAGTTGAACGCCGTGCTCGCGCTGCCCGACGTCAAGGAAGTCCTTGCACGTGAAGGCGCGGAGCCGCGGCCCAGCACGCCCGAAGAGTTCGGCAAGCTGATCAGCGCGGACCTTACACGCTGGGCCAAGCTCATCAAGGACACGAATATCAAGGTCGAGTGAGCGATGAACAGGAACGTTTCGCTTGCTCAACTGCGCTTTGCGGAGCACGTGCATCCACACGACGTGATCGGCTGGCCGCAGGGGCCGGGCGAGCCGCTCGCGCTTACCGAAGCGCTGGTGGTGCAGCGGGCCGATCTCACCAAAACGACGCTCTTTTTCGGCTTGTCGTCTTCGGATACGCTGCGCCCCGAGCATGCCGATCACTTTGCTTTCCGCGCGCTCAATGGTGCCGGAACCAATCGCCGCATCTCGGCGCTGGCCGATATCGTTCCATGCCATGTGAGCTCGGTGTCCGCGCTGCTGCGCAGCGGCGACTTGCGGGTGGATGTCGCACTCATCCAGGTCAAGCCGTTGCCGGGCGGGGATTTTACGCTCGGCGTGATCGCGGATTTCACGCAAGCGATGATTCGAGAGGCACGCATCGTGATCGCGCTCGTCAATCCCGCACTGCCGGCCACACTCGGCGACGCCCGCGTTGACTTGCGGGACATCGATATCCTGGTCGAGAGCGACGACCGACTGATCGACATGCCGGATCCCGAGCCCTCCGCGGTGGAGCGCTCGGTGGCGGAGCAGGTGGTGGCACTCATTCCCGATCGCGCGACGATCCAGCTCGGTATCGGGACACTGCCGGCTGCCGTAGCCCGCGCGCTTTCGAACCATCACGAGCTCGGGGTACACAGCGGCGTCGTATCCGATGTGCTGGTCGACCTGGTCGAGCGAGGGGTCGTCACCAACGCGCACAAGGGCTGCGACACCGGGCGCACCGTCACTGGCGGACTTTTCGGGACGCAGCGGCTGCGCGACTTCGCGGAACGCAGCGGCCTCGTGGACATGCGCAGCGCGGATTACACGCACAATATCGCAGTCACATCCGCGCTGGCCAAATTCCACACCGTCAACTCGGCAATCGAAGTCGATCTGTCGGGCCAGGCCAACGCCGAGATTGCCGGCGGCCGGTATCTCGGTGCCGTCGGTGGACAAATCGATTTCGTGCGAGGCGGTGGAGCATCCCCGGGGGGCCGCTCGATCATCGCCTTTCCAGCCACCACCCCGGACGGCAAGCATTCCCGGATCGTCGCCTCGCTCCACGGTCGCCCCGTGACAACGGCCAGAAGCGACGTCGACGTTATCGTGACGGAGTACGGTGCCGCGCACCTGCGCGGCGCTCCGCTCTGCGAACGCGCGCGGCGGCTGATCGCGATCGCCCATCCGGACCATCGGGAGTCGCTGCTGCGGTGTCTGCATGAACATGGCGGCCAGGCTCCGCAGATGGCAGCGCGAGTCGTCGCATGAAACACGTTTTCCACCATCGCAGAGGATTCCAATGAGCGCCGAAGAGCCGCCCCAAGGCGCTCGCCCCGGGGGGGGGCGGCGCGCAGCGCCGCTATCTCGGCCCCCAGCGGCGTACCTAAGCAAGGCGCGACAAGTTGCGCAGGAACTGCTTTCGCGGATCGCCGATTCGAAGCTCGAGCCCGGCGAGACTTTCGCGACCGAGGCCCTGCTCCTGCAGCAGTTCGACGTCAGTCGGCCGACCTTGCGCGAAGGGATCCGTATTCTCGAGTCGCAGGGCGTCCTCGAGCAGCGTCCTGGCCCCGGTGGCGGCCTCGTGCTCCGACGGCCGAGCCTCGATCTTCTCGCGCACAGCCTGTCCGTCTACCTGCGTTTCAACGACGTGCCGTTCGTCACGGTGCTGCAGGCGCGTGAGGTGATCGAGCCGGCGCTCGCTGCCGAGGCGGCAGAGGAGGGCACCGACGACGATTTTCGCGAAATGGAGGAGTCGATCGAGAGGATGAAGGTGCTGGGCGAGGATCAGACGGTCTTCATCAACGAGAACCGCGAGTTCCACAGCATCGTCGCGCGCGCCAGCGGCAACAAGCTGCTCGAAACCTTCTGGGGCACGATCAGCCTGCTCGCACACGGAGAGCATCACGGAATGCGCTACACGATGGGCAACCGCCAGCACGTCATTGCCGCACACCAGCGGATCCTCGATGCCTGTCGTCAACGAAATGCCCGCGCGGCCGCAAAAGCGATGGCCGAGCACGTCGGCGAGCTCGAGCATCTCGTGCGCGATCGCTATCAACATCTGCTGGGGCAGCGAATGAGCGTGCGCGACCATCGCGGTGTCCGCTAGATCCAATCCGTTGTCCTTTTCCAAACCCGCGGCGCCATCCCTGACGAAGGACCCACACCAATGAGCCAAAGGAAGTTTCAACTCTCCTCCGAGCAACGCGCGCTGGTCGGAACCGTCCGCGAGCTCGCGCGCGACAAGTTCCGCGGCCGCGCGATGAAGTGGCTCGACGGCACGTTCCCCTGGGAGAACCTGCGCGAGCTGGCGCAGATCGGCGTCCTGGGCATGTCCATCCCGGAGGAGTACGGCGGCTCGAACCTGGCGGTGTTCGATACCGCGCTCGTGCTCGAGGAAGTCTCCAAGGTCTGCTACGCGACGTCGATGGCGCTGATGGGCGAGGTGGGTGTCCAGGTGCGCGTCATTTCCACTTACGCGCCCGAGCATATGAAGCGCGACATACTGCCCAAGGTGTGCACGGGTGACGCCATGCTGGCCATCTGCATGACGGAGCCTCATGCGGGCACCGATGTGCCGAACTACCGGACGAACACGACGATCAAGGTCGATCGCGCCGTGGTGCATGGCGTGAAAACGCTGATCAGCCGCGCCGACGAAGCGCAGTGGTTCGTCGTGTTCAGCCGTATCGACGCCAAGCCCGGACGCGACGGAATCGGGTGTGTGCTCGTGAACCGGAACACACCCGGCTTCTCCGTGACCGCGCGCTACCACACGATGGGAGGCGAGAATCTCGCGGAAATCCAGTTCGAGAACTGCGAGCTGCCGGTGGAGAACGTGATCCTGCGCGAGGGCGGGTTCAAGAAGCTTCTCTCCGCATTCAATACGCAGCGCTGCCTCAACCCCAGCGTCTCGCTGGGACTCGCGGAGGGCGCGTTCGAGGAAGCCATCAAGTATGTGCGGGATCGACAGATCTTCGGTCAGCGCATCGGCGACTTTCAGGGCATCCGCTGGAAGTTGGCCGAGATGTATCGCGACATCGAGGCAGGACGCAGCCTCCTCTACCGTGCGTGCCTGACCGCGGACCCGTTTCCGGACCCGCACGAGGCCGCGATCGCCAAGATGTTCGTCAACGAGATGGCGATCCGGGTGACGAGCGAGGCGCTCCAGGTGCATGGCGGCTACGGTTTCACCGACGAGTACCCGGTGTCGCGCTTCTACCGCGGCGTGCGCTACGGCACGCTGGGAGGCGGCGCGACCGAGACATTGAAGGACCTGGTCGGCAAGAAGCTGATGAGCGACTTCGACCCGGTCGACGGGTTCCTGGGAATGGGGACGTTCTGATGTCGTCCTTTTCCTCCATCGCACCGATCCTGGCGCGAGTCTGATCATGCGCTCGCTGCTCTTCGTGCCGGGTCACGACGCGCGCAAGCTCGCGAAGGCACTCGTTTCCGGCGCCGATGCGCTGATCGTCGACCTGGAGGACTCGGTGCCGGACGTCGAAAAGGCGCGGGCACGCGGCGTGTGTGCCGAATTCGTCGCCGAGCATCGCAAGCGCCTGCCGCTCCTCGTGCGCGTCAACGCGCTTTCCACGGGTCTCCTGCCCGACGATCTCGCCGCAGTCGTGCGCGCCCAACCGTACGGCATCATGTTGCCGAAGTGCGGAGGTGGACGCGACGTGGCGCGGGTCACCGCGGATCTCGCGACGCTGGAGGCCCGAGACGGCATCCCCGTGGGCTCGCTCCACATCCTGCCCATCGTCACCGAAAGCGCCGCGGCCCTTTTCGAAATGGGAAGCTACGCCCGTGAGGCCGGGCCGCGGCTCGCCGGCATGATGTGGGGCGGCGAGGATCTCGCCACCGACATCGGCGCGTCGGCCAACCGCGTCGACGGACGTTACACGCCGCCATTCGAGCTCGCGCGGAGCCTGTGCCTGTTCGGCGCCACGGCCGCAGGGGTCGCGGCCGTCGATGCGGTCTACGCGGATTTTCGCGATGTCGACGGCTTGCGCGACGAAGCGCGCGCCGCCGCCGTTGCTGGCTTCTCGGCCAAGGCGGCCATTCATCCCGGCCAGGTGCAAGCGATCAACGAAGCCTTCACGCCGAGTGCGGACGCGTTGCGCGAAGCGACGGAAATCGTGGCCGCTTTCGCGCAGCAGCCTCAAGCGGGCGCCGTGAACATCGGCGGACGCATGTTCGATCGCCCGCACTTGACCGCCGCGCACCGGATTATTGCCCGAGCGAAGCAGGCTTGAGTGCCCATCGCGGGGCGCCCGTCACGAGCTACCGCCACAATCGAATTCCGGAGGCGACATGTCGGCAGCACCACTGAATGTGGACAGCGGATCGAATCGCGATTACCCGCTATCGGGGATCACGGTCCTCGATCTTTCGCATGTCTACAACGGGCCCTACGCCACGTTCCTCATGGCGCTGGCAGGGGCGACCGTGATCAAGATCGAGCCGTTCCACGGCGAGCACTTGCGCAGCCGCGGCGACATGGGAGGCGCTGCGCTTCCCTTCGCCATGCTCAATTCCAACAAGAAGCCGGTCACGCTCAATCTCAAGGCGGAGCAGGGCCGCACTCTGTTGCGGGAGATGGCGGCCCGCGCCGACATCCTGGTGGAGAACTTCGCACCGGGCGTCATGGACCGCCTCGGCGTCGGCGCCGCGGATCTCCACAAGATCAACCCGCGGCTCATCTACGGGTCGAGCTCGGGCTACGGAAAGGACGGACCGTATCGCGACTATCCGGCGATGGATCTCGTCATGCAGGCGATGAGCGGCGTCATCAATTCAACGGGCTTTCCGGACCAGCCGCCGGTCAAGTCGGGCGCAGCCATATGCGACTTCATGGCCGGCATTCATCTCTATGCGGCGATCATGACCGCGCTCTATGAACGCGAACGCACCGGCCGTGGCCGGGTCGTGGAAGTCTCGATGCAGGATGCCACCTATTGCTCGCTCGCCTCGAACCTCGGCATGCTGCACGCGCGCGGTGCGGACGCCCCGGCGCGTACGGGCAATCGGCATGGCGGCCTCGGCATCTCGCCGTACAACGTCTATCCCACGCGCGACGGCTACGTAGTGCTGAACGCGCCGGGCGACCATCACTTTCGCTCGATCCTCGACGTCATGGGCCGTCCCGACCTCAAGGACGACCCGCGGTTCGTCACGCGCTCGACGCGGGTCGCCCACTTCGCCGCGGTCGACGAGCTGATCGAAAGCTGGACGAAGACGCTCGGCAAGAACGACGTCGCGCAACGCATGCTGGCCGCGAAGGTGCCCTGCGCGCCGGTGCGCGATCTCGCGGAGGTGATGCACGACGAAAACATGCATCTGCGCGGCAGCCTGCAGTGGATCGACCATCCCGTGCTCGGCCGGGTCGTGCTGCCGCACTCGCCGCTGGTGTTCGAGGGGACGGCGCGCAGGCCGATCGAGCCCAGCCGACCGCTGGGCGCCGGCAACGATGAAGTGTTCGGCGATTGGCTCGGTCATTCCACGGAAGAGTTGGCCGCTTATCACGCGGCCGGTGTGATCGGCCCGTCCGAGGAGAAATCTCCGCCTCCGCCGGCGAAGGGGCGACGGCCCGAGCAGCCGGCACTCGAGCCGGACGGCGTCTGACCGGACTTGAAGGCTGCGAGATACCTCTGCCGCCGTCAGTGCGACGCGCGGCAGTCCATCTCGCGCCAGCCGGACTGCGCCTCGGCGCGTCGGGCGGGAATCAGGTCGGGCTGGAGGCGTCCGGCGCAACCGCCGGCATGCTTCGCGTGCGCAGCAAATGCCGGACCTGATCGCTGATCGAGCCCAGCCCGATCGCTGACAGCAGTCCCTGGCGGTCGTCGAGGACGAGACGGCTCCCGGGGAAGCGGGCGGCGAAGCGCACGATCGTTTCGGCCTTGGGTCCCGTCAGCACATGTTCTTCGTGCGCGGCTCCGGCGGAGTCGAGCCGGCGCATCGCCGGCTCGAGCAGGCGCATGCCGCTCTCGCGATAGAAGCCGTCGAGATCGCTGCGGCTCAGGAAGCGGGATACGTGCTGCGGCAGACGCTGCCGTACGACCAGCAGGTGGATTTTTCCGCGGTCACGGCGCCAGAGCGCGAGCGCCCGGTCGACTACTTCGCGAACATCATCGGATTCGGTGATCGGCACGACGAACTCGGTCATGGCTGTACCTCCTCGACCCGGCTGACGATGCCCATGCGCGCGACCGGCAGTGCGTCGTTGGCATGGACTGTCCTGGTCTCGGTCGCCGCGCGCACCCGGCGAATCGCGATCGTTTTGCCGGCGAGGACGACCAGCAGGGCGCAGGCGAGCGGCACGGCCGTCTCGAGCGCCGGCGCATGGAGGGCGATGTATTGCCTGACGGCGATGTCGCTGACGAGCATGTCCCCAGCGACGTAGCCGAGGACGCCGGCACCCAGCGTGACGAGATGCGGGAAGCGCTCCATGAGCTTCATCAGCATCGCGCTGCCGAACAGGATCAGGGGCATCGTGATCAGGAGCCCCACGAACAGCAGCCCGAGGTGGCCGTTCGCGGCCGCCGCCATCCCCAGCACGTTGTCGAGGCTCATGACCATGTCGGCGACGATGATCGTGCGCACCGCGGCCCAGAAGTTGCTGTTGTCCTGGATGGTCGCGTCGCCGTCCTCGGGAAGCAGGAGCTTGATGCCGATCCATACCAGAAGCACCCCGCCGCCCAATTGCAGGTATGGCAGGGTGAGCAGCATCGCAGCGCACGCGGTGAGGATCGTCATCAAAACGACGATCCCGATGGTGCCAATCAGGAAGGCGTTGCGTTGCTGCTTGGGGTCGAGCGACCGGCAGGCGAGCGCTATCACGACAGCGTTGTCGCCGCTCAGCACGACGTTGATGAAGGCGATCTTGGCCAGCGCGGTCCAGATCGTCGGATCGGCGAGAGTCTCGAGCACGTGTCGCTCCGGTTGTCCGTGGAGCAATCACGGTACCGAACCGGGCTTACCGCAGACTTTCGCGAAAATGAACGGCAGCTTTCGCCAGTCTTACACCCAGCTTACGGCCTGCGCCGGCTCACGCGGCGGCAGGCGGGGTCGGACGGAACTCGGGAAAAGACACGGTGAACGTGTTACCGACGCCGTCGGTGTCGTCATCGAGGGTGATGGTCGCCCCGTGCAGCGTCGCGATCTCGCGCACGATCGCGAGCCCGAGCCCGCTCCCGGTGGCGCCGCTGCCAAGCAGCCGGTGGAAGCGCTCGAACACGCGTTCGCGTTCTGCAACCGGGATCGTCGGCCCATCGTCGCTTACGGACACGCTTGGCAGGGGATGCGCCGCGACGCGGACCGTTACGCGGCCGCCGGAGCGGCTGTAACGGATGGCGTTGTCGATCAGGTTGTCAACGAGCTCGGCGAGGCGCACCGCATCGCCGCCGACCATCGCGCGCTCCGCTCCCTCGAATCCGAGATCGATGCCGCGCTTGTAGGCCTCGGGAACCCATTGCTTCGTGGCTTCGAGAACCAGGCTGCCGAGGTCGACCGGCGCGAGCGTCACCGCCCGCACCGTGCTTGGCTCGTTGCGCGCCAGCGACAGGAGCTGCGAGACCACGCGGGCGAGGCGATCGACGCCGGTGTAGAGGTGGGCGAGCGCGCGCCGGGTCTGCGCCGGATCGTCCTCGCGCAG
>Ga0157376_10003126_pt1 | contig 11375 bp, 8 predicted proteins | sample M45metaG_FD_121801 | JGI IMG/M metagenome (GOLD analysis project Ga0157376, IMG submission 121801) | Miscanthus rhizosphere microbial communities from Kellogg Biological Station, Michigan, USA - M4-5 metaG | ecosystem: Host-associated > Plants > Roots > Rhizosphere > Soil | place: USA: Michigan... | reverse complement strand
GATACCATCCATGCCGAAGCGGCGCGCGAGATGTTGCTGCGCCACGACTGGGTCACGCTTTATACCAACGGGATGCGGTACCTGGAAAAGGCGCCGCTGATGTACTGGAGCCTGGCGGCCAGCTACGAACTGTTCGGCATCAGTGACTGGAGCACTCGCCTTCCGCTCATGCTCGGTGTTCTCGCGCTCGTGCTGGCGACTTATGGGCTGGGGCGATATGCATTCGGCGAGCGCGGCGGATTTTATTCGGGCCTGGCGCTGGTGACTTCCGTCGGGCCATTCATCTTCACGCGTTTTTTGATTCCGGACGTGCTGGTCGCCTTATGGTTGGTCATCGGATATTTTTTGTTCCTGCGATCCCTGGAGGAAAGCCCGCCGTCGCGATGGACGTGCTGGGCGTTCGCGGCAACCTGCGCCCTCAATGTTCTGACCAAAGGCTTGATCGGGTTGGTATTCCCGGTGGGTGCGATCGGGCTGTACCTGCTGCTCACGGGAAACTTGCGGCACATCTGGAAGCTGCGGCTGTTTTCTAGCACGCTGGTGTTTTTCGTGATTGCAGCACCGTGGCACGTTCTGGCCGCCATACGCAATCCGCCGCAGGGACAGGCGCGTGGATTTTTGTGGTTCTATTTCGTAAACGAACACATCATGCGCTTCCTGAACAAGCGCGTGCCACCCGGATACGACACGGTGCCCCTGATTTTGTTCTGGACGTTGCTCGCCCTTTGGCTGATCCCCTGGGCGGTGTTTCTGCCCGAAGCCTGCCGCCAAGTGCCCGTTCGCCTGCGAGAGATGCGGACGAATCTGTCGCGCAGGCAGCGGGCGAATCTGCTGTTCGCTCTCTGGGCGCTGGTGATTCTCCTCTTTTTTAGTTTTTCGACGCGGCAGGAGTACTACACGATCCCGGCGTTGCCCGCCATCGCACTGCTGACGGGTGGCTGGCTTGGAGAAGAGTCGAGCGAAACGGCTCAAGAATCGGATCGGCGGGCCGGGAGAATCTCCTCGGTCGTTCTACTCGTGGTGGGGGTGATTGCTTTCATCTCAGTCATGTTTCTATTGTCCGGCGCGCATGCTCCGGCAGCCGGCGCCGATCTTGCCGACCTGCTCAAGAAGAATCCGCAGGACTATGATTTCTCCCTCGGCCACATGCTCGACCTGACGCCGGAGGCCTTGGGCATCTTTCGCGGACCGTTGCTCGGATTTTCTTTAGCGCTGTTATTCGGAACATTGGTGAATTGGTGGATGCGCCGGCGCATGCGCCCCGACATCGGCAATGCCGCCTTGGCCTTGATGATGGTGGGCGTTCTGGCCTGCGTGCATTCGGCGTTCGTGACGTTTAATCCAATTCTCTCGTCGCACAACCTGGCGGTTGCGATCGAACGCGTATATAAGCCAGGGGACGTTATTGTGATCGATGGCGAGTACCATCAGGCATCGACGCTGAATTTTTACACGCACATTCCCGTACGTGTGCTGCATGAACCGAGTGGCAACCTCTGGTATGGCGCTAAATTTCCCGACGCGCCGCATGTGTTCGAGACCGCCGATTCGTTCGCCGCATTGTGGGCTGGACCGCAGCGCGTTTTCGTGTGGACTGACCAGGAAAATCCCACCTCGCTTCAACGGTTGCAAAGTTATCTACTAGCGCGCAGCGGCGGAAAATCAATTTTCACGAATCGGCAACCTTGAGCGGCCTTTCGCTCCGGTGCCGCAGATATAATCTGACCTTCGAATGATCTCGGATCTCGTGGCTGGCACGGCAGGAACACTGGCTCTGCGGGCGCTCCTGGCTCTCGCCGTCTTCGGTGTTTTTACATCTTCGGTATACCTGATTCTAACGTTCATCGCCGCCGCCCGGCACATGCTCCGAGTTAGCGCCGCGCAGGCAGTGATTGACGCAATCCCGGATGAATCTCTTCCTCCAGTCACCATCCTGAAGCCGATCCATAACGCCGAACAAGAGTTGGGCGCCAATCTGGAGAGCTTTTTCCAGCAGGACTATCCGAACTTTGAGGTCATTTTCGGAGTTCGTGATACTGAGAACCCGGCGTATCAAGTTGCACGCGAGGTCTGCGCACGGCATCCTGACGTTCCCAGCCGCATCGTGATTTCAGGCCCCCCCACCTGGCCGAACGCCAAGGTCTTCTCGCTCGACAAGATGATCGCGGATTCCACGCGTTCATATTTCGTGATCAGCGACAGCGATGTTCGGGTCGCACCTTCGTTTTTGCGCAACGTCATCACACCGCTGCTCGACTCAAAAGTGGGCTTGATCACCTGCATGTATCGCGGCATTCCGGCAGCAGATTTCTGGTCTTCTCTCGAAGCGTTAGGCCTATCGGTTGAGATGTCTTCCGGCGTAATGGTGGCCGACATGCTCGAAGGGATGCGGTTCGCGCTAGGTCCGGCGATGTCGGCGAGGCGCGACGCTATCGATGCAATCGGCGGCATCCGCGCTACCGCCGATTACTACAGCGACGATTTCGAGCTTGGGAACAAGATCTGGAAGCGCGGCTACCGCGTTCTGCTCTCGCATCATGTCGTGAACAACGTCCTGACGCCGCGGCCCCTCTTGCGAACGTTGGGCGATCAACTGCGCTGGATGAAAAGCACCCGCTACTCCCGTCCGGCGGGACACGTTGGTACCGGCCTCACCTACGCCATGCCGTTCGGATTGCTGGGATTAATAGTGGCCGGCGCGCTTGGACTATGGACACTTGGCCTGATTTTGTTCGGCATCGCCTATGCGAATCGCTTGTTGCAGTGCGCGGTCATTGGGCGGACGGTCGTGCACGATCCGCGCGCAATCTCCCACTGCTGGCTCTATCCGATGCGTGATTTATTGGGATTTCTAACCTGGGCGGGTAGTTTCACCAGCCGCAAATTTTTCTGGCGTGGAGAAACCTATCGCTTCGGTAAGGGCGGGCGCATCGCTCCGCTGGAGCGAACTGCAAAAGAAGCGATGAATGAAAACATCTGAGATGTGTTTGGCGATGCGAGTTTTTGGCGATAGGCGCCCCTCAGGTCGCCATTTACTCGATGCGCGCCAGCTTACCATCCCGGAGGTGGAAGTAATGTCCTCGCCAGGCAATGCGGTCGCTCGCGAAACTCGCGATCCACACGACGATCGCCGCAAAATCTCGCAAGAGGAGTAACGGCAAAAGAGCCCGCACATAGCGGTCGCCAAGGACCGTCTCTCCCACCACAAACGCCAATGTGATCCGCGCAGCGGCCACGACTGCGGTGAGAATCCATGCCCACGGCGCTCCGCGCGCAAGCAGCAGCGTCAACAACGCCCACGGCACACCGAAGGTGAGCAGGACACCAACATAGCCCCACCTCCGCGAATCGCGGACGCTGCGCGCCCAGCGCAGTTGATGCTCGAAATATCCGCGCAAATCGTAAGGTGGAAGAAACGTCTCGACGACCACCGGAGACAACTCAACCTGCAGCCCCAGATTCGCGATCCGTTTCCCCAGTTCGTAATCGTCGGCCAAATAATCGAGCAATGCCCGGAAGCCTCCCACGCGTTCCAGATCACCGCGCCGGAATGCCAAGGTCGATCCAAGTCCGAAGCGCACGCCTCGTTCCAGCCAGCGCGCGGCCAACACGCCCCCCGCAAAGTCGGTGCTAATGCCGAGCGACTCCAGGCGCGATCCCAGCGTTGAAGCTGGCACGCCGCGGTAAAGGCACGTGACCATTCCGATCTCCCGCCGCAACAGCGGACTGATCACCCTCGTCAGGTAGTCAGGTTCCACCCGAATGTCACTGTCGTTGACGATAAGGTGATCGAACCGTGCCGCGCCAAGCATCTGCACGAGGTTGCTGACCTTCACGTTCGTGCCGAGCTTTTGTCCGCAGATCACCAGCTCGATTGCGCGCTCCGGGAATTCTCTCTGCAGACGGTGAACCAACTCAACCGCCGGGTCATCAGCTTCGCTCACTCCGAAAATCAGCTCATACTGCGGATACTTCTGCAGGCAGTGACTGCGGAAGCTCTCGTAAATCTCCGGGTCCACGCCTTTCAGCGGCTTAAGAATAGAAACTGGCGGCAGCCCCGGGCCTTCAGTGCCTGGTGCATCCCGGCGCTGGCGCAAGTACGTTCTCGCGCCCCACAGGCCAAGCAGGTAATACGCCAGCCCACCCAGAGAGCCGCATGCCGCAACCCCTATCGCTATCGTGAGAGTGTGATGAACCATGGGCGTTCGCGGGAAAGCAATCCCAATGAAGCATGATGATGGCTCTGCAATGGAGCTCGAAAGTAGCGTAGCAGATGCGCGATTCGGGGCGCGCTATTCGTAGCGTAGCGACTCAATGGGATCGAGGTTCGCTGCCTTCCACGCCGGATAAATGCCGAAAACCAATCCCTCCATGGCGGCGGCCGCAAAGCCGAATGTCGCCCAAAACGTAGACATGGTCGCCGGCAGCGAGGTCCAGATCAATGGGATGGTCCAGGTGATGATCGCGCCCAGCAAAACGCCGAGAATGCCGCCGACCGCCGTGAGCGTAATCGCTTCCAGTGTGAATTGAAGCAGGATGTCCCGCTTGCGCGCCCCGATTGCCTTCCGCACGCCAATCTCCCGCGTGCGTTCCGTTACGGAGACCAGCATGATGTTCATCACGCCCACGCCGCCGACGATCAGCCCGACGCTTGAGACCGCGAACATAAATACGAAGACAGCGCCCGTAATCTGATTCCACACATCCGAGATTGAATCTTGGGTAAACACGGCGAAATTGTCGGGCTTGTCGGTGGGAACTTTCCGACGCCGTCGCAGCAAGTCGCGAATCTCGTCGATAGTCTTGGGCATGTCATCATGCGAAGTCGATTTGACGCTGATCCAGTGCTGCTTCAATTCCGGATGCAGGCGCTTGAACGTAGCGAGCGGAAAGTAGACCACGTTGTCTTCCGGATTCTTACCCCCGCCAAACACCGCCTTACGGCGCTCGGCGACACCAATCACTTCATAGAGCTGGCCTTCGATGTTGATTTCCTTGCCCAGCGGATTCTCCGCAGGAAACAATTCGCGTGCCGTGTCATAGCCAAGAATAATGACGGGTGCGCGGCGCTCCTCGTCCACCTCGCCGAACCACCGTCCTGAGTCGAGCACCATGTCGAAGACGTCTTTGGCCGACGCCGTATCCCCTTCGAGAATAGTGTTCTTGACCTTGCGATCCTGATACTTGATCGCAAACGTGCCAACTCCCAACTCCGGCCGGAAGAAGCGAATCCCCGCAGAAACCGACTGGACGTGCGGAAGCTGCTTGATCGCCTCGGCATCCTCAAACGTCAATTCTTTGCGGGTGCGCATCTCTTCGGTCGGGCGCCCGAATGTGAAGGGCTCGATGTGGAATGCAAACACGATGTTCGACCCCATGCTGCTGATGAGCTGGCGCACGTTGTCATTCAATCCGCGAACGATCGATGAAATTCCGATGACGGTCGCCACGCCGATCACGATGCCCAGCACGGTGAGGCCCGAGCGCAGCTTGTTTGCCCGGATCGTGTCCAGCGCCATCTGAATGATTTCCCGGTAATCGCTTCGACGCATCATCAGATGAAGCTCACATTTCGAAACGCAGTGCCGTGATTGGATCAAGCCGGGCCGCACGCCGCGCCGGATACACTCCAAAAAACAAACCAACGCTCGCCGACACGATGAGGCCCGCAAAAACCGCCCACAGCTTGATCACCGAAGGCATCCCAACGGCGGCCGTGATCCCCTTCGCGATCACAATGCCGAAAATCACGCCGACCACGCCACCGACCAGCGCCAAGGTCGCGGACTCGATCAGAAATTGCAGCAGCACATCGGACCGGCGTGCCCCCAACGCTTTCCGAATGCCCACTTCGCGGGTCCTCTCCGTCACCGAAACCAGCATGATATTCATGATCACGATGCCGCCGACGATCAGAGAAATCGCCGCGATGCCGATCATCGCTACGAAAAACGTTCCGCTGAAATTCGACCAGATGCCCAGCAAACTCGCGTTTGTTTCCACATCAAAACTGTCTTCCCCGCCCGGCGCGTCGTGGCGGCGCGCGCGCAATACCGCGCGCGTTTCATCCATGGCTGAATCCAGCGCTGGGCCTACCCCGATCGCCTTCCCGGAAATGCGAACGGAATTGTTGTGCACGCCATATTGCTTCAGGTACGCGGAGATCGGAATGATGGCGTAGTTGTCCAGACTCTGCCCAAGCGTCTTACCTTTTTTCTTTCCCAGACCGATGACCCGATACGTCCAGCCATCGATGCGGATCTCCTTACCAAGCGGATCAACCCCCGGCATCAGGTTCTCCACGATGTCGGGACCGACGACCGCGACTCCGGACTTGTTCTCAAGATCCGACTCATTGATCATCCGGCCTGCGGTGAGGTCGATGTCGTAAATGGTCGCCATCGCGGGCGTCAGACCCTGGATGGTCGTGTCGTTGATCTCCTGCTGTGCGTACTTCACATGTCCGCTCTGATTGCGGAGGGCAGCGCCGACCACCGTGCAATGCGCGCAGGCCTCCCGTACGGCCTCGTAGTCATCCATGGTGATGTCTTTGCGCTTTTCGCCGTCGAGGAAGTGATCGACGTTCGTTACCGCGGGAGAGACTTTGAAGACGATGAAGACATCGGCACCCAGATTGAAGATTCGTTCGGCAACATAGCCGTTGATGCCGTTCACAAATGTCACAACGGCGATCACGGCCGCCACGCCAATCACCACGCCCAGAAGCGTCAGCGCCGAACGCAGCTTGTTCGCCCACAGCGACTGCAGTGCGATGCGAATGGCCTCGGAGAAATTCATGGCGCGCCCCACTGAAGTCTAGCAGTTTCCAGCAAGACTCAAGCATTTCCACCCAAGCTTAACCCGGGCAAATGGCCCGATTTCGGCCCGAAACAAGCGGCATGCCACAAAGCTGGGTTCAGCGACTGAGTCCGGGACGACATCCCTTTATAATGAAGAAGTAGGCAGCCGGGCCGGACGGTCGCCCCGTCCATTCTGGCGAGAGCGGTGGCTTCGTGATCGCTCTCGCGAGAATGGGCGGGGAGGAAAGTCCGAACTCCGCAGAGCAGTGTGCCGGATAACGTCCGGGAGGCCGGGTTCAAGCCCGGTCGACGGAAAGTGCCACAGAAAACATACCGCCCCGCCGGTTCTGTAGGTTCCGTTGGCCAGACCAGGGAATCTACCGAACCGGCGAGGTAAGGGTGAAAAGGTGCGGTAAGAGCGCACCGCCGCGTCAGTAATGACGCGGGCAGGGCAAACCCCACACGGAGCAAGACCAAATAGGGAGGAAGTCCGGTTTCGGTCGGACACGTGCCGGCTCGGTGCGTCAAACCATCGGGTAGGTCGCTAGAGCCGTGCAGTAATGCACGGCCCAGAGGAATGACCGTCCCGCCGCAAGGCGGACAGAATTCGGCTTATAGGTCCGGCTGCCACAACTCACCTATTTTCAATATCTTGTTGAACTTCTCGCGCCTTAGTGTCCATAATAGTGTCCATTTTTTCAGCGGAGTCACCTGTGGCGCGGGTAAATATTCTGCAGCGATTGAAGACCGACACGGGGTGGGCAAACGTCGCTCTTGGGCGCAACGCGACAGGACGAATCAAGTGGCCATCCCGGGGACATTACCTCATCGAATGGCGCGAGAATGGACGACGGCTGCGGCAATCGGCAGGAGAAACACCGTCGGATGCTCTGGAAGCTCAAAAGCGAAAGCGTCTCGAGCTCGAGGCCAAGGAAACCGGGCTCGAACTCACAAGTCTCGCAAGCGAGGAAGGCGCTCTGCCCATCCGAAGGGTGATCGACAACTTCCTCACGGACATCAAGACGTTTCGCAAGCCCCTCACTCACCAGAAATACCAATACATTCTCGAATTGTTTTCGGAATACGTCGCCCCAAAGTCTGATGTTCACGAGATAACAGCGGACGATGTAAAGGAATTTTTGGCCTGGCGGAAATCAAAGGGCTTCGATCCAGGCACAACCTTGTACACCGACCGCGTGGTACTCCACAACTTCTTCAGTAAGCTGAGGATCGAAAATCCTGTGAAAGCGGTGCCACGGCTTCCGAGGCTGCGCAAACGTCCTGCTGCCTACACGAACGCTGAGCTCAAGCGGTTCTTTGCGGTCTGTGACGACTGGGAACGGTCATTTTTCACAATTGCCCAGTCTACGGGCCTTCGCCGCGGGGAGCTTCAGACGCTGCATTGGTCGGATCTTGAGCTCGCGGGTCGGCAGGTTCACGTTCGTGCAAAACATCAATATGGATTCTTGCCCAAAGACTGGGAAGAACGAACGGTGCCGTTCTCGAAAGAAGTCGCAGCGACCCTCTCCAAACATCCGCACGCGCCAGGCTGTCCACCTGTCTTTCCTTCCCCGAAAAGCCACCTAAACTATCGTTTTCTCCATGATCGCTGCAAGGACATCGCTGAAAGGGCAGGTCTTGACCCCAAGGAATGGCACCTTCATCGGTTCCGCGATACTGCCGCAACGCGCTGGCTTCGAGCGGGAATTGATATCCGGACCGTTCAAATGTGGCTGGGGCATGAGTCGCTGGCGACAACCCAGAAATATTTGGAACCATCAAAAGAAACCGCAAGACAACTCAACCGAATGCGCCTGCCCTTTTAGTTCGGGCTCGACTCGCCGTCATCACCGTGAACTGCATAGGTCCAGTCACGAACTCTTCGTGCATCACGGGAGAAACGTATTTTGTCTGAGCCATTGGCGGATCTCGTTCTTCGGAAAGCGCACATTCGACTGCAAACGGACATAGGGAATGAGCCCCCTCTGAACGTAACCGTAGATGGTCTTGATATCTATCTTAAGTAACGCCTCTAACTCTTTTGCCGTCCACACACCTTCCTCGTCTGGTTGGAATATACGGTCGGGCTGGCGGGGGATTCGCATTGAAATTCAATCGCTGTCTTCCTCAACACACTCGTGGCGACGTAACTGCTGCCAGAAGTTGTCACATCGACAGCGAAGTAGAGATCAGAGCCGAACTCAAGAATCGATCTTGAGCCCAAGATTCGTCGGGTTGATCCGGCACGGCCACCCTGCCGGCTGCCAACAACCTGCTGTAGAGAGTCAATGGCGAACGATGATGTCCGGCCGCGAGATGTCAGCTCCTGGAATATTGTTCTACAAGCTTCATACACAGCCTTGCCCGATTCAATTCAGGCGACCCCCGTTCCGGCCAAACCCAGCGTCAGCGAGACTCGTAGCTGCAATCTCGAGCGCCCCTACAACGTGCGCACGGATCGATCTGCCGTTCAAGGTGACTTCAGCAGCATCCATGCAACTCATTCCGACTCGTCCTTGACGGACCTTCGCTTATGCATGATGGCAGTGCTACCTGCCCGCCCACCGTTCTGGGGATGTGTTACTGTTTTGATGATGAAGACCAGCTCCTTGGGATACTCCCCCTTATCGTTGATCAGCTCTCGCAATAGTTCTTTAGGTAGGTACTGCCCGCGAAGATCGGGATTTCCGTATACAACGGTGCCTGTGGTAGTGCGTTTAAGCGGCAGCACACCTTCGTAAACATCCATACTCTTCCTCCATTTTTTTGATCTTGCTGATTCCAGGAATGGTTTTTTACCAGCCGCACTGTGTTCCATCTCCCGCCCATCCTTGGGGAGGCGGAAATCGACATCGAATTCACGCGCGGGGTCAAGCGTCTTGAGCAGGTAGTACACTCCACCCTTTTCTGGGTCGAACCGTGTGATGGCTGCAGCCCCTGCAATTTTCTCCCAGCGCTCCCGCCCGATGGCGGGAAAAAGCCGAGCTTGCCTTTTCAGGCCACCAACCAGTATGTGAATGTGAATGTTGTCGTCATAGGCACCGGTCTCGATCACGCGAACATAGCGGAAGTCACCGGCACCCTGCTCCCGCTCGATTTCATCGATCCACCGCTCAAACTTACGTATCGCACTGTTGCGCCCCGGGTAGCCCGGGAATGTCAGAGCCCCGAACCAATCCCAATCCCACTTCTTCCACCATGTCGCGTACGCCTCTATTAGCTGTCTGCCGGTGCTCAAGACGCTTGACCCCGCGCGTGAATTCGATCTGGGCGTGCAAGCCTATTGGAGTTCTTTTTCATGTCGGCTCACAGTTCCGAGCTCAGGGTCGTCTGGCGCGAAGCCTCTTGCCTCGCCACACGAGTCCGTTCAGCTGTGTGAGCAACCGGGTAACGTACCGATCATCTAGTTCAACTGCTTGCTGACCATTGAATTCGGGCTCACCGTTTTCACCGGCGCTGGCGCTTGAGCTTCGCAACGTGACCCTTGCCCACGGTGCCTTTGTAGTGGAACTTGCGTGGATATCAACGTCTGAGAGCAAGTCGCTATACTCGGAGAGTAGTTCCCAAAGCTCCCAGACACGGGCTGACCTGGGAATGTTGCTGACAATGAACCCCACCTCGTATTCACTTCCGATGAGTCGCTTGATCCAATCTGTAGTCATTTATCTCCACCCTTTCTTCACCAGTCTCTTCACTCGTCACACCTTTTGCTCTAACGCGCGCGTGAGAAAAGTTTAGGAGCGCTGTAAAAAATCGCAATTTAAATAGGGATTGGAAGAAATAGGTCGGGATTTCAGAAATTACGGAGGAATTTCTTGAGATGAGAAGCTCTAACTTTTCTTCGGCGCGTCGCCGACGTCGATCAGGTTTGCTGATCTCTCTATAACGGAACTTCCGGGGTTTGTTGCAGGTTGCATCTCGGACTGCGCGGGGCCGCGCACAAGCTCGTGAGGTTTTGGCTTCTCCTGGGCGGCCACCTTGCTTTGAGCTTCACTTTCCGGCTCTCTTCTTGAAACGCCAGAGGGGCGTCCTGACTTTGTTCTGCTGTAGAACTGCTTTTGGAGTGCGGTTACGACTTTACCTGCCTGACGCCATGTCTCATCTGTCGTTACATTCTCACCTACAAGACAGAGGATATATTTTTGGTGTTGTGTGTGATGCAGAATGAAAGTCAATGCATCATCTCGATAGGCAAAGCTCTCCAATTCGTTGAGCACCGATCGTCCCGTGTGATCATCCACCTGTACCACTTTGGCATGTCTGCCTTTGATCAGGTCGGCAAGCTGCTCAGGAATCTCAAGTTCATCCTCAGCATACAAATCTTCCCAAACGGGATCGTCTGCATTTCGCACTGCCTCGGATGCTGCTTCGAGCTTGCCGTTGGTCACGCGCACATGAAACTTCGCTTTGAATGGCGCAAGAGGGACGGGTCGAAGCGATCCCTCCGAGCGATAAAACCGCACCTGAAATCGCGATACATACTTGATGTAATTGCGCAGAATCAACTTCGCATCGTCGTCTTTCACCCGGTCGAGCATTTTCTTGAGCCTGACTGGATCGTAGACGCGACGGTGG
>Ga0157376_10003125_pt1 | contig 11380 bp, 10 predicted proteins | sample M45metaG_FD_121801 | JGI IMG/M metagenome (GOLD analysis project Ga0157376, IMG submission 121801) | Miscanthus rhizosphere microbial communities from Kellogg Biological Station, Michigan, USA - M4-5 metaG | ecosystem: Host-associated > Plants > Roots > Rhizosphere > Soil | place: USA: Michigan... | reverse complement strand
GCAACCAACTACCTCGCGCATGCCCGTTGCTTGATGGACTCGGTGGCGCGATTTCACCCGGAAATCGCACGGTTTGTGATCCTTGTCGACAAAATAGACCAACGTTTCGACGTAGCAAGCGAAGCATTTGAAATCATACAGTCCGACAGGCTGGCTATCCCAAACACCAAGTGGTTTCACTTTAAGTACACTCTCCTTGAATTATGTACAGCGATCAAGCCATACGCGATTGATCATCTGTTTTCCACGCACGGCTTCGATTTCGTCATTTATCTTGATCCGGATATTCTCGTATGCGCTGGCCTCGATGCGTTGCTGGAACGTTTCCAGGATTGCTCGCTCCTCCTCACTCCGCATCTCACGCACCCTCTCGACGAAAATCAACGCCCGACCGAACTGGATATCCTGAGAACCGGCACCTACAATTTGGGATTCATCGGTGTGGCCCGCACAGACGAAGCCTTCGCATTCCTTCGCTGGTGGAGAGAGCGACTGTACGACTTTTGCGTGATTGACCCACCGCGTGGCTTGTTCGTGGACCAGCGCTGGATGGACTTCGCTCCGAGTTTTGTCTCACACATTGGAATCGTGCGTGAACCGCAGTACAATGTGGCGTACTGGAACTTGAGCCAGCGGCAGATCTCATGTTCAGGTCGTTCTTTCATGGTGAACGACCTCCCCTTGTGCTTTTATCACTTCAGCGGTTTCGACCCAGACGATACCGCCACTCTGTCTAAGTATCAAAGCCACTCTCGTCTTGCCCGGGTCGGGCCGCTGAGAGACCTAGTAGAACATTACAGGAAACTTCTTTTCGATTACGGGTACCGCGAATGCCGAAACCAAACCTATGTCTATCAACGCTTCAATAATGGCGTTGAGATTCCCGATGTAGGACGATCGCTACATTGGGAAAGTCCCGGCATCGTCGAGAGGATTGAAGATCCTTTTTCTGACGAAGGGTATCGAGAATTCGTTCGCGTTTGGAACAGACCCTTGCAGATTGCTCGCACGGGAACACCTCCGATCACTCGCATCGCGTATAAAGTATACCGAACCAGCTCGGATGCTCAGGCCGCCATGCCAGATATCTTCAACGGGGATTACTCCGGATTCGTCACATGGTTAAGATCCGTTGGAAGTGCGAAATTCAACCTTCCGGACGTCTTTCTAGCACCATTCAACGAAAGAGCCGACACCGCTTCGACTGAGTTTGATGAGCCCCTGACGCATTACGCGGGTAGAGAAGGGGAACGCCCGGATGGTTCCTGGCGCACGCCACCTCGCTCGAGCCGTCAGGTCCCGAGCGATTCCATCTCGCCAGCCTTACAAACGTCGACTGAAGGAACAGACTTAGGCCTTACGCGCTTGGCGCGTCAAATCTACGACAAACGTCCCGATCTACAGGCATTTTTTCCCGATCCTTGCGGAAGAGACCGCGTGAAATATTTGGTTTGGCTCCTGACCTATGGGAAACGTAGCTATCAACTGACTGGCGTTTCGCTAGTACCGCTCCAACAGCAGTGGGCGGCTGCGGTGGATTCATTGCCAAATTCGTGGGTTCGGCTTCGGTTCCGCGTCTTGCTCTTCTTGTTGTCGCTGTCAGTTTCGGCCGGTCCCACGGTCGGTCGATTCCTCCGGGCACCTATCAGGCAATTCTATGCTCGATATCGCACAAAAACCTGACTCTGGCGTCAACCCTTAATCGCGATAACCACATCTTGTAGCGAGCGAACCAAGTCCTTCCTTCCGGACCAATACCCAAAGGTAATTTCTACAATGCTCAATCCGTTATGCGCGTATAGCTCGCGGATGCGAGACTCGTCGTGGAACACCGTGGTCTCAGGGCTTTTTTGATCAGCTACAAAACAACCTTCGCTCCATTTATATGGTGCCTTGACCACATTCTGCTGGTGCTCGATTCCTTCCAAGCTTTCGCGGTTCAATAAAAAATAGGTAGCAACGCACCGGCCGCCCGTTTTCAACACCCTGGCGATCTCATTGAAATAATGCGCGACGTCCAAAGGAAGCATGTGAGTGAAAACGCTCGACAGCAAGACTAGATCGAAGGACTGGCTCTGGTAGGGGAACACGTATTCGCCCGCCCGCAGTTTCCCGGTCGGATTGTAGTGGACGCTAAAGATATCGGCGGGTTGGAAATTGAACGCGGGCAAACTTGCGTAGGCTCTCTGGCACCATTCCACGGCATCCGCCATAATTTCGAGTCCATCATAGCGGTTCGTCAGATAACGCGAAAGAGGGCGCGCTTTTTGCCCGATCCCGCTGCCTATATCCAATACAGATTCATGCGGCTGGAGCCGCGCGTGATTTATAAGGAAATAATTAACGAAATTTTCCCCGACCGATATATAGTCCTCGATACTCACGGTCCCATCGGAGAGGAGCGGAAGGGGCGGGAGAAGATCGCGGTCGTTCGCATTCATCGTCACAGGATATCAAGATATCACAGCGCACCCGTACAACCGGGCAAAACCATCAAGTATTGGCACATCGGCGTTCGCTACCGTGCCAACGAGACGGGGTGACCACCACTGTGGCCCGCTCAGTGCGCGAGCGGATCGGGACGCATCTGAACCTTGTAGACCTTCGGTCGTGACTCGGTTCCACCTTCGTTGTGGAACACCGTACGCGTGCCCAGCGTCGTCCACAGCCCCCTGCCTTTCCAGCCGGTATTCGGATCGTCGATGCGGCCATCCACGTTCTTGCTGAAGAAACCCAGCGGATACGGGATATGGAGATTCACAAACTTGCCGTTCACGAGAGCCAAAAGCGACTCGCTGCCATTCGCCTCTGCGATCGGCACGTTTGGCCCGAGCCCCAAGGTGTTGTACCGATCCACCCAGAGGAAGTAGGCGTGGTCGGCGCTGCCCGGGTCCGTAACGCCCTTGAACTGGGGTCCCGGAAACTGATACAGCGTCCACCCTTCCGGGCAGTGCTTTCCAGTCGCCGCGGCCGGCCCATTGAGCGGTCCTTTGCATTTACGCCGATCGAAGCTCGCAAGATGTCCACTCGACAGCGTGGTCCAAACCACGCCGTTAAGATCCAGGTCGATGCCGCGCGACCCGTAAGCAATATTGGGCGGCAGATAGACCTCCGCCAGTGCAGTTTGTGACGGATTGGAACCTGGCGCCAGCCTGATGATGTAGCCAGGCTGATCGATGCGCGAGAATCCAACGTCCATCGCTTGGCCCCAGATCGAACCGTCAACCGGGCTCGGTTGAACGCCATAGAATGCCGCCATGATGCGCTTGTCCTTCTTGGGGTCCAGAGGCTGATTGGCCTCCACGTATTCGTCCCGCTTTCCATTGCCGTTGGTATCGAGAATGAGGGGCGTCCAGCCTTGCGATTTCACCGCATCGCCGGTCTGCTCGTACATCTTCGTGTTCAACCATCCGACCACGCCACTATCCGGCCCCCCGGCGCTGGTCCACAGTGTGTTGTTGGCGTCCTTCGCAAAATACAGATGTTGCGTCGAAAAGCAGGTATCGATGAGCGACCACTTCTCGGTTTTCGGATCGTACATCGAGAGTTGACGCCCGGACTCGTTCAGCGGTGCGACTCTCGCCGAAGGATGATCGGAGCCTGCCTTACAGAAAGCCGGGTTTGGGGCCGCGCGAATTCTCGCGGTGAACCACACCCGTCCCTTCTCGTCGATGAGCGGGTTGTGGATGCTGGTGTGGCCATCCCAAATAGCTTCGTCGCCCCAATAGGGTGAGTGACCTCGCGAAAGATCCTTATTGGAGGGCGTGTCGGGATCGCGGTAAGGATGCTTCACCTGCCACGACTCGTTGGTGATCGGATTGAGCACCGGTACCATATCGGTGCTCTCTTCCGGCGATCCGTAGATCAAGCCGTTGGCATTGACGCGCGGATTACGCTTATCGGTGGAGATGGCATCGTGAAGATACGCCTTGGGAGTGGACCACTCCCACATGCTGAGTACGATGTTGCGTTCGACGCCCTGAGGCCGCTCTGGCTTGGCGAACGGCAGTTCACCGGCCGCAATACGATCGGTCCAATCCGCGAAGAGAGACAGCGCCTTTTGCGGACCGAGCCGGCCAAGGGTAACTGCCATATTGGCCCTCGCCTGACCGGCTTGGAGCCGGCGGGTCCATGCCTGGATTGAATTCTCGGACGGTCCCCACTCCTTCGGAATCGAGCGGATGCCCTTAGAGCCCAACTCATGGCACGACTGGCACGAGTTCTTGACGGTGTCGATCCAATAGTGCTGCGTCTTCATTACCGGCTGGATGCCGTTACCGCTTGCGCCGGTGCCCGGGAATTCGCTCTTGTCCGGGATCCGCAGCATCGAATACCAATAGACGCCCGGATAGTATTCGGCGGCCGCCGCCGCGGACGGCGCCGGCACAGCAGTCAGGTTGAGATTCTTTCCGGGCACCGCTCTCACCTTGGGCGAATCGACCAGCCCATAGCCGCGCACCCACACGCTATAGGTAGCCTTCGGAAGGTCCGGGATAACATAGCGGCCACGATCGTCGGTGACCACAACCTTGGCGAATTTGGTGGGAAGGTCGGTGGTCTCCGCGATGACCCATACACCCGCTTCGGGCCCGTTCGGACTGGTGACTACACCGCCGAGATCTGCAACGCCAATCGAAACGGTCGGGGTCGCTGGCTGCTGGGCGTCGACTACGACCGCAGCGCCAGCAAGATACGCAGCAATGGCGATCACCGCGACCTCCGAGCGCCTTCTTCCTCTCGTCTTCATTAAGGTCTCCTTCAGAATCGCTGCGGAAGACCGTTCGCATCCACCTGCGGATACGAACAGCAAAATCCATTTTAGCCGATGGAGCAAAGGGATTATAGAATAAAACCCGATTCGCCATGCTCCTCTGTTCGGCGCGTCCTAAGGCTTGCTTCTCTGGGAAGCACGTGACTGTACTGCTCCAGCATTCGACGGGACTTGCTGCGCTTTCGCGTACGGCAGGCACACAACGCACCAGAGTGCCAACGCCCCATGCAATCCAACGGCGGGCCAGAGGCCGATGGCGGACAGCTTTAAACCGAGGCCCGAGTAGACCAGCACCGCAACCGCCGCCATGTTGTAGAGCAACATGGCCGCAACCAATGCTCGCGCCGTGCGGCTCTGGCCATCGTGGCGCGCCAGCCAGCAGACGAGGCCCAGCGCCAGCAGAGCCGCCCCGGCGATGCGCGCCACGACCAGCCCGCCCGCCGTATCGAGCGCCGCGCCGACCAGCAGCGAAACCAGCGGCGCGGGCGACACAATCAGCGCGACGCCGGTGACAGCTTCGAGCAAGGCAGTGATGACGAGGAGGTTTTTCATGGCCGGGACGCGCGACTGTCTGCTGCTCGCTTCCCTCCGCCCTGGGCGCCGGCCTGGATCGCTTCGAACGCCTGATCGGCGCCGAAACTGCCGGGCTTCTGACTTGGCGGGAGCGTCGAGGTGCAAACCATTGTTGTAGTTAAAAGCTGGCGCCGAACCTGCGTGGATGCCGGGGTTCGAGTCCCTGCACGCCCACCATCCAATTCATTTAGGTTGTGACGACTCCCCATGCATGGCAGCGTTTCCCGCATCAATGAGTTGCCTGCAAATCTTGATTCGCCGTACGTCTTCGTGGCGTCGCTGTGATCGACCCATCGCTCGATGTCTGGCGTTGGGCGAGTTCCACTCGTGCACGCACGGCCTGTTCTGTTTGTCGAAGAGACGTCGAGAGCGACGCTCGCGAAACGCGGCGGACGATCGGTTCTGCCAGCCACCGCAGTGAAGCTGTAATGTCGCGGCTCAACCCCATTGCCTCGAGTTCGAAATAGACACCCCTATCGCGTTCGAGATAGCGCGCGATACTGGCCAGCCGCCATACGATTCCATTACCTTCCCCCTCGCGTAGGGCCCGCTGGGACGGGGCACCGTACTCTTCTATTTCCTGGAGCCGCGTCGTACGGGAGAAACTGTATCCGCGCCGTTCATCTATCTGAACGTAACGGGATTCGTAATCGATATCCAGCGCAGTCCGCAGAAAGAGTGCCTTGTTGAGCAGCACCATCGAGAACCGGTCCTTCGCCTCGCTGATAGTGATCGCTTTGGAAGCGATCACAGTTGGCTGGTAGAAGTCTTTATATCGCGCGTAGTCGCCTACCACCTGTAGTACGTCCTTGACCGTTGCTGGAGTGATGAAGATCGCCCCCACCCAATGGTGAATCATTCCAGACGGTACTCTTTTCGGATTCTGTGGGCCCACTGGGGAGACGACGACCTCGCCTGCCCGAACCCTGGCAAGTCGGTCCGGTGCTTCATCCACCCATAGAAAGGTCTTGCTCGGTCCTAGGCGCTGTTCCATTCGCTGCGCCGCAAAGTGGACGTACTCTTCCCATGCTCTCGAAGTGATCGGATCCAGGCTGGCAGCAGTGATCGTGGCCGGCGAGAACATTGAGATGAGTGGGAGCAATAGAATCCGGAGTGCGCGGAACCAAACACGGGCATTACAATTGGTCAGGCTTAGCGCCAGCATTTTTTGCTTAACCTAGAGTTGCTTGTTCATCGCCAGCCCGAGCCGTCCCCGAATCTTTTCCGGAGTGTCCATACTCTGTTCCTCCTTTTATGGATGTCCTTTCCCGCCGGAACGCGCTTTTATTTGTCGCGGACCCGTGGTTGATGGCTTGAGCTATCGGATAGGCGCCGGACCAGAACTAAGGACCTCTTCGAGACGGTCGGCTTCCTTCCACAACAAAATAGTGCCATTATGTTTTGAAGGAGTTTTTCCTATGGCACGAAATGGAAAGACATCGAAGCGAGTGGCCCCTAAGCCCAGTAAGATTTGGCGCAGCAAGACCGGCTCGAAGATTGCCAAATCGTGGCTGGACCTGTTGCTCGCTCAAGCGCCGGATCATCCGAAGTCTGCGCCCAAGCGTACTGCGCGTAAGCGCCGATAAGTGACGCGCGTCCTGAATCGCTGCGGTCACTTGTGGCGGCACCCTCGGAGAGTGAACTGTCCGTTTTGCCCTCGACGCGGGAATGCTCGGGCCCCGGCCTCACCCGGCGGACAATTCCGGCAAGGCAGCGAGAATATGCTGCGTCGTCTGATGAATTACGATTTGGCCTCGCCACGGCTAGCACTTGTCCCAGTAGTATCTTCGGGACCCTGGGTTTAGTCTGTGAACTAGAAGTGCGCACCTGCGTCAAAGAAGCGGCAGCCCTCGTGACCGCAACACTTCATAAGGTCAGAAGCGCAAAGCTTTTATGCGAATCAAAAGCTCAGTCGGGACAGAAGCGCATAAAACGCCAAGATTTTACATCTCATCGTGGCAATCTATCTGTCGAATCCTGATACTCATCGTAATAGTAGTAATGGGCGCCGCCGGTAGCTCTCAATTATCTGCTACCACTGTCTACTACGACTTCACAGTTCCGATAAACCGCACTGCCGGTAACGGGTATTTCGCATTCGACGATTCATACGTGACCTCTCCTGATATCCTTAACTATCCAACTGCGGTTGATCTTGGCCTTTCGCGGAGAGTTTACACGTTTGACAGTGCAAGCGCGGACATTTGCGTGATCCAGCCCAGCAATGGAACGTTGCATTTGTGGCCAATAGGAGGCCTCGCGAACGGATACTGCACAGATGTTCCAAGCAATCAACTGCCAGTTACCAGTGAGGATTTTCCTAGCGCCCTGGTTTCAGAGCCTAAAACATTCGTGCTATTCGCCCTCGGTCTCGGGTGGATGAGCGTAGTTGCACTACGTAAAAAGCGTCGGCAAAACTGGGTACGCTGATCTATCCCGCTAGGAGTTATTGTCCGGCCTTCCGTCGTGCATTGATCTCCGGCAGGTTCACCAGGCCCGCGGCGAAGTCCCAAAGTTCTTGCCCAACTTCAACCATCGCAGAATCGTTCTGGGAGCGAACCGCGATTTGCACTCGTCCATCTTCGTGCACCACAGCTGCCCCTATTTTGAAGCCCTTACTCTCAAGAATTTCGAGAGCGGCATCGTTGCGGATACCTTCCATTCTATTTACCTTTCCTTCGTTTCGCCTTCGGGAATTCGCCATTACGAATCAGACCGGAAAATTTTTCCATTCACCCTTCTTGCCTTCAGGAGGGCTGCAATCTCGTGTCCAATTAATAAGCGATTGAAAATAGGACGAATGAGGGTTGTAGGATTGGCCGTGAGCCACCAACCCTGGTGCTTTTGAACCAGCACCTGAGTTCCGGGTCGTGTTGTACTACTCAGTCTTAGTCATTTTTTGGATCCGCGCGGCAGCGCAAAGGCAACATAAATTCCTCCCGACGTCGTCCCTCGCCCGCCTCTTCCACCGGTTGCATAAACGACTACATACTGGGCCCCGCCAATCGCATTCAGGGTTCCCCATGGTGGCGCAACCGCCGGGTAGCCATCCGCATTAAACCATTTACGGAACCCGGTAAAACGATACGCTGGCGTGTTTACAGGCTCTCCGGCGCTCTGCAGTCCTTTGCTCAATCCGCTCAAAATATATTCGCCAATCAGAATTCCATCCAATCTGCTGAGGCTGGGAAACGACGGCATGCGTCCGGCTCCTTGCCGAATCATAGTGGCGATTTCATCCGCCCGCCGTTTGCCGCACAGATCGATCAGAGAAGGAATTTCGGGCGGAGTCCACCGCATGTCCCAGGACCAGTGCGAGCGCGCTCAATCGCATCTCAGTAGAGAGTAAACGAATACACCGTGTCGCCGGCAGCTACCAGCAGGTATTGATGCCCATCAAGCGCGTAGGTCTCCGGCGCATTCGAAACCTGCGTCCCCAGGTAGGAATGCCACAACGGCTTACCGCTGGCAACGTCATACGCCACGATGTTGCCGGCGACGTCGCCGGCGAAAAGCAGCTTGCCGGCGGTGGTCAGCATTCCGCTGCCAAGCGTCCCGCCCAGACTTGGGTAGACGTGTTGCCACACGGTCTTGCCGGTCTTGTAGTCGATCGCGGAAATGTAGCTGCGCAGCGTTCCGAGCGCAACCTCTTCTTTGCCCCCCAGGCCCATCGCACCGCGCGGGTCGGTCTCGGTGAGATAGTACATCGCGTAGCTATCTTGTGTCGGCACGTACAGCAAACCCGTATCCGGACTAAACGACGGCGGCGGCCAGTTCGTCGCTCCTTGATTCGCCGGCGACACCAGCGATCCACCCGCATGGAAATCCTTGGCAGGATCGCGCACCGGCTGTCCCTTCGCGTTGATCCCCTTGGCCCAGTTGACGGCTTCGCCAAACTTGCCGGTGACTAAATGCTCGCCCGTGAGGCGGTCGAGCGTGAAGTAGTAGCCGTTGCGGCTGGCCTGCAAGACCAGCTTGCGCGGGCGCCCATTGAATTCGCCATCCACCAGCACCGGCGTTTGCGCCGAATCCCAGTCGTGAGTGTCGTGCGGCGAGGTCTGGTAATACCAGGCCATCTTGCCAGTCTCGACGTTGATCGCCACCACCGAACATGTGTATAAATTGTCGCCTTCGCCGCGAGTTCCCGTCGTATAAGCCGGCGAAGGATTGCCAGTGCCGAGAATATAGAGATGCGTTTCCGGGTCGTAGGACCCCGGAACCCAAACGTTACCGCCACCGTGCCGCGCCGCGTCCAGGTTGGCCCACGTCTCCAGACCAGGATCGCCTTTCTTCATCGGCGTAATGTAAAACTTCCACTCTAGATCGCCAGTTTCCGGATCGAAAGATTGTAGAAACCCCGGCTCGTCCAGATCGTTGCCCGTGCCCACCAGAATGTGATTCCCCACCACAATCGGAGCCGGCGTAGAAAAATATTGCAGGTCGAAATCAGCCAGCTCTTTATGCCAGATTTCCTTGCCGGTTTTGGCATCCAGGCAAATCAGAAAGTCGTCGGGTGTCTCCATGTAGAGGCGGTTGTGCCACATCCCCAACCCGCGGTTACCGATGTGCGTCCCCCCGCGCGTCTTCCACACGAAGTGCCAGATTTCGTGGCCATCGCGCGCGTCCAGCGCCCAGGCGTTATCGGGAGTCGATACATACGTGATCCCGTTAACTTGCAGTATGGAGCCTTTAACATTCGCCAATGCCCCAGCTTCGAGCGTCCCCACCCCGCTCACGATCAGGTTCGGCCCGGGCCTGCGGCCCTGCGCTCCCGCCACCAGCTTGCTGCTCCAGGCCAGCGTGAGACTCTTCACAGTGGATTGATTAAGCTGCGTCAGGCTGCTGTACCGCTTCCCCGAATAGTCGCCCGAGTAAGTGGACCAGTCACCCGTAGTCCCAAGCTTCTTGAGTATCTCAGTCGGGTCGAGCCCCTGCGCCGCCAGCAGCGCGGGCACCAGCAGAATGGGCCAACAAGTGAGGCGCATCATTTGATAGTCACCAGGTACGCTGTCACGTCGTGGATATCTTTATCTCTATACAAGCCCAGCAAGTCTTTGTGCGGCTTCAGAGGATCGTGCACTTCCACCTTCGGCATGTCGCCATCGCGCCGGATGGAGCGCGCGGTTCCGTCGGCCTCGGTTAACGTCACGATGAAATCGTCGATGCGGCCCAGGTTACCTTCCACCTTCTGGCCGTTGGCGAGCGTGACGGTCACGGTTACCGGTGGCACATTGCTGCCGGCTGAAGCGACGACGATGCCGGCGCGAGCCCCTGCAACCTGCGGCATCAACCAAGTTTGCTGAAGGCTCCTGGGGTCGTCGAGACGCGTTGCGATGCCCTTGAGATCGCCCGTGACGGAATGGCACGCCGCACATTTCGCTTGGAAATACGCTTGGCCAGCCTTGGCATCGCCAACCACCACCGTGGGTGGACGCATGCGTCCAGGATCGCGGCTCGAGACGCGGAAAGCGTGAATAAACGCCGCCAGGTCCGCGCCTTGTTCGGTGGTGAAGCGGAACTTGTGCTCATTCGAGTTAGAGCTCTGCAGAAACGGCCCGAGTACTTCACCTCCCCTGTCCTTCATCGTGTAGTCGGAGCGCAACAAATTGGTTCCGCCGTTCTCGCCTCCACGCGCATCCTCACCGTGGCAATAGGCACAGTTGGTCGAGTAGATCACTTTGCCGCGTCCAATCGCGACCGGATCTCCGGGAGGACGTGTGGGAAACACACCGGCGCCTTGAGCCACCGGCGCAGCCGGTGCAGTCGCCGCCTCGTGCTCTTGCGCGCCTATATTCAAGGCCGCCACGATCAGTACTGCCGCCAGCGGTATTTGATGCACTCTCATACATTCACCTCCACCCAGCCTCTGCGCTCATGGCTGGCCAGCTCAGCCTCGAGAATCGTCAACTGCCGCAAACCTCCGCCACCGACATCGCCAACGGTTGCTCGCACAACACATGTTTGCCCGCGTCAATGGCCGCGTCCGCCAGCAGCGTGCGATAGTCCTGGCTGACTCGCTCTACATGAAGCTCCGCG
>Ga0157376_10003124_pt1 | contig 11381 bp, 12 predicted proteins | sample M45metaG_FD_121801 | JGI IMG/M metagenome (GOLD analysis project Ga0157376, IMG submission 121801) | Miscanthus rhizosphere microbial communities from Kellogg Biological Station, Michigan, USA - M4-5 metaG | ecosystem: Host-associated > Plants > Roots > Rhizosphere > Soil | place: USA: Michigan... | reverse complement strand
CGATCACGTCGCGCCGCCAGAGGCTGCTGCGGCCTTTAGCGAAGCGTTTGGCCGGATTGCTAAGAATATGATTGCATGGACGGTGCAGGCCCTCTAGGCGGGCTTAAAGCTACGGTGCTGCGGCCAGGATTGTCGTGACTTTCGCTGTGAAGAGCCGATTATTCCAGCGTCTTCAGATACGACAGCAGGTCGTGAATCTGATCGGGATCGAGCTGAAATTCCGGCATGGTCGGATGGCCGGTCTGAATGCCCTCGGCGAGCGACTCAGCCAGTGTTTCTATCGGATAACGCTTGTGGAGAGTCCGGAACGGAGGCGCGATCTTGAGCGGGCTTTGGCCCACCCGGTCGATGGCGTGACATCTTGCGCAATTATTGATGGCGAAGGTCTTGCCGCGCTGCTGGTCGGGTGAAGCGGCGGCGAGCGGCGTCAACGCAACGAACGTTAGCGCGATGGATCCCAGAATTCGTTTAATCACTGTAGCGTCCACTCCGGCGGATTTCCAGACATCGACGGTATGATGAAGGTTTATTCGCGAACCCGCTTGATCTGGATCAACCGGCCTGCCGTGGATGCATTAAAATGGATCGCGTCTCAGCGGGTCTTGAGCAATTGGCCCATGACCGGGGGATGCAGTGCTGATCATCGGTCGAACGGGCAGGGGACATGATCCGAACTATCTCGCCAAATTCACTTCGTGCCAGTTTCGGCCGCTGCACAGCCTGTGCCGTCCGGTCGCTCAGCATCTGCGGTGCACTCGACGAGGCTGATCTTGTCGAGTTCGAGCGCATTGCCCGCCACGTCCATCTGTCGCCCCATGAGGCTCTCTTCACCGCAGGGCAGGTCGCCAGTTCGGTTCACAATCTGACCGCGGGTGTCGCGCGTCTGTACAAGCTCTTGCCGGACGGGCGGCGGCAGGTGATCGGCTTTGCGCTGCCGGGAGATTTTCTCGGCACGGTGCCGTCGGACTGCTACAGCTTCTCGGCCGATGCGATCGACGCTGTATCGGTGTGCCGCTTTCCCACCGACGCCTTCACGCAGTTTATTGAACATCGTCCGCACTTCCTGCTCCGGATCAATGAATTCGGGGCACGTGAACTGATGCTGGCCCAGGAGCAAATGCTTTTGCTCGGGCGACGAACGGCCGAAGAGAAGGTTGCGGCCTTTCTCGTCGGGTGGCGCACACGGCTGGCCCATATCGGCGACGAGCGGCAGACCATTTCATTGCCGATGAGCCGGCAGGATATTGCGGACTATCTGGGGTTGACGATCGAGACGGTGAGCCGGACGTTGACCCGGTTCGAGCGCGAAAAGATGCTCGTCATTGTCACCGGCGGCGTCCGCCTGCTCGATTCGACACGCGCCGAGGCCATGGCTGCGGCGTGATGGACCCCTGTTCGATTGATACAGGTCAAAGATGATTCGCTCAGAACAGGCATCATTCCTCCATCATAAGGAGGTTCATCCATGCCCGTCGATTCGATGCTCGTTGCCGCAAGCGTAGTCATTATGTTCGTCGTCTTTGCTGTCGTTCTGGCGTGGGGTGATTCGCAGACCCGCACGAAGCAATTGGCCCAACAACCCAACGAAAAACGCCGACCTTTTTAACCCGAGACATTCCTCGTTAAAAGCCGTCTGCTGGCTTCAGAAAGTGCTGCCGTGAACGATATCGTGCGCCGTTACGCCAGACTGCAGGTGCCGCGATACACGTCCTATCCGACGGCCGCCGAGTTCGCGCCTGCGGTGGCATCTGCGGACCAGCGGCGATGGTTGCGGGAGCTGGATACGACCGAGGCCGTTTCGGTTTATCTGCACGTGCCGTATTGTCGCGAACTCTGCCTTTACTGCGGCTGCAACACCAAGAAGGCGATGCGCGACGACGTCATCGCATCCTATCGCGTTGCGCTGGAGCGCGAGATTGCGCAGGTCAGCGACACCCTGTCCGGACCGGCTCGTATCGCCCGACTGCACTGGGGCGGAGGAACGCCGAGCATCTTGGGTGTCGACGGGCTCGCGTCCGTGATGCAAGTCCTGCGCAGCTATTTTGCATTTGAGGACGGCTTTGAACACGCCATCGAGCTCGATCCCCGCTATGTGACGTCGTTATTGGCGGAAAGCTTGAAGGAACTTGGCGTCAACCGCACCAGCCTGGGCGTGCAGGATGTCAACCCGCTGGTGCAGGCGGCGATCGGCCGCTGGCAGCCGATGCGGGACGTCGAAGTCGCCGTGTTGCGGTTGCGGGCCGCCGGTATTGGCAGTCTGAATTTCGATCTGATCTACGGCCTCCCGCTGCAGACCATCGCCTCGCTTCGCAAGACCTGCGAGATCGTCGCGATGCTCTCGCCGGATCGCATCGCCTGTTACGGCTATGCCCATATGCCGCGTCTGAAAGCCAATCAGCGGCGCATCGATGAAAGCACGCTTCCCGGCGTGGAGGACCGCATCGACCAGGCGGAGGCCATAGCCGAGGAATTTCAGCGCAGCGGTTTTCTCAAGATCGGTATCGATCATTTTGCGCGGCCGGACGATGCGCTGGCATGGGCCGCGACGTCGGGGCGGCTGCATCGCAATTTCCAGGGCTATACCGACGACAGCAGGGAGACTCTGATCGGCTTCGGTGCATCTTCGATTTCGAGGTTCAGGGACGGATACGTCCAGAATATTTCCGACGTTCCAAGCTATGTCCGCGCCATTGCGGACGGCCACCTGGCATCGTCGCGCGGTTGCCGGCTCGATGCCGTCGAAAAGCAGCGCGCCCGCACTATAGAAAGCCTGATGTGCGCATTTCAGGCCGATCTCGATGTCACGGCCCCGGACATGGATTTCGCTGAAGAACTGTCACTACTGCAGCCATTGGTCGACGACGGGCTGGTCCGCGTCGAAGGCCGCGTCGTAACGGCGACGGATACCGGCCGTCAGGTGGTGCGTGTGATCGCTGCAGTATTCGATCCACACGCGCGCGTCGATGCGGCGCGCTTCAGCAAGGCGGTGTGATCCGTGCAACCGGCTTGATTTGGGTCAAGGTGCTCCTTGTCCAAACCGGTTTTGTTGGGGGATCAACCTGAGAGATCTCCAATGACCGATGCTTCCGCCCAGATGGGCAAGTTCTCGCGAGCCAGCGCGTTGGTTGGCTGGGTAAAAATCCTCATCGCAAGGTTCTCCCATGCGAACGAACTGCGAGGCATCAATCGCGTGGAATTCGAGCAGATTGCGCGGGATCTGGATTTGCCGCCCCCGGAGCTTTACCGACTGTTGACGGGATGTCGGGTTTCCCCCGACGCGCTGGAAGAACGCTTGGCGGCGGAATTTGAAGCATCTCCGCAGCTTGCGAAGCGGCTGCGTGCGATCAAACGGAAGCATCGCGCGGCCAGAATGCGGTTGTCGGTGCCGATCGCGCCATGCTGCTGACGTTTGACTGTCTTTTCGCCAGCGTTCGCAAATTCACCGGAGTTTGACCTCGATCAATTCGGCGATGCCGCAGGTGTGATCATTCAAAGAGGCATTTGTAGAAGAGAAGCCCACGCATGAATCCGTCTCAAACGGCAAAATCAATGACACATGGTGAAGCCGGTCTCGCAATAGTTTTTGCGGCGTCCGCGTTTCTCTGCCTCTTCGCCACAGGCAAGGCATTGGATACGGCGTTCGCCTTCCACGCGGCACTGGCGTGCGCGGCCAGCCTATGGGCCGTCTTTGCGATCGTGAACCGCTATTACGATCGCCCCGCGGCGCTGCCGCCCCGGGAGATCAACGGCCGACCCAATTACAACATGGGCCCTGTGAAATTCTCGGCCGTGATGGCGATGTTCTGGGGTATCGCCGGTTTTGCAGTCGGACTGCTGATCGCGTCACAACTTGCCTGGCCGGCGCTCAATTTCGACCTACCCTGGACCAGCTTTGGCCGCCTGCGGCCACTGCATACGTCAGCGGTGATCTTCGCTTTCGGTGGCAATGTGCTGATCGCAACCTCATTCTATGTCGTGCAAAAGACCTGCCGGACGCGTCTCGTCGGCGACCTCGCTCCTTGGTTCGTCGTCATCGGCTATAATTTTTTCATCCTGATCGCCGGTACCGGCTATCTGCTCGGCGTTACCCAATCCAAGGAATATGCCGAGCCGGAATGGTACGCGGATCTGTGGCTGACGATCGTCTGGGTGACCTATCTCCTGGTCTTCCTGATGACCATCGTGAAGCGCACGGAACCGCACATCTTCGTCGCGAACTGGTTCTATCTCGCCTTCATCGTCACCATCGCTGTGCTGCACCTTGGAAATAACCCGGCGCTGCCAGTGTCCGTATGGGGCTCGAAATCCTACATCGCCTGGGGTGGCGTTCAAGATGCCATGTTCCAGTGGTGGTACGGCCACAACGCGGTCGGCTTCTTCCTGACCGCCGGCTTCCTCGCGATCATGTACTACTTCATTCCAAAGCGCGCCGAACGGCCGGTCTATTCCTACCGACTGTCGATCATTCACTTCTGGGCCATCATCTTCCTCTACATCTGGGCCGGGCCGCACCATCTGCATTACACGGCGCTGCCCGATTGGGCGCAGACGCTCGGCATGACGTTCTCGATCATGCTGTGGATGCCGTCATGGGGCGGCATGATCAATGGCCTCATGACGCTGTCGGGCGCCTGGGACAAGCTGCGCACTGATCCCGTGCTCCGGATGCTGGTTGTATCCGTCGCGTTCTACGGCATGGCCACCTTCGAAGGCCCGCTGATGTCGATCAAGGTGGTGAATTCGCTAAGCCACTACACGGACTGGACCATCGGCCACGTGCATTCCGGCGCGCTCGGCTGGGTCGGGTTCGTCTCGTTCGGCGCACTGTACTGCTTGTTTCCCTGGTTGTGGGATCGCAAGGGGCTCTACAGTTTGAAACTCGTCAACTGGCACTTCTGGATCGCGACCATCGGTATCGTGCTCTATATCTCGGCGATGTGGGTTTCGGGCATCCTGCAGGGTCTGATGTGGCGCGCCTACACCTCGCTCGGCTTCCTCGAATACTCCTTCATCGAATCCGTCGAAGCGATGCACCCGTTCTACATTATTCGCTCTGCGGGCGGCGCGCTGTTCCTGATCGGTGCGTTGATCATGGCCTATAATCTCTGGATGACAGTGCGCGTCGGCGAGGCGGAAGTGCATTCGCCCGTCGCTCTTCAACCGGCGGAATGAGGAGCGACTAGATGTCATTCTGGAGCAGACACCAGATATTTGAGAAGAACTCGATCGTCCTCGTTGGTGGGATTTTGGCGGTGATCGCGATCGGCGGTCTCGTCGAGATCACGCCGCTGTTTTACCTGAAGAGCACGATCGAGGTGGTCGACGGCGTCCGGCCGTACACGCCGCTGGAACTCACCGGCCGCAACGTCTACGTTCGCGAAGGCTGCTATCTCTGTCACTCGCAGATGGTCCGCCCGTTGCGGGACGAAGTCGAACGCTACGGCCACTATTCGCTCGCGGCCGAAAGCATGTACGACCACCCGTTTCAGTGGGGATCGAAGCGCACCGGTCCTGATCTGGCTCGCGTCGGCGCCAAATATTCCGATGAATGGCATGTCACGCATCTGACCAATCCGCGGGCGATCGTGCCGCAGTCGGTGATGCCGGGTTACGCATTCCTCACTGAAACCGAAGTCAATGTTGCGGGTATGGCAGATCATCTACGCACTAGCCGAGCGGTCGGCGTGCCCTATTCGGACGATCAGATTGCCAACGCAGTCAACGATCTCAAGGCGCAGGCCGACCCTGAAAATGCCGGGACCGATGCGTTCGCCAAGCGCTATCCGAAGGCGGTTGCCCGAAACTTCGATGGCAAGCCGGGAACTCCGACCGAGATGGACGCGCTGGTTGCCTACTTGCAGATGCTCGGCACGCTGGTCGATTTCAAGCTCTACAACGAAAAAGCCAATCTTCGCTGAGCAAATCTTCGCCGAGAAAGCAAAACGATGAAAGCCATTCTAACAGTCCAGAATATCACGTCGGATTTCGTCACGACCTTCTGGACGCCTATCTTCGTCGGAATCTTCATTGCCATCGTGACCTACGCCCTCTGGCCACGCAATAAGGCTGCGTTCGACGAGGCAGCGCAGATGCCGTTGCGGGAGGATTGACGGAATCATGACCGAACACAGCGATTTCGACAAAGTCTCCGGCAAGACCACAACCGGTCATGAGTGGGACGGCATCAAGGAACTGAGCACGCCGCTGCCGCGCTGGTGGGTCATCACATTTTACCTGACCATCATCTGGGCGGTCGGCTACTGGGTTGTGTATCCGGCGTGGCCGATGCTGTGGAGCCATACCACCGGGATTCTGAACTATTCCTCCCGTGCAGACGTTGCGGTGGAGCTTGCCAATCTGGAAAAGATCCGCGGCGACAAGATGGTCGTGCTCGGCGCCGCATCACTGGCGGAGATCGAGAAGGATCCGGCCTTGCTCGCGTTGGCGCGTGCCCGCGGCAGGACCGTTTTCGGCGACAACTGCGCGCCATGCCACGGCAGCGGCGGCGCCGGTGCAAAAGGCTATCCAAACCTGAACGATGACGAGTGGCTGTGGGGCGGCTCACTCGATCAGATCATGCAGACGATCCAGTTCGGCGCACGGTCCGGGCATCCAAAAGCTCACGAAAACGCCATGCTGGCCTTTGGCAAGGATGGGGTTTTGAAGAAGGATCAGATCGTTACCGTCGCCAATTACGTGCGGTCCTTGTCGGGTCTGCCGACCAGCGCCGGCTATGACGCTTCGGCTGGTGCGAAAACTTTCGCGGATAACTGCACGTCGTGCCACGGCGACGCCGGCAAGGGGAACCAGGAGCTTGGCGCACCTGATCTCACGGACAAGATCTGGCTCTACGGCTCGGACGAGGCGACGCTGGTTGAGACCATCAGCAATGGCCGTGCCGGCGTTATGCCCGCCTGGGTCGGCCGCCTCGATCCTTCCACAATCAAGGCGCTGGCCGTCTACGTCCACTCGCTCGGCGGGGGCAAGTGAGGGCGGGCCGGGCAAGTTTGCACGCTGTTTGAGGTGGATCAATCGAGGTTGCGGGGGTGGGCCTAAAGTCCACGTCGGACATGAGATCAACCGCAGCGATGAACAATCCCGTGAACCCGACCGACCTGCAGCCTGAAGGCGACGGTCCGCTTTATGCGGCCCGGAAGAAAGTCTTTCCGCAGAGCGTTTCCGGGACCTACCGCCGGATCAAATGGGGCCTGATGGCATTCTGCCTCGGCGTCTATTATTTGCTGCCATTCGTGCGGTGGAATCGCGGCCTCGGCGCGCCCGATCAGGCGGTGTTGGTCGACCTGCCGAACAGCCGTTTCTATTTCTTCTTCATCGAGCTGTGGCCGCAGGAGGTCTACTATTTCACCGGGCTCCTGATTGTTGCCGCCATCACTCTCTTCCTGATGAATTCGGTGGGTGGCCGCATCTGGTGCGGATATCTCTGCCCGCAAACCGTTTGGACGGATCTGTTTTATGCCGTGGAGCGCCTGGTCGAGGGCGATCGCCGTGAACGTATGCGCAAGGATACGGCGCGCGGTACGATGAAGCTGCAGCGCCTTTCCGAGATCACCCTGAAACATTCGATCTGGCTGCTGATCGCGTGGTGGACCGGCGGCGCCTGGGTGCTCTATTTCAACGATGCGCCGACATTGGTGAAGCAGTTAGTGACGTTCCAGGCGCCGATGCTGGCTTATATCTGGATCGCGATCTTGACGGCGACTACTTATGTGCTCGCCGGCTTCATGCGCGAGCAGGTCTGCGTCTACATGTGTCCGTGGCCGCGCATTCAGGCCGCGCTGACCGATGAGTGGGCGCTCAACGTCACCTATAAATACGACCGCGGCGAGACGCGCACGTCGCTGAAGAAGGCCAGCGAACTGCGCGCGCTGGGTGAGCCCGTAGGCGACTGCGTGGATTGCTATCAATGCGTCGCGGTGTGCCCGACCGGCATCGACATTCGCGACGGCGCGCAGCTCGATTGCATCCAATGCGGGCTTTGCATCGACGCTTGCGACACCGTGATGAAAAAGATCGGCCGGGAAACCCGCCTGATCGGCTACGACAACGACATCAATATTCAACGCCGTCAGGCCGGCAAGCCGCCGATCTACCGCATCGTGCGGCCGCGCACCGTCGTCTACTCCGCCATGATCGCCAGCGTCGGCGTACTCATGCTGTATGCACTGCTGACGCGGACGCTGCTTGACGTCAACGTGCTGCACGACCGCAATCCAGTCGCGGTGAAGCTGAGCGACGGATCAATTCGCAACGCCTATACGGTCCGCCTGCTGAACAAGCGCGGTTTCGACCGCGTCATTGCGATCGATATCGACGGCCCGGTCAACGCGACGGTCCATGTCGTCGGCGCCGATTCCGTCACACCTGACCGGCCGATGATCGTGCTGGGACGCGACCAGACCACCGAGTTGCGGCTGCTGGTGACGGCGCCTTTCGCAAACAATCCCGACAAGTCGATCCCGGTGCGTTTCCGCGTCACCGATATCGGCCTCGGCGAGGTCGCATCCGCGACCGATAATTTCGTGACGCCATGAGAGTCGAGGGGAATGTCGCATGAGCAGGTCGCAAGCGCCGAAACCTTTGACCGGACGCAAGGTGTTTTTCATGCTGGTCGCATTTTTTGGCGTCGTGATCGGGGTCAATCTCGTCATGATGCGGTTGGCGATCCGGACGTTGCCCGGTACTGAGGTCGATAGTGCCTACAGTGCGAGCCTCGCCTATGAGAAAGAGATTGCGGCCGCCCGCGATCAGAACGCGCGCGACTGGAAGGTCGATGCGCATGTCGAGCGCGGCGGGCAGGGCGGCGCGACGCTGCAGATCGAGGCGCGCGATAGCGGCGGCCGGCCGATGTCGGGGCTGAAGTTTCAGGGGCGGTTCGAACGGCCAACTGACCGGCGCGCCGATTTGACCGTGGTCCTCGCCGAAGTGGGGATCGGCATCTATCGGGGAAGCGCACTGGCAATCGCGCCGGGCCAATGGGACCTGGTGCTCGAAGGCGTCGCGGCGGGGCAGCGGATGTTCCTGTCGAAGAACCGCGTTATGTTGAATTAGGGAAGGACGCATCATGCAGGCGACGCGGGATTTTTCACACTACGTCAGGAATCTGGGTTCGGGATTGTCGCGCATCGATCTTGCGGTCGAGGGCGTCAGTTGCGCCGCCTGCATGTCCAAGATCGAACGCGGCCTTTCGGCGCTTCCAGACGTGACGCTGGCGCGGGTCAATTTGACCGACCGCCGTGTTGCACTGGAATGGAAAGAGGGCGCGCTGGATCCAGCCGGTTTCATCGATCGGCTGGCGGAGCTCGGTTACAAGGCCTATCCGTTCGAACCGGTTCGCGCTGAAACCATGGAGAATGAACAAGCAAGCTTCCTGCTGCGCTGCCTCGGCGTCGCCGCCTTTGGCGCGATGAACGTGATGATGCTGTCGGTTCCGGTCTGGTCCGGCAATGTGACCGACATGATCCCGGAACAGCGCGATTTCTTCCACTGGCTGTCCGCACTGATTGCGCTGCCGGCCGCGGCCTATTCGGGACAGCCGTTTTTCAGATCCGCGTTCCGCGCGATGCGCGCGCGCACCACCAATATGGACGTTCCCATCAGTATCGGCATCGTGCTGGCGCTGGCGATGTCGGTGGTTGAAACCATTCATCACGCCGAACACGCCTACTTCGACGCGGCACTGATGCTGATCACCTTTTTGGTGGCTGGCCGCTATCTCGATCAGAGCATGCGCCGGCGGACGCGTGCCGTGGCCGGAAATCTCGCCGCCCTCAGGGCCGAGACGGCGACGAAATTCGTCGGGGCCGATGAGATCTCCGAGGTGCCGATTGCCGCTGTGCAAGCCGGCGACATTGTGCTGTTGCGGCCCGGCGAGCGATCTACAGTCGATGGCTCGGTGATCGAGGGCCAGTCCAAGATCGACCAAAGCCTGATTACGGGTGAGACCCTGCCGGTGAAGGCAGGACCAGGGACCGCCGTCTACGCGGGTACACTCAATCTCTCCGGCGCGTTGCGCGTGCGGGTGTCGGCGGCGTCCGAAGGCACGCTGCTGGCGGAAATCAGCCGGCTGCTGGAGAACGCCGTACAAGTGCGCTCCCGGTATGTGCAGTTGGCAGACCGCGCTGCCCGCCTTTATGCGCCCGTCGTTCACGCCGCGGCCGTTCTGACCATGCTGGGCTGGGTGGCCTTGGGTGCGTCCTGGCACGATGCCATCGTCACGGCGATCGCGGTCCTGATCATCACCTGCCCATGCGCGCTCGGCCTCGCGATCCCGGCGGTACAAACCGTCGTATCGGGCGCCATGTTCCGGACCAGCGTGCTGCTCAATTCCGGCGATGCGATCGAGCGGCTGGCCGAAGTCGACAGGGTTGTGTTCGATAAGACGGGAACGCTGACCTTGCCCGAACTCGATGTCGCAAATGCCGCGAGCATTCCGACCGACGTCTTCGATCTGGCCGGCCGGCTTGCGCTTGCCAGCCATCATCCGGTCGCCGCCGCGGTGGCCCGTGCGGCCAACGCAAAGATGCCGCTGGCTGGGGTCGAAGAGGTTACCGGTCAGGGCGTGCATGGTTTCGTCGACGGACTGGAGGTCAGACTAGGCAGGCCATCGTTCTGCGGCGCGGATGAGCTCGCCGACGATATCCTGTGCAGGGACCCAGAAGCATCCGTCGTCGCCTTCCATCATGGCGAAACGCGTCACGTCTTTGCGGTACGGCAGCGGCTGCGTCCGGATGCTGCCAGAGCTGTCGCCGCACTTCAGCAATGTGGCATCGGAGTCGAAATACTCTCCGGCGATCGCGAACCTGCGGTGCGTCACGCCGCCCAGTTGTTGGGAATTCAGGAATGGCGTTCAGGCGTAACTCCTTCCGACAAAATCGCGCGGATCGAAGAGTTGAAGCGGCATAGCTTCAGGGTCTTGATGGTCGGTGATGGCATGAACGATGCGCCGGCGCTGGCGGCCGCACATGTTTCGATGTCGCCGGTGACCGCTACCCATTTGAGCCAGGCCACGGCCGATCTGGTTTTCCTGGGCGACCGCTTGACCCCAGTAGTGGATGCTATCAGCTTCTCTCGGAAAGCGCTGCGGCTAATGCGACAGAATTTATGGTTGGCGGCTGGATACAATCTGCTGGCTGTGCCTTTGGCAATAGCAGGTTTGGCTACGCCGCTTGTGGCTGCGGCTGCCATGTCGGGTTCGTCCCTTCTGGTGATATTGAACGCCCTTCGCGCACATCGCGGTGTTAGGGAGTTGAGCTGATGGAAGTCCTGGTATTCCTCGTTCCGCTGGCGCTGATGCTCGGCCTGCTCGGCTTGGTGGGGTTTCTCTGGTCGCTTAGGAACGGCCAGTACGATGACCTCGAAGG
>Ga0157376_10003123_pt1 | contig 11386 bp, 6 predicted proteins | sample M45metaG_FD_121801 | JGI IMG/M metagenome (GOLD analysis project Ga0157376, IMG submission 121801) | Miscanthus rhizosphere microbial communities from Kellogg Biological Station, Michigan, USA - M4-5 metaG | ecosystem: Host-associated > Plants > Roots > Rhizosphere > Soil | place: USA: Michigan... | reverse complement strand
CTCGACCCCTTCGGATACCCGTGGAGCGTGTTTACGGTCAAGGAAGAAATGTCCGTTGAGGAAATGCACCGCCTGTTCAAAGACATGATGGGCGGAGAAAAGACGGGCGGAGAAAAGAAGAAGCCTGCCGTTGATCCGGTGCCGAAGGGCTACACCACCTTGACCACATACCTGGTGGCGCAGGATGCCGACGGCTTGATTAACTTCATGACCAAAGCCTTCGGCGCGGAAGAAACCTTCCGCACCGGCCCAGGCGCGGAAGGCGGCCTGCATGCGGAAGTGAAGATCGGCGATTCGATGCTTATGGTCGGTGGCGGCGGAACTGGAATGAAGTGGCGCGGCACGCCGATGCCCAGCGCATTCCATATTTATGTGCCCGATTGCGACGCGGTGTACGCGCGTGCGCTCGAAGCGGGCGCCGCTTCGATTCACGAACCTATGGACCAGTTCTATGGAGAACGTTCCGCGGCAGTAAAAGACGCAGCCGGAAATTTCTGGTATATCGCTACTCGCCTGACCGGAGACTACCGGTGGGAGGGAGCACCCACGCTGCAACCGTATCTGCATCCGCTGCGCGCCGAACCGGTAATCAATTTCTTAAAGCGCGCCTTCGGAGCCGAGGACCTGGGCCGCCATGCGACGCCCGACGGCGTGATCCATCATGTCACGATGAAAATCGGCAACGCGCACATGGAAATGGGCGAAGCTCAAGGCCCCTATCAGCCCATGCCGACCATGTTCTATCTCTACGTGGAAGATTGCGATGCCTTGTACAAGCGTGCAATGAGTGCGGGAGCGACTTCAATTTCCGAGCCGCAGGATCATCCGTATGGCGATCGCAGCGGCGGCGTAATCGATCCCTTCGGCAACAAGTGGTACATCGCGACGCATGTAAAAGACATGTAGGCACGAGCGACGGCGCTAGCGCCTACATTACTGCTGCAATTTCACGTATTCCGCTTTGGCTTCTTTCAGGATGGGGACATCCGGATCGGCGTCTTTCCACAGGGCGAAGAAATCCTGATAGGCGGTGCGGGCTCCGGCATTATCTCCTGTAAGCAAGCGAGCGCGCCCTAACCCCAGATGAGCCAGCGAGCATTCTGGCGCCGTCAGGCAAAGCCCGCGATGGTCCAGAATTTTCTGAAACTCCGCCGCTGCTTCCTGACCCTGCCGCGCCTTCAGGTAGGCTTGTGCCCGAACATAATTCGGCAGCACCCGCGAAATAGAGCCGAATTCATAGGCAGAGGCCGGCCGCAGCAACTCGATCGCTTTAGTAGGATTGCCGCGATTAATTTCGACCTGCGCCCGGATGGTCGGTAGCGAAACCGCATTGATCAAAGTGTGAAGCGGAAAGAGCCTGGCCACTTCGTCGGCGATCGCACTCGCCTTTGCCGTGTCACCCGCCAAAGCCAGGGCCGAGCCACTTAGGAGCATAGTAGGCCGGTTGCGGCTTATCGCCAGCGCTGCCGCCGCTCCATCCCGCGCCTGCGAAGAATTTCCTACGAGCGCCTCATCCACCGCTTGAATGCCTGTGATCCGGGCCGCGATTTCATCAAACTTTCCCCGGCGCGCAAGATCGGCTGCCTTGCGGTAGTTTTCTCTGGCGGCCTGTAGCCTTCCTCGCGATGCGGCAGCCTCCGCCAGCACTTGCAGGAAGTCAAATTCGTCCGGCTTGCCCTTCGCCCAGTCCACCTGGCGTTGCATGGCTGCCGTGTCGCCTTCAATAAAAGCCAGCGCGTACAAGTCGGCATGATCGAAAGCGGCGTCCATGTTGGCGGCAACCTGCTTTTCCCGCACCGCCTTGGCTTCTGCCAAGCGGTTCATTCCAAGATAGTCTCCCCCAATGTTCGCGTAGCCGAGGGCTTCATTGGGCGCGAGGCGAACTGTTTCCAGAGCCTCGGTCAAGGCCTGGTCCCACTTTCCAATGGATGAGTACGCGGCGGAGAGATTGTTGGGCGGAATCGAATCTCGCGGATAGGTGCGCTTCCACAACAGGTACGCCTCATTGGACTTGTCGAGTTCCCCGGTGACGATGTCGTAGTAGTGCGTGGAAATATAAAGCTTTTCCACTTCGCTGGTGCGCTCTCGCCGTTCGAATGCCTGCTTGGTGTTTTCGATCGCGGGTTCGATTTGCCCCGTGTTGGCATAGGCCTGCCCCACACGCGCGTAGGCGATTGCGAAATTGGGATCCAGTTCGATGGCGTGTTTGTAGAAGGGAATCGCGGAAAACTCGTCGCCTTTCGCCCGCTCGGTCTCCCCCAGACTGAAAGCTTTGAGCGCTTCCAGCGAGGACGTGGTGGCTTCCTCGACCGGCGCGTCAAATTTCTGCACGGAAGCGAGCGATTCTCCGAGCTTACCGCGCAGACTTGAGGCCGCTTTCCCAACCGCTCCCAGCACTTGCTCTTTTTTGTCCGCCTGGACCTGTTCGCGCGCCAGGCTGTCGCCGGTCTGGCAGTTCACCGCATTCACATCGACCACATACTGGGTTCCGATCGTGCTGATCGCGCCGTTCAGGACGGCCTTGATTCCTTCTCTCTGGCAGACATCGCGCGCCAGGTCGGGCGTGAGCCGCTCATCGGGCGAGCGGCCCATAAACTTCAGCGTGTCCCGCACCCGTTCCTGCGGGAACACATTCAGGTATGGCGACTGCTCGAGTTGCACGGCCAACGCCTGTTTCAGCGTGCCGTCGAAAACCGCGTCGCCAGTAGTGTTGACGAAATCGGTCAGCAGGATGGAATCTTTTTCCGTAAGCGTCCGGGCACCACGCTTGAAGAAAAATCCCCCGGCAGCGATGGCTGCCACCACCAGCACGGCCGCAGCGATGTACCAGCGCTTTCGGCCTGCAGGAGCCGGCGCGACAGGCTCCGCCGCTGATGCCGGCCCGGAAATCACAGCCGCAGGTTGCACTGCCGGAGCCGACGACGGCGGAGCGACGACCGTGGACGAACCCGACGGCACCGAGTCCACCGCTGTGGCGATGATCGGGCTTGATCCACTCGGAGATGACCCACTCGGAGTCGCAACGCTAATAGAAGAACTCCTGCCCGAATCAATCTCACGTTTCAGCCGCTTCAAATCGCCGCGCAACTCCGACGCTACCTGGTAGCGCAAGTCGCGATCTTTTTCCAGGGCCTTATTGATGATGCGTTCGAGTTCGGCCGGAAGATTGGGATTGAGCCGAACCGGCGCAGTAGGCGCGCGGTTCAGTATTGCGTCAAAAATTACCGCGGAGGTATTTCCGGTAAAGGGCTGGCGTCCGGTCGCCATTTCGTAAAGAACTGCGCCAAAAGAAAAAAGATCGGTGCGAGTGTCGAGTTCCTCGCCGCGCGCCTGCTCCGGAGACATATAAGAGACGGTGCCGACTGTGCTCCCGGGGCTGGTGAGATGAGCGGCGTCTACTGCTGCCGTCGCAAACGACGCGCCCACTGCCTCTGGCGCCCCAGGCCCCGCCACCTTCGCCAGTCCGAAGTCGAGAATCTTGGCCTGTCCACGTTTGGTGAGAAACAGATTCGCGGGCTTCAGATCGCGATGAACGATGCCCGCCGTGTGAGCCACATCCAGCGCGTCGGCAATCTGCGCCCCAAAATCCACCAACTGGTCGATCGAGATTGGTTTGCCCTCGATGCGGTACTTGAGCGTCGTGCCATCGAGATACTCCATCACGATGTATTGGCGGCTCTCGTCTTCTCCAATGTCGTAGATGGTGCAGATATTGGGATGGTTGAGTGCGGACGCGGCCCGCGCCTCGCGCCGGAACCGCTCCAGTGCTTGCGGATCCTGCGCCAGCTCATCCGGCAGAAACTTCAGCGCGACTCGGCGCCCCAGGCGCAAGTCTTCTGCCTCATAGACAACACCCATGCCGCCGCCGCCCAGTTTTTGCGTGATGCGGTAGTGCGATATGGTTTTTCCAATCATTTGGAAGTCAGTGATATGGCTGACAATGTTAGGCTGCCTACTTTGGCTAGTCAATTTAGCATGGTCTTCGTCGTGTGGCTGAAATAGTGGTTTTCTTCGATCAGTAGCGTCCGGCTGAGCTTGCGAAGCATCCAGCTTAGAGCGGATAACAAGAACATGACGGTTGAGCCGACTGCGCGCGAGATCGCTTCGGGACATCCGTCAGGATGGTAAGAAATTGAAATTCGTCAGACTTTGCGTTCTTTGCGGAATCCTTCGCGAACTTTGCGGTTAAAAACTTTAATCTCAGCAGCCATCTGAAATCACAAAATCTTAAACCGCAAAGTTCTCAGAGGATTCCGCGAAGGGCGCAAAGGAACCCAGACGCACTCCCTGCAGTCAGTCTTCATTATTCCATGGCGGAATTCAGCAGACATCCTTCCCATAATTGCCCGATGTTATCCAGGGTAAGTTACACAAAAATATAGCTTTGTAGCCTCGGGTGCTCACCGTCCAGCCCATTTTGGGTAATGGAACCTTGGTACCCGCATATTGTCCTTCTATCCCTTTGCCAAGGGCCGGACGGCAAGCCAGAATAGTGTCTTGGGGCATTCCCCAACGCCATGCAAAAATCGTCTGGAATCGTTCTCGCACCGCCGCCTCGCACAAAAAAGACCTCTGCCCGGGTCGCCCTTGTCGATATCAAGGAACCGGCTCGCGCTTTGCTGATCGATTGTTTCAAACAATTTGGTATCGAAACCCTGGTCATGACCGGCGACGTCCGGGAACGATTGCGGCGAGAAAAGCTCGAAGCCTGCGTCGTCCACCTCACACCTGAAGCCGTGCCCGTGATGGAATCTGTACGTACCTCGGCTTCGAACGGGCGCATGGTGATCTACGGCCTGGGAGGAAGCGCTCAGGAAGCGATGAAGTTCTCCAAGTACGGAGTTAATGCCGTGTTCCACGAACCACTCGAACGGCAAGCCGCCCTGAAACTGGTGCGCGCCACGCAGATGCTGGTGCTGCACGAATTCCGCCGCTACGTTCGCATTCCGATCATTACCGAAATCGCCATGGTGACGAACGACGGCCGCCGCTTTACTGCTACCAGCAAGGAGATCAGTACCGGTGGCATGTCGGTCAAGAGTCCCGAAGATATCTCAATCGGCACGGATGTAGAGGTTTCCTTCGCCTTGCTGACTCTGCCTCGCATCTGGGTGAAGGCCCAGGTCAGCTGGCGTAAGCCCGACAAGACGTTTGGAGTTCGTTTCGACATCAAAGACGCTCGCCGCCTGCGTATCAAGGAATGGATCGAAGCCTACCTCGAAAACTAAGGCAGCGTGCTGCCGCGATCCCCCTCTGCGTTCTTTGCGGAAAAGGGTTCGACCTCGGCAAAAGCCTCACCGCGAAGTTCGCAAAGACCCTCGGCAAAGGGCGCAAAGAAAGGCCAACCCACCTGAGGTTTTGGGGAATCGCTCCCCGTCCATGTAAAATTAAAACCTACGATGGCAGCCACTTCCCAACTGATACAGATTGAACTGAGCCCTCCGGTACGGCAGCCCAAGCCCTCTTGGCTTCGGGCCAAGGCGCCGGTCGGCGAGAACTTTCATGAGCTCAAGAAGTTGGCCCGCGGCCTGGGACTGCATACCGTCTGCGAGTCGGCGCAGTGTCCGAATATCGGTGAATGCTGGAACCATCGCACTGCCACCTTCATGCTTCTGGGCGACATCTGTACGCGACGCTGCGGTTTTTGTGCCGTGCCGAAAGGCAAGCCCGGCCCCATCGAGTGGGACGAACCCCGCCGCGTAGCCGAAGCCGTTGCGACTCTTGGACTCAAGCATACAGTCGTCACCAGCGTGAATCGCGATGACGACAACCTGGGCGGCGCCCGTATCTTCGCCGAAACGATCCGTCAAATCCGCGAACTGATGCCAGATTGCCGGGTCGAAGTTCTGATCCCGGATTTCCAGGGGATGGATGAAGCCTTGCAGATTGTCCTCGATGCGAAGCCCGACGTCCTGAATCACAACACCGAAACCGTGCCGCGCCTGTATCGCTCAGTACGCTCCGGCGCGCGCTACGAACGCACCCTGCGTCTGCTGGAGAACTCGAAGAAGTTTGCGCCGAATACAGTGACCAAGTCTGGCGTGATGGTCGGACTCGGCGAAGCCATGGACGAACTCATTGAAGTCTTCCGCGATCTGGGTTCGCGCGGCGTGGACATTCTCACCGTCGGCCAATACCTGCGGCCGTCGCGCGATCATCTTCCGATTTCCCGCTTCTATACGCCCGACGAGTTCGCATACCTGAAAGAACAAGCGCTGCGCGTCGGGTTCCGCCACGTCGAGTCCGGCCCCATGGTGCGCTCCAGCTACCACGCCCACGAACAAGCCGAATCCACCAAATCCGTATCAATGTAGGCGCGAGACACCACGAGCCACGCAGGGGCAGAGCCTGTCCTGAGCGCAGTCGAAGGATGTCTCACCTGCCCAGTCGAGCAAAGCTCAAGGGTTTTGCGCAGACCAAAAATGGCTAAGCTGGCTCAGCGAGGGGCGGCTGTCCACCCGGTCTGTGATTAAAAAACTTTGAAGTGAATTGTCAGATACTTCTTGGGATTCTCGCGGATACTCTTAACCAGGCCCCGAGTTTCAACCAGCATCTGATCGGCATTGTTGTAGAGCGAAGGATCGCGCAGCAGCTTTCCGGCAGAGCCTTCACCCGCTTCCAGCCGATCGGATATTGCGGAAAGCTTGTCCATCGTGTTCTTCAGCTTGCGCGAAAATTCTTCGTCCTTCGCCAGCATGCCGATAGGACCTTTTCCAGCATTGATATCGTCGGTAAGTTTCTTGACGTTTGCGATGGTAGCGTTGGCATTATCGTAAAGCACAGGATCTTTAAGAAATTTCCCGGCGCTGCCCTTGCCCGCGTTGATGTCATCAATCACAAGGTTCAGCTTGTCGATGGTGCCGTTGGCCTTATTGTAGAGCTCCTCGTCGGAGAACAACTTGCCCAGCGTGCCTTTGCCCTGGGCCACCTGGTTTACCAGTCCCTGAAATTCGTTAACTGTCGCGTTCAGCCGGTTATACAGCGTGGGATCGTAAAGAAGTTTGCCGACCGAGCCCTGGCCACTCTCGACGAAGGCGACGATTCGGTCGAGCCGTTTCAGCAGGGCGTCCATATTCTGCAGCGTGCCCTGGCCGGCGCGGACCATGTCTCCGAAGTCGGGCACTTCGCGGCTGGGCAGGACATCTCCGTCGGCCACCTGCAAACCTTTGGCTTGCGAACTATCGATGTCGATGTAAGTTTCACCCAGCACTCCCGCGGTAGAGAGCAGTGTCAGCGAATCCTTGCGCAGGCCAAACAAATAGCGGCTGCTCACCTTCATCTCTACTTCTACCGGAGTGAGTTGCTTCTTCGGGTCCCGCACGACGAGGATTTTGGTGACATTGCCGATATCAACGCCCGCAAGCCGGACCGGCGCGCCCTCGCGCAACCCGTTGGCGTTGTCAAAATAAGATTTCAGTACGATTTTCGAGGTGAACAGGCCGCCCGTACCGCTCATGAGGAAGATCAGCAGTCCGAGTGTGACACTCGCCGCCAGCACCGTAAGCCCCACCTTCAGTTGAGACCACTTCAACTGCTTCTGGCTAGGCACGCATTCTCCCGAGCAGAGGTTCTTGTCGCCGTGACAGGTGTACGGCTTAGCCCAGAATCATAGCAGACAGCAATGCCGGTTCAAGCCGTCCGAAATGAAGGGCGCAACGTTCTTGCCAACACAATTGCCAGCAGGTAGGCCACCGCTCCGGTTGCCAGGGTAATGTTCAGTCCAAACTGAATGGCAATGATGATAGCCAAAACCGAACCAAGAACGCTGGAGGCCGCGTTCATCGCCCAAGCCCACTCCACGAGGTTCCCGGTAGTTGCGTCGGCCAGAGCTCGCAGGCCGGTCGGGAACGGCATGCCCATCGCGAAGCCCAACGGCACCAGCAATCCTGCACTGATCAGAAGCTTTACCGGGAACGGCAGTCCGACGAGATGTCCCAGCAGGCTGGGAAGGACGGCAACATAGAGCAGCAAGGCGGCGGCAACGAGTAGCAGAGGCAGCCAGACCCGACTCGTATTCGCCAGCCACCAGCGCGAAACCATACTGCCTGCCCCACTTGAAAGCAGAAGCAGGAACACAACCACGGTCAATGCATAAACGGGATGCCCGAGAAACAGCACGAAGCGCTGGATGAACGCGATCTCAACCAGAATGTATCCCAGACCTACAGCGATGAAGTACAGCAGCCGGACCGGACGAGGTTGCTGACCGCGAGCGCCGCGGGCGAGTGGAATTACCAGAAACAACAACACGGCCAGCAGCGAGATCGCCAGCACCATCCCCAGCACTGCAACGCCCAGATTCACTTTCCAGTCGATCCCTCGCATCAGCGACTGCGGATGCAGAATCTGCCCAAACTTTAAGGTGAAGAAGAAAAACGGCGCGTTGTCCGTCACCGGAGAAACATCATAGGGATAACGCTCCGCAAATCGTTTGGGATCGTTCGACTGGATGAGCTGCGTAAAAGAATCAGCGCCGGCAGAATATTGTGCTTGCTCAATGCTCGTTGTGGCCGAAGGCGTATCAGGCGGTGCGTAAAGCAGGGCCAGTTTGGGGTGCGACTCCATATGTCCGCGCACCCGGGACACCTCTTCGGCGGTAAACGCCGTGCGCTTGGCCAATACGACGACGGGAATTCCGTCCGCGTCCAGATGTCCCTCGGAAACCACGATGAAGTTGGCGGCGGGGTTCGCTACTCCCATTTCATGCAACGCCTGCATGGCGACCGAAATAACTCGCAAAGCCTCGCGGGGCTGCTGAAATTCCCAACGGGTGATCGCGATCATGCCATCCGGCCGCAGATGCTCGAAGTATTCGCGGAACGCTTCCACCGTGTACAGGCTGTTTTCGCTTAGCGCGAAAGCGCCGGCGGCGGTGGAGGCCCATGTATCCACCAGCGTCATCTGCACGACGTCGAACTGCTGCTTTGCATTCCTGACGAACGACCGTCCATCGGTGACGTGGATGTGTACTTCGGGCAACTGATAAAGATGGAAGGTGTAGTCCGCATAACGCCCGCGCATGATGGTGTTCGCAATAATTGGATTGATTTCGATCCCGGTCACGCTCGGGCTGCCGTTGCCAACGGCGCGGAGCACGTCCACGCCACCGCCCGGGCCGATAATGGCGAACTCACCATGCGGACGCAGCACGTTGGCCAGCGCCGGCGGCGCCGACATCAGATTGCGCTCCCACGGTCCCTCCCAATGCTTGGGATCGACGTTCATCAGGTAAGTCGAGGCGTCGGCATCGATCACGATCGCCTTGCCCTTGCCCTGGGTGTCCACTTCGACGCGCGAGATGGCATTCCAGCGCGCGAACTCCACCCATGCGGAATCCCGAAACCCGCCCTTCGCGTAGACGATGTCAAACAGCCTGCCGGAGTAGTTGGCCGCAATCAGTACCAGTATGAATATTGCGCGTCCGGCTGCCGATCTTCGCAATTTGCGATCTACGGCCCACACCATCCCGGCCAATGCCATACAGGCAGCGGTGAAAAATACGGTGTTCGGGCCGCCCAGCCAGTTCAGCAGCGGGACGATTGCAAGACAGGCCAGCGCGCCGCCCGCCAGGTCGGCGGCATAGAGCGGCGAAACGTGTTTGGCTTGGCGCGCAAACACGATGGAGAATTCCAGTCCCGTAATAAAGAAGGGAACAGCAGACGCCAGGTAGATCGCAGTAAGCCTGAGGAAATTTGCCTTCGATATTTCCAACGAAACCGGAATTCGCAGGACGATGACCAACACAACTGGAACAATGAGCGCGTTGATCGAACATAGGCGCGAGACCAGGGCGCGAGTCTCAAACCGCGCCAGCTGTTCTTTTCTCAGGTGCGCGAACACGCCCCCAGCGCCGAGTCCGAGCAGGGCGATTGAAATTGCCAAAAACGCGAAATGATAGAACAGCACCACGGAAAACAGGCGAGTCAACGCCAGTTCCAGCAGCAGCGCCGCAAAACTGCACAGTGCGATACCAAAAAGCATCGCGCGATTCGGAGTGTTGTTGGTTGAAATCAGAAGGGATGTCTCACTTATCACGAATGGTTTGTCTGGAACGCGGCCAGTCTAACAGAAGCAGGAGTAGCGTAAATAACCACGGAGGACACAGAGACTCCATTTTCTCTGTGTCCTCGGTGCCCTCTGTGGTTAAGATTTTCGAATCTGCTTGGCGCTGGCAGTGAAACAGCAGATTCCTCGCGCGACATCCCGCGCTTCGGAATGACAATACCTTGAAGGATGTTCAGACCGCAGCGCCATCATTTTCCAGAATCACTTGCGCGATGGCTTGCTCGGCCGTGTGCGACAGCGAAAGCGCGCAATGGATCGCTCCCATCTGCGCGGCAAATTCAGCAGCCTTGCCGTGGAAAACGATAGTCGGCCGTCCACCGGGCTGGCGCGACACTTCAATATCACGCCAGCGCACGCCGCGACTCCATCCCGTGCCCAGAGCTTTCATTCCGGCTTCCTTGGCGGCAAAACGGGCGGCGTAACGCTCAATGCGGTTGGCTTTGGAATCGCAGTAGCGGATCTCTCCTTCGGTAAACACACGGTGAAGAAAGCGGTCGCCGTGCCGCGCGATGGTCTGCGCGATGCGCGGGACCTCAGCAATGTCGATACCTGTGCCGACAATCATGGAAGATACGTTAGCACTTCAACCGTCCCGCGTGGCCTGTGGTTACATCAAGCGTGATTCGACTCTCTTCCGGCGCTGATATCGAACCTCGATCACGATGGCGACCAGCAAGGCGATCCCGCCCAACACCAACGTTCCGGGAAATGCGATCTCCCGGTACGCCACTGTCATATTGGGATGCGCTCCCCGAAGCACGGCACTGATCAAGAGTCCGGCGATCCCGAAAAACAGGAACACAGCAAATGAAAGCAACGCCAGCAGAAAGCTCACCAACAGAACGCGTACCGGTACAAGTAACGTTCGTAAAAATAAAGAAGGCGATTCAGCACGAGACATCGTTCTCGATTGTAACGGCTCGGAGTATAAGGCGTTGGCAGGTACTGAAGGCTGAGAGCTGACGGCTGATAGCTGACAGCTGCCTCTTCCGCTAGAATACAACTCATGCCGCCAGCAGCACCGCCGATTACGCGCCCACCGGCGGAGGTCGTTCGACTGACCCCCGTCTCACAAGCTCCAAATGGAATCTGTTACGCCGCTTCGGGAGAGATCACCGTCCCTCAATCCGATCTGGAGCGTATGGTGTCCGCCGTGCCGGATGCTGCCGCGGCCGCGTTGAAGCGCAAGGCTTACTACTTCGTCCCGCTGACCGTGAACCAGGGCGCCGAAACTGTTATCGCCGACCGATATGACGTCGCGCTGAGCGACAACGCCGTCTGCCATCGCAAACTCGACCTGGGCGACTCGCAGTGCGTATTT
>Ga0157376_10003121_pt1 | contig 11387 bp, 12 predicted proteins | sample M45metaG_FD_121801 | JGI IMG/M metagenome (GOLD analysis project Ga0157376, IMG submission 121801) | Miscanthus rhizosphere microbial communities from Kellogg Biological Station, Michigan, USA - M4-5 metaG | ecosystem: Host-associated > Plants > Roots > Rhizosphere > Soil | place: USA: Michigan... | reverse complement strand
GCTGACCGTCTCTGCGAGCGCCGCGGCGGTACCCACGGTCGCGAGCGCAACCAAGGCGGCGGTGATCAGACGACGGCGGCAGTCTTGCGGCATGCAGTTCTCCCCCAGAGGCTTGGATACGTCTTCATGATGACGTCTCCAAGCATCGCAAACGTTGCAGTCGATGCGAATGTGATGTCAGTCATGGTTGTCGCCCGTTGGCAGCGTCTCCCAGATTGGCCAGCGCTTCTGCGTATTGCGCGGGAAGGTCGGCCGGGTCGCTCATGTCCAGACCCAGATCGCGCACCTGGCCGTCGTGCAGTCCATAGACCCAGGCGTGGACGCTCAATACCTGGCCTCGCTGCCACGCATCCTGAACGATCGTGGTCTGGCAGACGTTGACGGCCTGCTCGAGCGCGTTCAGCTCGCACAGGCGATCCATGCGCAGCGGCTCAGAGCCCAGCGTCTGCAGCGCGTCGCGATGCTTCTGCGCGACATCGCCGACGTGGCGCAGCCAATTGTCGACCAGTCCGAGGCGTTCGCCGACCAGTGCCGCGCGCACGCCGCCGCAGCCGTAGTGGCCGACGACCATGATGTCTTCGACCTTGAGCACGTCGACCGCGAACTGCATCGCGCTGAGGCAGTTGAGGTCGGCGTGCACGACGACGTTGGCGACGTTGCGGTGCACGAACACCTCGCCGGGCGCCATGTCGATGATCTGATTGGCCGGAACGCGCGAATCCGAGCAGCCGATCCACAGGTACTTGGGCGTCTGCAGTTGCGAGAGGCGCTCGAAGAATTGCGCATCCTGCGCGCGCACGCGCGCCGACCAGGCCCGGTTTCTTTCGATCAGTGGCGTGAGTTTGGTCATGCTGTATGCAAGTCGATGCAGATGTTCTTGGGTTCGGTGAAGAAGCGCAGTGCCTCGAGTCCGCCTTCGCGGCCGACGCCGGAGTTCTTGACGCCGCCGAACGGCGTGCGCAAGTCGCGTCGCAACCAGCAGTTGATCCAGACGATACCCGATTCCAGGCGCGCGGCGACGCGATGCGCGCGCGACAGGTTCGTGGTCCAGACAGAAGCTGCCAGACCGTAGCTCGTCGAATTCGCCAGCGTCACGGCGGCGTCATCGCTGTCGAACGGCATCAGCGTGACGACAGGCCCGAAGATCTCTTCCTGGTTCGTGCGGGAGTCGGCACCGAGACCCTCGATGACGGTGGGCGCGATGAACCAGCCGCCCGCGCAGCGCCCTTCGATCTTCGGCGCGTTGCCGCCGCAAAGGATCGTGCCGCCTTCTGCGCGCGCCAATGCGATGTGACCCAGGATCTTGTCGAAATGCGCGCGCGAGACGACGGCGCCGAGATCGCTGCCCGCGTCATTCGGGTCGCCGACGCGCAGTGCGCGCACCTTTTGCACGAACGTACTCCTGAACTTCTCGTAGATGCTTCGCTCGATCAACAGTCGCGAGCCGCACAGGCAGATCTGGCCCTGATTGGAAAACGCCGAACGCAACACGGTTGCCCAGTTGGTTTCGTTCGGCTCCCAGTCGGCGAAGATCACGGTCGGATTCTTGCCGCCCATCTCGAGCGATAGCTTCGTGAACTTCGGCGCCGTGATAGCGGCGATCGCCGCACCGGTGCGCGTCGAGCCGGTGAACGAGATCGCCTTGACGCCGGCGTGTTCGACCAGGGCCTGGCCGGCGCCGGGTCCGCTGCCGTGCACGATGTTCAACACGCCGGCGGGCAGGCCGGCCTCGATGCAGACCTGCGCGAACATCGCCGCCGTGTATGGCGTGACTTCCGATGGTTTGGCGACGACGCAGTTGCCCAGGGCCAGCGCCGGTGCGATTTTCCAGGTGAAGAGGTACAGCGGAAGGTTCCACGGCGAAATGCAGCCGACCACGCCGAGCGGTTGGCGCAGCGTGTAGTTGATGGCGTCCGTGCCCATCGCGTGCGCCTCGCTCGCGAACTGGGTCGCGGCGGCGGCGAAGAATCGCAGGTTCGCGATGGCGCGCGGAATGTCGAAACTGCGAGCCAGCGCCAAGGGTTTGCCGTTGTCTCGCGATTCGGCCTGCGCAAATTCATCGAGCCTGCCTTCGAGCAGGTCGGCGATGCGCTCGAGCATGCGCGCCCGATCCGGTGCCGGGGTTGCGGCCCACGCTGGAAACGCCCGCTGCGCAGCGGCAACGGCGGCGTCGATATCGGCGGCGCCCGAGTCGGGGCAATGGGCGAACACCGTGCCTGCGGCTGGTTCGAAAACCTCGAGATAGCGGCCGGAATCCGGCGCGCTGCGGCGTCCGTCGATGTAATTGGCCAGTTTGAGTGACGAATCTTCCATGGGCAAAGCTTAACGGCTCTGCCGCGGCTTGGGGAGTTTCGCGAGCCATCTCGCCGGAGGCCGCCAGATCGGCGTCATTGATCCTGCACTTTCGGCGATGACGAGTCTGCCGGCGCGACGCGCAGACGCTGCGCCCCAAACGCGCGCCCGCTGCCACTGAAGGCAGCGACGCGGTACTCGCCCGGACGCAGGAACAGCACGGTTGGAATATCCGCGCGTTCGACGAGCGCGCGATCGGCCGGCACGGCTGCATCGCTCTCGCTCGCATAACGCGCCTCGACGACGCACGGCAGCGATGCCGGATGCAGGTCGAGGCCGATCGGCGTGGCGGTGCGCTCGCCGCCGAGCGCAAGCCAGTCCGGCCGGCCATTGACAAGATTCGTCGGCGGCAGGATCACGCTAACGTCGTAGAAATCAGGCTCCAGGCTCCACGCCGTACGATCCGAACGCAGCAGCACAGTCGGCGCCGAGATGGCGAAGCGTTGCTGGAGTTCGCGATAAGCAGGATATTCGCGTGCCGGAGCGATCGGCCGCAAGATCGTCTGGTCGACGCTCAGTGGATCAAAGCCGGTCATGCGCTTCAGGCGCATCGCCAGCGTGTCGGCGTCGAGATAGTCGGCGCGTTTATGCACGTGTGCGTATCCGGCATGCACGACAAGGCGCGCGTCGCCGTGTCCGCGAAAGACGCGTTCGAGAATGTGGCGCGCCTGATCCTCCTCGCGTCCGTCGAGATCGGCATCGGCGCGCGTCGACTCGTACGGCACGACGATGAAGCCGAGGCGCAGCGCGATGCGAACGATCTCGCCATACAGCGGCTCGCGGATGTAAGGGCCGCTGGCCTTTGTCGGATAGCCGCGGGCGACGAGATCGCGGTCGTGTTCGTCGAGCCCTTCGACGGCAAAGTGCGTGAAACCCTCTTCGCGCAGGCGCGGCAGCAGCGCGAGCGTCAGCAGGCGCGTCTCGCCGACATGATGGGCCTCGTTGAGCATGACGATGCGTCGATCGCGGGCCAGTGCGGTGACCGCATCCGCCGCGCCGGACGCATGAAACGATGCTGCGTCCGGCAGATCGCCGGCCTTGCTGCGCAGCGATATCGTGCCCTGCAAGAATTCGTGCACGGCGCTTTCGTAGTCGCCGAGTTCGGCGTCGTTTGCGGCCAGAACCTGGCCGAGGAAATCGCGCGTCAAGCCGCCGCTATGCTGGTGCTGTGCCGCCAAATAGTCGTGAACGGCGAGCGCGTTCGGCAACGTGTCGGCGTGACGTTGCACGGCGTTGAGTTGGGCGAACGCTGCCTTGCTGGTCTGCGCATCAAGGGCACCATCTTCGCTGCTCGTTGCCGGCTTTTGTCCAGGAGCGCAGCAGGCGAGCGCCAGTGCCGCCGATGCTACGCAGAAGATCCGGAATATGGCCAGCGCGTGCGGCTTGCGATGGCGGCTGGCACATTCGCTCCAACTCATGGGCGACCCAGGCGGTTGCCGGTGGCGAATGCCGGGTCAGAGCGATTGCATGCGCCCGCCGTCGACCGGCACGTTGATGCCGTTGACGTAGCCGGCCGCGGGTGAGGCGAGAAATGCTATGACCGCGCCGATCTCGCTCGCCTCGGCGAAGCGGCCGAGCGGAACCGTCGACAGCATCGTCGCGGCAACAGCGGCCTCGTCCTTGCCGGTCGCCTTTGCACGCTCGCCGAGTATCTGCTCGAGACGTTGCGTCTTCGTGTAACCCGGCAGCACGTTGTTGACCGTGATACCGGCAGGTCCCAACTCGCTCGCCAGCGTTTTCGCCCAACTCGCCATCGCGCCGCGAATCGTGTTCGACACGCCGAGGTTCCGGATCGGTTCCTTGACCGAGGTCGAGATCACGTTGATCACGCGGCCGTAACCCGCCGCACGCATGCCGTCGAGCACGGCCTGCAGTACGATCTGCGCCGCGATCAGATGCTGGTTGAATGCGATGCGGAAATCGTCGAGCGTTGCCGTGTGCGCCGGTCCGCCCGGCGGACCTCCGCTGTTGTTGACCAGGATGTTGACCGTGCGGGTTGCAGCGACATCCTCGACCTTCGCGCGCAGCGTCGCGTGATCGTTCATGTCGGCGGCGACGAGCGCATGCGACTGCGCCGCATGGACTGTGGGCAAGGCCAGCAACGCCGCCTCGAGCGGCTCGCGCGAGCGCGCAAGCAACGTGATGTGTGCGCCGAGTTGCGCCAGCTCGATTGCCGCTGCGCGGCCGATGCCTTGCGAGGCGCCGCAGACCAGCGCGTGTTTGCCGGTGAGATCAAGATTCATGCCGCCTGTTCTCCGCTCGTCATTCCAGTGCAAGGCAAACGCCTGCCGGTCTTTTTTTAATGCGTGTCGTGGTGATTCTAGATTCGACGAATCAACTTCTCGGTCATCAGCGGCACCAGCTCTTCGTCGTTCTCGGCATCCGGCGGCTCGATCGAATCCAGATGGAATCCCAGCATTGCCGCGTCGTCTTCGTCCAGGCCATCGAACGCGCGGAAATCGGCGTCTAGCAGTGCAACGTGCGCGCTGTCTTCGTCGTCGTAGCGCAAGGTTTCGCCCTCGGCCGAGAAGACTTCGGCATGCCCCGATTCGAGTACGCGCATGCGTGCCCAAACCAGGATGTCGCCCAGCGAGGCGACCCACCATTGCTCCAGGGTACCCGAGTTTTTCATGGTGCTTCTAAGGGTCATGTGGACCCCGTTCGAGACGTTCGGCGAATTTTACACGTCTGCCGGCGCAGCGACGGTGTTCGCGAGATTCGGCGTGCGCGTGGAGTAGCGGCGGCGCAGCCAGAGCTCGCACGGCTGCGAGAACCCGCGCGCGACGATCCAGCCGAGCAGCCAGGCGGCGACGATCGCAAGCGGATACCAGATCCAGCCCCATGCTGCATCGATGCCGCTCCAGCGCGCGACGGCAACTACGGCGAAGACGCAGAACATGTGCGTCAGATAGATCTCGTAACTCAGCCGTCCGCACGATCGCAGCCAGTCGAGACCGCGAATGCGTCGGTGCTGACTCGTCGTGTTCCAGTGCATGCCGAGCACCAGCGCCGCCGCCGATCCGGTCAGCACGAGCAGGTAGGCGTCGAACAACCAGTGCCAGATCAAGCGGCCGGCGAACAGGATCGCGCAGATGCCCAGCGCACCACCGATGCGCAGCGCGAGCGCCGTGCGCTGCGAAGGTCGCGGCAGCTGCCACGCGAACAGCGCGGCGAGGATGCCAACCGAGATAGCGCCCATTCCCGGCAGATAGGCTTTCTCCTGCCAGATTTCATTGCCTTGTGCCGCCGCATGACTGAAGGGCATCGACAGCGCCAGCACGGCGAGCACGGCGACAAACCAGCGCGTGCCGCCGCAGAGAAGGCAGAGCAGGGGAAAGGCCAGATAAAACACTTCCTCGATCGATAGCGACCACAGGATGTCCCAGCTCCCGGGCAGATAACCGGTCAGGCCTTCGTACCAGTTCAGGTACAAGCCGAGCGCAGAAAATATCGCGCCCGGCAACGACTGACTCGGTCTTGCAATCACGTAGCTCGGCAGCGCCAGCAGATGCAGGATTGCCAGTACGCCGACCAGCGCAAACAGGCACGGCAGGATGCGCGCGCCACGGCGTACGTAGAATTCGCGCATGGAGATTTTGTCGAGGGCTCCCCAGCGTTCGAGTGATCGCCGCGTGATCAGGAATCCGGAGATCACGAAGAAGACGAATACGGCCTCGTAGCCGTTGTAGTTGAGATCCTGCAGGAAGCGCCTGGGCAGAAATTCCGCGAGCGCCGTTTTTGCCAGCGGAATGCGGATGCCGACGTGGTTGAGAATGACGAGGAGTATCGACACGCCGCGCAGCAGGTCGATGTCGCGGTTGCGCGAGCCCGTGGCCGCGACGTTTGCTTCAGTCATGTAGGTGTCGGCAGGACCGCTGCCGCGAGCGGTGCAGGCGCAAGTCTGCATGCGTGCGGCGCTCGACCGCCGTTTCGTCTATGCGTGTCATTGATCAGTGCGCGGACGCGGCTGGCGCGCTGCCGACGTAGCTCACGCGCCAGATCGATCGCGAGCCGTCATCGCTGACCAGCAGGGCTCCATCGGCGGCGACGGTAACGCCGACGGGACGGCCCCATACATCGCCGTTGTCGAGCACGAAGCCGGTCAGGAAGTCCTCGTATTCACCACTGGCCTGGCCGGTCTGATGAAGTGGGACACGGATGACCTCGTAGCCGGCGCGTGTCGCCTTGTTCCACGAACCGTGTTCGGCCGCGAAGATGTCGCCGCGGTATTCGGCCGGGAATTGCTTGCCGTCGTAAAACGTCAATTGCAGCGATGCGTTGTGCGGCTGCAAGAGCACGTCGGGCACGATCACCTTGTCCTTGAGGTCACGACGCTTGCCGGGATGGCGCGGGTCCTGGTGCGCGCCGATGTACCACCACGGCCAGCCGTAGAAGCCGCCGTCCTGCACGTGCGTGATGAAGTCGGGCACGAGATTGTCGCCAAGCGCGTCGCGCTCGTTGACTGAACACCAAAGCGTCGACGTGCCCGGCTGGATCGCCAGGCCGACCGGATTGCGGATGCCTGACGCGTACACGCGCATGCCGCTGCCGTCGGGGGCGAACGAGAGGATGTCGGCGCGGTGTTTTTCTGCGGGCGTGGAGTCCGGGTCGTCGACGTTGGACGCCGATCCGACCGAGACATACATCGTCTTTGCATCCGGCGTGAACTGGATGTCGCGCGTCGAATGCCCGCCGCCGGAGGGCAGGTCGGCGATGTGCTCGGGTTTCCCGCGCGCTTCGTTGTCGCCATTCTGATAGGCGATGCGTACGACAGCGTCGGTGTTGCCGACATACATCCACTGCGGCTTGGGGCCCGGCGGGTAGAAAGCGATGCCGAACGGCTGGTTGAGCCCACTGGCAAAAACCGAGGCCTGCCTGGCCTTGCCGTGATCATCGACGCCGCGCAACAAGACGATCTTGCCGGCCGCCGTCACGGCAGCGAAGACGTCGCCGTTCGGTGCGGTGCGCAGCAGCCGCGCATGACCGACATCCTCGGCATAGAGGTCGACCTTGAAGCCCGGCGGCGCTTTCGGCCAGGCATTGGCAGGGCGGGGGACGATTTTCGGGCCATTACCCGCTACGGGCGTCGCAAACGGCGGCGGCAGGTCGGCAACGGTAATTTTTCGCGTATTGCCGGGGGCTTCGTAGCGGAAGTCCGTAAATGGCGCCGTCGGGGCGGGGGCAGCGTCCGGATTGGCGGGTGCAGCGCTCGCTTTGGCGGGCGCTGCGGGCGTTTGCGCCCCGCAGGACGTCAGCGCAAGGAGGCAGGCGAGCCCCATCAAGATTCGGGAACAAAAAGTGCGGGACTCAGCTGACATGCAGAAAATTCCTTACGACTCAGGGCGATTCGAACTGCAGCGCAACGATTGAACCCGTAGCGGCTGGAACACTGCCTTAATCGTTACAAAAACACGCCAAACGGCTGCGAATCCCGGCCATTTCAGCCAGGAAAAACGGCAAATCGGGCTCTGCTGCGCCATTTGTGTTATTATGCCGACCGCTGAGTTTGCCAGGCTCATTGCAGTCTGTGGCTCGATAACGCGGATTAATACCCCGCCGTCTTCGTCTCCCTCTCCCGCATCCCCTCGCACCCAGTGATCAGCGTTGCCGTTTTGGCCGCGCATTTTCCGTTCATATGTCAGGAGTTACACCCATGTCTGATCGTCAGATCGGCACCGTTAAGTGGTTCAATGATGCAAAAGGTTTCGGATTCATCAGTCGTGAAAGCGGCCCGGACGTGTTCGTCCACTTCCGCGCGATCACTGGCTCCGGTTTTCGCACGCTGCAGGAAGGCCAGCGCGTTTCGTTCGAAGTGACGCAGGGCCAGAAGGGCCTGCAGGCCGAGAACGTCAGCGCAGCCTGAGACGGTGCGACAAAAACAGTGCGGGACGCGCAAGCGTCCCGCACTTCCAAGGAGAGAAACCAATGCTGACCATGCTCGTACGCGGCCTGCCGCGATCGATGACGCAACCCTTGCTCGAACAGTTGTTCGCGAGCCACGGGCGCGTGTTCGATTTGCAAATGTCCAGAGACCTGTTCAGCGGTGAATGCAAGGGCTTTGCCCAGTTGAAGATGGAAGGCCATCAGGCACGCGCGGCCATCGCTGCGCTCAACGGTTCCGAGCAGCAAGGCTCGCACATCCGCGTTTCGCTGGATGATGGCAAGCGGCGCGGTGGTCGACGCTGAGCCAATGGATACCGCGGTAGCCAAGGTCGTTGCAGCCAAGCCCGCCTACTTCAAACTGGTCGGGTCGAAGGGCATGCTTGCCGTGGTCGGCGAGGTTGTCGAACTCGGCGACGGCAACGTGTGCTGGAAACTTCATCCGGCCTACGCGGCGTGGTTCTGGCCGCTGATGCTCAAGGCCGTATCGCTGGCATTGTTGCTGCCGCAGTCGATGCTCGAACCGGCCGGGGAAGACGACAACATTGCGGCGCCTCGACCGCCGACCGAAATCGAAAAAAGCGCGATCCTCAAGACGCCGGAATCGGCAGAGGATTCCGCACGCGTCTACACCCTCGTTCTGAAGGGCAAGCAGCCGTCGGTGCACAAGGCATTTCCCACGCGCTCCGTGAACCTAGCCACGCTGAGATATTGCCGCAAACGCATCAACGCGGATCCCAAGACGCCGCCGGTCGCGAAGCCAGAGTAGTTCGGCGCGTGTGCCCGCGCGACCAGCGCCGGCCGACAAGTCATTTTTTTTGCAGAGTTGCGCGCTGCCAGGCATGCGTGGCGAACGCGTTCGTGCGGGACGTCCTCGAACCCATCCTTCTGTGCTCTGTCCCCTGCGGCTCGAGCACCGATCGGCGTACATTGTCGCAGCATATTTTGTTCAGACAGATGAATGACTTAGGAGCGGAAGTCTTCACTGCTCTTTAATAACGGCGGTGTTAGGGTCCGCGCGGCATGTTGTTTGGAAGGGGGCGGATGATGTGCTGTGACCCCTCTAGGAGAGACTGACATGCAACATCTTGCAAAACTCGCCGCGGTCCTCGTGGGTGCCTGCCTGGCTTCTCCAGCATGGGCCCAAAACGGCGCCCCTTCGGGCCCGCACTACAACCTCAACATCATCGGAGTGGAGAACGCCAAGAATCCTCCGATGGCGGGATCGGACCGGCACACCATCTTCGTGCCGCTGTTTAGCACCAAGAACAACGGTAAGGTATCGACTTGTGCCGCCAACAATCCCGGCGGCACTCTGACCGGATCCTGTACCGCGATCGTCGACAACCCCATTTGGCTGATCCCGGGCAACGATTTCCAGGTGTGCGATGGCAATGCGTTCGATCCGGCCCACGATTGCAGCGGAAACCTGCTCAATGTGAACGCGAAAATCGGGGCGGTGTTCAGCCTGCCGTGCAACACGAACATAAGCACGGCGGACATCAACTTCGGCTGCGATCCCACGCTTCCCGCCGCATCCTACACGGTGTGGGCCCGTGCGCTCGGCAAGCCTGGGGGTTCTGCTGAAGTCACAACCTGCGCGACAGTGGACGGCGGCCTCTTCTGCTCCCTCGAAAACGTGACGCAGCCGCTGATGCGCAAGAACGGTCAGCCAGTATTCCAAAACGTAACCGACCAACTTACGTCCATGTTGCTTCTGTTTTGCGATACAGGGTTCCTTGCCGACGGCACGTGCTCTGATCCGATCCAGACGGAGCGGATCGCCCTCTTCGCAAGCGGCACCGAGGACTGGTTCTGGAACTACGACAATAACGGCCTGCGGCTTGCTCAGCTGCGGTTCTACTTGAACGATTGAGAAACCGAGGCCATTCCGCTCACGGGAGAGCCGCGACCACCGGTTGCGGCTCTCCGTTTTTTTGTTGTCATTACCTCGAAGGGCTGCGACCGATGTTCGCCCGTACAATCGGCCTGACGCTGGCGCTGTTGGCCTGTGTGGGCAGCGCAATAGCGCAGGTGCCAGCACCTAAGGCAATCGCTGAAGACCTGTCCTGGGACTTCGGCCGGGTCGAATCCGGAACCGCCCTGGAACACAAGTTTGCGCTCCGCAATACCGGTTCAGCGCCGCTTCGCATCGAAAACGTACAGCTCTCGGGCAAGGAATTGAAGGCCCGCATTCCGCAGTCAATCGGTCCGGGCGAGACCGGCGAGCTGACTGCGCTGATCGATACGCAAAGCGTCGCCGGACCCTGGAAGTGGAGCCTCACGCTGCAGACGAATGATGAAAGCACGCCTGTTGTGGCGTACAACATCGAGGCATTCATTTACGCGCCGCTCGAGGTCGATCCGCTGGAGCTGTATTTCAGTCTCTACGACGACGAGACGGCGGCAAAGAGCATCACCATCACCAACCACCAAGCCGCTCCACTCACCATAAAGGGCGTCGAGAAAAAGGGAACCCACTTCACGACCGCCCTCTCGACCGTGGAGGCCGGCCAAAAATACCAGCTTCAAGTGACCGTACCGCAATCCGTCGAGCCTGGCCGATTTCTCGAAGCAGTACGGCTGCAAACCGATGATCCCAAGCATCCCGTCGTGCAAGTCGGGGTCAACGTATTCGTGAAGCGAGATGTTTACGTTTTTCCGGATTCGGCAAGTTTCGGGCAGGTAACCATGCAACAGGCCAGGAATCCCAGCGCCAGCGGATTGCTCACGCAAACGCTTCTGATCAAGAAACGCGCCGGCGATTTTGCGATCACCGGCGTCGAAACGAATATTCCCTTCCTGTCGATCCAGAAGACGCCTTCGGCCCGTGCCGGCACTTTCCGCATCGACGTTGGCCTCATGGCTGAAGGGCTCAAGCCCGGAGAGTTTCACGGCGAAATCCAGATCAAGACCGACGCGCCAGGGTTTCCGAAATTGATTGTTCCGGTGACCGGCGAAATCATGTAACCGAGTCGCAATCGCGCAGGCGAGAAGGTGTCAGCGGGACCAAGCGTGCCGCGCGGTCACGAAGCTCCTGGCCGAACCGGTTGATACATGCCGGCTGTCCCGCGCTTCAGAAGTCTGCCGAGCCCGGCACGCGCGGATACGGAATCGCGTCGCGAATATTAGCCAGGCCGCAGGTATAGACGACG
>Ga0157376_10003120_pt1 | contig 11388 bp, 12 predicted proteins | sample M45metaG_FD_121801 | JGI IMG/M metagenome (GOLD analysis project Ga0157376, IMG submission 121801) | Miscanthus rhizosphere microbial communities from Kellogg Biological Station, Michigan, USA - M4-5 metaG | ecosystem: Host-associated > Plants > Roots > Rhizosphere > Soil | place: USA: Michigan... | reverse complement strand
GGGTTGGGGATTCAAGCAATGTGGCTGGCGATCATGTACGGGGTGGCGCAGTTCATGTGGCGGCGCGGGGTGGAACATTACCAGGCGGTGGGAGGCTAAATGAACACGCTGCGACGTTACGCGGGGATTTACCGGATCATGTGGCGCAATTCGCTGATCCGGGAGATGAATTTCAAGGCGAATTTTCTCCTGTGGATGCTGGTGGAGATGCTGTGGTTCTTCGGGCAGATCGTGTTCATCAACGTGCTCTTCGGCTATGTGAATACGATTGGCGACTGGACGAAATGGGAGGTCGTGCTGCTGATCGGTACCCACCAAATCATCGGGCAGATTTTCCAGGCGTTCTTTTACGTGAACGTGGCGAACCTGCCGGAGCTCATTCGCACCGGGAAACTGGACCTGATGTTATTGCAGCCGGTGGACACCCAATTTGCGGCCTGCACGCGGCAGTTTGGGCTGGATAATATCGTGAACGTGATCGTCGGCATCGCGATCGTGTCGTTTTCGCTCGTGCAATTGAAAGTTGCACCAAGTTGCGCCCAGGTTGCACTCTACTTGGTGGCGGTGGGGTGTGGGGTGGCGATTCACTATTCGATCATGTTCGGGCTGGCGACGATGAGTTTCTGGATCGTGCGGGCGCAGGGGCTCATCCATGGTTATTACAATCTTTTCAATATTGCCCGGTATCCGCGGGCGGTATTTTCAGGGGTGTTTCGCTGGATCTTTAGCTGGATCATCCCGGTGCTGGTGGTGGCTAATGTGCCGGCCGAGTTGTTAGTGCGGCCCTTTTCCCAGCCCTGGGGGGCACTGGCCCATCTGGCTGCCGCAGCACTGTTGGTGCTGGGGATGGTGCGGGTCTTCTGGCTCTTTGCGCTGCGCCGGTATGCCAGTGCCAGCTCGTAGAGGGGGATTATTGGTAAATCTGCTCAAGCTAATGGTTTGCCATCCGATCTTGCCCGGAAACCCATGGGAACCTCCAGAGGCGAAAAATCTTCTGAAAAACTTCCCTTTTGCCCTTGCGCGAGTGGGGAAATGCCGCTAGATATGCGCCCTCAATTTTACCGGCGACTTGAAAGTACCCTTTAGGAAGCTGGACCCTTAAATATGGCGAAACCGACACAAACGAAAGCGAAAGCCGCGACTGGCAAGGCTGTAAAAGCTGCCCCTCCCGCGAAGGCGAAGTCTGCCAAAAAGCCTGCCGCGAAGGATGTAAAGGTGGTGAAAGCGGCCAAGCCCGCCCAGGAAGAGCCTCCCAAGGTTGCGCCGAAGCCGAAGGCTTTGACCGACGATCAACTCTCCCCATTCGTCAAGAAACAGAAGGAACGCCTGCTGACGCTTCGCGACGGCATGCTTGACTCGATGAACGGGGTGGCCCGCGACAGCCTGCGCTCCCGTGCGGAAGGCAGCGAAGCCTCCGCCTTTGGCATGCACCAGGCGGATGCCGGCAGCGATGCCTACGACCGCGATTTCGCGCTGAGCCTGCTCTCGCAGGAGCAGGATGCCCTTTACGAGATCGACGAGGCGCTCAAGCGCATCGACCAGGGCACCTACGGCGTCTGCGAGATGTCCGGCAAGCCGATCCCGCATGCCCGCCTCGAGGCGATTCCATTTGCCCGTTACACCGTTGAATGCCAGTCTTCCCTGGAAAAGCAACGCAAGATGACCCGCGTCCGGCAGCCGGTCACCTCGCTCTTCGGCCTCACTGATGACGAAGGCGGCGATGGCGAAGATGAAGAGCCCGTATCCGATAACAAAGAATAAATTATGGCTAGAGAAATCATTACTCTCGAATGCACCGAAGCGAAGGCCGAAGGAAAGCCGGTCTCCCGCTACGTAAGCACCCGCAACAAGAAAAGCCCGAACACGCCGGGACGTTTGGAGAAGAAGAAGTACAACCCCTTCCTCAAGCGCCACACCCTGCACCGGGAGACCAAGTAAACCATGGAACCGAAAACACCACAGCGCCGCGTCAACTTCCGCAAGGCGAACCGCATGATGCCCCGCCGCCGGCTGGACATCACTGTTGAAGCGATCGACTACAAGAATCCCGAGCTGCTCAAGAAGTTCGTCACCGAGAGCGGCAAGATCCTGCCCCGTCGCGTGACGGGCGTGGCCGCCCACCTGCACCGCAAGATCACCCGCGAAATCAAGCGGGCCCGGGCCGTGCTGCTCATGAAGTAACTTTCGCAACGCCCCGCGGGCTCTTTATCCCCGGGGCGTTCGTCGTTTCTTCCCGCAACCAGATTTCCCTCGGTAAGGGCCGGTGCTTTGCGCCGGCTCTCTTCCTTGGTATTGAAGCAAACCGCTTGTCTTCCTGAAGAAAGCGGGTAGCTTTTCCGTCCCGCAACAGGGGTCAATACGGCCCCCGGGAATCAACAAAGTGGCAACCGTGGCGTGTAGTAAAATCCCATCATTATGATGACCGAAATGGAACAATTGATCGCGAAATCTCTTCGCGATTTCAAAGAAGGCAGCATTGTTAAAGGGCATATTCTCGAAGTCCGCCCCCGCGAAGTGCTGGTCGATATCGGATACAAATCCGAAGGCGTAATCCCCACCTCCGAATTCGAAGACACCGACAGCTTTCAAGTTGGTGACGAAGTGGAAGTCCTGCTCGAGCGTCTCGAAGACGATCAGGGCATGGTCAAGCTTTCCAAGGAAAAGGCCGCCCACAAGCAGAACTGGGACAAGATCGTGAAGGTCTTCCAGGGCGACGGCCTCATCAAAGGCAAGGTCAAGGCCGTGGTCAAAGGCGGTCTCACCGTCAATATCGGCGTCGAGGCCTTCCTGCCCGGCTCGCAGATTGACATCATCCCGCCGAAGGATCTCACCCAGTTCGTGGGCAACACCTACGACTTCAAGATCGTCAAGATCAACGACGACCGCAAGAACGTGGTGCTCAGCCGCCGCGAAATCATCGAGCAGGAGCGCTCCGAGAAGCGCCAGAAGTTCCTCGAGAGCGTGAAGGTCGGTGACACCGTCACCGGCACCGTGAAGAACCTGACCGATTTCGGCGCGTTCATCGACCTCGACGGCATGGACGGCCTGCTTCACATCACCGACATGACGTGGGGCCGCCTCGGTCACCCGAGCGAAATGCTCAAGGTCGGCCAGGAGCTCGAAGTGCAGGTGCTCGACATCAATCGCGAGAAGGAGCGGGTCTCCCTCGGCCTCAAGCAGACCCAGAAGAATCCTTGGGACAAGATCGAAGAGCGCTTCCCGACCGGCACCAAGGTCAAGGGCAAGATCACGAACCTTGTTCCTTACGGCGCATTCGTCGAAATCGAAGAGGGCGTCGAAGGCCTCATCCACGTTTCCGAACTCTCGTGGACCAAGCGCATTGCCCGTCCTTCCGACGTGCTCACGCTCGGCCAGGAAGTCGAAGCCCAGGTGCTCGGCGTCAACAAGGAGGAGCAGAAGATCTCCCTCGGCGTGCGCCAGCTCGAGCCCAATCCTTGGGACGAGATCGAGCATCGCTACATGATCGGCAAGCAGGTGAAGGGCAAGGTCCGCAACCTGACCCCGTACGGCGCGTTCGTCGAGCTCGAAGAGGGCATCGACGGCATGGTGCACGTCTCCGACATGAGCTGGACCCGCAAGATCAATCACCCGAGCGAAATGCTCAAGAAGGGCGACGACATCGAAGCGGTGGTCATCGACATCGACAAGCAGAACCAGCGGATCAGCCTCGGCGTCAAGCAGCTCGAAGACGATCCTTGGAAGATCATCGACCAGCGCTACAAGATCGGCGATCTCGTGCAGGGCAAGGTGACCAAGCTCGCCAGCTTTGGCGCGTTTGTGCAGCTGGCTGACGACATCGACGGCCTCGTGCACATCTCCCAGCTCAGCGAAGACCGCGTCGAGAAGGTGAAGGACGTGCTGAAGGTTGGCCAGGATGTGGAAGCCCGCGTGATCAAGGTGGACAAGACCGAGCGTCGCATCGGTCTCTCCGTCAAGGCCGCGAACTACTCTGAAGAGGACATCCGCCGCGAAGCCGATGCCTTCGACAGCATCAAGCCCGGCGAAGACCTCGTGGGCCTTGAGCAAGCCTTCCAGGCTGCTCAGGAAGAGTATCGCCCCGGCGACTCGAAGAAGAAGTAATCACGCTCCCAACCTAAAATATTCACAGGCGCTCCGGGCAACCGGAGCGCCTGTTTTTTTGGTCGATGGGAGGGTGACGGTGGTCCCGAAAGGGGCGAATTGCGCACACGGCATGGAGTTCCATGCACCCCTGCCGGGGTGCAGAGTGTAATGGGGGGAGGTTACCGGGGGTGTTACCCCGGCTAAGATCCGTGCATCCCTCCGGGATGCGGGGTGAGGGTGGTTGACCATCCCGGGATGCCAGATGAATTTCGTCGCCGCCGATCCAGGGCGACCAAGGTTGGGAGTACTTTGTAGAAATGATGAAGCAGGAAGCCAGGAGGCCAGGAAAGCGGGGGCCGACGAATGGATGATCCTTTTTTGGATTTCTGGTTTCCTGCTTCCTTTCCATGGTGGGATGGTCGCCGGATTGATCTTTTCTACAGAGCAGGTTGGGAGGGCGATCATTGGATTTGCAGGCTGGAAGCCTGCGGGGACCGATAGCTCCGGGTAACACCCGGAGAAACTGTTCCTCCAAGAAAAACTTGCACCCCGGCAGGGGTGCGGGGAAAACGATCCCCATGTCCTCCACGCATCTGAGTCTCCATTATCATGTCGTCTTTGGAACCAAAAATCGGGAACCGTGGATTGCCCCGGCCTGGCGCGACCGCTTAAACGCCTATCTTGGTGGCATTGCCGTGGAGTTGGAAATTGTTCCGGAGGCCATCGGTGGAATGGGCGATCACGTCCACCTGCTCCTGCGTTTGCGTGCTACCCACCGTTTGTCGGACGTGGTTCGCGACCTGAAGCGCGCCGCTTCGGAATGGATTCATACGACGATCGGGCAGGCCGCCTTTGCCTGGCAGGATGGCTACGGCGCTTTCACCGTCAGCGCTTCAGTGCGTGAGGAGGTTGCCGCCTACATCCGCGACCAGGAAGAGCATCATCGGCGGCGAACTTTTCGGGATGAATACATCACGCTGCTCCGTAAAAGCGCGGTCGAATTCGAGGAGCGCTACCTCGACTGATTTTTCCAGCTCCGGGTGCCGAAACTGGGGTGAACGGGGCAACTACAGTTGCCGGGACACGTGCGTGCGGAAACTTCAGTTTAAGCACGAGGAACTGGAGGGAAAGCCGAGGGGGGCAGCTCCTGTACCCCGGACGGGGAATTGAAGAGGGGGCGAGCGAGTCAAATGCGCGAGGTGATCCGGGAATGCTCGTTCCCGGTCAGCACTGGCTGGGGGGCAGGCTGGCTTGTTCCGGTCGGCGGAAGTCTATAGGGATGGCTGGTTCCCGACGTACAGAGATTAGGCATTTTTTAGGAAAATCTTCATCGCGCCTGACGGCAACTGGCAGCAACTCGAGCGTTTTACGGCTGTTTCCTGGCTGGCGTGGGACGCGGGGTCGGGTCCACGGGAGCGGCGTTGGCGCTGATGGTGGCGGCGACGGTTTCGTCGAAGGAATCGGCGGTGACGTCCACCCGCATGCCGGCCTGGAGATGATCCACGGTCGTGGACTGTCCGTCGTAGGTGATTTCCGTGCTGGAGGTGATCTTGTAGGTCTTTTCCTCGTGCGGCGTCTTGACGGTGATTGAGGTCGCACTGATCGCCCCGATGACGGTGTGGCTGGGCGGTGGCGTCGGCTTGGTGGCGGGCATGGATTTGTGTTTCGACGATCCAAAAGCGACCATGGGGGCAAGGACGAGGATCAGCAGCAGCGAGATAAGCGAATTGGGGCGCATATGGTTTTACGAAACGATTCGAAAAGGGAGACGTCAAGCGGGGGGAGGTTTACAAGCTGGCAATGGAGTTCAGTGACTCAGCGCCGGGATGGAGGAGGGAAAGGGTGAAGCGAAGCTGGGAAGGAGGAAGCAGTTCGGCGTTGAGTTCGCCCTTGAGAAGATGTGCAAATTCCCGGGCGAGGCTGAGCCCGAGGCCGAAGTGAGCCGAGGCGGTGCGGGCGGCATCCTTGCGCCAGAAGCGCTCGAAGAGGAGGGGCACGTCGGTGGGCGTGAGATCGGTCTGGTTTTCGAAGAGCAGGAGGATGCCCTTTTCTTTTTCCATGGCCTGAATGGTAAACGCAGTGCCGGGCAGGGCGTAGCGGGCGGCGTTGGCGCACAGATTGGAGAGGATGACGCCGAGGAGAGTTTCATCGGTTTCGATGGCAAGCGGGGCGGGAATTTTTGGGATGAAAGTGAGGCCGCGCTTTCCGGCGACAGCCTGGCAGGGTTGCCAGGCTCTGGCCACGGCGATGGCGAGGTTCACGGGCTGAAGCTCCAGCACGCGGGCGGTATGCTCGGTGCGGGTGAGGTCGAGGAGCCGCGTGGTGAGCGATTCCATCCGGCGGGCGGTGGAGAGCACATCCTGCCAGCACTCGACGCGCTCGGCTTCAGTGCCCGGCGTGGTGAGGTTGACCTCGGCCAGTGCGCGCAATTCCGCCAGCGGGGTGCGGAGTTCGTGCGCGGCGGTGGCGGTGAAGCGGCTTTCCCGGGCGAAGGTGGCCTCGAGCCGGGTGAGGAGCTGGTTCAAGGCGGCAGCGATGGGCCGGAGCTCGAGCGCGAGACGGTCGAGCGGGAAGCGGTGATGCAGCGAACTGGCGTCGAGGGCGGCGACTTCCTGGCCGAGCCGGTCCACGGGCCGCAGGCCGCCGCGCACGCTCCAGTGCATGAGCCCGGCAAAGCCGAGCAGGGAAAACCCGCCGACCGACCAGAGGATCCATTGAAACACCTCGATCGCGTGATCCATCGGATAACGATTGCGCGCGACGACCAGCACCGCGTGCGAAGGCGCGGCCCACCGGCGGTCTTCGCCTTCCTCATCATTCAGGGCGAAGGGAAGACGGATGACGCGCACCAGCATTTGCGCGGAGAGCTGGAGATCGTAGGCGCTGGAACGGTCGCGCGAATCGGAATGGAACGACAACTCTCTGCTCCCGAGCGAGGGCGAGACCTGGAGCAACAGACCACCCTCGGAGTAGAGCGCGAAAAATTCACCACTCTCCGGGTGGCGGTATTGCGGGAAAACATCCTCGTAGTCGAGGGAGAGCTGCTGGTGTTTTTGCTCAGCCTGGGCCGCCAGCGATTTGGCGGTGGCGAGGAGCGCAGTGTCGAATTGATCCTCCAGCAAATGCTCCACGCGCACCTTCAGGATGAGGGTCATGGCACCGAGCAGCACCCCGCCACCGAGCAGCAGCCGCAGCAATAAACCGGTGCGCAGGGATTTCACGAGGCGGGGGCGGTGAAGACGTAGCCGAGCCCGCGGCGCGTCTGGATGAAGTGGGCGCCGATCTTCCGGCGCAGGGCGTAGATGGTGGAGTCCACCACATTGCTCATCGGCTCCACGAGCTCGTCGTAGATGTGGGCCTCGATTTCCATGCGCCGGACGACCTGGCCCTGGCGCAGCGCGAGGTACTCGAGCAGACGCCATTCGCGGGCGGTGAGGGCGACCGGGCTTTCTCCGACCAGGAGTTGACGGGCGGAAAAATCGAGCTTGAGCGGGCCCAGTTGCAGGGCGGTCGTCTTTTCGCCATAGTTGCGGCGGCACAGGGCTTCGGCCCGGGCGATAAGCTCCTCCATCGCGAAGGGTTTCACGAGATAATCATCCGCACCAAGGCGCAGCCCTTCCACGCGATCCTTCACCGTGTCTTTGGCGGTGAGGAGCAGGATGTGGGTCTGATTCCGCGCCGCCCGCAGGCGGCGCAGCACGGTAAGGCCGTCCAGCCGGGGCAGCATGATGTCGAGGATGACGGCATCGTAGGAGTGCAGTTCGATTTCATCGAGGCCCTCCTCGCCATTCGCCACGGCGTCCACCGCAAAGCCGGCAAAGCGCAGGGCGCGGCAAATGGAGCGGCGCAGGATTTCCGAATCTTCCACAACGAGGAGGCGCATACGGGGGATGGGCGGGATGACTCCGCCAGTATTGCAACTGGCGGAGCTCCCCACGCAACAATCAATTCTTTAATCCTTTTCTTCCTTCTCCCCTTTTTCGCCCTGGCCGCCTTCTTCCTCGTCACCCGACTCGCGCTTGAGGATCGCGCCGGAGGCATCGGCGGTGACTTCCTTGTGGCCGATCTCGATCTCGTAGGTGGTCTTGCCATCGGCCTGGACTTCCTCGGGCGTGCCGAGTCTGGCCCCGGCGGCCTCGGTGGTGAAGGCCTGGCTCACGGCGGCGGGCAGTTCGCTCAGCGAGACTTTTTTCTCGAGGTCGAGCACCTTGCCGGTGGGATCGACGGAGATTTCGTAGGCATGACCGCCGCTCTTCCACCTGGCTTCGAAAACCGGTTTGCCGTCCTCTTCGCCGGAGGTGATTTTGATGAGCTCCGCACCTGCGGCCGCCTGCTGCATCGCGGCGGCGACGGGAGCGGGGACTTTGTCGATGCTGATCGGTTGGTCTTCCTCCTCCGCGAGGAGGGAGGAGGAGGTGAGGGCCACTACGGCCATGCAGAGCGGGAGCCAATGGGCGTTTTTCATCGTCATTTTCATTTTGAGTTCTGGTTGTTTTTTGAAGGTCTCGCAAGTGAGACGCCTGAACCTTCGCTCCGCCAAATGATGGGAAGATGATGGGGCGTGAGAAATTTTAACCACGAAGGGTACGAAGGCAGGGAGACGTGACGAATCGCGTGGAACCGAAGGGGGATTTTAACCGCGGATGGCGCGGATGGTCGTGGACGGAGAAGGGCCGATGTGAGCGCGGGAGCACAAGGCTGGAGCCTCGGGGACAAGGGCGTTACCAGGCTGGAGCCTGGTAACGAGGAAAGAACGCAGCCAGCTTTCGGAGCAGAAATTTAGAGCCAGCGAAAAACGCGGAAAATGCGAAACGAAGAGATGGTTGAGATCGTGATCCAGAATGGCTGGCGGTTCATTTATTATGGTTGCGGGTCGGGTTGGGGGATCGAACGCGCAGCCGGGCCACAACCGCGTTGCGGTTGATTTTGGTGGGTGGGCTCCGCATGCCTCTGGTTTTCATTGAAAGCGCGGCCCGTGTCAATTGCGCCCGGCGAATCCGGCTGGAATGACGATGTGGTTGATTTTGATTTGAGGGGGGGAACGTGAGAGAACTTGGCGGGCAGGAAAGATGAGGTGAATGGTTCGCCGATGAGTGGTGAGCATTCGGTCGTCTGCCCTCGGGGCGACAGAGTCGCGCAGACAAGGGCGTTACCAGACAGAGTCTGGTAACGAGGAGGAAAGGGAAGATTTTAACCGCGGATAGCGCGGATGGTCACGGATGAAAAAAGCCGGGGATGGCGCGGGAGCGCGAGGCTGGAGCCTCGGGGACAATGGCGTTACCAGGCTGGAGCCTGATAACGAGGGGATAGCTTATTGAAGGTCGATGAAAGTCAGTTCGAATTTGCTATTATCAATTTCGGCCCTTTGTAATTTTACACTCAGTTGGTGTTTCTTAATGTAGCTTCGAATTTCTGCTTCAAATTGCCGATCTGTCCGGCAACCTAAGATAATTTTTGTGAGCATTTCTTTAGGGAAGTGTATATAGTGATAATGGTTGGTGCCTTCTATCACCAGTTGAGTTTTGGACAAATGATGAATTTGTCGAAATTCGCCTTCATATTCCCAATGGATACTTTTTGTTTTTGTAAGTTTACTCAATTCGTTCGCTAGATCAGAATCGAATTGTCTAGTGTAATCTACTGTTGCTCGCTCGTTACGGTATTCTACTTTAACCATTCCGTTCGATAGAGACAGTAGTGGGTGATTTGCATCGAATTCATATACAACTCCTTTGTGCGAGGCAGTGTAGTGTGACCACATTAGAATGCTGTCAAAATGACATGAAAAGCACACAACACCTATTATTTTGCTTATCTCATCAACAAATTTTCTGGCAAGCTCGTAAGCAGTTTCTGGATAGGATGCTCGAAGGCTTTCGCTTACTCCTTTGCTGATGGTTGTTCTCCAATCTTTTCGGAAAATGCGAAAACCATGCTTATATCCACGTCTCCTCGCATCGTGCCACATTTCCATCAAAAATTCCTTATTCTGAGTTTCTCTTCTCGCAGTGCGGCGATCCATCTGAGCGAGCGCATGTGCAGTGAATTCAAATGGGTCGTTAAATTGATTTGGAGGAGTTACCCTCAATCGGAGATTTTTCAACAGGTCGACACCACTTGGCGTGCAATACTTATAATATGAACTTGGGGAGTTAGTTACTTGGTGGGTGGAAGTTGGGTCCATACACTTTTTAGATACTGCTCTCCGCGAAAATCGGGGGGCATTGGCGAGCTTTCGAGTTTGGCTTGCTGCGGATTCGGCAGCCCTTCTTCGATGAGGGCGCGGAAGCTTTCGAGCCACAGGCTGCGCTGGTTGGTGGAGCTGAAGAGGGTGCCGCCGGGATTGAGTAGTTTGCAGGCGGAGCGGACGAGCTCGGGGAAGTCGTTTTCAACGCGGAAGATGCGGCCTTTGTCGTCGCGGGAGAAGGTGGGGGGATCGAGGATGACGACGTCGAATTTACGGCCCTTCTTGGCGAGGCGCTTGAGCCAGTCGAAGACGTCGCCCTGGAGAAATTCGTGGGCGGCGGGGTCGAGGCTATTGAGGGCGTAGTTGCGGCGGCCCCAGTCGAGGTAGTTGCGGGAGAGGTCGAGGTTGACGGTTTTGGCCCCGCCCATGGCGGCGCTGACGCCGAAGGCGCAGGTGTAGGCGAAGCAGTTGAGGACGGTTTTATCGGCCACGATGCTGCGCAGGTGGGCGCGGTTGAGCCGCTGGTCGAGGAAAATGCCCTGGGAATAGCCGGCGCTGAAGTCGATCCAATACTGGAGGCCGCTCTCACGGGCGACAAAGGGCTCGGCGATTTTTTCGCCGGCGATCCAGATCGGGGAGGTCTTGTCGCCGAGCTTTTTCCAGTAGATGGAGCGGGCCTCGGCCTTTTTCAGCCACTCGGGGAAGCCGGAAATGCGGGTCTGCACGAGCCAGCGACCGGCGAAATCGTCCACCTCGAGGTCGTCGAAGCCGTCGCCGGAACCATCCACGAGGCGGAGGGCGTCGGTTTCGGCCCCGGGAGTGGCGGAGCGGATGGTTTCGCGAAAGTGCAGGGCGCGCAGAAAGTTTTCCAACATAGATTTGTAATCTGCGGGAAGGCCGCTCTAAAATCCATGTCCTAAATGAGCGATCTTACCGAAAAACTTTCCGCAGCCGTGCAAGCAGGCTCCCTGCTTGAAAGCAGTTTGAAGAACATCCAGCAATTGCTGGCGACCAGCACCTCGCCGCTGGCCGAGGCGGCGGTGACGGAGCTGACCAACGCCGGGGAATGGGCGGAATTGAACGACCGCTTTTTCCGCACCCTGGCCTTTGGCACCGGT
>Ga0157376_10003119_pt1 | contig 11392 bp, 8 predicted proteins | sample M45metaG_FD_121801 | JGI IMG/M metagenome (GOLD analysis project Ga0157376, IMG submission 121801) | Miscanthus rhizosphere microbial communities from Kellogg Biological Station, Michigan, USA - M4-5 metaG | ecosystem: Host-associated > Plants > Roots > Rhizosphere > Soil | place: USA: Michigan... | reverse complement strand
CCGGCGATCTCTGCGTGGATGTCCGGGAAGAGCTCGAGCTTGCGAACGACCGCGTGCGCGAGCGGGCCGTCGCCGACGATGAGCACGCGCTGCGCCGGGGTGATGCGCCGCCAAAGCGCTCGCATACCGGCACGGAGGCTGAAGCCCAGACCGAGCACCGTTCCCCAGACGAGCAGCCGGTCGCTGGAGCTCAGGTCGAGCGCTCGGAACGGCACGAGCAGGAGCGTCAGCAGCGCGGTGCTGCTCAGCGTCCACACCAGGAGCCACGGCAGCTCGTCGACGGTCAGGTGGCGCAGCGTGCGATGGTCGCGGTCGTACAGGCCGGCGAGCTTCGCCGTGACGATCCAGATCGGCGCGGAGAGGACGAGCAGCAGCGCGCCGGCGACGCCACTTCCCCAGAGCCCGACGAAGACCGCCGCCGCGGAGATCGCAAGCACGTCTGCCAGGGCGAGCATCCGCCGGAGGAGAGGCTCGGCACCGTACTGCGCCGAGATGTGGTCAACGGCCGAGCGGTCCCGTGAGCTACCGGTACGCGCTCCGGGGACGATTTCGAGTTCACTCAAGCGGCGGCCTCCACTGCGACTGGGACAGGACGCGCCCGAATCGGCCTAGACACGGTAGCTTCGGTTTACGACCGTCGCCACTCACGGGCCCCCCGCGAAGGCCTGGGAATTCGGATTGAGGCGGTGCGCCTCCTGGAAGTCGCGCGCCGCCAGACGGCCGTTGCCGCGCTTGGCCTCGATGCGTGCGGCGATCAGCCAGAGGCTGTAGTCGCGTCTCGAGCGGCTGATCGCCTCGTCCAGCCAGCGCGCGGCCGCGTCGTAGTGGCCCTCGGCCTCCGAGATGAGACCAAGCCGGAGGTACGGACTTGCGGCCCACGGCTCGATGGCCTTGGCCGCGAGAGCCTCCGAGCGTGCCCTGCTCGCATCGTTCGCGTCGACGGCAGCCTGGCTGTTGCGCAGGTGGGTGTTCGCGGCGAGGAGAACGAACTGGGGGATTATCGCCGCTACCGCGAGCAGCGCAATCGCCGGTCGAAGGACACCCGAACGCCCCCATGCGCTCGCGCGCGTGGTTGGAAGAGCCCCGAGTGCGAAGCCGAGCATCCCGACACCGACGACCGCTATACCCGCGAGTTGCCAAACCCAGTCGTAGGCGGCGGCGGCGAAAAAGGCGATGCCGCATGCGGCGGCGCCGGCGATCTCCACGCTCTCCAGCAGTAGGGCCGAGCGAATCGCGCCCGCGACCGCGACCAGGACGGCCGCGACGATGAGCAACAGGCCGATGATCCCGAGCTCGCCGAGAGCCTCGAGGTAGAGCGAGTGCGCGAACTCGCTGAAGACCTTCAGCGAACCGTGCTCCAGCCACCAGGCCCGCCAGGATCCCGCGCCGCCACCGTTCAGTGGATGTGCGCGGAACTCCGACACGGCGGAGCCCCAGAACTGCCAGCGGCCGCTGCCTGAGCTGTTCAGCAGATGGTCGAGCGTGCTTTGCGTGCTGCCGACCGGCGGCTTGCTCTTGAAAGCATCGAACTTCGCGATCGGGTGCGCCGCGACGATCGCAGCGACGACGAGGACCACGAGCGCAGCGACAGTCGCCCGTCCGACGGTTCGCGACGGCGTCGGGAGCCGCCTCCCGAGCTCTGCCAGCCCGGCCCACCCGAGCGCGGTCAGGACGCAGGCGATCCCGATCCAGAGCGCCGCGTGGTGACCCTGATGCACGCCGAGCGCAGTGTCCACGTCGCCGTTGACGAGGGACTTTTTCGGCACGAGCACGGCGACGGCGACGGCACCCGCTGCTCCCGCGACCGCGACGGCTGCGAGCGCCGGCCAGCGTCTCGGTGTGAGCAGGAGGAAGACGACGACGCCCACGGCGGCCGCGGCGAATGCGCCGCGCGACGAGGTGAGGTACATGACCGCAGCGAGGATGGGCAGAGGGGCCGCTGCCAGAGCACTGGTGAAGCGGGAACGGCGCGAGGTCATGACCGCGAGCAGGATCGGATAGGCGAGCGCGATCTCGATCCCGAGCCCGTTCCAGTAGCCGAGCGGGAAGCTGAGCCGATTCTTGAGCGCGGGGATGAGCGTCGCCCCGGCCTGAAGGCCGAATGTGCTCGGGAAGCAACGGCTGACGAGGGCTACGCCGGCTATCGCGACGAGAGCGAGTGCCACGCCGCCGACGAGGACCGAGGCCGGCACGAGGCGGGCGACGACGACGGCGATCGCGAGCACTGCGACGTAGAGCGCGACCTGATTGAACTGCGCGAAGGCGCGCTCGGCGTCCGAAGCCCAATTGATCGAGATCAGGACCCAGATCGCGAAAGCCGCGAACAGGCCGACCGCCGCGAGCGCCACTCGGTCGATGCCCGCCAGCGCCGCCGCAACGCCGATCGCCGCACCCGCACCGAGCAGCCACCAGGCAGCGATCCCTGCATACGCCCGTGTCGTCGGAGCGTAGCCGCCATTCGCGTACGAAAGCGCGAAGACGGCGGCCGCAATCGCGATTCCTGCGGCGGCGTTGCGCAGGAGCACATTTTGCGCTCCGATTACGCTAGTCCGCACCACGGGCCGCTACAGTAACGGGCGTGTTCGGGGGGCTGAACCGGCTTCTGGTCGCCGCCCTTGTGGCAGGCGTGTTTTTCGTTGCGCCGTCAGCGGCGCTTGCCTGCGGCGGAGGTCCGTCGGCGAAGAACGTGTACAGCGAGTGTCTGCCGAGCGCCGGCAGCCACGGTGGAACCGGCGCCCGCAGCCACGGTGGAACCCGCACCGGCGGCCAGAGCGGAGGCCCGGGATCGGCTGCCATCTCCAGCAAGACCGCCAAGGCGATCAAGCAGGCTGGAAAGAACAGCAGGGCGTTGGCCGCATTTCTGAGACGCAGCGCTCCGACGGCCCTCGAATCGACCTCTCAGGAGTCCGCACCGCCCAGCGCCGTCGGCTCGGCCTTCAATCTCGGCTCGGGACCGACCGCGCTGCTCCTAGCGCTGGCGGGCACCGCCGTGCTTCTGCTTGCCGCAAGCGGAGTGCGCGGCTGGCGTCGGTCGCACCGCTCCTAGCAGCCTCTGACGTTGGCAGTCCTGACCTGATGCAGGTCTGCGCCCGGATCTGAGTTGGCCTCGCCGCCTGCATCGGATGTCTCCGTGATCGTGCCGACGTACCAGGGGCGCCACCATCTCGAGCAGCTGCTTCCTTCGCTCGACGAGCAGACGCTCCGGCACGAGGTGATCGTCGTCGACAACGGGTCGACGGATGGGACACACGATCTCCTGCAAGAGCGTTGGCCGCAGGTCCGGGTGATCTCCTTCCCGGACAACCGCGGCTTCGGCAAGGCCGTGAACGCGGGAGTTGACGCTGCGACCTCGCAGACAGTCGTTCTGCTCAACAACGACACCATCTGCACACCGACCTTCCTCGAGCGACTCGTGGCGGCACTCGATCCCCAACAAGGAGTGGTCATGTCGTCACCGATTCTCGTGCGGCGTGGCGCCGAGGACCGGATCGACACGGCCGGCATCGTCGTCGACCGGACCCTGCACGGGTTCAATCACCTCTACGGCGAGCCGGTGGAGGTTCTGGAAGGAGCCGTCTTCGATCCCCTCGCGCCATGCGGCGGTGCCGCGGCCTTCGATCGGTCCGCATTCCTCGACATAGGCGGGTTCGACCCGGCGTTCTTCGCCTACCTAGAGGACGTCGACCTCGGGATCCGCTGCGTCGCCCGAGGCTGGAAGTGCCGACTGGCCCGTACGGCCGTGGGGGTCCACGCGCACTCAGGAACCCTGGGAGAGGGCTCGTCGGCCAAGAATCGACTGACGGCGTGGGGACGCGGCTACATCGTGGGCAAGTACCGCCTGCACAGGAAGCCGCGTCTATTCATCTGGGCCACTGCGGGCGAAGGAGTCATGGCGGCCGGCAAGGCAATCGTCGATCACGACCTTTCGAGCACGAAGGCGTTCGTGGTCGGCCTGCGTGCGGGTCTTCGCGCACCCGCTGAGCCCTTCCCGCGCCTCCCTGCCGGCCCGGCGACGCTCTCGCCGTTCCGCGGCTTCCGTCGACGTTTGACGCGCCGGTTCAAGCTCGGTGCGCGGCCGAGGCCGGTCGCCGAGTGACCGGAATCCGCGCTATACAGAAACGCGTGGCGAACACTCCCGACGCGTTCGCGGCCGAATCCACGGCTCGCCGCGCGCGCTCTCTCGATGTGCCGCGCTCGGCTGCGCGCCTAGCCCTCCTGGCACTGACGTGCGGCTGCATCATCGCTCTCGCCGCGCTCAAGGCGGGAGGTGCCGGGTCTCACGTGACGACCGACGTTCTTGCCGGCGTTCTCGCCGTCGGGTTCATCGCACTCACGCTGGTCGACTTCCGCTTGAGCGTCGCAGTCACGATCTTCGAGCTCGCCCTGGGCGGCGCCGGCGGGCACTGGGTCGACTACGGCAGCCTCTCGGGCCGTCTCTTCCTGATCACGGTCGTGACCGCACGAGCGGCCTGGCTCACGTTCGTGGCCTGGCGACACGGGGTGCAGCCGGTGCTCGGCCGGTACGGAGCGCATGCGCTCGCCATAGCCGTTCTCGTCCCGGCGGTCTGGATGTCTCTCGGTCTCGCCAACGGAAATCTGCGGGGGAACGTCTTCAGCGACGGCAACGGATTCTTCTTCTTCGCTTTCGTGCTCGTCATCGTCACGCTCGTCCGGGAGGGTGACGGCGCCTGGTTTCTGAGGCTCTTCTTCGCTGCATGCGCCACGAGCGCGATCCTGTACTTCCTCCTGATCGTGGTCACGGCGTCCGGCGCGGTCAGCCTCGACACCGTCCGGGAGTGGTTGACCGTCCGGCTGGGGATGGGCGGCGTGATCGGCCACATGCCGAACGGCGCCTACAGGCTCTTCACCGGCGGCAGCCTCTTCCTGGTGGTCGGCGCCGCGCTGACGACGCGGTGCCTCCTCGCCCGTCCACGCGTTGTCTGGCTCTGGCTCCTCGGCGGCCTGTTCTTCGTCGATCTCATCGCCACGTACACGCGCGGGCTCTGGCTCGCAGCTCTCGTCAGCGTCGCTCTCGCCCTTGCTCTCGACGTACGCGGCGTCAGGCAGTTGGGTCTCGCCGTCGGTATTCCGACTGTGCTCGTCGGTCTGGCGCTCGTAGTCGCCCCGGCCACGGGATTCTCGCTCTACGGCTACGTCACCAACCGCGCGGTGACGATCGGCACGACCAGCCACACGAAGTATCCGACGCGCGTCGAGAATCCCGGCTTCGAGGCGTCTCGCCGCGCGTGGGGCGTGACCGAGGCGGGTGGGCGTTCGCTGCGCGCGCAGCGGACGACGTCGTCTGCGTGGACAGGAGCACACAGCCTGGGCATCTCGAATTCGACGGGGGACGAGGATGCGTACGTCTTCCAGAACCTCGCGGTGAAACCGCATACGAAGTACTCGGTGAGCGCCTGGGTCGACGCTCGAGCGCTCGGTCAGCCCGCCGCCGGCGCACGAGGGCTGCTCGTGTGGGACGCACAGGACAGGGCGCTGTACACGGTGCCGCTGACGAGTAAGACGAACGGTTGGAGGCGTCTGTCGGTGACATTCCGGACGAAGGCACACGCGAAGGACATCCAGATCAGGCTGTACGCGCCCAAGGGCCGCGTACTCTGGGACGCGGTCCGGTTGGCCAAGGGCGCTCTCAAGCCAAGTTCACTAGCCGGAGGCGGCCCGGTGCAGGTGAGCAAGATTTCTGGCACGTCGGCGGCGGCGGCGATGGCCCTGGCGTCGTCGAGCGGACGTGGGAGCGACGCAGCGGGGGCGGCCTCGAACTCGTACAAGATCGCCGAGGCCAAGGCGCTGCTCCACTACATCCGGCGACGCCCGATCTACGGCTACGGGTTCGGAAGTACCGCGACCGACTTCTCACCTACCGGATACTCGTACGAGCTCTCGTATCTCGATCTGCTGTTCAAGACCGGGATCCTCGGACTCCTGATCTTCCTCTCCTTCCCGGTCAGGCTCGTCATCGACGCCTTGCGCCTTCGCCGACGACTTCCCCAAGCGAGGATCGATGCAGCAGGAGGAATCGGCTCTCCCGGCGTCGTGGTGGGCGTGATCGGCGGGATCCTCGCTGCCGGAGCGACGAATCCGTACCTCTTCGCAGCATTCGGCCTCATCTCGATCCTTGCGATGGTCGCGTGGTTGGAGCCGGCCCAGCGCGACTAGCCCGGACCGGCAGCAGCGACCAGCTGCAAGAGCTTCTGTCCGAGGCTCTCGTAGTCGTATGCGTCGAGATCGAATTCTGGGCGCGGCTGGAATGACGCAGCCGTCCACCGCCCCACGTACCGCTCGAGCGCGGCAGCGAGGGACTCGGCGTCGCGGGCCTCGGCGACCGTATGCTCGCCCGCCTCGCGAAGGAGCTCGGCGGCGACTCCATCCTCCTCGGTGACGGCGAAGATCGGCTTGCGGGCCGCGAGATACTCGAAGACTTTGGCCGTGGTGGCAGCGGGGCCGCCTGGGATCAGCAGGAGCCCATCTGCGGCCTGCTGGAGGCCGAGCGCGCGCTCGCGCGGGAGCAATCCGAGCACGCGGACGACTTCGCGGAGATCGCCTTGCATAAGCACCTCGCGCTCGGTGTCGCTGACGGCCCCGGCGACCACGAGCTCGAACCGCGTCGCGAACTCGGGGTCCCGCGCGAGGAGGCGAGTGATCGCGTCGAGAAGCGCGCGCGCGTCCTCTCCGCGATGAAGCACCGGCTGGTCCGCGTCGATCCCGAAGGAGCCGGTATGGACGAGCGAGAAGCGATCGGGGTCGAGCGTCTGCCGCTCGTCGGATGCGCCGGCGACGGCGGCCCGGTCGAAGCCGTTGGAGATCGTGAACGCTCGCACCCCATGCCGCTGTTCGACCTCGGCGGCGATTGCATCGTTGACCGCAGTCACGATCGTCGAACGACGCGCGATTCGCTGTTCGAGCGCGCGATCGACGGGACGGAGCAGCGCGGGATGGCGTATGTCTCTCAGCCAGCCGTCTCTGTAGTCGGCGACCCAGCGAATACCGAAGTGACTCGCCGCGAGGCCGAGCAGATGCGTGGACTCCGGGCCGGAGGTCGTCACGACGAGATCGGGGCGGTCCTTGCGGATCAGCCTTAGGAGGTGAGTCAGCGCCTGCGGAAACCACGAGAGCGCAGTCGGGTCGGGGGCGATGTAGTTCGTCCACCGACGCGGCCTGGCGCGGGCGTCGAGCGTGCCTTCCCGATAGCCGACGAGGGTCTGGTACTGCGTGTGGAAACGGGTGCGGAGGTCGCCGGCCCTGATGATCCGCTGCTCTCGGTCGTCGTCGTACGAGCCCGAGATCTCGCTCGTGAGCACGGTGGTGCGTACGCCGGCCGACACGAACGCGCGCCGCAATCCTGCAGGTCTGTGGGCCGAGACGACATTCGCCGGCGGGTAGAGGTACGCGGCGATGAGAATGTGGTCGATCGAGCCGCCCGGCAAGGCGCGCACGATAGCGATGGCCGTTGCCCGCGCATCGCACCGGCCACACCCTGGACGCCCGATACCCTCGCGCAGATGACGAAGCCCGCCGGCAACGGGCACCGCCAACGAGGCTTGGCAAGGCATTCGTCGGGCGTGCTGCTCACGAACGTCCTCGCGGCGGTCGCGCTACTCGGGACGACGGTGCTCACCGCTCGAGCATTCGGACCGCATGGGCGCGGGCAACTCAGCCTCGCGATCCAGTTCGTTGTGCTCGTGGCCACTCTCGGCAGCCTGAGTCTCACCACCGCAGCGGCGTATCACTCGGCGCGGGCGAAGTGGTCGAGGTCGGTCGCCTTTGGCAACTCGGCGCTGCTCGGCCTGCTGCTCGGACTCGTCATCCTCGGTGTCTGTCTCTGCGTGATCCTGGTCGGGGGCGTCACGTTCAGGGGTCTTCCGGCGAAGGACCTGGCACTGGCCTCGCTCGCAATCCCGTTCCTTCTCGCCGTCGCAAACATCCAGTCCGTCTATCAGGGATTCCGTGAGTTCAGGGAGTACAACCGGATCACGCTGGCCCAGGCTGCGCTGCCGCTTCCGCTCATCGGCATCGCGATAGGCCTCGGTGGCGGCGTCAGCGCCGCGATCCTCGCGACGGTCGCCGCTGCAATCGTGCTCTTCGTCGGCGTGCTGGCCAACGTGCGACGGTCGACTCGGATCACCTGGAAGACGAAGCTCCCGAACCTTCGGGCGCTGTTCTCCTACGGCCTGCGCGTCCATCCCGCGAACGTCCTCGGCTACCTCGGGTACCGGCTCGACGTCTTCCTCGTCGACGGCTACAAGGGCGCTGCAGCCGTAGGCCTGTACGGAGCCGGCGTCGTCATCGCCGAGGGCCTCTGGATGCCTTCGCAGGCCATCAGCACGGCGCTCTTCCCGACCATTGCCGCCGAAACGAGCGAGTCGGCGCGGCGGACAATAACGCCATTCGTCGCCCGCAGCACGCTCTGGCTAACGGCGATTCTCGGGGGGATTCTCGTCCTCGCAGCGGGCCCCGCAGTCGAGCTTCTCTACTCCAGTCGCTTCAGTGCTTCCGCCGCAGTCGTGCGGATCCTCGTTCCCGGGATCGTGCTCTTCTCCGCCGCCCGCGTGCTCGGCAACGACCTCGCAGCCAGGGGCCGGCCGCTCGTGAACTCTGCGATCGCCGGCACGAGCGTCGCCTGCAATATCGCGTTGAACCTCGTGCTGATTCCCCGCTACGGGATCGACGGCGCAGCGTGGGCAAGCACCGCGTCGTACTCAGTCCTCTTCGCCACCACGCTCGTCATCTACCGCCGGGTCGCCGGCGTTCCAGTGCGGGCAGTCCTCGTGCCCACCCGCGCCGACGGTCCTGCATATCTCGGGCTGGCCCGTCGAGCGCTGCTCCCCTTCCGCAGGAGGCACGTGGCTGTCGTGGATCCCGTCGATCAGCGATGAAGGATCGCGACAACTGGAGACCGAGCAAGTTCGTCTATCGGCGCGGCAGGCTGATCGCCTCTCGCGACACGGACGAGGTCGCAGTCGGCTCCCGGTTGATGGTCGACCGAGTCGCACGGTGCTACGACGAGCAGCTAGGCGAGCATGCAAGAGGTCGACTGGTGGACCTCGGTTGCGGGACGGTGCCTCTCTATCGAGCGTATGCCGACCTCGTGACCGACGTCACGTGCGTCGACATTGGGGGCACGACCCACGCCAGGCACCTGGACGTCGAGCACGACCTCAACGAGCCCTTGCCGTTCGTGGAAGCGTCGTTCGACACGATCGTCCTCTCAGACGTACTCGAGCACATTGCTCGACCCGAGCTGCTCTGGGCCGAGATGGCAAGGATTCTCGCGCCCGGAGGCGAGATCCTCTTGAACGTTCCCTTCTACTACTGGATCCATGCCGGCCCCTACGACTTCTACCGGTACACGGAATTCGCGCTGCACAGGTTCGTCGAGCAGGCGGGATTGGACCTGGTACAGCTCGACGTCATCGGAGGTGCTCCGGAGGTACTCGCCGATGTCGTCGCCAAGAACCTCGCGCCCGTCCCCGTTGTCGGCTACCCCGTTGCCGTTGCCGTGCAGTGGGCGACGAAAGCCGTAACTGCGACCCGGTTCGGCCGGAAGGTCTCGCGTGTAACGGGCGCTACGTTCCCCTTCGGCTACTTCCTCATCGCTCGCAAACCTGCCTGATCTCATGCGGACCCCTGTCTCGAAACTGACTCGCGCGCTCGCAATGAGCCGGGAGGGCCTCAGCTTCTCGTCGCAGCTCGCACGCCGGCTCGGCCGGGACGTGAGACCGCGTTTCTGCGGCGTCTTGCTAGCGGCCCCGGATGCGACGACCGCGTGGACCGTCGCCCTGCAGATCGCCAGCGGCGACTATCGCTGGCCGGGCCTCACACCCGAGCCCGGCTGGCGCGTCGTCGACGTCGGCGCGAACATCGGCGCCTTTTCGCTCTGGGCCGAGCGGCTCGGGGCAGAAGTCGTCGCCTACGAACCGGAGCCGAAGACGTACGAGTCGCTCGTCGCGAACGTGGCCGGGCGGCGAGTCTCGACGAGGCAGGCCGCGCTGGTCGGTGAGGCAGCGCCGGCTGTCCGGCTCTATCTGAGCGGCGTGAGATCGACGAGGCACACACTGCTCGCCAAGGAGATCGAGTCGGGAGCGCCGTTGCGTGACTTCGTCGACGTTCCGACGGTGACCGTTGCAGACGTCGTGGGTGACGGATGCGACCTCTTGAAGCTGGACTGCGAAGGGGCCGAGTTCGAGGCCCTTCTTCGCTCAGACGACGAGACCCTGCGGCGCGCGCGAAGGCTCGTCGTCGAGTACCACCGCATCGGAGGCGAACCGGAGGAGCTCGTCGACCGACTCGAGGCTGCGGGGCTCGAAGTGAGTGTCCTATGGACGAGTGAAGCCGTCGGCGCGATCGGTGCGCGCCTCCCGTTGCCAGAAGGTCAGCGGTCGCCTCGGAGCACCGAGTCGTAGATTCCGCTCAGCTGCTCGCCCACGACCTCCAGGCTGTAGCGATCGCGTGCCGCGTCGCCGATCGCCCGGCGGTCGAACGCTTCGAGGTTCTCGAGCATGTACTGGAGCGCATCCGCCAGCGCCGGTGGGTCGTCCGGCGGAACGAGCCTGCCTCGTTCGTCGTCCACGAGCTCCGGAATGCCGCCTACCGTCGTCGAGACGACCGGCAATCCCGAAGCGAGCGCCTCGACGACGACACATGGGAGGTTGTCGAAGCGGCTCGGCAGGACGAAGAGGTCGGCTGCGCGCATCATCTCGGCGATCACCGACTTCGGCTGGGAGCCGTGAAAGGTCACCTGCTCTCGGAGGCCCAGCTCGGCAACAGACTTCTCGTACGGCAGGCGCTCGGGGCCGTCTCCGACCACGTCGAGCTGCCAGTCAAGCGTGCGCTCGCGGAGGCGAGTGAGCGCCTGGAGCAACGTGGGGAAGCCCTTGTGCTGCGAGGGCTCGAGGTTGCCGACGAAGAGCAGGCGTCGCGTGGCTGCTTCTCCGGTTCGCCCCGTCTCCGGCGGAAAGAAGAGCGACGTGTCGACGACGTTCGGGACGACCTCGAACGGCACGTCGATGCCGTAGCTCCTGATCGCCTCCCGCAGATGCCGCGAGACCGGGAGCGCTCGGGCGGTGCGGTTGTACGCGAAGCGCGCTTTCCTGACCTCGAGGCCGCTCAACGTCCGACGGGGGAACCCGGTGAACTGCTCGGTGAGCAGGAACGGGATCCCGCTCCGGCCGGCGACGACCGCGGCAGGCACACCGGCCCCGTAGACGTGGGCGTGGATGACGTCCGGCCGGAAGCCGTTCTCGCGCAGACGGCGGTACGCACCGATCGCGCTCCAGAGGTAGAGCCCGTAGGAGGCCCCGCGGACCGGAGGCTGACGGTGGAATACGTGGTGCGCCTCGATTCCCTCCGAGAGCGACGAATCAAGCTCCTCCTCCAT
>Ga0157376_10003116_pt1 | contig 11394 bp, 9 predicted proteins | sample M45metaG_FD_121801 | JGI IMG/M metagenome (GOLD analysis project Ga0157376, IMG submission 121801) | Miscanthus rhizosphere microbial communities from Kellogg Biological Station, Michigan, USA - M4-5 metaG | ecosystem: Host-associated > Plants > Roots > Rhizosphere > Soil | place: USA: Michigan... | reverse complement strand
TCGAGGCGCTCGGCTTGCGGAATGACCTCGGATTTGAAGACACCTGCGACGATGACCTCGTCGGCCATCGCGAGACTCTGCGCAAGCTGCTTTTGAAGGACATTGCGACGCAAGGTGTTGGAGCGCGGCTCGAGGATCACCCACAGGCGCGCGCCGGGAAAGCGGGAGCGCAGCGCGGTCAGGGTTCCTGCGATGGCGGTGGGATGATGCGCGAAGTCGTCGATGATAGTGATGCCTTCGACATGCGCCCTTACCTCCAGGCGGCGCTTTACGCTGCGGAAGCTGGCCAATGCTTTTTGAATCTGCTCGCGGTTGATGCCGTAGTCTGCCGCCATGGCGGAGGCGGCGGTTGCATTCCAGACGTTGTACTCGCCGGCAAGACTGAATTCAAACTCGCCCCATTGCGTTCCATTTCGCATCAGCGTCCATGAGGTGAGCTCGGGTTGCAGACGGAGATTCTCGATGCGCCAGTTGGCGTTCGCAGCGGAACCGTAGCGTTCGACCGGGCAGAACGCTTTCGCGATGCAGCGCTCGACGCTTTCGCCAGAGTCAAAGGCGATGAGGCGCCCCCGCTGTGGGATGAGGTTGACCAGACGTTTGAAGGCGGTTTCGACGGCCTCGAGATCTTTGTAGATGTCGGCATGATCGAACTCGACCGATGTGAGGATCACGCTGTCGGGAAAGTAGTGAAGGAACTTCGGACCCTTGTCGAAAAAGGCGGTGTCGTACTCGTCCCCTTCGATGATGAAATGTTCCCCGTCGCCAAGGGCAAAACTCGAGCCGAAGTTTTCGGCGATGCCACCGATGAGGAAAGACGGCTTGAGACCGGCGCTGGCAAAAATCCAGGAAAGCATGGAGGTGGTGGTCGTCTTCCCGTGGGTGCCGGCGACGACCAGCACTTCTTTGCCGCGCAGAAATTCATCGTGAAGAATCTGCGCCATGGAGCAGAACGGGATGCGGCGGTCGAGAAGGTGCTCGAGTTCCACGTTGCCGCGTGAGATCGCGTTACCGACGACGACGAGGTCGGGGGCGGGCTGGAGGTTTTTGGCGTCAAAAGGCTGGGCGACCGGGATGCCGATTCCGGCAAGGAAGTCGGACATGGGCGGGTAGGCGGCGGCATCGGAGCCGGTAACGCGGAAGCCGCGTTCCCTCAGCATGCCGGCGAGCGAGGCCATTGCGGTGCCGCAGATGCCGATGAGGTGAATATGGTTTTTCTTCATGTCGTATTGCGATCTATTTCTTAGTTTGGATTTCGGCGGACGAGGACGCTCGCTGCCCCATCGGTGACGCTGTGGATGATCCGGTTTCTGTAGCCGGCTCGAGCACGCGCAGGCTCACCTCGGAGCGCGTGACTTCGAGTGCGGCGCGGACACCGAGCGGCAGGGTAACGTTCCGGCGGCTCACGTGGCCGGAGCGCAATCCCCATGCGATGGGAATACCGAGATCGCCGATGACACGCATGACAACTTCCTGAAGCGTGTAGTCCTGATTCGCGCTTTGAATGCAATCGACCATCTCGCCAAAGATAATCCCCTTCACCGCGTTCAATTTGCCCGATGCGCGCAACTGCACGAGCATGCGGTCGACCAGGTAGGGCTTGGCATTCAGATCTTCAAGAAAGAGGATGGTGCCGTCCGTGTGAATTTCGTGCGGGGTCGCAAGGGATGCGACCAAAATCGACAAGCAGCCACCGTAGAGAATGCCGTCGGCGGAGCCTTCTGACAAGGCTTCGACGCCGCTGTCAGTATTGGCCACGAGTTCATAGTTTGCGGCTCCAGTCATGGCGGCCAGCCAAGAGGGAAGGTCGACGCCGTCCTGGTGTGCGAAGTCTTTGGTGACCATCGGGCCGTGGAACGTCACGAAGCGAGCGGAGTCGGTAAAGCAAGTCAGCAAGGAGGTGATGTCGCTGTAGCCGACGAAAATTTTGGGATGCGCGGCGATCTTTGCAGGATCGAGGCGCCCGAGGAGATAGTTCGAGCCGTACCCACCTCGCGCACACACTACGGCTCGCACGTCATCGCGGACGAACATGTCTTCGAGTTCGCGGATGCGGCGCTCGAGCGTTCCCGCGAAATAAAGGTCGCGGTCAAAGATGGACTCGGAATAAACCGGCTCATAACCCAGCCGGCGAAGGGCCTCACATCCCGCGAGAAGCATCTCCCGTTGAATATTGCTAGCCGGAGCAACAATGCCGACGGTGTCGCCAGGGCGCAGGGCAGGCGGCTTCACGCGGTTTGTCGGGTCCGCTAGCGGCATGGAATGTTCATCCTACCCGAAAAATTCCCCTCGGCAGATGAGTTCCGCGGAACCGCGCAGGAAGAGTTCCTCTTCCCAGCGAACGACCTGGAGCCCGCCCAAAGCTTGGATGCGCAGGGGCGACTGGGCCCGCCTGGATGCGATCGCGGCCGCGGCCGATGCGCTCGAACCAGTACCCGAGGATTGCGTCTCGCCGACCCCGCGTTCGTAGAAGCGGACCTCCAGGTGATGTGGATCGTGGATGCGCACGAACTCGACATTCACGCCCAGCGGGAATGAGGCATCGCGCTGGATTTCAGCGGCGCGGGCTTGCCAATCGGGCGGAAACTCCGGAACAAACACGACGTAGTGTGGGTTGCCCATGGAGACTGCCACTCCACGGGTTTCGTCACGGGAGGTGCGGATGAGAAGCTCAGGACCCACATCCGGTTTCCCCATGGCGATTTCGAAATCGTAACGATTGCCGGCGCGGGCGGTGAGGACGCAGGTCTTAACTCCAGCACCGGTACGAATGCGAAACGTCTCCCGGCCTTGCTCGGCGCATAAGTAGGCGGCGACACACCGAGTGCCATTGCCGGAGATCTCGGCTTCTGAGCCGTCGGCGTTGATCAGCCGCGCGTACACATCGGCGCTCTCGGATTCAACGGGAAAGAGCCACTCGATGCCATCGGCACCGATGCCATTGTGGCGGTCGCACATTTGGCGCGTGAACTCCGAGATGTTTTCGGGCGCGAAAGAGCCGTCGACGATGAGGAAGTCATTTCCGCAAGCGACGGCCTTCGTGAAAGCGACGATCATGGGGAGAAGTTACTCGCGCTCGACTGGACCCAGAGAAGTGACGGTCGAGAAAGCGGGAGATTGATGAAGGAGAATCTTAATTTCGTCATGATCCTCAGGCGGTGCGTCCACACAGAACATGACACGTGAGTGAGCGGCGTCGCCGGCAACCCGCAAGTTGTTCATCGTGCGATGCCCCTGGTCGAGTACGCGATTGATCTCTTCGAGCACGCTGACAGGAGCGGCACCAGTTACCTCGTACATGATGCTAAGCGAGTGCAGGCGGAAGTGGTGTTCCACACGGCCGAGAATTGCAAGCGAGAGCAGGATGAGAATCGTAGCCAGCGTCGCCGTGACATAGAGGCCTCCACCGACTGCCATTCCAACCGAGGCAACGACAAAGAGTGTCGCGGCCGTGGTAAGTCCGACCACGCCTCCCCGGGCATGAAGGATGGCACCCGCCCCGATGAAGCCGATGCCGGGAATAATTTGCGCGGCGACGCGGGTGTGATCGCCGCCGTAGCCACCGGCAAGTTGATCGGAGAGCAACGTGAACATAGCCGCGCCCATGCAGATGAACATGTTGGTTCGCAATCCGGCGGGCTTGTGACGCAGTTGGCGTTCGAATCCGATGATGCCGCCGAGGAGAGCTGCCACGAGAAGACGTGTCAGCGTGGAGGCCAGGACCATCTTCAGTTCTGCACCGGAATGAATGAGGATGTCCTGGAAGGGCGACATAGTTCGCGAAGAACTAGAAGGATTTTATAACTAGAGGCGACGGAGCTTATCGAAGGATTGGAGCGGGAAGGTGACGGAGGTGGTTCGGGTGTGAAGGGGTGGGAGGGTGGTCGGCATAGGATTGAAAGGCTGCTTGGTGCAAACGCCTGGTTGCGACAGTCAATGATTTGAACAATCAGCCGCCGCGTGTTCCTCCAGTTGCAATAGATTTGGGAATTTGCGAGAAAAGATTGACTTAGCCGCCCATATTAAATGGCACGAAAATGACGACTCAAGGTATCTGCTTCAGTACCTTTCAGGAATAAAATGTCTAGCCTTCAGCGGTGCGTGATCGTCGTAGTGATCGCTAGTCTTGCGAGACGGCAGCTTTACTTTTTCCTGCGGAGCTTTGCGATAAGGGATCAGGCTAAGAAAATGAGTGATAAGGTTGAGCCGCGCTCGTTTCTTGTCATCAGAGCGCACTATATGCCAGCGCGCATCTTTGGTGTCGGTCGCCTTCAACATTAGGTCGCGGGCACGTGAATATTCGTACCAACGCCGAAATGATTCCAGGTCCATTGGGCTGAGTTTCCACTGCCGCATCGGGTCGGAAATGCGTGCGTGAAAACGTCGTTCCTGCTCTTCCATGCCAACCTCGAGCCAATACTTGATGATCAGGATTCCACTATCGACGATGTAATTCTCCATCAGGGGCGCGCGATCCAAAAAGAGACGATGTTGCTCCTTCGTGCAAAACCCCATCACATATTCAACGCCGGCACGGTTGTACCAACTTCTGTCAAAAATCACGATTTCGCCAGCCGCGGGAAATTGCTGCATGTAGCGCTGAAGATACATCTGCGTCTTTTCACGGTCGGAAGGCGCTGGCAGCGCGACGACACGGAAAACGCGAGGACTGACTCTCTCGGTAAGCGCGCGAATCGTGCCGCCTTTTCCAGCAGCATCTCGTCCTTCAAAGATCACAATTACGCGTAGACCCTTGTATTTCACCCAGTCCTGCAGTTTGCAAAGCTCAACTTGAAGCCGACGAAGCTCCTTCATGTACTGCTTGCCGCTCAGCCGATCCTCATCTTTTTTATTATGTTTGCTTTTCTTCGCCATCTGCTCGCTCCCAAAACCTCATATACACGGCCCGCCAAAAGTACACTCTTCAGCGCGGGGTCATGCATACTGTCAGAAGAAACAGGCGCATCGCCAGACGTGCGAACCCGAGAAAAATGTTCCGGGCGCAACTTCAAACGAGCAATTGCCCGCTTCAAACTGCCCTTGCCTGATGTTCCTGCATGGCGCAAGCGTATGACTCATTGACCGTGATCCGCCGTTGTCCGGGACCGTAGTTGGTTTAATCGCCTGTTAGCGACAGTCATGTGTGGACAGCTTGCCTAAACTACGGTAGAAGAAGCGTTTATGAGGATCGCAATCATCACTTGTGTCTGTATCGCGCTAGCACACAACGTCGCCGCCAAGAAACTTCCGGTGGGCAAGGTCACACTCGAAACAGTTCGGGCTTCCGCTGAGAAAGGTGGCATTCAGAAGCGCTTTCCGGGAGTGATCCTCAAGTTTGCAAGTCAGACGCGACAGTACGAATCGTTTGCCATGTCGGACAGGGGCGCAGTGGCAGTAGCCATTCTCGCCCCCGATAGATATTGCGTCGCGGTATTCGACGAGGACCGCGATCCACTTACTCTGGAGGGCCAACAGACGACGTGTTTTGTACTGAAGGAAGGCGAGTCGATAGAAGTTGGTGTCGTTCTTGCAGCAGGCCCTCCGCAGTAGACTGCTTCCGCTACGCTGGAACCCGACTGAGTCGTTAGCTATCGAAACATCGCCATTACACCAACTACAACTCTTGCATCTCCAGGGCATTATTTCTGCTCGGGTAATGCGCGCATCGACGGTCGAGCCTTCGCTCTAGCGGGCGCGATAAATAGTGGCGGCGGGCTGGCCTTCTACGGTGATGTGCGCGATGGCGGGGAGGTTTTGTGCGCGCATGGCGTCGGCCACCGGATCACCTTCGACCGCGACGACATAATCGACGTGAGCAGTTGGATTGGCGAGTGAGCGCTCCCAGAGGCCTTCAGGATCGGAGGGTTGCACCCAGACACGGTGATTGCCTTCATTCACGGATCGGGCGAGCGGGATGCCGGCTTGTTGAAGGGCTCCGACGTGTCCACCGAGGTACATGAGGAAACTTGCGTTTGGGGGAAGCGCGTTCAACTGGGCGGCAAGTCGTGCTTCGAGCGCGAGACGAGCGTGGGAGTTGATCGAGGCTTCCCGATAGCAGATGGGGATCGCGCGCGACACAGAGACGTAGCTGGCAACCACGAAGACGACGGCGAGAAGGAGGATAGCGCGACGGAGGCGGAGATCGGACGTGCGATTGGTGATCTGCGCGATGGCAAAGGATATGAAGATGGCGAACGCGGGCAGCAATTGCAATCCGTAACGAACGTTGTAAGCCGAGTACGGAAACCACGCGGGCATGAATATAGGAACTCCGCTATAGGCGACCGATAATGCGTAGAACGGAATCGGGAGCCAGAGCAGGAGTGCTACGGGGCCACGGCGCGCAAGGGCAAGAGTTCCGATACAAGCAAGCGCAAGCCACGCGAGTTGTGGCCAGCCTTCGGCGACGTTGATGGCGCCGCTCTTGACGAAGTAGGTAGCCGCGGTTGCGGGATTGTGGGCGCCGGGGTAAGAGGGCATGCCGGCGGTGGCGGAACGCGCGGCGATCGCTTTCGCCGAATAGGGACCGTTCGCAAATTCGAGAGGATTGCGGTAGACGGCGGCGTTGTAGGCGAACCAGAGCACCGGGACGGCTACGGTGAGCAATACGAAGCGGATGAAGGTTGGAGTCGTGTCGCGAGCGGCGTGTGTGCGCCACCAAATTGCAGCGAGCACGGCGCAGAGGGTCATTGCGAGAAACCATCCGTCATAGCGAGTGAGGCACGCGCCAGCGACACAGAGGCCGCACTTTATAAGAGATCGTCGAGAATTGATTTCAAAGCTGTCCTTCGTTCGGCCGCGAACAAAGCCTGCAAAATGCACGATTGCCCAGAGGAAGAGCGCCAGATAAAGGGCTTCCGTCATGGCCGTGGCCTGCATGTAGAGGAGATTCGGGTTCAGGCCGAAGATGGCGGCGGAGGCGCAGGCGGTGAGACGCGCGGCGGAAGGGGTGAAGTGCGCGTCACGAGCCAGATCGTGGGTGAGGCGGAATATACCAATGACGGCGAATACATAGGCGGCCATCGATGGAAGAGATCCTCCGACGCCGCTCTGCCACAGAGCTCGATTGGCGATGAAGGGCATGGTGATCAGGTGCGGCAACGGGAGCCAGACGGTGCCGAGCTGTAGCAGGCCAGGAGTACGGGAATCAAAGACGCGGCGGGCAATATTGATGTGTGCGACGGCGTCTCCGTAGAGGAGGAGGTCGCCGGCGACTGCGTACCAGGCGAAGGCGAGGATCGATGCGGAGCACGCGAGGAGCGCGACCCAGGTGGAGTCGCGGTCCCAGCGGCGAGTTGCAGTCGATTTCATTCGATGTGCGTGAGCTCGCGGAAGACCTGGAAGCGGGCATCGATTTCATCGCGGGTGAGGGACTGCAGGCGCTCGGTGCCGAAGCGCTCCACGGCAAACGATCCCATAACGCCTCCGTAGAAGAGGGCGCGCTTGAGGACTTCGCGATTGATCTCGCCTTGCGAGGCAATGTATCCCATGAAGCCTCCGGCGAAGGAGTCGCCAGCGCCGGTCGGATCTTTGACTTCGTCGATGGGGAGAGCGGGCGCGCGGAACGGGTGCTTGCCGATGCCGAAGGCGCCTTCGCGGAAAAAGATGGTGGCGCCGTACTCGCCGTGCTTGATGACGAGGGCTTTCGGTCCCAGGGCGAGGACTTTGTTGGCGGCGCGGAGAAGGTTGCGCTCGTTGGCGAGCATCTTGGCCTCGCCGTCATTGATGAGCAGGATATCGACCTGCTTGAGGGTCTCGGCGAGATCCTTGGCGAAGCCCTGGATCCAGTAGTTCATGGTGTCGCCGCCGGTCATGCGGGCACCGTCCATGGAGCGGCGGACGGCGGACTGGAGCGATGGATGAATGTTGCCGAGGAAAAGGAATTTGGAGTCGCGGTAGATGTCGGGAATGCGGGGCTGGAATTGTTCGAAGACGTTGAGCTCGGTGAAGTCGGTCTTGGCTTCGTTGAGGTTCTCGAGATACTGGCCGCCCCAGCGGAAGGTTTTGCCTTTGGCGTGTTCGATGCCGCGGGTGTCGATGCGGCGCTTTTTGAGGACGTCTTCGTGCTGGGAAGTGAAGTCGTCGCCGACGACGGCGACGACGCGGACATCGGTGAAGTAGCTGGCGGCGAGGGAGAAGTAGGTGGCGGAGCCGCCGAGCATATTCTCGACGCGGCCAGAGGGCGTGGCGATCGTATCGAAGGCAACCGAACCAACAACCAGGATGCTCATGAAGGCTTGATCCTATTTGGCGAGATATTTATCGAGAATGAGACTCAGTTTCTGCCGAGTTGCGGCAGGAATTTTTTCGGGCTGCGTGAGGATGGCGTGGGCCAATGCCGATCCGCACTTGCAGGTGCGGGACGAAGGCATGGCAGCTACAGTCTCACGCACGACTTTGCAGGCGTTCTCGGCGTTTTTGGTGAGGACGCCGATGATCTGCTCGACGGTGACCGAGTCGTGATGCGGATGCCAGCAATCGTAGTCGGTGACCATGGCGACGGTGACGTAGCAGATTTCGGCTTCGCGGGCGAGCTTGGCTTCCTGCAGGTTGGTCATGCCGATGACGTCCATGCCCCAACTGCGGTAGACGTTCGATTCGGCTTTGGTGGAGAACTGCGGGCCTTCCATGTTGAGGTAAGTACCGCCGCGCTTTGCGGTGACGCCAGCTTTCTTGCAGGCGGCTTCGACGGACTGCGAAAGCTGGGGGCAGACTGGGTCGGCGAAGGCGATGTGGGCAACGATGCCGTCGCCGAAGAAGGTGTCGATGCGATGGCGAGTTCGATCGAAGAACTGGTCGGGGATTACGAAGTCGAGTGGCTTGTGCTCTTCCTTGAGCGAGCCGACCGCGGAGACGGAGACGATGCGGTCGACGCCGAGTTGCTTGAATCCGTAGATATTGGCGCGGAAGTTGAGTTCGGTGGGCAGGAGGCGGTGGCCCGCGCCGTGACGCGCGAGGAAGGCGACCTTGCGGCCTTCGAGGGAACCGAGTACGTAGGGATCGGAGGGATCGCCGAACGGAGTCTGCTGGCGGACTTCGTGGATGTCGGTGAGCCCGGGCATGTGGTAAAGGCCACTGCCGCCGATGATTCCGATTTCTGCCTGAGGCAAACGCCCTCCTGACGGGTGCGCTGTGACAACGCGAACCTGTGATTATACAAAAGCGGCGCTGAAGCGCCCGTATACGCGTTCGGTACAATTCTGAGATGAAGATGTTCCGAATGCTCGGCGTTGTCATCATGCTGGCCGCTACTCTTTCTGCGCAGAGTGCTCCCAAGTCGGTCACTGTGCCGGTGACGCTCGATCACAATCGAACGATTATCGATGTTCGGCTCACGCTGCCGGATGGGAAGACGACGCGCGTACGGGCGTGGGTGGACACAGGCAATCCGGAGTTGTGGATTACGGAGGCGCTCGCGAAGAAGCTGGGGCTGGTGGTGTCGGGCGATGCGCGCCCCACACTTTATGGTCAGGAACAAACGGCCACGGCGCCGGCGGAGCTGCTGATTGGCGGGATGAGGGTGGCGCTGACGGGCGTGAAGGAAGCGCACGCCATTCTCGATCGGGAGAGCATCGCGCCGGGGTGCAGCGCGGAGATCAACTTGCCGTCGACGGTGCTGCGCGGGTACGACGTGATTTTTGATTATCCGAACCGGCAGTTCACGCTGGGTATGCCGGGATCGCTGTCATTCGAGGGGATTCCGGCAAAGACGGTGATCACTCCGGCGGGTTTGATTCAGGTATCGAGCAGGATTGAGGGCCGCGGCTATAACGTCATGTTGGATACGGGTGCATCGATCAGCCTTTTGTCGAGCGACCTCGTGACGCTGTGGCATCGCACGCAGCCACGATGGGCATTCATGAAGGGTTCTGTGGGTGCGGCCAATATGTGGGGACTAGAGGATGAGCCATCGTGGGAGGTGGTGCGAATTTCCAGCCTACAATTTGGCGGAACTACGTTGCGGGATGTCGCGATAGCGGGGTTTCCTGAGGCTGCACTGAAAAGATTCGAGGAGCGTGCGAACACGTCGACGATTGGATTGTTGGGTGGCAATGCATTTCGCAATACGCGGGTCGGGATCGACTACGCGCACAGCATGATTTATCTGTCAGGCAGCGGAAAGGCCGGGTCCGACATGAACGCGGTCGGGCTGACGCTGCGTCCGGAATCCGATGGACGCTATACGATTCTGAGCGTTATCGAGGTGGATGGGAAACCGGCGGTGAGCGGCGTTAAAGCCGGGGACGTGTTGCTAGGGGTCGATGGCGCTCCAGTCGCGGGAGCGACTATGGGACAGGTCTGGTCTTTGTTGGGCGGCGATCCTGGGCAGGTGCGGAAACTGGTGGTCGAACGCGGCAAAGAAAGAATGACCGTAGAAGCGACGGTCCAGCGCTTCCTTCCAACGGTGGAGTCGGTCGGTAAGTAGAATTCAAGGTTAAGGCGATTTCGTTGCAGCAGCCGCGGCCGGAAACAACTCACGCTCGATTTGCTCGCTGGTGGTCTGGTCGAGACTCTCCGTGACAAGCACCATATCTCCTTGCACATTGATGAAGACCGGGCCTTGTTCAGTGAGCCACGAGTGCTTGCCGACCAGAGTCTGTATCTGAAATTCGCCTGACTGATTGTTGTTATCAGCGGAGTTGGGAGACGCAGGACCGGCGCTGGTATCGTGGACGTGGAGGTAGCGTTGAACGAATCCACGGGCGTAAACGGAAGCGAACTCGGCGGCCTGCTCAGGCTCCGACCAGCGCGACACGTAGAGAAGGGCGAGGGGCGCAGTGGGATCGCCCTTGGGCCGTGCGGCATAGTAATAACCGCCGCGCCAGTTTGGGTAAAGCCGCTTGGAGATCTCGACTCCGGCGTACTGGTCGATGAGGATCGCGACATCGAATTCGCCGACCGCACCCACATCAAACTTGTCATAGGCCTTGAAAACGCGGGGCAAGTCCGGCAACGGTAAGGGCGGAATGCGCTCGCCCGCGAGATAGGTGTCCGGTTGCATGATTTCGCGAGTCGTCTTCGGAGGATTGCGGAAGGCGCCTGCGAACGCCGGATCTTTGCCGGCCTTGGTCAGCAACTGCGCTTCGAAGTCGAGACCGTATCGGTAGGGGAAGGTAAGGGCCTCGCGAATGTAAAGCGGAGCATTGCGAAACTCGACCGAGTCGGCGGTTCCGGTCACCATCCAGGCCTTGAGAGCATCCACGATCTGCGGCGATTCGACGACGGTGTGCCCGGTAGGAGCGAGTTCGTAATCGAGCAGAACGACCATTGCCTGTCCTTCGACCACGGCCTGATGCGCGGCCGAGGCCTCATCGCCTTCGATATCGGCCAGGGTGGGTTCTTGCTTGCTAGCGCCGAGATCACCGCCTGCTTTCAAGAAACGTTCCAGGCCGAAGG
>Ga0157376_10003114_pt1 | contig 11397 bp, 8 predicted proteins | sample M45metaG_FD_121801 | JGI IMG/M metagenome (GOLD analysis project Ga0157376, IMG submission 121801) | Miscanthus rhizosphere microbial communities from Kellogg Biological Station, Michigan, USA - M4-5 metaG | ecosystem: Host-associated > Plants > Roots > Rhizosphere > Soil | place: USA: Michigan... | reverse complement strand
CGGCATCCTCGTCGGTGGCGTAGGCGAGCAGCGGCTCGCTGTTGCGGGCGGCGATGCGCGTGAGCTCTTCCTTCTCCTGTGCCGCGGGCACTTCCTTGTAGCCGTATTCGATGGCCCAGAAATCGTATGGACCGAGACGCAGCATGTTGAAATCGGCCTGCGGCTTGCCCTTCGCCGCGATGTTAAGCGCGTTGTATTCCATCACGGAGCCGGTGATGCCGTTGGCGTGCGTGAACTCGGGATCGTCCAGCTGGGCCTGCGTGTACACCATCGACCCGCGGAAGTTGTGGCGAAGGCCGAGGGTATGTCCGACCTCATGCATCACGACTTCCTTCAGGTCGTCGATGACGAAGCGCTCGGCTTCGGGGCCATCGGGGTCGATGTCGCCGCGTGCCTCGAGCAGGTCCATCGCAAAGCCCATCTCCTGCGCCGCGTAATCCTCGCGCTGGCACAGGTACTCGGGATGCTTGAGGATGCCTGCCAGCGCGACGGGCTGGGGAATCAGCTCCACGCGCTGAAAGCGCCGATTGCGAAAGCGCACGGGATCGATGCCGATGTCCGCGTCGAGGATCTCGCCCGTTCGCGGGTCGAGCTGCGTGGGACCGATGCCGCCGAACGACGGCCGCGCGGTCGTCATCCAGCGGATCGAGGCGTGACGCGCGTCGAGCGTGTCCCATTCGGCGTCGTCGGGCTGGACCTTGGCCTCGATGGCGTTCTTGTAGCCGATCTTTTCGAACGCCTTGTTCCATTCCAGCACGGCATCGATGATCGGCTGACGATACTTTTCGGGAATGTCGCGGTCGAGCCAGTACGTGATGGGCTGCTTGGGCTCGGACATCGCCGCGTCGGGATCCTTCTTCTCGAGCCGCCAGCGCGCGATGTAATTGACGCGGGGCGAGAGCTTGCTGTCGTCGGCGAAGTCGAACCGGCTCGTCATGAAGTATCCGACGCGGTCGTCCGCGATGCGCGGGCGCATCGGCGTTTCCGGTAGCTTCGCGAAGTTGTAATAGAAACCCAGGAAAAGGCTGCGGATGTCCGGCACGGTGGCCGGCGGCTGCGTGTACGGAATGCCCGGCGTGCTGGGCGGCTGCATGACGCGGCTCAACGCGTAGTGCGCATTCACGTCGATCGCCACGAGATCGCTGGTGGCGCGCGCCTTCGCGATCGACGAATTTCGCGGGTCGAAGCTGTAGGGCTGCCGATAGGTACGCTCGAGAAGCCCGTTGGCAGAAGGGATGTCCGACAGCAGCAGCATGTTGACGTCGATCAGCACGCCCTTGCGCTCGGGATGCGGCTGGCTCGCGACGGGCACGGCGGCGATCAGGCTGTCGCTGAATGCCTCGGCCACGGCGCGCGCCTGCGGCTTTCCATCGCTCGCGAAGTAGACCTGGTTCTTGGCGAGGAGCTGCACGATGTTGCCGACCTTGTGGAAGACGACGATGTCGCTGTCCCCCATCAGGCCGCCGTAGATGAACTTCTCGCCCAGGCCGCGGCTCAGGTTCCACGAAAAGAAGATGGGCTGGTCGAACTGGCTGGGCTCGATTTCCATCCAGACCTTTTCTTCTTTCTGGTAGATGCGGAAGAATCCGGGGGATTCCTTCGCATCCTTGATCACTTCGGCGAACGGCTTCTGCGATTGCACGGCCGCAGCCGCTGCGGCAGCGGCCACCGCGGCGGCCGTTGCCGGAGCGGTCGGGGGACGCGCGGCGCCCGGCGCGGTACCGGCCTGCGGCGGCGATGCAGCACCCGACTGGGCGGCCGCGGTGACGGCAGCCGCGGCAATGGCGGCGGTTTCGCTGGCCTTCGGCGCGTCGGCGCTCACACCGGGAACCGTCGCACAACCGGCGAAGACAAGCGGCATCAGCGCGGCCATGGCCGCGGCAACGCCGGAAACGCGAAAATGCAACATGACGGGGTTCTCCCGAAAAATGCGCGCACCGGATCGGCGTCGCGGCGCGTCGGTTGTGGCCGTTAGACTTTTATGCGGCGACAAGTTCGCCGCGGAGCGAGTGCGGGGCCGCCGCCGTGATGGCGACGTCGATATAGGTCCCTGAGAGCGACGGATCGCCGGCAAAGTTCACGACCCGGTTGTTTTCCGTGCGGGCCTGGAGGTCGCCGGCATGCCGCGTGGCGCTGCCGGTGACGAGCACGCGCTGCCGGGTGCCGACCATGGCGGCGCTGTAGTCGCCGTATTGCGCGTCCAGAAGGGCCTGCAGGCGGGCGAGGCGCGCTTGCGCAACGTCCGGCGGGACCGCATCCGGCAGCGACGCGGCCGGCGTGCCGGGACGCGGGCTGTATAGAAAACTGAACGCGCCGTCGAAGCGGACGTCTTCCACGAGCTTCATCGTCTGGTCGAAGTCGGCGTCGGTTTCGCCGGGGAAGGCGACGATGAAGTCCGAAGTGACGGACAGGCCGGGTCGGGCCGTCCGCAGGCGTCGCACGATCGCGCGGTACTCGAGCGCGGTATAGCCGCGCTTCATCGCAGCCAGCACACGGTCCGCGCCCGATTGCACGGGAAGGTGCAGGTGCGACACCAGCTTGTCGATGCGCGCGTAGGCGCCGATCAGGCGCCCGGTCATTTCCTTCGGATGCGACGTGGTGAAGCGGATGCGCTCGATCCCGGGTGTGGCCGCGACGTGCTCGATCAGAAGCGCCAGATCGCAGATCTCCGAGGCTCCCATGGTCCCCCGATACGCGTTCACGTTCTGCCCCAGCAGCGTGATCTCGCGCACCCCCTGATCGGCGAGGTCGGCAATCTCGGTCAGGACGTCGTCCAGCGGCCGCGACACTTCCTCCCCGCGCGTGTACGGGACGACGCAGAACGTGCAGTACTTGCTGCACCCCTCCATGATGGAGACGAAGGCGGTGACGCCGTCGACGCGCGGAGGCGGCAGATGGTCGAATTTCTCGATCTCGGGAAAGCTCACGTCCACCTGGGGCGCCCCGCCCGCCCGCCGCGCGCGGATCATCTGCGGCAGCCGGTGCAGCGTCTGGGGCCCGAACACGACGTCGACGTACGGCGCGCGGCGCACGATGCCGGCCCCTTCCTGCGACGCGACACAGCCTCCGACGCCGATCAGCACGTCCGGCCGCGTCGTCTTGAAAGCCCGCACGCGCCCCAGATCGTGAAACACGCGCTCCTGCGCCTTCTCCCGCACCGAGCAGGTGTTGAAGAGAATCACGTCGGCATCGTCGGGCCGATCGGTCAGCGCGAAGCCGCCGTCGGCGGCAAGCACGTCGGCAATCTTCGCCGAGTCGTACTCGTTCATCTGGCAGCCAAAGGTGCGGATGTAGAGTTTGCGCGACACGTTTTGCAAGTCATTGATAGGTCGAAAATTATACCGCAGGGCGCGGGGGTAGCCGCAGATTCTTCCGCCGGACGGGCCGGTGCCGGTGACAGGCGCTGCGCGCGTTGGGCTTCGCGTTCCGGCACGCGCTTCCGCCCGGAGCCCTAGGCCGGCAGCGTTCCTTCGACGGCCTATAATCTCTGGCGTTCCCATTCAGCGTCGGCCCAGTCCATGAGCAAGGCATTTACGCAGGAAGACACAGCTTTAGAGGAAGACGATCCTCCGGAGGATGCGTCGCCGCTGCCTGCGGGCTCGCGCAACTACATGACGCCGGGCGGGTTTGGACGCCTCAAGGACGAGCTCGACCACCTCGTCACCACCGAGCGCCCGGCGCTCGTCGCGACGGTCGCGTGGGCGGCGGGCAACGGCGATCGGTCGGAGAACGGGGATTACATCTACGGCAAGAAGCGCCTGCGCGAAATCGATCGGCGCATCCGCTTCCTGATCCGGCGGCTGGATGCCGCGGAAGTCGTCGATCCGCAGGCGCGCCGCGACGAGGACTCGCAAGATCAGGTGTACTTCGGCGCAACGGTGGTTGTCCGTGACGCACGCGGCGAGCTTCGCACGGTCAGCATCGTCGGCGCCGACGAGATCGACACCGCCCGCGGCTACATCAGCTGGATCTCGCCGATGGCGCGCGCGCTCCTCAAGGCACGTGAAGGCGAGAATGTCGTACTGCGGACGCCGGGCGGCGTCGAGGAGCTCCAGATCGTCGCCGTGCGCTACGAGCCGCTCGCAACCGGCGCGCCCGCGGCTCCGGCAACGGAGCAAGCCGTGGTTGACGCATCGAGCGTGCGCCCCCTATAGTCGATCCACTCGTCGCGGCGCGTCATGGACAACGATCTCACTTCGCTCGAACAACGGCTCTCGACACTGCTGGCGCATACGCGTGCGCTGCGGGCGGCCAACGAAACGCTGCGGAGCGAGCTCGCGCAATCGCAGCACCGGAATCGCGAAATGTCGCTGCGCGTGCAGCAGGCGACCATGCGCCTGGACGCGCTCCTCGCGAGGATTCCGGCTGAATGAGTCCCAAGAGTTCCGGCGAGGGTGCGCCGCTGACGCTGGATGTCATGATTCTCGGCCGGGAGTTCAAGGTCGCGTGCAGCGACGACGAGCGCGCGGAGCTCTCCGAGGCCGTCGCCTACCTCGACCGCCAGATGCGCGACATACGCGATCGCGGCAAGATCACGGGCGTCGAGCGGATCGCGGTCATGGCGGCGCTCAACATCACGCATGACCTGTTGCGCGAGCGGCGTCGCGAGCGCAATGCCGGCGGCGCAGCAGCGGCTGGCGCAATTGACGGCGACGATGCGCGGCGTAGAATCCAGTCGATGCAGGAAGCGATCGAGCAAACCCTGGCCGGCCAGGAAAAGCTGTTCTAGTGGACTGTTTCCGGTCCGCGAGTCGCGCGTTCTCTTTCTATCCCCTGCGGTGTTCGAGTCGGCCACATACTCTTTGAACCATAGCTCCTAGAGCGAGGTTGCCGAGCCACATGCGAACCGGTGTGCGCTTCCTTCGCGGAAGTGCCTGAAGGTTCCGGCAGGCGACCATTCTTGAACCCAGGTTCAGGATGACGGCCGATCCGGCACAGGCGGGGGACCCATTCGTTTTGGCGAGGCGGCCGGCGGGCCGCGTCGACAGAATTGCGTCGAGGCCGCGCAGGGCCGGCGCATCGCACGCCGGGCGCTCGCTCCGCGCAGCCGCGCATGCCCTGCATCATTCCTTCCGCTTCCTGCTCGGAAAATAAATGTACTGGCTCATGAAATCGGAACCCGACGAGTTCTCGATCGACGACCTCGTCCGCGCACCCGGACAGTCCACGCCGTGGGTCGGCGTGCGCAACTACCAGGCGCGCAACTACATGCGCGATGCGATGCATACCGGCGAGTCCGCGTTCTTCTATCATTCGAGCTGTCCGGAGCCAGGAATCGCCGGTGTGGTGGAGATCTCGAAGCTCGCCTATCCGGATGCGACGCAGTTCGACCCGAAGAGTCCGTACTACGACCCCAAGGCGAAGCGCGATGCGCCGCGATGGGTGCACGTCGACGTCAAGCTCGTGCGCAAGACACGGCTCGTCCCGCTCGCCGAGTTGCGCGAGACGCCGGGGCTCGAGAAGATGGTGACGCTGCAGCGGGGCAACCGGCTGTCGATCACGCCCGTCACACCGGCCGAGTGGCGCATTGTCCTCAAGCTCGCGGCGAAGGAGCGCAAGGCAGACAAGCCCACGTGAAATAAAGGCCGCCAAGCGTTGCCGCTTCGCAGCTGCCGCGCGTCAAAAAAAACGGCGGAGCCGTACGGCCCCGCCGTTGTCAGATTGCAGCGTTGAAGCGGATTTCTGTCGACCGTTTCCGCGGCGGCGAGTTGCGCCCGGCGCGAATCAGCCGCTTATTTCTCCGCCGTCGGATGCAGCATGCCCTTCTGCACCAGCGCCTTGTACACGTGATCCGCCTTGATCGCGCCGGTCGCGATGCCGGCCTGCAGCACGCGGTTAAGATCGTTCGGCGCATCTTCGGGAAGCTCGAAGCGATTCGCGACCATCGTGTCCAGCGCGCTCTTGACTGCATAGTAGTACGACGAGAACGACGGATAGCGCTCCTCGATCGATAACCGCGGATCGCCGGCCGCAACACGTGCCGCCTTCGTCGTCGGGAACGCGACGCTCTGGCCGGAGCCTTCGCATCCGTCGTTCGCCCACACACCCGAACGCAGCGACCAGCCCGAATACGTCCGGATCGGCACAGTCACGTCAGGCAGGCGGATACCGGCGATTTCATTGCCATCGGCATCGACCTTCGGCACCAGGGTCGGGTAGATCGGACCGTTCGCGGGATTGTCGAAGATCGGCGACGACACGACTGGCGGGTTCACCGTCATGATGCCCGTGCTGTAGAAATTCGGGCCGTAGTTCAGGAGATACCGCGTCGACTTGAGGCCGGTGTACGTGACGCCTGGAATGTTCGGGAATCCCGACACCGATTGCGGCAGGTTCGCGACCAGCGTGCCGTCCGAGAGCCGCGGAATCTGGCTGGGCGGCGGCTCGATGTTCTTGGTCGACCACTGATCGAGTGCCTCCCACAGCGCGCGTTGGACTGGCGCCGAACTCAGCGGATTGCCGAACTGCTGGCAGTTGCCCTTCGCGTTCGCGTTGCCGGCACCACCGTGCTGGTGACTCGACACGAGATACAGCCGCGCCATCGGATGACCCGGCAGGTCGGCGGTGCCTTGAGTGTTGGTGTGGAACAGCGAAGCGCCCTTCACCCAGTACTCGTTCGAGGAATAGATCTCCATCGCCAGCGGACACGTCTGGGTCGCGGTGCACTTGTCGTAGCGGCCCGCGGTCTGGCCCGTGAGGTGATCGGTGATCTTCTCGTTCGCAAACGGGAACCGGCCTTCGATGTACAGCTGATCCTGGCGGTTGCGCTCGGTGCGGCCCGGCTGCGAGAAGCGGAGGTTCATGTTGATGCCGTCACCCGCGGCCACCCACTGCATCATGCCGTCGAAGACTTTCTTGCCGTTCTCGGCTTGGTTGAAACCCAGGTTGCGGAAATCGTTCAGCATCCGTCCGGGCTGCGACGAGATCTCGGTGTAGATCCGCGTGACGTCGCCGGCCAGCGGATTCGCGGTGCCGGCGTCGTCCTTCGTCTCGTACTTGAGCCACGCGTTCCAGTCGCGCACCGCAGCGAAGCCGATGCCGTTCACGGTGGGATCCTTCGCCGTGTAGCTGAACTCGTAGATGTCGTTGGCGACGAAGCTGCCGCCCACCAGGTTGATCGCCGTGCCCGCGGCGTTGTACGCCCATCCGCTGGCGGGGACGACCTGCGGCGTGTCGTCCAGGCGCACGCGATGCGTAAGCGTCGCCTTGGTCTGGTCGAGCGTTGCCGCCGCGTAGGTCAGCGTGTAAGAGTTGCCGGTGGTGACGATGTACTCGTACGCCGGCCCCGTGATGGTCGAGCCGTCGGCATTCTTGGCGACGGGCAGGGTGATCGTCGTGTTGAAGTTCGCGTTGCTCGTGCCCGCCGCGGCGTCCCAGCCACTCCACACGACCGTGTAGCCGCGCGGCAGCAGGAAACTGTTCGCGAGGACCGTCGCGTTGGTGATCGTGCCCGGATCGTCGCCGCCACCCGTCGAGCGGTTCAACGTCGACCATGTCTTGCCGCCGCGGTTGGGCGGCTCGTACATCATCTTGTGATTGCCCTTCGACAGATCGATCGGCTTCAGGATGTAGAAGTCGAACGAGTACTCGACGTTGCCGTTCGCGTTCTTCGGTGCGAGCGCGATGTCGGTGATCACGGCGTTCTTCGGATCGGCCGGATTCAGCTCGCCGAAGGCCTTGCCGGCGATCTTCTCGTACTGGCCGACGCCCGCGAACGTGTAGCCGCCGAACGTCGGCGATTCCTTGGTCGAAACTGTGATCTTCGTGATGCGTGCGTCCACCGGTGCCGTTGCCAGCAGGCCAACCGCCGCCAATGCGCTCGCGATGCCCAACTGCAGTGCCCTGCGCTGGGCGACCTCCGGCGCGAGCCGGAATGGTGCCCTGGATTTCGATGCAGCCATGGTGATGCCCCTCCTTCAGTTGATAGGCTGGACGCCCGCCTCCTGGTTGTTGTTGAGGTCGAACGTTCAGTTACAGCATGCCGCCTATATCAGCCGGTACGCGGATCCCGCCCGCCACATTTGCGGACGCAGGAATTCGAATCCCTGCCGCATTGCCAATGCCTTCCACTTCACACCAGTACCTCGCGCGAGGCATTTTTTCACGCGTCCTTGCCGCCTCGCGAACTCCTCTCGCAGTCGGCCAGAACGCCATGCTACCTCGTCGCTTTGGCTTACTCCGTTGTTGCGGGCCCTAATCCTCCCGATGCGTTGAATCGATTAAATCACCGGCGAAACCGATCAAGCCGCGCAGCGATCATGACGCTGGCATGAGGACGCTCCTGCCATAGCCCTGGGACTCGTTAGGAGCGCCACCCGCCACCACGCTGACCGCACAATACTTGAACTCGGGAATTTTGCCGAATGGATCGAGTACCGGGTTGGTCAGCAGATTCGCCGCGGCCTCGTAATAGCAGAACGGAATGAACACCGCGCCACGCGGGGTGCCGTCGTCCGCCCGGGCGGATAGCGTGACGCTGCCGCGGCGCGACGCGACGGTGATCGTCCCGCCGGCCTCAGTACCGAGCTCCGCCAGGTCGGCCGAATGCATCGACGCCACTGGCCCCGGCTCGATCGCGTCCAGAACCTCGGTGCGGCGGGTCATGCTTCCAGTATGCCAATGCTCGAGCTGGCGTCCGGTGATGAGCACGAACGGGTACTCCGGGTTGGGCTGCTCGGCGGCCGGAATGATCGTCGCGGGCACGAGCTTCGCGCGCCCCGACGGCGTGGGGAAGGTCTCCGTGAAGACAACACGGGTTCCCGGATCGCCCTCGTTCTCGCACGGATAGGTGACCGAGCTTTCGCGCTCGAGCCGGTCCCAGGTGATCCCCGCGATCGAAGGCATCGCCAGCCGCATTTCCTCGAACACGTCGCGCGGGTGGGCATAGGACCAGTCGAGGCCAAGCCGGCGCGCCATGTCGACGATGATGGCCAGGTCCTGCCGCGCCTGTCCCGGCGGATCGAGCGCCTGCCGCCCGAGCTGGACCATGCGGTCGGTATTGGTGAAGGTTCCGGTCTTTTCGGGAAACGCCGAGGCGGGAAGGATCACGTCCGCCAGGTAAGCGGTCTCGGTCAGGAAAATATCCTGGACGACCAGCATCTCCAACTTGGCAAGCGCCTGCCGTGCGTGATGGACATCGGGATCCGACATGGCGGGATTCTCGCCCATGATGTACATCCCGCGGATCTCGCCGGCATGCACGGCGTCCATGATCTCGACGACCGTGAGTCCCGGATTCGGGTCCAGCGTGGTTCCCCACAGAGCCTCGAACTTGCGGTGCGCGGCGTCGCCGTCGACACGGCGGTAATCGGGAAACATCATCGGGATCAGCCCGACATCGCTCGCGCCCTGGACGTTGTTCTGTCCCCGCAGCGGATGGAGACCGCTGCCTGGCCGACCGACCTGGCCGGTCAGCATGGTGAGGGCGATCAGGCAGCGGGCATTGTCGGTGCCGTGCACATGTTGCGAGATCCCCATTCCCCACAGGATCATCGAGCCGCGCGCCGTCGCGAACAGGCGCGCCACTTCCCGGATGGTCCCGGCCGGGATCCCGCACACCGGCGCCATCGCCTCCGGGCTGTACGCGGCGACATTGCGCCGGAGCTCCTCGTACCCGCTCGTGCGATCCGCGATGAACTCCACGTTGCCGAGGCCCTCCTCGATGATCGTATGCATCATCGCGTTAAGCAAGGCCACGTCGGTGTCGGGCTTGAACTGCAGGTAGTGCGTCGCGTGGCGCGCGAGCTCCGAGCGACGCGGATCCGCGAGGATCAGCTGGGTGCCGTGCTTGACCGCGTTTTTCATCCACGTCGCCGCGACCGGATGGTTGACGATCGGATTCGCGCCGATCACGAGGATCACATCGGCCTGGAGCACGTCCATCACCGGATTCGAAACGGCGCCGGAGCCGATGCCTTCGAGGAGCGCGGCCACGCTCGATGCATGGCAGAGCCGCGTGCAATGGTCGACGTTATTGGTACCGAAGCCGGTCCGAACCAGTTTCTGGAAGAGGTATGCCTCCTCGTTCGAGCCCTTGGCCGAGCCGAAGCCGGCCAGCGCCTTGGGGCCGCGGGTGTCGCGAATCTCTTTCAGCGTGCCGCCCGCCTAGGCGAGGGCCTCGTCCCATGTCGCCTCGCGAAACACGTCCCACGGATTGGCCGGATCGACCGTGAAGTCCGCACTCTTGGCCGCGCCCTCGCGCCGGATCAGTGGTGTGGTGAGCCGATGCGGATGCTTGACGTAGTCGAACCCGAAGCGGCCCTTGACGCACAGCCGTTCGTGATTGGCGGGGCCGTCGCGTCCCTCGACATGCACGATCGCGTTGTCGGCCACGTTGTAGGTGAGCTGGCAGCCGACGCCGCAATAGGGGCAGACCGATGCGACTTTCTTGTCGATGGGCTGCAGGTACGCGTTCTTGGCAGGCGCGAGCGCGCCCGTGGGACACGCCTGCACGCACTCGCCGCAGGCGACGCAGGTGGACTGGCCCATCGGGTCGTCGAAGTCGAAGACGATAGCGGAATGGGCGCCACGATGGGCGTAGCCGATCACGTCGTTCACCTGCACTTCGCGGCAGGCACGGACACAGCGCGTGCACTGGATGCATGCGTCCAGGTTCACGGCCATGGCGGGATGCGAAAGATCGCTTTTGGGCTGGGCACGCGCGGCGAAGCGCGGCTTCCCGATCCCGAGCTTGCGCCGCCACAGATCCAGCTCGGAGTCCGGCTTGTAGATGATGTCGGGGACATCGGAGGCGAGGAGCTCGACGATCATCTTCTGTGCCGTCACAGCGCGAGAGCTGTCACTCGTCACTTCCATGCCGGCGGTCGGGCGGCGGCAGCATGACGGCGCGAGCACACGCTCGCCCTTGATCTCCACCATGCAGGCGCGGCAATTGCCGTCGGGACGATAGCCGGGCTTGTAGCAAAGCCGCGGAATCTCGACGCCGAGGCGGTCGGCCGTCTGGATGATCGTCTCGCCGGGCATCGCGGCGACCTCGCCGCCGTTCAGCGTGAAGACGACGAATTCCTGCTGGAGTGCGCGATCGAGTGGCGCGTTCATGCCTTACGCCTCCGCGCGCGCGCCGGGCGCGCCATGCGAAAGTTCATCGGGAAAGTATTTGACGACGCATGCGATGGGATTGGGCGCCGCCTGTCCGAGACCGCAGATCGACGCGTCGGCCATCGCCTGCGACAGCTCCGCGAGAAGCGGTGTATCCCAGTGCGGCTGTGCCATCAGTCCGACGGCCTTTTCGGTCCCCACTCGGCACGGTGTGCATTGACCGCAGGATTCGTCCGCAAAGAATTCCATCAGGTTGAGCGCGGCGTCCCGGGCACGATCGTGCCGCGACAGGATGATCACCGCCGCAGATCCGATGAAGCATCCGTAAGGCTGCAGCGT
>Ga0157376_10003109_pt1 | contig 11408 bp, 6 predicted proteins | sample M45metaG_FD_121801 | JGI IMG/M metagenome (GOLD analysis project Ga0157376, IMG submission 121801) | Miscanthus rhizosphere microbial communities from Kellogg Biological Station, Michigan, USA - M4-5 metaG | ecosystem: Host-associated > Plants > Roots > Rhizosphere > Soil | place: USA: Michigan... | reverse complement strand
CTGCTGAGCCGGAGCCACTCGGAATATGTCGAAGGCGCGTCCTTGGTGGAGATGATCACGGAAGACCTGATTGCCGAACGGATCGCGATCGACAGCTATCGGGAAATGGTCACCTATGTCGGCACGGATGATCCCACGACGCGGAAAGTCTTGGAGGCGATCCTTGCACAAGAAGAAGAGCATGCAGAGGAGTTGGCCAGCCTCCTGAAGGAGTTGGGTCCGTAAGCGCATGCTCGTGACCGAGGTTGTTAATTGGTAGAGAAAGAGAGGGCATCATGGGAAAAGGGTTCATTCTTTGGCTGCTCGGCGTACCGTTCACGTTGATTGTCGTCCTCTGGGCCTTCGGGATCCTCGGATAGGCCGGCGTCAGAAAGGCTGCTGGTCTGGCGAGAGTCTATTAGCGGAGGATAAGTCTTATGATAGTCGAGAGCGCCCTACTGTCCTTGGTCTTGTCCGAGAGCATCTCGGGAAGGATGCGGTCACTGCAGATTACGGTCGAGCCTAGGAACAGTTCTTACTCTTGAACGAATAATCTTCATCGACCGTTGTCGGGAGAGGATTCAACGCATCGGGACCGACGATCTCATCACGCATCGGGCGGTGGAAGAAATCTAATCCAAAGATGAAGACACTCAAGATCTTTTGAGCCTTCAGAGTCTATAAGAATATTCCTTCATGCCGCTCCGTCGGTGGAGCGCACACCTCTCGACTCCGACAGTTTCCTGCTGTTCCTTTAGCATTTCTGTTCTTCACACACACCCATTCTTCGAACCGCTGCGTAGTTCCACACTACTTCTAAGGCCCGTGTGCTTATGAGAATAAGGAAACACTTCCGCATCGAGAACTCGGGTTACCTTCTTGATGAACTAGGGAACAAGCCAGTCTTCTGCACCCCACGGCCACGGTATACCTGCATCAAGAGGTTGAGGGAGTCATAAATGTAGGAAACGTCAGGGAGGTGCCGACAGTCAAATCTGCTTCAGGATTGGAAGCAGTCTCGCAGCGTTTCTTCTCAAGATGGCTTCCCTCAACGTCGGACAAGCGCAGAGATTATATATCAATCGGGAAAGTTCCGATGTTGGGGTGAAGGACACCAAAACCCCGTCACATGATAACGAAAAGGAGGAGAGACATGAATGCCGATCATTTCAAAGGTAAATGGAACGAATTCAAAGGTGAACTCAAGAAACAGTGGGGCGCGTTCACGGACGACGATCTCATGAAGATCGAAGGGGACTACGACAAGTTCAAGGGAGCGATCCAGAGGCGATACGCCGACCGGAAGGACGAGATCAGTCGGTGGGCAGATGACTGGTACCGTTCTGTTCAGACCCAGAATCAGGCCGGAGCGCCGGAGCGAAAGTAGTTCAATATGTTCGCCCCTCTCTTCTGAAGTGACAACCAGGGTACGGTTGGACGACCATCCGACCGCACCCTCTTCAATGAAAGGAGGCACCATGAATAATATTACTCGAATCATGATGGTTGCTCTTGGGATGTGTGTCGTGGCAGTCGCCGCATCGCCGATGTCGGTGGCGGCGTGGCACCAGAAAGGACTTTCGATCTCCGGTACAAGTTTCCCAATTGTACTGGTACTTAATGAGGATCAACTCAAAGGCAAATGGAAACAATTCAAAGGTGAACTGAAAAAGAAATGGGGCAATTTCACAGACGACGACATCCTCTATATCGAGGGAAGTCGCGATAGGCTAGAAGGGAAGATTCAGGAGCGCTACGGAGATCGGAAGGATGAAGTGAGAAAATGGATCGATGATTGGTTCGAACAGAACAAGGCTTCCCATAACATTTCGCCGTAATCCAATCGGGAATTCCTTAGGAGGTACATCGATCCAAGCAGTCTTAACGATGTCACCTCGGATCTTGTTAAGCAATTTCTATCCAAGGAGGCCTTATCATGCTGCACTGGGCCGTGACATTTCTCATCGTTGGGCTGGTCGCAGCGCTCTTGGGGGTCACTGGGGTCGCTGGTACGGCGACCTACATTGCCTATGTGCTGTTTGTCATATTCGTCATCGTCGCCATCGTCAGTCTCGTCATGGGCAAGCGGCCTCCTGCATAAGGAGAGGCAGTTCTGGCGGAGGGTGCGGATGAGATCAATTCACACCGACCCTCCTCTAGCCTTTAGACGGGGAGGTGGGATCTGCTAGGCGTGCGAGATTTCATACGACGGACAGCCGTTTGAATCGTGGAATACAGTTCGCTCCCAATCGTTTCCTTCGGCAAGAACCCTGCGGCCCCCGCAGCCAGCATTGAGTCGGATACATGCGAATCGGTTTGAATGGACAACCCAATCACAACGATCGCGGGGTGTTCCTTTAAAATCCGCCTGGTAGATTCAGCCCCATTCCAACCAGGCATATGCATGTCCATAATGACGACTTCGGGCATCAGCGTGCCGGCCAATTCAAGCGCTTGCTCTCCGGTCGAAGCCTCTCCGACCACCGCCAAGTCGTCATACTCGCTTAAAATAGAGCACAAGCCTTCTCGAACCATTTGGTGATCGTCGACGATCAGCACCCGAAGCGGAGTCACGGCATTCGGCTCGCCGGGAGAAGGGGGGACCAAATCTGACTCGAAGGCTTGCCGGGACGCCGCGTTCTCTAAAGAGGGATTCACTGCTTCGGCATAAATGCGTTCGCTGGACGCTCTCACAGGCAGGTGGAGCGACGCAACCGTACCCTTTCCCGGTACCGATTGCAGATCGAAGCTCCCCCCGAGTGCCGTCATTCGTTCCCGAATACTCAGGAGGCCAAACCGATCGGAATGATCTTCGCTCAATCGTGACACATCGAAGCCGCATCCTTGGTCTGACACCGTGATGGACAAGACATTCTGGGTATACTTCATGGATACAGATGCACGATTGATTCTTCCATGTTTGAGCACATTGAACAATAATTCACGAATCGAGTGGAATAGCAGCACTGCATCCGCCTCAGGCAAAGGCAGTTCTGGTGCGTCGAGATCAATCTCGACGTTCAGTACCGCTTGTCTGCGCATCTGATCCCCCAGCCATCGGATGGCGGCGCCCAGCCCACTCTCGTACAGAGCCTGGGGCGTCAGCTCAGACACCAGTGACCGGGTATAGTCGAGCGATTGGTGGAGCAACTGATCGACACCCTGCAGCGTCTTACGTATTTCCGGGTCGTGATCTTGTGTCAGGAGCTGAGCCACCTTCATGCGACTCACGACAAGTATCTGGGCCAAATAATCGTGCAGCTCCATTGCAAGCCGGCGCCGTTCCGTCTGTTCAGCAACCGTCAAGTCTGTTGCGAGGGCGCGGAGTCTGGCGTAAGAGGTCGATAGCTGCTGGGTTCGTTCCTTAACCCGCTCTTCGAGCGTGCCGGTCAGCTGGCGAAGTTGCTCTTCGATTTGCTTCCGCTCGGAGAGTTCGCGTGCCAGCGCGCTATTCGCAACCTCGAGTTCGGCTGTCCTCTCAACGATCCGCCTTTCCAGCTCCTGGTTGAGGAGCCGCAGATCTTCCTGCGCTTCGGCGTATTGGGAGCGTAACTGCCGTTTTTCCAAGACATGCCGCACCGCCTCACCCAAGCGGGCCATCCGGTCCTTGAGGATATAGTCGGACGCGCCATTGCGCATCAGTCCCACAGCCTCTTCGTCCCCGATGGCGTGGGACACGACGATGAAGGGAATCGCCAGTCGGCAATTGTGCAGACAGCGTAATGCTTCTGTCGAGCTGAACTGCGGCATGACATGGTCTGAAATAATGACGTCCGGTGGATCTTGGGCCAGGCAATTCATGAATTCCGCCTGCGTATCGACCCGCTGCCACTCAGGGTCGTAGCCGCTCTTCTGCAGTTCCCGGACGGTCAATTCAGCGTCCAACGGATCGTCTTCAACGATTAAGACGCGTAAGTCGGCCATACGTGTAGCCTCCGTCATAGCATATTTACTGGGGACCACTGGCCTTTCTCTTCACAGAGCTAGTCTCCGGCGGGAATTGATTCAGCCCCATCCAATACAGAGTCACTTGCCGAATTGCATCGGTGAATTGAGAAAAGTCGAGTGGCTTGACGACATAACTGTTCACACCGAGATTGTACGTATCGGTCAGATCGCGTTGTTCCCTGGAAGACGTGAGAACCACGACGGGAATGTTCTTGGTGCGCGGGTCAGATTTACACCGTTGCAAAACCTCAGTGCCGTCGACTTTTGGGAGTTTGAGGTCAAGCAGAATCAAGCGGGTATTCGAGCAGACCGCCTGCCCGGCATACCTCCCTGTGTTGAAGAGGCATTCCAATGCCTCCTCACCGTCCCGCACCACGTGAACCCTATTCGCCAAATCATATTTCCGAAATGCCCGCAATGTGATTTCCACATCTTCGGGACTGTCTTCGATTAACAAAATCTCCATCCTGTTCCTCACGCTATGGCTTTTCGGAGGGCCACAAAGAATGTGGCACCCTCGTCCACCTTGCCTTCGGCCCATACCCGCCCATCATGGCGTTGGACAATGCGCTGGACAACGGCCAATCCTACTCCGTTGCCATCGAAATCCTCTCTCCGATGTAACCGTTGGAACACTCCGAACAATTTGTGCGCATAGGCCATGTTGAACCCAATGCCGTTGTCCTTGACATAGTAGATCACCGACTCCGGGCTCGCGTCATCCGGCATCCATCCAATTTCGATCCTGGTATCTTCCCGATTCTTGGTGTACTTGAAAGCATTGGTAAGTAAATTCATCCAGACGAGTTTCAGAAACCGGCGGTCTCCCAGGCAGGAGGGCAAGTCTCCAACGGTCAGATCAACCTGCCGGCCTTCCTGCATAATCTTCAAATCATCCGCTGCTTCCCGTGCCAAGTCTGCCATCTTGACCAAACGAAACGTCATGCCTTGACGGCCCAGCTTGGAGAATTCGAGCAGATCGTCGATCAGTTCACCCGCCTGACCAACTGCCTTCCGAATGATGGTGAGGCTGCGACGCCCTTCGTCGTCCAAGCGAGGGCCAAGTTCTTCTTCCACGATGCGGCTGAAGGCATCGATGGTGCGCAGCGGAGCCCGCAAGTCGTGCGAGACCGAATAGGAAAATCCTTCCAGCTCCTTGTTGGCTTCGGCCAGCGCCACCGCCTGTTTCTTCAAGGCGTCGTTCACCATCGTCAAGGTGCGATCGCGCTCCCGTAGTGCCTCTTCCACGCGTTTCTGCTCCGTGATATTCCGGGCGATTTTCGAGGCTCCGATGATCCTGCCATGAAGATCGATCAGAGGCGAGACGGTCAGGGAGATGGGTAAAACGGTTCCATCTTTTCTCACCCGGATCGTTTCGTATTGCTCGATCGATTCGCCCCGCCCGATCCGTTGGAGAATGCCCGTTTCTTCATCCTGGAGATCCGAAGGAATGAGCCGACTCACCGGTTGTCCAATCATTTCGTCCGACGTATATCCGAACAACCGTTCTGCTGCTCCGTTCCAACTGGTCACGATACCCTGCAAATTCTTGCTGATGATCGCATCCTCAGAAGACATCACAATCGCCGCCAAATGTACCATGGCACGCTCCGCCTGCTTGCGGTCGGTAATGTCCACCAGCATGTTAATGGTGCCGATGACCACGCCCTGAACGTTCCGCATCGGTTCGGGATGCGGCCGCACATGGCGTCTTGTGCCGTCGGGCCGTTCGATGACGATCTCTTCGCCCAAAATCGCCCGCCCTTCACGTAATGTGACAGCCATCGGACATTCGTCCAAAGGAAGTGGGGTGCCGTCTGGCCGAAAGATCTTCCACGATCCGCACCACAAATCCTTGCCGACTTCCGGGTCACGTCCCCACAAGGTGACGGCTGCCTGGTTGTAGAGCGTAATACGGCCTCGCTCGTCGGTGGTGTACACGGCAGCTGGAAGAGCTTGAATGAGTTCGCGATAACGGGCTTCGCTGAGACGTAACGCCTCTTCGGTTTTGATGCGCTGGGTAATGTCTCGCGCGATGCACGAAATACCGATGACTTTCCCGCCCTGGATTTCCGGTGTCCCGCTGATGAATAGATCCCGGCGCTCACCGGCGACGGTGACGAAGGCTGTATCAATCGCGAAGCTCTGGCGGCAAAAGGCGTCGTGAAATGCCTGTCTCACGGCTTCTCGCTGATCGGGCGCGCAGAGGTCCAGGAAGGGGATGGTCTTGAGCTCCTCGAGTGTGCGAGTGATGAGCCGGAGCGCGGCGGGATTGGCCGCCTTGAAGCGTTCGTCGGCGTCAAGGAAAAAGATCGCGTCGAGGCTGCCGTCGAAGAGGGAACGGTATCGTTCGCCGGTCTCGTGCAGGGCGGCACTGGCTATCTGCAGTGCGTGCGTGCGTTCAGTCACGTGCTGCTCGAGCGTGTCATTCAGCTCGCGCAGTTGCTCTTCGACTCGGCGGCGCTCGGTTACTTCGGCAAGCAGGGCACGGCTCTTCCTGTGCAGTTCGGCAAAAACGGCAACCTTGGAGCGGAGGATGGCCGGGTTCACCGGCTTGACGAGGTAGTCCACCGCGCCGGTCCCGTAGCCTTCGAGCACATGCTGGTCTTCGTTATAGTAGGCGGTCAGGAAGATGATCGGCACGTCGGCGGTCTTCTTCCGCTGCTTGATCATTTGGGCCAGCTCGAAACCGGTCATGCCCGGCAACCGGATATCCAGGATGAGAAGGGCGAATTCCTCCATGACGAGCGCGTGCAATGCCTGGTCAGCGGATCCGGCCCGGACCAGCTGGTAATCCGGGTCGTCGAGGACGGTTTCGAGCACGGTAAGATTTTTCGGTTCATCGTCTACGATCAGGATGTTGATGGGGCCCGCGGGGCCGGCGGATGCTGGAGCCACGGCAGGGGACCGACGTTGGGAGTGCGGATCTTGCACCTGGGCGTCGGTCGACGGTGAATTGGTGTCAATATTCATGGGGTGACCTCTTCATGTTCCGATCTCGTTCACCTGAAAAGCCATACCCGCATCAGTGACAGCAGTTGGTCCGTATTCACCGGCTTGGCGATGTAATCGCTCGCCCCGGCATTGAGACACTTCTCGCGATCGCCTTTCATGGCTTTTGCTGTGAGGGCAAGGATCGGGATGGTGCGGAACTCCTGGGCTTTTCGAATTTCGCGCATCGTCTCATAGCCATCCATTTCCGGCATCATGATATCCATAAGCACGATGCTCACGTCGCGCGTGTTCTGAATGAGGTCGATGGCGTTGCGGCCATTGGTTGCGCTGACCACGTCCATCTCCTGGTTTTCGAGTAGCGAGGTTAAGGCGAAGATGTTGCGTACGTCGTCATCGACCACGAGAACCTTCCTGCCGCGCAGGATTTCATTGGAGCCGTGAAGCCGATCGAGCATCTTCTGCTTCTCATCCGGCAAGTCGGTGACGACGCGGTGAAGGAAGAGAGCGGTCTCGTCCAGCAGTCGCTCGGGTGATTGGACGTCTTTGAGGATAATGCTCTTGGCCATCGCTTTGAGCCGCATCTGTTCCTCGTTGTTCAACTCCTTGCCGGTGAAGACGACCACAGGTACGTCCGTCAGGGCCGGTTCCGCGTGCACTTTCTCCAACAGTTCGAATCCGGTCATGTCGGGTAGGCGCAGATCGAGCACGACGCAGTCGAACGACATGTCAAGCATCGCCTCCAGCGCCTCGCCTCCGGTGGCGACGGCCACCACGTCAATGTCTGTATAGCCGAGCAGCTCCACGATGGACTGGCGTTCAATGTCATTGTCTTCGACGATCAGAAGCCGTTTCCTGCGCGGGACAGTGAAGTCTTTGATCCGGTCGAACGCCGCTTTCAGGCCTTCGGTGGTGGGCGCTTTGACGAGGTAGGAAAACGCCCCGTGCGCGAGGCCGTGATGGCGTTCTTCTTCCACGGTGATGATTTGGACCGGGATGTGACGCGTAGACGGATCGAGCTTGAGCTGATTGAGCACCGTCCACCCGAGCATGTCCGGGAGCGCAATATCGAGCGAGATGGCTACCGGGTGGAACTGCCGGGCGAGGGATAGGCCCAGCGCGCCTTTGGTGGCGACGATGCCCTTGAAGCCCTTGTCGCGGGCTAGGCCCAGGAGGACGCGCGCATAATGTGGGTCGTCCTCGATGATAAGTAAGACGGGGTCGGTCTCTTCGATCTGGTTCCGATCGTCCTCGATGTGCTCTTCACGAGCGACTGGTAGGTGGACCGAGAGCAATTTTGCCGTCTCGTATGTCGCAATGCTGGCCGGCGCTGTCCTCTGGGTGTCGGGGCCGGAGTAGTGTAGAGGCAGGTAGAGAGTGAAGGTGCTCCCTTGCCCGAAGATGCTCGAAAGCTTGATTTCGCCGCCGAGGAGTATGGCCAGCTCACGACTGATGGCGAGCCCGAGGCCGGTACCGCCGTATTTGCGAGAAGTGCCTGCGTCGGCCTGCTGGAAAGCCTCGAAAATGAGCCGCTGTTTCTCCGGAGCGACGCCGATACCGGTGTCCTCGACCGCGAAGAAGAGGACATGCGGGGCTGCATTGAGCACCGGGTGATCGGCGCTCCAACCCTGCGAGGCAAAACCGACGCGAACCTCGACTTGGCCGTGAGCGGTGAACTTCACGGCATTGGAGAGCAGATTCTTGAGGATTTGCTGGAGCCGCTTCGGGTCGGTGTACATGAATCGCGGCAGGTCCTCGGCAAAGTGCACGTGCAAGGGCAGATTCTTGGCTTCCGCCACGTGCCGGAAGTTGCGGTCGATGGTGTCGCGCAGGCCGGCGAAGGAGATCTCCTCGACCTCGACGGTGACGGTCCCGGATTCGATTTTTGAGAGATCCAGGATGTCATTGATGAGGTGCAACAGGTCGGAGCCGGAGGAGTTGATGTTGCGGGAGAACTCAACCTGCTTATCCGAGAGGTTACCCCCGGTATTTCCGGCGAGCTGTTGACTGAGTATGAGGATGGAATTGAGCGGCGTGCGCAGCTCGTGGGACATGTTCGCGAGAAACTCGGACTTGTATTTCGACGTGAGCGCCAACTCGGCGGCTTTTTCCTCGAGCGCGCGACGAGCCTGCTCGACCTCGGCGTTCTTACGCTCGACCTCGGCGTTCTGCTCGGCAAGGAGCTTGGCCTTCATGCCCAGCTCCTCATTGGTCTGTTGGAGTTCTGACTGGCGGGACTGAAGCTCGACGGTGAGCTGCTGCGATTGCGTGAGCAGACCCTCGGTTCGCATCGTCGCCTCGATGGTATTGAAGACCGCGCCGATGCTCTGAGTGAGCAGCTCGAGGAATGCGAGAGATCCGGCGCTGAAGCTCTGGAGCGTGGCCAGCTCGATGACTGCCTTGGTTTGTCCCTCGAAGAGCACAGGCAGCACGATGATGCTCACCTGCCTCGCCTTGCCGAGACTGGACGAGATTGAGATGAAATCAGGCGGCACGTTGTTGAGCAGGATGCGCCGTTTTTCCACTGCGCATTGGCCGACGAGGCCTTCGCCGAGGGAGATCTGTTCCAAGAGTGGCTCGTCCCCGCCGTGCGCGTAGCTTGAGAGTAGGTTCAGTGTGGGATCGCCGTCTGTGCTGGTGAGATGGTAGATGGTGCCTTGGTGGGCATTGACCAGCGGCGTCAGCTCGGTGAGGAGCATACGACCCACCGTATTCAGCTCGCGCTGGCCCTGGAGCATGCCGCTGAACTTGGCGAGGTTGGTCTTGAGCCAGTCCTGCTCGCGGTTGCTTTCGGTCGTCTCGCGCAGGTTGGAAATCATCGTATTGATGTTGTCCTTCAGTTCCGCCACCTCACCGCGTGTTTCCACCTGAATGGAGCGTGTGAGATCACCCTTGGTGACGGCCGTGGCGACCTCGGCAATGGCGCGCACCTGCGTGGTGAGATTGGCGGCAAGCAGGTTGACATTGCCGGTAAGATCCTTCCACGTGCCGGCTGCGCCGGGGACGTTGGCCTGGCCACCGAGCCGTCCGTCGACGCCGACTTCGCGCGCCACGTTCGTGACCTGGTCAGCAAAGGTCGCAAGCGTATCGGTCATATTGTTGATGGTGTCGGCGAGCGCGGCAACCTCACCTTTGGCCTGCACGGTCAAGCGCTGGGTCAGGTTCCCGTTGGCCACGGCGGTGACCACTTTCACGATGCCGCGGACTTGTTCGGTGAGATTGGAGGCCATGAAGTTGACGTTGTCGGTGAGGTCCTTCCAGGTGCCGCCCACGCCGCTCACCTGCGCCTGGCCGCCGAGTTTCCCTTCGGTGCCGACCTCGCGCGCCACACGCGTCACCTCGCCGGCGAAGGAATTGAGCTGATCGACCATGGTATTGATCGTGTTCTTCAACTCGAGGATTTCGCCTTTCACATCGACGGTGATCTTGCGGTTGAGATCGCCGCGCGCGACGGCGGTGGTGACTTCCGCGATGTTGCGGACCTGCGCGGTGAGGTTCGCGCCCATGGTGTTGACCGAGTCGGTGAGATCCTTCCAGGTCCCCGCGACGCCGGGTACCACTGCCTGAACGCCAAGTCGGCCTTCGGTGCCGACCTCGCGCGCAACGCGGGTGACCTCGGACGCGAATGAGCGGAGCTGCTCGACCATCGTATTGATGGTTTCCTTGAGTTGCAAAATCTCGCCGCGTACATCGACGGTGATCTTGCGGGAAAGATCGCCGTTGGCCACAGCGATGGTCACCTCGGCGATGTTGCGGACCTGGCCGGTGAGGTTATTGGCCATGGAATTGACATTGTCTGTGAGATCCTTCCAGGTGCCGCCCACGCCTTTGACTAGGGCCTGGCCGCCGAGCTTGCCCTCGGTGCCGACTTCGCGCGCCACGCGGCTGACCTCGCCGGCGAAGGAGTTGAGCTGCTCGACCATCGTGTTGATGGTTTCTTTGAGTTGCAAAATCTCACCGCGCACATCGACGGTGATCTTGCGGGAAAGATCGCCATTGGCTACGGCGGTGGCCACGTCGGCGATGTTGCGGACCTGGCCGGTGAGGTTATTGGCCATGGAGTTGACGTTATCGGTGAGATCCTTCCAGGTGCCGGCCACGCCGGGCACTTGCGCCTGGCCGCCGAGCTTGCCCTCGGTGCCGACCTCGCGCGCCACGCGGGTTACCTCGGAAGCGAAGCCGTTGAGTTGGTCCACCATCGTATTGATGGTGTTCTTCAACTCAAGGATTTCCCCCTTCACCTCGACGGTGATCTTGCGGCTCAAGTCACCGCGTGCCACAGCGGTGGTCACGTCGGCGATGTTGCGGACCTGGCTGGTCAGGTTATTGGCCATGGAGTTGACGTTATCGGTGAGATCCTTCCAGGTGCCGGCCACGCCGGGCACTTGCGCCTGGCCGCCGAGCTTGCCCTCGGTGCCGACTTCGCGCGCCACGCGGCTGACCTCGCCGGCGAAGGCGTTGAGCTGGTCCACCATCGTGTTGAGCGTATTTTTCAAGGTGAGGATTTCGCCCTTGACCTCGACGGTGAT
>Ga0157376_10003103_pt1 | contig 11412 bp, 11 predicted proteins | sample M45metaG_FD_121801 | JGI IMG/M metagenome (GOLD analysis project Ga0157376, IMG submission 121801) | Miscanthus rhizosphere microbial communities from Kellogg Biological Station, Michigan, USA - M4-5 metaG | ecosystem: Host-associated > Plants > Roots > Rhizosphere > Soil | place: USA: Michigan... | reverse complement strand
GATGGCGAAACTCCATAGCGTCGGCTGGCATGTTTCGCGAGAGCAAACATTGGAGTTCACGCAAGGAATAGCTAGAGAACTTGTCAGGGAGGCGTATCAAGATAAGGGCTACTTCCTGGCCGAGGTGACCTCGGAGGTCGCGGTGGAGCGGGGGCCAACAGGCACGGCAAACGTGCTGGTCGTTAACGTTACACCCGGGAAGCGGTTTCGGGTGACGGGGATTTCGTGGCACGGCGCGTCTGCGTTTTCCGATGCGGATTTGGAACGGCTTATGCCAATCAGGCCTGGCGAACTCTTCAGCCGCAGGAAGATGGCTATTGGATTGGAAGCCGCCAAGAATCTCTACGACTCGCATGGGTACATCAACTACACCCCTATTCCCCAACCGCATGTTGATGAGGAGGCGGGGACTCTGGGGTGGGTAATCGAGGTTGACGAAGGTGGACTATTCCGCTTCGGAGACCTTCACGTCGAAGGGATGCAGGAGGCGCACCGCAAGCTCCTGCTGTCTGCGTGGGGAAAGCATGTCCGTGGGCGACCATATCGACGGCAAGAGGCTAACGACTTTTTCAATAGATTCTTTAAGTCACCTTCCCCTGGCATACAGCCAGAGGACTACGTGAGGTTTTACATCGACGCAGAAAGCCATTCGGTCAACTACTCGTTAAGTTTGGTGCCCTCTGTGCGCTATCGCGTGACCAAAAATTTGGAGCTGCAACCCGTCGTACATCCTTAGCTGTCGAAACCAGGCGTTTGCACAAGCTTGCGCTTTTCATTCGCCTTTTCCTGGGCATGATGAGCGATATGCCGATTTATCGTCAACGACCCTGAAAACGGAAAGAACTAGCCCGAGGTCGTTTGTGCGTCCGCCCTATAATTGCGATCATGAAAAGACGAGATCTCGTTCAGCTCTGGGAAGAGCACACCAGACATGAGTTCGCTACCCGCGACACTGAAGCTACACTCGCGACGATGGTCAACGATGCCTATGTGAACCACATTCCTGTCATGACTGGTGGCTATGGCAAAGACGCTCTCCGACGCTTTTATTCACATGATTTCATCCCCACAATGCCTGCGGATACAACCCTGACTCCAATCTCACGCACTGTAGGGGAGGATCAGATTGTGGATGAAATGATTTTCAGCTTCACTCACACGCAAGAAATGCCGTGGATGCTGCCCGGCATTGCTCCAACGAATCGACGGGTTGAGGTGCCGCTCGTTGCGATCGTACATTTTCGTGACGACAAGCTTGCGTACGAGCATATTTATTGGGACCAGGCTTCCGTCCTCAAACAAATTGGCTTGCTTGAAGATCCGAAGCTACCAGTGTTCGGCGCGGAGACAGCGCACAAAGTATCAAACACCAACGTTCGATCGTGATCAGGTTCAAAATCCTTTGTCCGGGTCAATGAGCGTAATCGCGATTTATCGCCAACGAGCCTAGATGTACACTTCCAGACACACACCTCTCCTGTGCCAATGCCCGTTCACTTTTTCCAGCAGTAGAACTTGTCCCCATCCGCACTGTATCCCGCAATGAACGCCCAACCCCACGAGCGCATGTCTGTGTCTCTTGTCGAACCTTATCTCGGTAATGGAAAGTGCGCCTTCTGTTTGCCAACAAACGTTGGACTTGGGGAGCGGTGAATCAGTGCATTTCACACTGCGGGCTGATTTCACATGGGACGGAAGCCACTTCTGTTCGATGAGACGATGCACGGTCGGAACTTCCTCCCTGGGGACTGCTTCGAGATCGATGCCTTTCAGGCATCCTCGACCGCACTTGAGTTCCCCTATGTCCAACGGATCAGTCTCGTCCTCAAGGTAGAAGTTCTTCGCTAGCATGTCTCGGTACTCAGGCTTTAGGAGCGTTCGATAGGAGCTGAGAATGAACGAATAGACAGCAATCTGATCGGGTGAGAACTCGCTACTGACGTAGCGTTCGATTTTGTCAGGTGCCGCAACGGAAGGTACAGAGAACAGGATTGTCAAAACAACGGCGATAGAGAGGCGGCCCATTTCTTGCCTGCATTTTATACAGACACTTTTCATCCCACAAAGTTCCCGTACTAGCGCAACCTGCCAGCTTCTGGTTAGGGAGAATCTTTAAGTGCAGGCGTCTTCGCCAGGGGCAAAGGAGAAGCGTTATGAGAGTGCATCGTAACTGCTGCGGTTTGGACGTGCAAAAGTCCGCTGCGCTGTCAGCTAAAGAGGTCGCTTGAGCAGGGTTCCGACATTCGATGCCGCATGGTCGAACGCATGGACACCCATTCTCCAATACCACAGCTAGCCTCGATCTCGAAAAGGATAGCTCCTGAAAGGGTTGGGGGTAACCGATCATTGGTCTCCATTCAAAAGGCGAATGGGGCGAGAGAAGCAATTGATGGCGGTGAGAGGGTCAGTAACGGCCCGCACCTGCTTAGCGGGTGGAAAGAAATTGCCAACTACATGCATCAGGGCGTAAGAACCGTCCAGCGTTGGGAATTGATTGGACTTCCTGTTCGCCGAGTGAACACTGGTAGGAGAAGTCCGGTAATTGCGTTGACTGAAGATTTGGATGCCTGGGCGCGCTCTTTGCATGTTCCGTTGCTGGACAGAATTGAAGAACTAAGGGCTACGATCTCATCGCTGGAGTCTCAAATCCGCTCCTTGAAACGTCAGTTGCGCGCGAGAAACCTTCCTGCTGACATGGAGAGTGCCCAAACCTCTAACGTGACAGAGAATGAGAGCAAGTCAAACGCGGAGGAAGTCTCATTATCCTTGGACTAGGGTTGGGGGCTGGTCACCGACGCCTTGAGTCCAGTCCGGCGTAATTTGCAGTGCAGTCTTGGACGACCTGAACTCTAGTCCCCGCATCAAGCCCGAATTCAGTCTGCTCATCGACTTTCGAAAGTCAGCTTCACTTTATTGGCGTTTATTGGCGCTTGGCACGCTGACTAGATTCAGCATCGAAGCTTCCGCTCATCAGTAAGACGAGCAGTGAGCTGGAGCTGGCCTTTTTGATGCGCGCAAGTTCACATCTAAAAAGCCAGAACTCCCCCTTGGATCACGGAGCTGCGTATGGATGGCCACACAAAGCTCGAAAAGACGTGGCGACAGCTTGCCGCTGAAGTGGCTCAAGAAGAAGATCCCCAAAAGCTAGCCGAACTCACCGACAAACTGCTGCTAGCCATGGAAGAACAAAAGCGCCAATTTGATGCCCGTTTTCAGCGCGCCACAAAGCCAACTCCAAAGCTGAAAACAGCGTAAACGCTCAGTTGTGCTTATTTCGCATTCTGGTTGTGCTGACGTTTTTGGTGTTGCTTTTCTCGACCATGTTTGTGGGTTTCTATCGGGCGGGCGTGTTCGGGAAACAATGAGAGGGACGCCAGAAAAGGGCAATGGCAAAACCATTATGGGTAGCGTCTCGCCGGTTGCTAGCGTCCCACCCCCCACTGTCTGGGAATGGTCATGGCAATAGAATCGGGTTAAGGCTGTATTCTGTCCGAAATCGAACGACCACGTTCGTAAGGTTTCGGTAGCCTGCTGTTCGCAATCAGGTAACCGGTTCAGCTACACACTTGCGTAGGAGTCGAGTGTCAGCTCGGCCTGTGCGATTCGAACAACTGCGCCGAATCCGCGATGAAGAAATCGCGCGGCGCGGAGAAGCAGAGTACCTAGTCGCGGAATTTGAGAAGATGGCGACGCACAATCATTTTTTTCGGCCCTTCGGACTTTCTGCTTGCCTCTGAAATGCATTTAGCGATTCTTCCAAAAGGATTTGCAAAATCCCGAAAGCGCGTACCATGTCGGGAGTCAACATACTGAGTTCAATTTCGAGCAGATTGCGTTGTATGCAGTCACCTATCGCATCTTGCAGGAGTTTGGCTTCACTCCTTGCCTGTATCGTGTTTCGCCGTGCCCGCGTGCCGCGGTTCGATTGTCAGCTGATATGTCTTGGCCTTGGCCTGCTAGGAGTTGAACTGTGAGTTGCAGCAGTGCTGGCATGTGATCGGTGCGTTCGGGGTCGGATAACCGAACCGAGCTAAGCTCTGCATTGTCCTTCGCTAGCTCAAGCCATCTAGAGTAATGAATTCTGTCTCTCGGCGGATGATCTCGCTCAGCCGTTTTAACTCCGTTGCCTGCCGCAATGTTCGGTTTTGCACCCGGGACGTGATCCGCGCAACCAGCTCCTCGATTTCGGTGGGCTTAATTAAGTAATCATCCACATCTTCGCGAAGCGCCTTTAACACTGAGTCGATATCCGGATAGCCGGTCAGAATAAACCTGACCGCATGTGGCTGCGTGCTGCGCATTGCACTCGCAACTGTAAAGCCGTCGCCTGGTCGGTCAATGTTCATGTCAGAAATGAGAACGTCGAATCTGTGCTCCGCCATAAGGCGAAGTGCCTCAGTGACAGTTGCAGCAGAGCTAACCTTGAACCCATAGGATTGCAACATCAATGGAAGCGTCAGACGAATGCTAGCTTCGTCGTCAACCAACAGGATCTCAGGTTCAGTTACCATTTTCATCTTTCTGGCTGCAGAATAAAAAACCGAACCGGCTGCTGAGATCCAGGGAAAGCGGTTCATCTCCGGCGCTGAGGTTGTGCACTGCTTTTGAATGTTAATCGCTTTCAGCCCTTACGGGGAAAGCATTTGAGAGAAACCGCCACAGGTGCTACATACCAGAGTGGCTTCTTAAAGAATGGCGAATGACGGTGACTGAGAGCGACTTGTGACGGTCATCAGAAGTGATGGACCCTAGTAGTTTGATTCGCCTCTTCGTTCTAGGCTGGAGTCGGCAGAACGTTATTCTGGTTCGAGTACAGGAAATGCATTCGCGCAGCTTTGCCATCCTGCATCAAAGCGGGACGAGATGAACTTCCTGCAAAACCGAATCGGTATAGCGAACTATTACAAGGGTGGGCTTTTGATAACCACCGTCATCCTGATTTTCGGCTATAGCACTCCTCGGTTCTTACGACTGGTTGCGAGGGGACTTGCGAGGATTGCTGAGTAAGGGCTCAGAATGGCGACACTGTATCGCCTGAGCGCTTCCACCCTGAGGACCAACTGGTTCTGCATCTCACCCTGTCCCTGGATGAGTTCGTCTCGCTGCTATTGTTCTGCTTCGCGGAGTGTTTGGATAAGAATTTCTGGGCCTTCTACTCCGTACACAAAGCTGTCGGCGTAGTCTGGATGCTCAAGTTGCTGATTGGTAATCGCAATGATGCGACCGCGCGGACAGCGCTCTCTGTACTGCTGGGAGAGTGCTTTCCTGGCCTCCTTCGTAAGCGAATAGCACATCAGCAATATGCCGCAGCGGCCCTTGCGGATTTTGGTTAGGGCGTCATTCTCCCCTATCGCGGTTAAGACGTTGAATCCCGCGCACTCGAGCACGGCGTGCCTAAGCCACAGCAATTCCGGGTTAGCGCCTACGGAAATGACTTTCGGAGAGGACATTAGAGTGAAATGAGTGCTTGATGGATGCCGGGTAGGTTCAGGTATGAGAGGGACTATGCTGCGCCTCTCCGTGCACTTTGTCATCCTGGCGGATCCTGTCCATGGCTCGGCTGCCTTCGGCATAGAGAGCGGATTAGTTCTTGAGCCAGCTTAAGGACTTTATTAGGGTCGTGTTCTTCTGCCGTTTTCTTGGCTAGTTCGCGCCAGGGACGAAGGGGCTTCACATCAGTCTTTGACATGAAGGGCCTGCTTTCTGGGGCAAAATATAGCACGATCCGATTGTCCCCGTTTATACATGGATGCCTGTATATGAACACCAGCAGCAAACGCTTTATCCTGCGTTCGACATCCAACGCGGCGCTTTGGGAAGCTACGCCGCCGTGTCACAAATCCTGTGTGGGTCGAATTATGGGTTGTGATTTTGCAGCATCGTTGAAACTGGGATGCTGGCCATGAAGGGACTTGAAATAACAAACGTCTGATTCAGTCACGAAGTGTAACGGCGACTGTGAAATGCCTACGGAAACGGGCTAGGATTTTACGAGTTCCACGTAGTTGAGAACTCTCCCCTGATTGCCGATCTTGATCGCCGGAACCACGTATATAAACGGCACGTTGCGGGGGATTACCTCAAGCGATTTCGCCACTGGATAATCACATTTCACGACGAGACTCTCGAAGTCGTCGCGACATGCTCGGTTCCGGCGCACCAGCGAGAAGGAACCAGGCCTAGCAGCTCGGGAGCACACCTGAGGACAGGCGTTGGTGAGTTATTTCAAAGCCTAGCTCCGGGCGCACCTACTTCGCATTAGATATGAGCAGAGACGCAGTTTGCGGCGGAACATCAACGAGGACAACCGATCCATTCGATTGATCATCAAGGTTGACTTCCAGCCGCTTTCCATCGCCGCTTGCGGAGACACGCGACCACTTTGAAGGAAGCTCGACTTTGACCGTTAGCGGAAGATCATAGATATTCTTGTCCGTCGGCCAGCTCAGTCTCACGTCAACGTGATCCGCAGCGCTTTCAGCGATACGAATGGAAGCAGCCTTGCGCTCCTGAATGTAGCGGACGACGTCACCGAAGGTTGCGCTCCATATTTCGCGATGTCGCTCCAAATAAGTCGCCAACTCGTCGAGAGCTTCCGGCGTGATCGAAAGCCAATCTCCACCGACTCCATGGAAGCAGTACACTCCCCAGCGTCCTCCCTCAAATGCTGGTTTGCCCATCTGAAGGAGAGCTACAAAGTCCTTGTCTGCCGTTGGGCCGAGGTCGCTCACGGCAAGGACGTTAAGTTCCTCAGGATCGATTGCACCACCGCCGACCGCTCTTGCGGCGAACGAGTGTTCCGACACGTATCGCGCGAACAGAGCAGCGTTCTTGACCTCATCCTCCGATTTTCCGAAGCTCATGTTCCCGCATGGATAGGCGAATGTCAGACCACGCCTCGAATTACTGAGTTGCGTGATATCTTCGGCTGCTTCTCTGATTTCAGCTTCCATCATTTCGGGCGTGTAATCCTGCGAATGTGGCGTGATCTGCGGGAGCAAGCATGGATGATGCACGGTGTGATTCGCCAGTTCGTTACCGGCTTGCGCCAGCTGCTTCCATTCGGTTTTTCGCTTCTCCCAAGGACCCATTGCGGTTGCGACAAAGAACGTGCCCGTCAGATGGTGCTTGGCCAGAATCGGCGCGACGAAATCAAGATCTGTATTGATGCCGTCATCGAAGGTAAGTGATATCGCCGCAACGCGATCTTGCGGCCAGCGAGTCACACTTGCTTTCGGTATGGCCTCCTGAGCGAGAGCCGCGGTCGCGAATAAAACAAGAACACACGTCAATGTTCGATTCACGGCTTTTCAGTCCTCCTAAGAACGGACAGAATCATCGGGGTCGACGGCGTCGGGCAAAGCTATCGCTTTCACGTACTCCCACCAGAGGAACGCAACGAGAAGGAACGGCGCTCGCATCAGCCACTTTTCCTTGGAACTGCGGGGTTCATCGTCCAGACCGTACATGGCAGCACAGGTTATCACGTCAACCAGTGACAAATCCCGTGGGTGTTGAAAAAGTCACCGAGATTGGCGGCTGAGATTTAGCGAAAGCGTGTTAGAAGGAGACATGCTTTGCTGGATTTCGATGGTTGGAGGCTTGCTGATCATGATGGGGCACCAATCCCGCGGTGAGGCGCTGTTCTACTACTTCCGTCTGGAAGACCAAGTTCCTGAAAATCATCTGCTACGGCTCATCGACAAGCACATTAGTTTCGATTTTGTGCGAGAACGGCTGAAGCAGAGCTACAGCGACATGGGCCGGCCGTCGATCGATCCAGAACTTCTGCTGCGCATTCTGCTGATCGGGTATCTGTACGGCATCACCAGCGAACGTAGGCTGGTGGAAGAACTACGCATGCACCTGGCATGGCGCTGGTTCACCGGTCTCGGTTTCGATCAAGAGATTCCGCACCATTCCACGTTCTCCAAGAACCGGCACGGACGGTTTCAGGAATCGAAGCTGTTTGAAGAGCTGTTTGAGCAGATTGATAGAACTCATCATGCCCCAAAAGGCGAACAAACAGCGCAAGCTTGCGCTATCGCCTTCCATGAGAAGGCCGGTCTGTGTCAACTAGTTTTAGACAATCTGGTCTCGCCAAGTTAGTGATGCCCGCCTTGTAGGGCAACGACCTTCAAGCCATTACTGCTAAATTCATGGGGTCAATTTAAAAATTACGCCGTTGCCGTAGCTGCCCAACAGAGCGGTGCCGTATAGGTCGCCGTTGCCATCGCGGATCATGCCAGTTTCGGGCGATCCTCCGTCGGCTGCTCCAGAAAACGTGTGCAACACAGTTTCCTGATGTTTCCTATTGAGTTTAAAGGCGACTCCGCAGCAGTAAGTTCCGGCACCCCCCAACGCAGCCGTGCCGTACAGATTTTCTTTCTTGTCCAGGGCAAGGCCTGCAACTGGCCCCCAACCACTCGCTCCCCCTGTGAAGGAGTACAAAACAACCTCCTTGCCTCCAGAACTCACCCGAAAAACGACGCCGCAACCTCCATAATTGCATTGGTTCGGATCAATGATACCTCCACCATAAGTTGTGCCATAGAGATTCCCTTTGTGATCTTGAACCAGACCACCATACGGTTGAGAGCCGTCTTGTCCTCCGCTGAATGCGTGTAGAACGGTTTCGTTTCCATTTGCATCGAGCTTGAAAACTGTGCCCCCGCTCCCGGCACCCACACCAGAGGTCTCGCCGTAAAGATTTCCGGATGAGTCGCGAATAACAGGAGATGCAGGAACTCCGCCATCTGCCCCGCCTTTAAAGCTGTAGAGCACAGTTTCCTGCCCAAACGTATCAACTTTAAATACCACCCCACAGCCGAATGCGAAGTAGTTGCAGTTTGGCAGACCACCACCAAGCGTGGTTCCGTAGAGATTACCGGCTTCATCAATCGTCAATCCCGCGAGCGGCTGTCCGCCATCTGCGCCTCCCGTAAAACTGTAAAGCACAGTTTCATTGCCAGTGGAATCGATTTTGAAAACGACTCCACATCCCTGCATACCTCCGCACAAAACACTTAGGTTGCCACCGAACTCGGCCGTGCCATAAATGTTGCCTTGGGTGTCCATGACCAAACTTCCGTGAGGCTCTCCGCCGCCGCTTCCGCCCGTGAAGTTGTGAAGGATCGTTTTCGTGCCCGAGGGATCAAACTTGAATACAGTGCCAAAGATCGTCGTCCCGCCTGTAACCGTAGTGCCATAAAAATTACCGGCTGAATCACGGATCAAGTCGTTCGGCCCCCCACCATCACTGCCGCCTTGAAACTCGTACATTGCGTTAAAGGTCTGGGCATGTGCTTGCGACCCCGCAACTCCGAACAGCAGAGTTGCCACTAGGACAGTCAGCGATAAACGTGAGATAGTACACATATTTACAGCCTCCCAAGGCGAAAATGGCTAAATGGATTTTGGTTCCTCGAGTTGTTCGAGATCCCTAGGGTACGATCCGTGTATTCACGTTTTTATCACATTTGTGACCGCGAGATCGTTTGGTTTTTCGTGGAAAAGTCCACGGATGAATCATTCAATTCGTGGTGCTTTCTGGGACCTTCGAGGCCGCACATGTGGCGCTTCGCCGTGATTTCGTTCTTGACGGCGGCACTCCTGGCGAAGCTGCTCTCATCCGTGCTTTCCGATCGTGAGTTATGGGTTCTACTTGCGGATCAGTACCGATGGTGGAGCGTCAAGGTCGATCACTTTACCTCAAAGGACGTGAGGAATCCAACCGAACGGTGCAGTAGTTTCCGAAGAATAGCGAAGCGGCTTTGGAACCAAGCTAACATCCCTTCGTCCAGCATCGCATACCCACTTTTTTGCCAGCACCTGAATAAAGAGCAAGCCCCGACCTTCCTGCTAACATTTCGCATATGTCTGCAAGTGGCATGACTGCCTTAAGGCTCGGGATCGCGTTCGGCATTGGCTTGTTGATCGGCGCAGAGCGCGAGCGGCGCAAGGGGAGCGGACCGCAACGCGCCGCCGCAGGCATACGAACATTCGCCATAGCGGGGGTACTGGGCGCAGTCTGTTTCCGACTTGGCGGCGCAGGACTGGTCGCCGCGGCAATCCTGGCCTTAGCCGGATTTATAGCCCTCTCCTACCTACGTACCCACCAAGAAGACCCCGGATTGACAACCGAGTCTGCGTTGCTCCTCACGCTGGTTCTAGGTGCCCTTGCCATGCGAGAGCCCGCGTTAGCCTCTGCGGTAGCCGTGGTGGTCGCAATTCTGTTAGCAACGCGTGCGAGTTTGCATCGTTTCGTGCGCACAGTGCTCACGGAGCAGGAACTGCACGATGCGCTGATTCTTGCAGCCGCCATAGTTGTGGTGTTGCCGCTGATGCCTAACCGCTACATGGGCGCGTTCGGCGAGGTCAATCCACGCACAATCTGGAAGATTGTGGTGCTCATGATGTTGGTGAGCGCGGGGGGATACGTCGCGGTGAGGGCAATCGGCCTTCGGTTAGGATTGCCCCTGGCGGGGTTCGCGTCGGGCTTTGCATCGAGCGCGGCGACCATAGCTTCGATGGGTGCGCGAGTGCGCCAGCAATCGGAGGTTGCGTGGCCTGCTACTGCCGGAGCAGTCCTTTCCTCGATTGCTACGATCGCTGAATTGGGGGTAGTTTTGTGGGTTACGAATCGAACGGTGTTGTGGAATATCCGGTTCCCGTTGATTACCACGGGAGTTGTCGCCGCAGCTTATGGTGCAATCTTTACGTTCCGCACGCTGAAACATAGTTCGCCTGACGGCGCCTCAGCCGGGTCGGCTTTCAACCTGAAAGTTACGCTTATTCTCGCTGTGACGGTGACTGCGGTAGTCTTCGCTTCCGCAGCTCTTACTGCAGTCTTTGGGAAGAGGGGCCTGATCGCCGCCGCGGCAATTGCCGGTTTTGGTGACGCGCACTCGGCAGCGGTCTCGGTCGCTTCTTTGGTGACAGCGGGGAAGATCACTGTAAAAGACGCAACCGTTCCCATCTTCGCTGCCTTAACTACAAATACGGTGACAAAGGCGGTTCTGTCCTTTACTGCTGGCGGGCGTGGTTTTGCGTTGCGAGTCGTGCCTGGTTTGATTCTTATGATGGTGCCATTATGGGTCGCCGCTTTCGTGGGTAGATAGGCAAGGCGTACCCATTGTTGATACATCTTCATATCACTCATTTGCCCCCGAAAGGGCGAATGAAAAGCGCAAAGTTGCGAGAACGCCTTCCATGAGAAGGCCGGTCTGTGTCAATTAGTTTTTCGTTTTTGAAGTTTTTCTTGGCATTTCTCTTAATTAGACAAGGTTCTCCCTTTGCCCAGTTTGCCGCTGTCGCCACCCTTCCATCCGCAGTCAGTGATGAGCTTTTTGCTCGCTGCAAGTTGGGTGTTTCTCGTTTCAGCCGGTGCTGCCACCTGATTAGCGACCTCTT
>Ga0157376_10003102_pt1 | contig 11413 bp, 6 predicted proteins | sample M45metaG_FD_121801 | JGI IMG/M metagenome (GOLD analysis project Ga0157376, IMG submission 121801) | Miscanthus rhizosphere microbial communities from Kellogg Biological Station, Michigan, USA - M4-5 metaG | ecosystem: Host-associated > Plants > Roots > Rhizosphere > Soil | place: USA: Michigan... | reverse complement strand
GTCGCCGAGTTCGTCGCATTCAAGGGCCCGGCATTCCTCGAGGTCGTCATCGATCCCGATGCCGGCGTGTACCCGATGGTCGGCCCGGGTATGAGCTACGCGCAAATGATCACCGGCGACTGGATTCCTTCGCGCGAGCAGGTCGAGGCGAGAAGGGAAGTCGATAAGTCGGAGATGTTTTGAAGAGCGAGGGCGACGCATGAATTTTATAGGCCGTCATTCCCGCGGAAGCGGGAATCCATCTGCAGTTGACTTGCTGGACAAAGATCAAAATGGATTCCCGCTTTCGCGGGAATGACGCCATTTGTTTATTGACCCAATTTCAATTCCCGATTCCCAAACCCATGCGGCGCATAATCTCCATCCTTCTCCAAAATGAAGCCGGTGCGCTGGCGCGCGTCGCCGGGATGTTTTCCGCGCGCGGCTATAACATCGAATCGTTGACTGTCGCCATCACGCACGATCCATCGGTATCACGACTGACATTGGTCACGTTCGGCGACGAGAACGTGATCGATCAGATCGTCAAACAATCGCGCAAGCTCGTCGATGTGCTCGAGATCGCCGATCTGACGACTCGCGAACACTTCGAGGCGGAATTGCTGATGGTCAAGGTCGCGGCTGCAAAGGATTGCGCGCCGGCGCTGCGCGAGTGCGTCCTACGCCATCCCGGTGCGCAACTGATCGACGCCACAGGCAAAGCGCATACGATCCGCTTCGCCGGAAGCGGCAGCGAAGTCAATGCGTTCCTCGCGGAACTCGAGTCGATTGCGCGCGTGCTCGAACTCGCGCGCAGCGGCACCGCCGCGCTCGAGCGCGGCGAAGCGGTGCTGATGCCGGCTGCGTAGGGTGGGCCTTGGCCCACCGGCTTTATTTCGGCTGGAAGGATGAAAGCGGTGGGCCAAGGCCCACCCTACGCGCTTCCCTTCTCCCACCGGGAGAAGGTGGCGCGAAGCGCCGGCCGAAAAATGCTCCTGCATTTTCGGCATTTCCGCCATCCATGGCGGTCAGATGAGGGTCGGGGATCTATCGACGATTACAGAGACCCGGCCCTCACCCCAACCCCTCTCCCGGAGGGAGAGGGGCTAAAGCAACCGCAGGAAAAGGCTTGAGAGCCTGCGCCGAACTATTTCTGCGCGTTCGGTGACAACCGATCGAAATTCATGATCGCATTGAACACCAGCGCATAACTGCCAATCGTTTCGCCGCGCCACATCGGGTTGATCGCGAATAGCAGCGTGTGGCCCTTGCCGACGCGTGCATCGACGACAGCCGCGCGTTCGGCCATGGCGCCACCACCATCGAGCAGGCCTGCGATCAGCAATTCGTCGGCGTCGGCGAAGCGCACGATCGTGCGTGGGCGCTGATTTTCCGGGATGACCAGATACGGCCCAAAAATCGAGTAGCGCGTCTGCTCGGAGTTCAGCGGCAGCGCTTCCCAGGCTTTCGGCGTCGGCAGTTCCGGCGGCGCTGCATCGGGGCGGTCCTGCGGCATGTCGACATCGTGTGGGCCTCCGCGGCCGGTCGGGCGCTTGAAGTCCTTCGAGTTCGGAAGATGGTTGCCGCGCGCAAGAAGGTTGCTCAGCTTGAACGACAATCCGTCGGCGCTGTAGACGGCGAGGTCCTTGCCATAGCCGTAGCTGACCGGGCTGTCGGCATCGACGACGACAGCCTTGAGCACGCTGCCGACGACGCGCAGGTCCTTTGCCGGCGTGACCGACACGCCGGGTGCCAGGCCCATGTCGATCGCGAACTTCGCCGCATCGTCGGCAGCGAGAAGCAGTCCGCCCTGTTCGATGAAGTGGTGCAGATGTGCCAGGCCCGTGCCGCCGAGACCCGGACGAATATCGTCGGTCTGGTCGATGCCCATGTTCGGCGTCAGCGCCGTGACCTTCCACGGAATCGGATCGCCCCACAGCGGTGTGCCGTTGAGGATCGCGCCGGAGTCGCCGATTCCGACCGGTCCAAACAGGATCACGTCGTATTTGGACTTCAGATTGTCTTCGCGCGCGACCGTCTGCGTGTTGATATAGGTGAACGGCACGCCGAGCTTGTCGAGCGCCATGCGCCACCAGCCTTCGGTCTGCGTCTCGATCCAGGTGTGCATCAAGGCGATGCGTGGCGCGCCGAGGCGGTGCATCGGCACGTCCGGCGCCGCCGACAATGCGTGGGCATCGAGCCCGAGTTCGCTCACCTTTGTGGAAAACGCCGCATTGTCGACCTTGCGCACGATCAGTGCGCCGGCGTTGAAATGCCGATTCGCGGCGTCGAAGCCCTTGTCGGCGACGTCGATGTCGGCGCCCTTGAGCGCATAGCGCAACGTGACCAGTGCCGTGTCGGCGTTGTTGTCGACGACGTACACGTTGCCCGAACCCTGCACGCCGCCCTTGGCGCGAACCGGCTCGCGTAGTGTTTCCATCGACGCTTGCAGGACCGCCGTGTCGGTCACGCGCACGACCTCGGTGCCGAACAGGTCGCCCATCGACCACGCGGTGTCATCGTACGGATGTTTCTGTGGGTCGTCCGGCGCCCAGTACTGGCGGTCGAGCAGTGTGTCGGCGATGCGCGAGTACGGCTGGTCCATACGCACGATGTAGCTGCCGGCGGCGAACGTACGCGCGACGGTCTTCGGCTTCGCCGCTGCCTTGTCGCCGCTGTCCTTCTTGTCGCCATCGTCCTTGGATTTCTCGGGCGGCGCCGGGACCTGCACGGTGAACGCGGCGCTGGCGCGACTGACTTCGGCGTGCTGCAACTGGAGGATGTGCAGCAACTGGGTCTGCGCGTCGCGATGGATGTCGTCGGCAGGCAGCACATAGGCCGAAGGACCATTGGCCGCCGGTTTTTCGATCGAGCGCTTGCTCTTCAGATAAAAATTGCGCAGGAACTGCTTGTCGTTGTCCGCAAAGAAGTTCAGCGCTGTGAGCAGGCCGCTTTGCTCGTAGTTGTTGTTGTTGCGCTGCGACCACTGCACTTTCGGCAGCGGCGGATTGGGCTTGTACCAGGTGCGCGCGTATTCGTCGGGATCGAGGACGCGTTCCTGTGTATCGGCGCCGGCGTTGCCGAACGTTTCGTACAGGCGGCTGATGCCGTTGTGCATCGCCGCCATGAACATAAGGTAGCCTGGACTCCAAGTGTCGAAGTCGCCGTGCGTGAACACGCCGGGCATACCGAACTTCGTCAGCTGCGCCACGTTGTCCCAGCCGAGCATCTGCCACTCGTTGGTCAGGATCGGATCGACCCAGGCGTTGTAGGGGCCGTCGCCGACCGTGTTGTCGTACAGGAACGGCACTGATTCGTGCAGGTCGTGCAGCACCTGCGCATGCCAGCCGAGATACGTGTCGAGGATATTGCGCGACAGGTTCAGGGTCAGTCCCATCGCGTCGCGGTTGTTGTCGTGCGCGACGTAGTGGCCCCAGTACAGCAGCGGCGGCGGCGTTTTGCCGGGATTCGCACGGTGCCAGTTGTAGACATCGACCATGCGGTCGCGGCCGTCGGCTTCGACGACCGGCGTGATCAGGGTAATGACTTTCGAACGGATCTTGCGAATGTACGGCGACTCGTCGACGGCCAGACGGTAGCCCAGCTCCATCAACGCGGTCGGCGCGCCGGTTTCCGGCGAGTGGATCGTGCCGGTGATGTAGTAGACGGGCGTCGTCGCCGCCAGTAGCGGCTCGGCCTTCGCGTCGTCCATGCCGAGCACGCGCGGGTCGGCAAGCTGCGCCAGGCGCGCGTCGTTGGCCTTGAGGTCTTTCAGCAACGCTTCGTCGGCGATCGCGACCGCGATCATGTCGCGTCCTTCCTCGGTCTTGCCGATGCGATAGACCTTCACCCGCGGGCTCGCCGCCGCGAGCATGTCGAAGTAGCGATAGACGTCCTTCGAGTACGGCAGCATGTTCGGCGCGCCGGCGACGTCGCCGAGCACCTTGGCCGGTGTCGGCATGGTCGTCGATGCCGGCAGGTAGCTCGTCAGCGGAGAGTTGAATGAAGGATCGGTCGTGTACTCGGCGATTTTCTTCGAGTAGGCCTCGTCAATCGGCTGCTGCGGGTCACGCGCGTAGCCCGGATCGGCGGGTGACATGGCAAGGGCCGACAGCGGACAGGCTGCAAGGGCGAGGCGGAGGGCGTAGCGGCGCAGAAGCATGCGCGATTCCTTGGCGTAGGGAGCGGCGAGAATAGTGGGGAGTTCGCCGGCTGTCACTGGCCTGAAAGTCATTTAGGCGAAGCAGGTCTCATCTCGCACACGCGCCGCGGTCGCGGATGTCAGCCTCAGTCGCTACTATCGCCTCATGCGACCGGACGACCGCCATGCCCCGTGAATCGCGCTTTCGTGCTTGTCCGCTGTGCGAAGCGATTTGCGGTCTCGAATTCCAGTTCGAGGCGCAGCGTCTCGTCGCGATCCGCGGGGACGATGCCGATCCTTTCAGCCAGGGTCATATCTGCCCGAAGGGCAATGCGATCCTGGACCTCGAATCCGACCCCGATCGGTTGAAACGGCCCTTGCTGCGGCGCGGCGACGAATGGCTCGAGATCGGCTGGGACGAGGCATTCGCGCTGGGCGGCGAGCGCCTGGCGTCCGTGCAGCGCGCGCACGGCGCGAGCGCCGTCGGCGTATATCTCGGCAATCCGAACGTGCACCACTTCGGCCACATCGCGTACCTGCCGCCATTGCTGCGCGCACTGAAGACGCCAAACGTGTTTTCCGCCTCGTCCGTCGACCAGTGGCCTCATCAGCTCGTCTGTGCGCAGATGTACGGCCACCAGTTCCTGCTGCCGATCCCGGATGTCGACCGGACGGACTATTTCCTGATGCTCGGCGCCAATCCTATCGCGTCGATGGGCAGCCTGATGACGGCGCCGGGCATTGCGAAACGGCTGAAGGCACTGACGGCGCGCGGCAAGCTCGTCGTCGTCGATCCGCGCCGCACCGAGACCGCGGAAATCGCCAGCGAGCATGTGTACATTCGCCCCGGCACCGATGCGTTGTTTCTGATCGGCGTTCTGAAAGCGCTTGCCCGCCTACGGCCGGCGCGCCTGGATGGTTACGCGAGTAAGGTGAAGGACCTGGATGTGGCACTTGCGGCGCTTGATGAGTTCGACATTGCGACGATTGTCGAGCGCAGCGGCGTTCCCGGGCAGACAATAAAACGCATAGCAGTCGAACTCGACGCCTCGCCGCGCGCCGCCGTGTACGGCCGCATCGGCGCCTCGACACAACGATTCGGCACGCTGACGCAGTGGCTGATGCATTTAATAAATGTATACACAGGCAATCTCGACCGCGAAGGCGGCATGTTGCCGAACGACGCCATAATCCCGCTGACCGGACCGGGCACGCCGCCCGGAGCGCGCGGGCGCTGGAAGAGCCGCGTCCGCGGCCTGTCCGAGTTCGGTGGCGAACTGCCGGTCGCAGCGCTGGCCGAGGAAATCGACACGCCGGGCGTGGGCCAGATCCGCGCGCTGCTGACGAGCGCCGGCAACCCGGTATTGTCGACGCCGAACGGCGCGGCGCTCGAGCGCGCGCTCGGAAAACTCGATTTCATGGTTTGCGTTGACGTGTATCTCAACGAGACGACGCGGCATGCGAACCTGATCCTGCCGCCGGCCTCGCCATTCACGCAGCATCATTACGATCTGATCTTCAATGCCTTTGCCGTTCGCCGCGTTGCGCGCGTCAACGTGCCGCTGTGGGAAAAGGCCGCGGACGAGCGCGCGGATTGGGAGATCTTCAACGGCCTGGGCGTCGCGTATGCGCAGGCGGCCGGCAAGCCGTTCAGCGCGTTGCCGGAGCCCGCAGTCATGATCGGCGAAGGACTGCGGCGTGGTGGTTCGGGCCTGACGTTCGACGAATTGGCTGCGCATCCGCATGGCGCCGACCTCGGCCCGTTGCGGCCGAATCTGCTGGCGCGCATCCAGACTGCGACCGGTGCGATCGAATGCGCGCCGCCGTTGCTGCTCGAAGAAGTTGCGCGACTTGCAGCGTACATCCATGAAAAGTTGCCCGACGGTGCGTTGCAGTTGATTGGGCGGCGCGAGATCCGCAGCAACAATTCCTGGATGCACAACACGCCGCGCCTGGTCAAAGGCAAGCCGCGCCATCATTTGCTCGTGCATCCCGCCGATCTGCGCTCGCGCGGATTCGCAGACGGTGACACGCTGCAGTTGCGCTCGCGCACCGGCTCGATCCACATTGAGGCGCGAGCGAGCGAATCAATGATGCCCGGCGTCGTTTGCCTGCCGCATGGGTTTGGCCACCAACGCGATGGCGTGCGCTTGGCGCGTGCGTCCGCCGTCGTCGGCGCAAGCTACAACGATCTCACCGATCCGCTGGCGATCGACCATGCGTCCGGAAATGCAGCCTTGAACGGCTTGCCGGTCTGGATCGAAGCGCCCGACTAGAGTCGCGTAACGTTTGATTGGGGAGGCAAATTGAGAGTCTCCAGCCACGACCCGCCCCCATCCGCCTTCGGCACCTTCCCCCGCTTCGCAGGGGAAGGAAAGGCGCGAGGATCAGTCTGGAATCCTTCCCTCGCTTGCGGGGGAAGGTGGCGGCAGCCGGAAGGGGGCGCTCCATGCGAAGGTATAAACGTACTGATGCTTCTGCGGGCGCTTACCCAGCAATCGCGATGCGCCCGGCGTAGAGCTGTTTGTACAGCGGCATGCAACGATCGATGACCGACCGGTGCGCGTCGGCCACTTTGTGTTCCCGCTCGCGCCAAGGCTCGAAGCCGGTTGACTTCAAGACCGCGTCGTACCAGTAGGGTGCCCAGACGCCATCGCTTGCGCGCGACCCGGCCGGCCAATGCAGCATGCGTGGCGTAAACGGAATCTGCAGCAAAGTACACAATGCGCGCAGATGGGCTTCCGGCGCCTTCAGGAATTCGTCGGCATCGATGACCGGCGGCGCCTGGCCGGTGCGCCTGGCGACCTCCTCGTACAAGCCGGCTTCTTGCAGCACGCCGATGTCTTCCGCCGTGGCGTGCGGCCGGCTCTTCAGGTACGACGCGAGAACTTCGCGTGGATCGCGGATCAGGAATACGTGCGTCGCGGCATCGAACCAGTCGTGGCCGATATGCGGCAGCATGTGGTGGGTCATGTGTTTCTGGTAGAACACATGCTGGTCGCCCGGCACCGGACCCGTCAGCGCCTCGACGACACGTCGCCAATCGGTCTCACCGGCAGCGATGACTTCTTCGCGGCCCGGATGATCCAGTCCGGTCTGCGCGAGGTAGTGCGCATAGAACGGCTCGTCGACGACGGCGCAGTCGCCGCGGTTCTCGAACGCACGCATCATCGCGGTTGAGATGTTGCGCGGGCCGGACCACATGGCGATGCGGATTGGGGTTTCGGTCATGGCGCTGGCAGTTGTTCCGGAATCGGTTTGAATCCATGCGTTCGCGTTGAGCGTAGCTCGCGCAGCGAGCGAAGTCGAAACGACTGTACCCCTTCGACTTCGCGCCTTCGGCGCTACACTCAGGGCGAACGGATTTTAGAAGTGGCTTTTTGAGTCTGTTCGGTCAGGCTTAGCTAGAGTGCCGCTCATTCGGGCAGCGTGCGTGAGGCCACATCACGCGCAATCAACTCGCGATACAGGTTCTGCAACCTCTCGACAACCGGTCCGCGTTCCGCGCTGATGCTCCTGCCGTCGATTTCGACGACCGGTGCGACGCCGGCAAATGTGCCGGTGACGAACGCTTCGTCCGCGCCGTACACGTCGGTCAGGCTGAAGGATTTCTCGAACGCCGGAATGCCGTTGTCGCGGCAGACGCGTATCACGTTCGCGCGAGTGATGCCGCCGAGGCAATACATGCCCGTGGAGGTCCACACTTCGCCCTTGCGCACGATGAAGAAGTGCGTCGAGTTGCAGGTTGCAACGAAGCCGTGCGGATCGAGCATCAGCGCCTCGTCGGCGCCGGCCTTGGTCGCCTGGATGCACGCGGTGATGCAGTTGAGCTTGCTGTGGCTGTTGAGCTTGGGATCCTGCACATCGGGATAGCCGCGGCGCACATGCACGGTGAACAGGCGGATGCCGCGCGTCAGCGTTTCCGGCTTGGGATTCTTGTACTCGGGGATGATGACGATCGTCGCCGGGCCGATCGTCATGCGCGGGTCTTGGTACGGCGTGCGCTTGACGCCGCGCGTGACCATCAGCCGGATATGCACGTGTTCGCTCATGCCGTTGGCCGCGAGTGTGCGGTAGAGGGCACGAGTGAGTTCGTCGCGTGTCAGACCGATGTCCATGTCGATCGCTTTGGCGCCCTCGTACAACCGGTCCAAGTGCTGGTCGAGGAACGCGATCCGTCCGGTGTGAACGCGCAAACCCTCCCACACGCCGTCGCCAAGCACGAATCCCGAGTCGAAGACCGAAACGGTCGCCTCGGCGCGCGGCTTCATCTCGCCGTTGACGTAGATCCGTATATCGCGGTTGCGCGGGTCGTCGACGAATTCGTGGGTACCCTGGGTCATCGCGCTGGCCTGTCTGCCCGGAAAACCCGATGGTAGCGATTCCGGGCCCGGACGTCCCCATGCGATTGAATGCAGCGTCGCGGCGTGCCAAAATTGACTCAGGCAAACTACGGGTGGCCGCGCGCAGACGCAGGCCGTGTGTGCGACATGTCAACGCGAACTTCCCAAACCTGAAACCGATCCGCTGGGCAACCCGTGAACCATAGGGCGCTCGGCGCCTTTTTTGTTGCCGTCATTCCAGCGAAAGCCTGTCCTGAGCTTGTCGAAGGACTGAATCCAGCTCTCCAACGTGCATGAATGCAAGGAGCTGGATCCCAGCGTTCGCCGGGATGACGAGCCTTTATGCAGTGAGTCGCCTTCATGATCAACATTACTCTCCCCGACGGCAGTCAACGCCCGTTCGAAAACCCCGTCACAGTGCAGGACGTCGCCGCGTCGATCGGCGCCGGCCTGGCCAAGGCCGCGCTGGCAGGCAAGGTCGACGGCAAGCTCGTCGACACGAGTTTCCGCATCGATCACGATGCGAAACTCGAAATCGTCACCGAGAAAAGTCCCGACGCGCTGGAGATCATCCGGCACTCGACCGCACATTTGCTCGCGCAGGCGACGCAGCGGCTATTCCCGGACACCCAGGTCACGATCGGCCCGGTTGTCGACAACGGCTTCTACTACGACTTCGCGCGCAAAACGCCGTTCACCCCGGACGATCTGGAAAAGATCGAAGCCGAGATGCGCAAGATTTCGGCCGAAGCGCTGCCGGTCGAACGCAGCGTCATGGCCAAGGACGACGCGATCGCGTTCTTCAAGAACAAGGGCGAGATCTACAAGGCGCAGATCATCGACGACATCATTCCGCCGGGCGAAGAAATCTCGCTGTACGGGCAGGGCGATTGGATCGATCTTTGCCGCGGACCGCACGTGCCGAACACGAACCGACTCAAGGCGTTCAAGCTGATGAAGGTGGCCGGGGCGTATTGGCGCGGCGACTCGAACAACGAGATGCTCCAGCGCGTCTACGGCACCGCGTGGCTCAACGACAAGGACCTCAAGGCCTACCTCACGCAGCTCGAGGAATCCGAGAAGCGCGACCATCGCAAGCTTGCCAAGCAGCTCGACCTGTTTCACCTGCAGGAGGAAGCGCCGGGCCTGATCTTCTGGCACCCGAAGGGATGGTCGATCTGGCAGGTCGTCGAGCAGCACATGCGCCGCGTGTATCAGGAGACCGGTTACGGCGAAGTGCGCGGTCCGCAAGTGCTCGACGTTGCGCTCTGGAAGCGCTCCGGCCACTGGGACAACTACAAGGACAACATGTTCTTCACCGAGTCGGAGAAGCGCACCTACGCGCTGAAGCCGATGAACTGCCCCGGCCACATTCAGATTTTCAATCATGGCCTGCACAGCTATCGCGATTTGCCGATCCGCTACGGCGAGTTCGGCGCTTGCCATCGCAACGAGCCGTCCGGCGCGCTGCACGGAATCCTGCGCGTGCGCGGCTTCACCCAGGACGACGGCCACATCTTCTGCACCGAAAACCAGATCGAGTCCGAAGTCACGGCATTCCACGCGCAGGCGATGAAGGTCTACTCCGACTTCGGCTTCACCGACGTGCAGCTGAAGATCGCGCTGCGGCCCGAGCCACGCCTTGGCGACGATGCGACCTGGGACAAGGCGGAGAACGCTTTGCGTTCGGCGTTGCGCGCGGCCAGCGTCGAGTGGCAGGAGCTGCCCGGAGAAGGCGCGTTCTACGGACCGAAGGTCGAGTACCACCTCAAGGATGCGATCGGCCGCACCTGGCAGCTCGGCACGATGCAAGTCGATTTCATGATGCCGGGCCGGCTCGGCGCGGAGTACGTCGACGAGCACAGCCAGAAACGCCATCCGGTCATGCTGCACCGGGCCATCGTCGGTTCGATGGAGCGCTTCATCGGCATCCTGATCGAGCATCACGCCGGCGCGTTTCCGGCGTGGCTCGCACCGGTGCAGGCGGTCGTCATGAACATCACCGACGCGCAGGGCAAATACTCGAACGACGTGGCACAGTCGCTGCTGAAGCAGGGATTCCGCGTCGAGAGCGATCTGCGCAACGAGAAGATCGGCTACAAGATTCGCGAGCACACTTTGCAGAAGGTTCCGTACCTGCTCGTGATCGGCGATCGTGAAAAGGAAAACGGCACGGTCGCGGTGCGGACGCGGTCCGGCGAGGATCTCGGCAGCATGCCGGTGAGCGCATTCGCGGATCGCTTGGGCAGCGAGGGGTTGAAACAGGAGTAATCCGCGAGGGAGGTCTGGTTTTGTGGCTTGGCGGCGCCTGACTACTCCCCTCCCGGTCGGGAGGGGCCAGGTCTTTCCGCTGGGAAGCTGGCAGGGGCTCCCGCCCGCGTGAAATGGCGATATATTGCTGATTTATTTGGTATTTGATACCGGAATCCGAGGGTGCCGAGCAACGATTACCGGGATCGCCGAAGGCGCAGACGAGCAGGATTCATCGTTAGAGGACATTTCCAAGCAAAAACCGCAAATCCTTGTAATACAAGGAGGTCCGTGCTTCAGCTGATTTGCTTACGGCAGGAATTGGCGATAAAATTCCCACATACGCGCTGAAAAAGTCTGGAACCTTTGGCGGTCAGCGATCGCGAATGGGTGGGGTGGACTTTCTGCCTTGCGCGTCAATCAGGGAAAACAAGACCACGCGGCACCGCCTAACGCCGCGAGGATGGACCGACAGGTTTTACTGGAGATTGCGTTATCGCCACTGAGAAGACTAACCGGAAGAATTCGGAAATCCGCGTACCGAACGTGCGCGTGATCGGCGCTGATGGAGAGCAGGTTGGTGTCCTGACGCGCGACGCGGCCCTGAAGATGGCCGAGGACGCGGGACTGGATCTGGTCGAAATCGTGCCGAATGCCGATCCGCCGGTTTGCCGCGTAATGGACTTCGGCAAGTTCAAGT
>Ga0157376_10003101_pt1 | contig 11415 bp, 9 predicted proteins | sample M45metaG_FD_121801 | JGI IMG/M metagenome (GOLD analysis project Ga0157376, IMG submission 121801) | Miscanthus rhizosphere microbial communities from Kellogg Biological Station, Michigan, USA - M4-5 metaG | ecosystem: Host-associated > Plants > Roots > Rhizosphere > Soil | place: USA: Michigan... | reverse complement strand
TGTCCGCTTATGGGGCTTAAAACGCCTCCGATGAGGTCATTTTTGTCTAACATGCCGGCTACTTCAAAAGGAGAGGAGAGCTCTAGATCTTCTTGTAGGCTGAAAGAGAGGGTGGTGAACCAGAGGAAGCAGAATAGAAATAGGTAGTGCATGATCAACTCTTTTTAAAGAAAAAGATGTTACTTAATGTTTTTTTAGATGGAAAGAGAAAAGTGGATAAGCTACTTCAGATTCATCATTAGACCTCTTTCGAAATTAAGGGTTCGTCGATTTTTTTTATCAAGGTAAGCACATTATAAGATTTTTCTCGTTTATAAATAATCTTATCCATGTAGTGGCGCATAAGAAGAATGCCCAACCCTCCCTCTTTTTTATTTTCTAAAGTAAGCTCTCTCTCTACTACCTGCTCTATTGGATTAAACGGAGGACCTTCATCTTTGAGAATAAATTCTACTCTAGAAGGCTCGACCAAGCAGGCGAGTTCAACCCCTCCCCCCGCATCATGATAGGCATAGTGAATCACATTAACAATTGCTTCTTCAAGAGCTATTTCAATTTTCCGTGATTCTTGTAAAGACAAACCAGCTATATGGGTGTAACTGCGCACCCACTTGAGGACAAAATCGAGCGAATTTAAAGAGGCTTGGAAAGAGATCTGATTCCACATATCTATATCACCTCAACAAGATATCCACTCTAAACCATTCACGATTTTTTCAGCCAGATCTCTGTAGAGGGGTAAAAGAGCATCATCTTGCGCTCCTTCTACCGAATCTAATTGACCTAATGAAAAGCTTTCAACTGTAACCCGCCTTCCTCCTTGAATAAAGGATAAATCACATAATGAATGAGTTCCTACAAAATCATATTCACTAGTTCCTCTAACAAGTGTAGGTTTTATAATTTCCATCATAGAAGCTTCATCAATAAGCGTCAGTTCTACTGTAATTTCCCTTCTAGCTTCGGTGGGTTGAAGATGATTAGTTCTTTTGCAACTATGGTTTTTGCGATCATAACGATATCCAATTTTAGAAGTCCCATCAGATACGACCGCTACTTTCAATAAAAGACTTCCGCCTTCTCGAATATATTCATACCTTCCTGAATAGGAAAGTTGTCTAATAATCTCATTTGTTAGTTGGCCGCGCACATCTCCTTTAATGTAAGGGATACTGATCGTTCTGCGCATCTCTTCTTCATAGGCGCTATCTTGAAGATGATACCCACAACTACAAACCAGCATTAGGATGATGTATACTGCTCTATTCAAGAAACTCTTCCCTATCTAGTAATGGTTCGACCTCAGCAATAGGCTCTTCTGTTAAAAGTGGTAGAATAAGATCAGGTATCTCTTGGGTAGATTTTTTCTTATTTAATACTTGCAAACGTTTTTCAGAGAGTTTTGCTGTAGGCGTCTCAGGATATTTAGCCACTATCTTAGAATAATAAATAATAGCTGCATGAGGTTTTTTTGTTCTTTCAAAAAAACGACCTGTTTCATACAAACTTTTAGCATAGATCTCCTTCATTTCTGTAAATAAGGTGACTGCATTCTCAATGCGTGTTTCAGTAGGAAAATCGATGCGGAATTTTTTTATATTCATTTCTGCAAGATCTAATAAATCAGGATCTGGATAATCGAGTTTACTTTGTGTCAAATAAATTTGAGCAATCATCAAATAACTTTCTGAAGTTAAGAGATGCTTTGGAAAGCGACGGATCAAAAGTTGCAGCGTATCTACGCTATCTTGAAACTCTTCTAAAGCAAGTAATAATCTCGCTTTTCCATAAAGCGCTTGGGCTCCTAAATCGTGATGAGGTAGCGCCGCAATAACTTCTTCATAAATTTCAAGAGCATCCTCTTTTGCAGGTATCCATTTTGGTAAAGATTCTTTTCCCAAAAGATGTTTTTTAACACCTGATTGAAATCCTTCAGCAATTTGAAATTTATAATCAATAGCTTCTTCAAAATGCTTGGAAGAGGCCTCTTTTTTTAAATATTCAGAAAATTGACTATTGGCAAAGTCAAATTCTTTTAAGTGAAAATAACTCACTGCGGAATAAAAAAGGGTCTCTTGCGAAAAAGGGCTCCCTGGGAAGTTTTTAATAATAATGAGGGCTTGACGCAAACATTCTTCCCAAGAGTGTTTTTCATAAGCCTCTTGAGCAAAGCTAAAATGTTCTTGTACAGAATGAGTAGCCAATTCCCGCGTATTAATAAATTTTCCATCTTTTAAAGTATAGGCAGAATGAGCTTTCAAAGTACAACCTATCAGCATCATATAAAAAAAATATTTCATCATAATTATCCTATTATTTGTATAGATTCTACAAAAACCAACTGACGAATACTCTCTTCTAATTGCGAAGTAATTTGAACTCCCCATCTAGACTCGATAGCCAGCACTCCTATTTTTGAGTGATTCATGAAAAACTCCATTTCGATGGGAACAGAACCTGAACATGAACGAAAAATTTTTTTCAACTCAAGTACATCACTTAAGTGCATCTCTGTAGCATTAATTTTTAAAACACATTTCCCCATTTTTTTTTGAGACTCATTGGTTCTATTCATTGATTTTTCACTCATTTTTGTTTTCTTTTCTCGAAACTCAGACATTTTTAATTGCATTTTTGCTTTATCATAAGCTTGATCGCAAGTTTGTATCATGGCTTCATTAACGGCTGTTAAATCATCTAACCACCTACATAACAATTTCACTTCCCTATCTGATTTTTCCACTTGTACTACTGCATAGATCAATTGATTTTCCACAATAAGAATCTGTTTCTCTTCATATAAATCAGACCAAATTGGCAATTCAAAACGATCTGTCCCATCACTCACAGATAAGATGGCAAATTTTTTTTGACTTTTAGCAGCAATTTTAATACTAACATCTTCAATAATAAAAGCAGTACGGCCTACGGAGTCCCTCTGCTGCTCTATCAATTTTCCCAGAGTGATACAGGACAACCTCTGCAAAATTTTATGAAAATCTTCTAGAGGATGACCTGTAATATAAAACCCCAAAAGTTCTTTCTCTCTTTTTAAAAGTATCTGCTTCGATCTCTCTTCTTGAACGATAGGAGGTAAGGAAAAAAGAGGCACCTCTTCCTCTAAAAAAGAAAATAAATTAATCACTCCAGTTTGCAGCTCTTTTTGTTCTTTAGCTGCTGCGAGATACATAGGATCGACACTTTCTAATAGAGCTTGCCGCGACCATTCTGTGAAATCAAAACAGCCCGCTTCAATTAAATACTCAGCCACCTTCTTTCCTATTTTCTTTGTATCAATACGCTTAAAAAAATCGTATAGAGACTTGAAAGAACCTCGACTAAGACGCTCCTGAATAATGGAGTCTACTACCCCCGTGCCTACTCCTTTAATAGCAGAGAGTGCAAAACGTATTGCTTTGGAGGTGGCTAAAAACTCTTTACCCGATTCATTCACATCGGGAGGTAAAACAGCAATGCTCATTAAACGACATTCTCCAATAATGCGTGCAATTTTAGAGGTATCATCATTATCAGATGTCATTAAAGCAGCCATCCACTCTTTTGAATAATTAGCTTTCAAATAAGCGGTTACATAAGTCAAATAACCATAAGCTGCAGCATGTGATTTATTAAATCCGTAAGAGGCAAATTTTTCCACTTTATCAAAGATACGCATCGATATTTCTTCGGCAATACCTTTAGACAAAGCTCCTGCTAGGAATTTTTTACGCTGATTGGCCATCTCCTCTTTATCTTTTTTACCCATAGCCCTGCGTAAAACATCTCCTTCGCCTAGGGTATAATTGGCTAAAAGACTAGCAATTTGCATCACTTGTTCTTGATAAACCATAATACCATAAGTTTCTGCAAGAATATCTTTCATCAAGGGATGATCATTTTCTATCGCTTCTTTGCCATGTTTACGATTAATAAAAGAGGGAATCATCTCCATAGGGCCTGGGCGATATAGAGCGCCTACCGCAATAATTTCTTCAAATTTATCGATATGCAATAATTTAGCTAACTCTTGCATCCCAGTGGATTCTAATTGAAATATACCCAAGGTCTTCCCCTGATTTAAAATCTCAAAAGCCGCTTTATCCTCAAGAGGTAAATTAACCCAATCTAACTCAATACCATGATTTTTTTGAATCGCATCTACCGCTTTTTGAATTGAGGTCAAAGTCTTTAAGCCTAAAAAGTCAATTTTCAACATCCCTATTGCTTCTACCGGTTTCATAGAAAATTGAGTAACGGCCATGGCTGAATCTTTTGCTGTACAAAGAGGCAACCTTTCTACGATAGGATCTCCACCAATAATTAATCCCGCTGCGTGAATACCTGTGTTCCTTATAGATCCCTCTAATTTTTTAGCGATATTTAGTAATTCTTGTACTTCGCGGTCTTCCTCGTATAATGTGCGCAGTTCAAGATCTAACTCTAAAGCTTTATCTAATGTCATATTGGGATCTTCAGGAACGAGTTTCGCTATAGCATTCACTTTTGCAAGAGGTATATTCAAGACTCTACCTACATCCTTAATGGCCATTTTCGCTTTCATCGTTCCAAAAGTAATAATTTGGGCGACACGCTCTTTACCATATTTGCGCAAAGTGTATTCAATGACCTCGGCACGTCTTTCCATACAGATATCGACATCAATATCGGGATAGGAAAGCCTTTCAGGATTAATAAATCTCTCGAAAAATAAATTAAACCTCAATGGCTCTATATCGGTAATTTCAATTAGATAAAGGATAATGGAACCAGCTCCTGAACCTCGACCTGGCCCCATAGAAATTTTTGAGTTCTTAGCCCATGCTATAAAGTCATAAACGATAAGTAGATAATCGCACATTCCTTTTGAAGTAATGACCTCTAACTCATAATCTAATCTTTGACGCACCACATCCATTGGATTGAGGCCGGGATATTTTTCACCTACCCTGGCAAGGCGTTCAGCAGTATAACGCTTAAGTATGCCTTGTTCACAAAGATTCCTCAAAAATTTCTCCGCTTCCAATATTCGCTCTTCAGCAGAAACAGATTGATTTTCTATGTGAGGAGGTATAAACACAGGATAGTATTTAGTTTTAAAATCGAGTTCAAAATGACATTGTTTTGCAATCTCAAGAGAAGCTAAAAGAGCTTGAGGTAGATCGCTAAAAACCGCTTGCATCTCTTCTGAAGATTTAAAATAAAGTTCGTGTGAATGTGTAATAGCGCGCTTTGGATTAGGCACACAAGCTTTTAAATTACCCGCCGAATCTTTTTCCCATATTTGTACTGGTTCTCCTGATTGGACGTTTAGTAAAATTTCATGAGAACGCCAATCTTCTCGATGAATATAACGAGAACCATTTGTAGCCACACAAGATATGCCCAATTGCTTTGAAAGAGGGGTCAGCTGTTCTATAATCTTTTCCTGATTATTAATAGCTTCTGAATATTTTTGCAGCACCCATGACTCACTACCTAATTTATCCAAAGCGATGTCTTCTGGGCTCATGTGATGACGCTGAATTTCAAAATAGTAATTTTCTTTAAATAGAGCCTGATACCAATTGATTTCTTGCAATAACTCATCTTCTTGTCCTAGAAGAACAAGCTCTGATATCTTACTATTTAAGGGTCCTGAAAGACAGATAAGCCCCTCTGCATATTTGGCTAAGATTTCTTTATCAATGCGTGGCGTATAATAAAAACCTTCTAAATAAGCAGCACTACTTAAGCGACACAAGTTTTGATAACCTTGTCTGTTTTTAACTAGAAGAATAATCGGATACCCACTAGAAACTCTATGTATCCGTTTTTTATCAAAACGAGAGAAGGGAGCCACATATAATTCACAGCCTAAAATCGGTTGAATATTTCGCGCTCTACACGCTTTATAAAATTCAACGGCACCATACAAATTTCCTTTATCGGTAAGAGCTACTGCAGGGAACTGATAAGATTGAGCTTGTTCTACTATCGAATCTATCGCAGCAGATGCCTCTAAAACAGAGTATTGAGAATGAACATGTAACGGTACCCAGGACATATGAATGGATTATAATGCAACTAGGCTTCTGATGCCATACTTTTTGGTTGCTGCTTTGCACCCCAAAGAGGCAGGAGTAAAAGAATACTAATAATACCACAGGCTCCTAATGATACAAAAAAACCATACCATCCAAAAAGCTGAGCAATTTTACTCAAAGGATAACCTGCTGTAGCGGCTCCCAAGTAGGCTCCCAAACCTACAAAACCTGTCGCTGTCCCTGCTGCTTTTTTATGTGACAATTCTACTGCAGACATTCCAATTAACATTTGAGGACCAAATACAAAGAATCCCACTGCAAACATTAGCACTAAGATAGGCCAACCAGGAGAAGCCATCCAAAACCCTCCTAATGCAAAAATAACAGCCATACAAAAAATAATATTGACTGGACCTCTTCGCCCTTCAAAAAATTTATCAGAAGCCCAACCAGCAAATAGACTACCGCAAATACCTCCCATTTCAAAACCCCAAATGGAAGAACTAGCTTGAAGATGAGAATAGCCTTTAACTTCCATCAAATAGAGCAAACTCCAATCGTTCACTCCCTGTCTAATAATATAAACAAAAAAATAAGAGAGGGCTAAAAGCCAAATATATTTATTGCCAATCACATATTTTAACAACATCTCTTTAGCAGTGTAAGATTCGCCTTCTGATGTATCCGATGGAGAATAATCATTTTTAAATTTTTCAATGGGGGGCAGACCTAAGGAACGAGGAGTGTCACGTAAGCGATTGATCACATAAAAGCCCGCTACCATACAAATAACTCCAGGAATGTACATAGCGTACCTCCACCCCCATTGATGCGCACAAAATGCAGCTAATGTGGCAATAAGAGCCCCTCCAATTCCATGTGCGCTATTCCACACCCCCCACCAAGTACCCCTCTCTCTATTCGAATACCAGTAGGTTAAAAGCCGAGCACAAGGAGGGGCTCCCCATGCTTGGAACCAACCATTTAATCCCCAAAATATAACAAAATAAACAATAGATGAAGAGAGTCCAAATAAAATATTTAACACTCCAGTGATCACTAGACCCATCCCCATAAAGTAACGAGGATTAGCGCGATCTGCCATAAGGCCGCTTACAAACTTACTGATCCCATAAGAAATAGCTAAGATGCTCCCGATGATACCTAAGTCGCTCTTATCAAATCCCATCTCCTGAATCATAGCAGGCATGGCAAAAGTAAAACTTTTACGAGTTAAATAATAAAATATATACCCCACATACATACCCAAAAAAATGCGCATGCGCCAATACTTATATTCGGCTTTAACAATTTCTTGATCTTCTATTTCCTTTAAATCAGAAGCTGGCGCCCATTTTTTTATAATACTCACAGATCATTTCCTTTATTACCACTGTATTAAAAAAGAAAACCCCTTCTTAAGTCAACCTCTTTTTCTCTATAGAAGAGTAAAAAATTATATTGATAAATATTTATAACATAAGGCAAAAACAAATAAAATGACTCACTTTAAAAAATCAGTAAACGAAAAACAGAAGTATGGAGAAGGCTGGCTAGGAGTCTCTCCCATAGAATCTAAAAAAAGAGATACCCCTCTTGTTACCCATTCAAAAACATTGCTATATGCTGCATTCATGATGCTCATTAAAAAATTTAGCTCTCTATTTTCTAATCGATCTGTAGATCCCCTCTTATCAGAACAGCCTATCATTGAAGGGCTACTCTCCTTTCGAAAAATGTTACAAATTTTAAGCAACGAAGATCAAAGTCACAATCCTGAGTTTACCCAGCAACTCTCAGAGGTGTGGCATCATCTTTTGAATAGTGACTCTTCTGCGCTACCGGAGCTTACCCTTTTTATAAAGCGCATTCAAACTTACCCTCCCTCTTCAGATCACGCTTTAGGATTTTATCTCACAGCTTATGCAGGCAGAGAATGGCTCCCCTTTCCCTTCATGGAAATTCTGCATCAACTTTACAAAGAACATCAAGTAGATGACCATGAATCTACACTTAATAATTGGATTCTTCATCTCAATAGAATCATTTCTACATTAAATCCATTAGTGGATCTCAATTCATTTTGACTCTTTTCTTCTCTGTTCTTATACTAAAAAAATGCAATATACCCTACCCAAAGGCGTTTTTGACGTTTTACCTGAAGGAAAAGATTGGAATCGATCCGATCACTGGCAGTATGTCGAAGAAATTATGCGACAAACAGCTCACACCTATGGTTTTAAAGAAATTCGCACTCCCATTTTTGAAAAAAGTGAACTCTTTATAAGAGCTGTGGGTGAAGTGACCGACGTTGTAACTAAAGAGATGTATACCTTTTTAGATAAAGCAGATCGTTCTCTCTCCTTAAGGCCAGAAGGAACCGCGGCTGTTATGCGCTCTTTTATCGAAAACCGCTTAGAGACCATAAACACATTCCATAAGTATTTTTACATAGGCCCCATGTTCCGCTATGAACGTCCTCAGGCCGGTAGATATCGTCAATTTCACCATTTTGGGGCAGAAGCTATTGGAAATGGCTCTCCAGAACAAGATGTTGAAATAATCGACATGCTCTGGGAGCTCTATCGTCGGTTAGGCCTTCAAGATTTAACTATCCTTATCAATTCAGTTGGAGATGCCTCTAGCAGGCTGGCCTATAAAACAGCCCTCAGCAAATATCTCCATGTTCACTTTCAAGAACTTTCTCCTGAAAGCCAGGTGCGTTTCTCTAAAAACATTCTACGTATTTTAGATTCAAAAAATGATCAAGATCAAAAAATTTTAGAACACGCCCCCTCTTTACGCGACTACCTTAACGAGGAATGTCAAACACATTTTAATCGTGTATTAGAGTTATTAACAAAATTAAAATTACCTTATATTGTTAATTCAAAATTAGTAAGAGGACTAGATTACTATAATAAAACTGTTTTTGAAATCACCGCTAATGCTCTTGGAGCACAAAATGCCATTGTAGGAGGGGGGCGTTACGACGGTTTAATAGCCGATTTAGGTGGACCCTCACTCCCCAGTGTAGGATTTGCTACAGGCATTGAAAGGGTATTGCAGACCATGATCCATCAAAAAGCGGCATTTCCTCCAGCCCCTCACCCCTTTTTATTTATTATTTCGCTTGGGAAAGAATCACTCGATTATTGCTTAACTCTTCTTTATCAACTTCGTCATTTGCAAATTCCATCTGAAATGGATTTTGGTTCAAAAAAAATACAACAGAGTTTACAAGTAGCAAATCATTTAGGTGCAACGTTTTGCTTAATTATTGGAGAGACAGAGCTCTCTTTACAAAAAGGCAACTTAAAAAACATGACCTCTCGAGAAAATATAGAAATCCCCCTATCAGAGCTCACTTCTTATATAATGAATTTGTTTTTTCTGTCCCAAAAAGAATAAAAATATTAAAATTGGTTCTTCGTAATTTAAGAGGTATATGATGTTAAAATTATCGTTCTACGCACTAACCGCCTTTGGCCTGCTTGCATCTCCTTTGACGGCAGATCAAGAGCCTGCTTCTCAAGAAGCATCCGTAGAGGAAGTAGATCTTTCCAAGATTTCTGAGTCTTTTGGCCATCTCATTGGAAAAAATATTGAGACGATTGGCTTTAAACTCGATATCGTTAAAGTGATTCAAGGCTTACAAGATCAAGCTGAAGGGAAAGATTCCCCTCTCAATGAAATGGAATGTTTTCAAGCGATTTCAACCGTTCAAGAAAATATATTCAAAAAACAAGCAGAGGAAAATTTAATTAAAGCAGATGAATTTCTTGCTAAAAATAGTACCATAGAAGAGGTGGTTTCCTTGGAAGAGGGCAAACTACAATACAAAGTCGAAAAAGCAGGAGCAGGTAATCTAGTAGAAGAACACTTTTCTCCTCTTATTCGCTATGTAGGTAAATTTATAGATGGCAAGGTTTTTGGTTCTTCTAAGGAAGATGAAATGATTTCTTTAGATGAAACCATTCCTGGATTTAGTAAAGGGTTAATTGGCATGAAAGAAGGCGAAAAACGCACTCTCTTCATTCATCCAGAGCTAGGATATGGGACAAATGGCTATCTACCTCCTAATTCTTTACTTACTTTCGAAGTAGAATTAATCAAGGCTAATGCTCCTAAACCAGCTGATGTTGACACCTTATCTTCTAATAATTCAGAAGTGGCCACCCCTTCTCATGCAAAAGAAGTGATTCGTTAATCTAAATTAGGGGAAGATTTAGCAATCTTCCCTAATTCAAAATTTTTTCTCATGAAAGTTATTCTTTACCAACCGCAAATTCCTCAAAACACTGGTAATATTGCGCGCACTTGTTCAGTCACTAATAGCGAACTCATCTTAGTAAAACCATTAGGTTTTAGCACTGCAAACCGCCACCTAAAAAGAGCTGGACTCGATTATTGGGAAGATATAAATGTCACCTTGATCGATGATTTATTCACCTACTTACACTGCCTAGAAAATCAAGAGGTCCACTTCTACTTCTTTTCTAGCCACGCCTCTTCCGCTTATTCCGAGATTATGTTTAAATCTAACGATATACTCATTTTTGGATCAGAGACCAAAGGCGTATCTGAAGAATTTTGGAAAGAGTGGCCAGAAAAATTTTATACTATTCCCATGAGCAGTTCTTCCCGATGCTTAAATTTATCAAATGCAGTCTCCATAGTGCTCTATGAAGGGTTAAGACAGCAAAACTTCTTAATTTTATGAATATTTTTGGTCGTACACTTACTATTCAGATGGCAGTAGCCACTCTCTTAGGTCTCTTTTGTGGCCTTTTTTTCGGAGAGTTATGCGCCTCCTTAGGCACTTGGGCAAATGCTTATATTATGATTTTAAAAGCCACTGCCATTCCTTATTTAATTGTAGCGCTCATGCACGGAATTGGCCAGATGTCTGATATAGAAGGAAAGCAAATTTTAAAAAAGGGATTCTTATTTATTGCATTAGCCTGGTCAATTAATATGTCCATGGTCTATCTCCTGACATTTATATTGCCTAAATCAACGATTGGACCCTGCAGCGGCCTTATCCCCTCACAAGCTCCTCCTATTAATTTTGCTGAATTATTAATTCCCGATAATATCTTCTACGCCTTATCTAATAATGTGATTCCAGCAGTAGTTATTTTCTCTCTAGTAATTGGCCTTTCTTTAATGCATATCAAAGAAAAAGAGCCCTGTATGTCTATTTTAGAAACAGGAATCGATACTTTAACTCGTATTACGCGATGGATCAGTAAAATCACCCCTTTTGGAACCTTTTTAATAATAGCCAATCAAGCAGGGACTATTCATTTCACCACGATCAAACAAATAGGCACTTATATTTTTCTATATATTCTAGGAGCCTCCCTAGTCATTTTTTGGATTTTTCCAC